>Ga0137353_1000069_pt1 | contig 21170 bp, 16 predicted proteins | sample EasRivERMLT760_2_FD_104759 | JGI IMG/M metagenome (GOLD analysis project Ga0137353, IMG submission 104759) | Soil microbial communities from meander-bound floodplain in the East River, Colorado, USA - East River MetaG ERMLT760_2 | ecosystem: Environmental > Terrestrial > Soil > Floodplain ...
GCGTAGCGGAACGGGTCGGTGAAATCCGCCTTGTCCGTGACGGTGTTCGGGTCGAACACCGTCACGTCGGCGAACGCACCGACCTTGAGGGTGCCGCGGTCGGTGATGCCGACCCGTGAGGCGGGCACGGAGCTCATCTTCCGGACGGCGTCCTCGAGCGTGAGCGCGCGCCGCTCGCGCACGTAGCGCGCGAGGACACGCGCGAAGCTGCCCGAGCCGCGCGGATGCGGCACGCCGCGGTGCGCGGGACCGCTGATCGCGTACGCGCCGCCATCCGACGCGACCATGCCCTGCGGATGCTGCAGGATTCGCTCGAGGTTCGCCTCGCTCATCGCGAAGCCGATCATCCCGACGTTCCCGTTGCTGCGGCGGAGCAGCGCGAGGGTGAGTTCGTACGGGTCGCTGCCGCGTTCGGTCGCGTAGGCGCCGAGGCGCTTCCCTTCCGCGGTCTTGTCGGCGGCCGCGGCCACGCTCGTCACCTGCACGTTGTCCCACCCGCCGATGAGCGCGACCTTGTCGAGGGTCTCGGTGCGCACCCGCGCCGCCGTCGCCGCGTCATTGAGACGCGAGAAGAAGCGCGGCAGGCCGCCGTCGCGCGACCAGACGGGGAAGAGGTTCATGAGGCCGGTCTGGTACGCGAGGTAGGGATAGCGATCGAAGGCCGCGTCGACGCCCGCCGCGCGCGCCGTCGCCACGCGCGCGAACACGTCGTCGAGTCGTCCCCAGTTCCGCGGGCCCTGCGTCTTCAGGTGCGAGATCTGCAGGCCGCACCCCGCCCCGCGCGCGACGGCAATCGACTCGTCCACCGCGGCGAGCAGCCGGTCGTCCTCGTTGCGCATGTGCGTGTGGTACGCGAGCCGGCGCGCTGCGACCGGCTTGCAGAGCGCGATGAGCTCCTCGAGCGGTGCGAAGGCACCGGGCGTGTACTCGAGGCCGCTGGATGCGCCGAGCGCGCCGTCGCGCATCGCCTGCTCGACGATCCCCGACATGAGGGTGAGCTCGGCGGCGGTCGCCGGGCGGTCGTCGTTGCCGACGACGACGCTGCGAACGGTGCCGAGCCCGATGAGCGTGCCGATGTTCGCCGCGGGCTGCAGCGCGTTGAACTGCTCGAGCACGGCGCGGATCGACCTGCTCCCGTCGCCCTCGGCCCCGCGCGACGGCGCGCGCGACGAGCCATCGCAGCCGCAGATGATCGTCGTGACGCCCTGGCGGAGCGGGCCCTCCATGAGCGGGTCGTCGAAGGCGGTGCCGTCGGCGTGCGAGTGCACGTCGACGAAGCCCGGCGTGACCGCGAGGTCCTTGCAGTCGATCTCGCGTGCGCCTTGCCCGGCGATGCGCGGGGCGATCGCGGTGATCCGGTCACCCGTGATCGCGAGGTCGGCGACGAAGCGGGGGCGGCCGGAGCCGTCGATGATCGTGCCGCCGCGCAGGATCACGGAAGGACCCTGCCGGCGGAGCCCGACGAGGGCCGGAGCGGCGAGGGCGGACGCGGAGGCGGCGAGGAAGGTGCGGCGCTTCACGGCGATGTGCTCACGGCTTGAGGGTGATGCTCACGGGGCAGTGGTCGCTCCCCATCACGTCGGTGTGGATCTCCGCCGACTTGACCGACTTCTTGAGCGCCGACGACACCAGCACGTAATCGATCCGCCAGCCGACGTTCCGCGCACGCGAGTTCGCGAAGTGGCTCCACCACGAATAGTGGCCGTTCCCCTGCTTGAAGATGCGCAGCGTGTCGACGAAGCCGGCGTCGAGGAACGCCTGGAAGCCGGCGCGCTCCTCGACGGTGAAGCCCTTCCGCCCGACGTTCGGCTTGGGATTCGCGAGGTCGAGTTCGGTGTGCGCGACGTTGAGGTCGCCGCAGAAGATCACGGGCTTCTTCTTCTCGAGCTGCTTGCAGTGCTTGAGGAACGCGACATCCCACTGCTTGGCCCGCAGCGCCAACCGGCTCAAGTCGTCCTTGGCGTTCGGCGTGTAGACGGTCACGACGAAGAACCTCTCGAACTCCGCCGTGATCACGCGCCCCTCGTCGGCGCTGTCGCGGCCCTCGGCGTCCTTGAACTTGAAGCCCTTGGCGACGGCCTTCGGGAAACCGTTGCTCACCGACAGCGGCTCCTTCCGCGCGAAGATGGCGGTGCCGGAGTAGCCCTTGGTCGAGGCCGAGTTCCAGTACTCGTGGTAGTCCGGCAGGTCGATCTCCACCTGCCCCCGCTCCGCCTTGGTCTCCTGCAGGCAGAGCACGTCCGGCTTGTGCTTGGCGAGGAACTTCTGGAGGTCGCCCTTCTTCAGCACGGCCCGGATGCCGTTCACGTTCCAGGAGTAGATCTTCAACGCCACTCGTCCGCGAGGGTGAACCGAGAACCTAACGCGCGACACGTCGCGCGCGGAACCGGGCGGCGGAAACGGATCGGGGCGGCCCGGCGCAGTTCGCCGGGCCGCCCCTCTCATTACTCATATCTCACATCGCCGTTCAACGCGCCGCGGCGATCCTAGTAGCGATAATGGTCAGGCTTGTAAGGACCATCCACACTGACCCCGATGTACGACGCCTGCTTCTCCGTGAGCTTGGTGAGCTTCACGCCGAGCTTGTCGAGGTGGAGCCGCGCGACCTTCTCGTCGAGCTTCTTCGGCAGCACGTAGACCGCGTTCTTGTCGTACTTCGTGCCCGAGACGGTCGGCTTGCCCTGCGCCGCGAGGTGCAGGTCGATCTGCGCGAGCACCTGGTTCGTGAACGACGAGCTCATCACGAACGACGGGTGGCCCGTGGCGCAGCCGAGGTTGAGCAGGCGGCCTTCGGCGAGGATGAGCACCGAGTGGCCATCGGGGAAGATCCACTCGTCGAACTGCGGCTTGATGTTGTTGCGCTTGATGCCCTTGTAGTTCTTGAGGCCGGCCATGTCGATCTCGTTGTCGAAGTGGCCGATGTTCCCGACGATCGCCTTGTCCTTCATCCTCGCCATGTGCTCGACCGAGATGATGTCGGCGTTGCCCGTGGCGGTGATGAAGAGGTCGGCCGTGCTCACGACCTCGTCGAGCGTCGTGACCTGGTAGCCTTCCATCGCCGCCTGCAGCGCGCAGATGGGGTCGATCTCGACGATGATGACGCGCGCGCCCTGGCCCTTGAACGCCTGGGCCGAGCCCTTCCCCACGTCGCCGTAGCCGAGGACGACCGCGACCTTGCCGGCGAGCATCACGTCCGACGCGCGGAGGATGCCGTCGGTGAGGGAGTGACGGCAGCCGTAGAGGTTGTCGAACTTCGACTTGGTGACCGAGTCGTTGACGTTGATCGCCGGGAAGAGGAGCTTGCCCGCGGCCATCATCTCGTAGAGGCGGTGCACGCCGGTCGTCGTCTCCTCGGAGACGCCCTTGATCGCCTTGCCGACGTTCGTCCAGCGCTTCGGGTCCTCCTTGATCGTCTTGCGGAGCAGCTCGAGGATCACGCCCCACTCCTCGGGCTCGTTGGCCGCGTCGAACGCCGGGATCCTGCCCGCCGCCTCGAACTCGGTGCCCTTGATGACGAGCATCGTCGCGTCGCCGCCGTCATCGAGGATGAGGTTGGGGCCGGCGCCGTCGGGCCACATCAGCGCCTGCTCGGTGCACCACCAGTATTCCTCGAGCGTCTCGCCCTTCCAGGCGAAGACGGGCACGCCGCGCGGCTGCGCGATGGAGCCGTCCTTGCCCACCGCGATCGCGGCGGCGGCATGGTCCTGCGTCGAGAAGATGTTGCACGAGACCCAGCGCACGTCGGCACCGAGCTCGGCGAGCGTCTCGATGAGGACCGCCGTCTGGATCGTCATGTGCAGCGAGCCCATGATGCGCGCGCCGGCGAGCGGCTTCTTGCCCTTGTACTCGTTGCGCAGCGCCATGAGGCCGGGCATCTCGTACTCGGCGAGGCGGATCTCCTGGCGACCCCAGTCGGCGAGGTCGATGTCCTTGACCTTGAACGGCGGACGGCCGGTGGACTTCACGGCGTCGAAGGGGTGGAGCGTCGGGGCGACGGCGGTCATGCGAACCTCAGCGAGAGAAGAAGGTAGAAGGAAGAAGGATGAAGGCATTCGGACGAGGAGTCGAGCTGTCGTTCACTTCCATCCTCCATCCTTCATCCTCCATCCGTGGTCGTTACGTCTCGAACACCGCGACGAACAAGTTCGGCCCCATCGCCTGCGGCGCGGCGGGGAGCGCGTGGTGCCGGACGGCGGTGAAGCCCGCCTCCGACGACCATTGCGACAACTGGTCGGCGTCGAAGCCCAGCCAGACATGGCCCATCGTCTGGCGATACTCGGCGCGATCGTGCGGGAGCATGTCGACGAGCAGCAATCGCCCGCCCTTCGGTCTCAGGGTGCGGCGGACCTCGGCCAGCGCCTCGGCCGGTTCCGACACGTAGTGCAGCACCAGCGAGAGCATCGCAAGGTCGAGCGTCCCATCGGCGATGGGCAGCGTCTCCAGCGATCCGGCGCGCAGGTCGACGTTGTCGAGCGGCTCGAGCCGCGCGCGCGCCGCCTTCAACATCGCCGTCGATTCGTCCACCGCGATCACCTGCGCCACGAACGGCGCCATCACCTCGGCGAGCTGGCCCGTGCCGCAGCCGAGATCGCCCACCACCGCCTCGGGGTCGAGCAGGCCGACGAGGGCGAAGAGTTCGGTCCGTGAACCGAACATCTCGGAGCGCACGCGATCCCACTGCGCCGCCGAGCTCGCGAAGAACGCCTGCGAGCGCGTCTGCCGTTCGGCGATCACGCCCTTGAGCCGTTCGGCATCACGCCGCGCAGCCGGGACCGACCGCGCCTCCTCGCGGACCGAGGTCCAGAGGCGGCGCGTGCCAGCCTCGAGATCACGGGAGTCGTGGCGATAGCGATTGGACGTCCCGTCCTCGCGCGCCGCGACCCAACCGGCGTCGGCGAGCACCTTGAGGTGCCGGCTGACGGTCGACTGGGGCAGTTGCAGCACGGTCCGCAGCTCCGACACCGTCAGCTCGTGGCGCTCCAACAGCAGGAGGAGCCGCGTGCGGATGGGGTCGGCGAGGGCCGAGAGGCGGTCGTGGAGGGTTGGTCGCTTCATCCGTATATCCGGATGAAAGGTTGCTCTGCGGAGGCCTCGAGTCAAGCCCGCGGAGGGCCGTCCCGGAGGCGTCCGGGGCCTATCGGGAGCTCACGGCCGCCGCGAACCGGGCCAGTCGATCGGCCGAGAGGCGTCCCTGTTCCCGGACGCCGGAGCAGATGTCGAGGCCGTGCGGTCGCACCGCGGCGATCGCCTCGGCCGCGTTCTCGGCACGCAGCCCGCCGGCGAGCCAGACGGGCACACCGCTCTCCTCGACGATGCGACGACTCAGCGCCCAGTCGTGGACCCGACCGGTGCCCCCGAGCTCCTTCACCGCGAGCGACGGGTTCCCCGAATCGAGGAGGAGCTCGTCCACGAGCGGCGCCACGGCGATCGCTTCACGCACCGACGACTCGTCGCGCACGTGGATCACCTGCACGAGCCGCGTCGCCGGGATGAGCTCGCGCAGGCGTTCGTGCGCGCCGGGCGCGAGCGCGTCCACGATCTGCACGGTGTTCACGCCGGCGGTGCGGGCCTGCTCCGCGATCTCGCGCGGGTCGGTGCGCGAGGTGAGCAGGAAGGTGCGCACCATCCTGGGCGCCCAGGCTGCGACCCGGCGGATCGTCTCGTCCTCGATCACGCCGGGACCGCTCGGCATGGCCGAGACGAGTCCGATCGCCGCGGCGCCATGCGCGACCGCCATCTCCGCCTCGGCGATGCTCGCGATGCAGCAGATCTTGAAGTTCACGATTGCCCGCGCTCGAGCGCGGCCGTGCGCGAGGCGAGTGCCTCGCCGACGTAGCAGTGCATCCCCACGTGCAACAGCTTCGCGCCCCTGAACTGCCGGCGATACACCTCCGGGCCCCGGTGATGCCACGCGCCGCGATCCCCTTCGATGGCATCCTCGGTGGTGTACGCCTCGAGGTAGGTCACGCCGCCGAGCAGGCTCGCGATGGCGGCGTAGCCGGGCGAGAGTTCGCGCTCCGGCACGTAGTGCAGCACGTCGCAGACGACGATGAGGTCGAACGGCCCGCGCAGGTCGAGCTCGCCGAGTGTGCCGAAGGAACCCTGCACGATGCCGCGGCGCTTCCCGAACCGTCGCACGGCGTACTCGCTGGACTCGACTCCCGTGTACCTCACGCCCGGACGCCGCTTGCGGAGGTGCGCACGCCACGCGGCCTCGCCGCAACCGACGTCGAGCACCGATCGGATCGGCCGCTCGAGGAGCGCTTCGGCGATGGAGACGACGAGGTCGACCTTTCGCGCGACGGCCGCGGGGGTGATCACGCGGCGGCGCGGGTCATGGTACCAGCGGCGGTAGTAGGCCTCGTCGTACGCCTTCGGCGCGCTCATGCGGAGCTGGCGTGCGTGCGCGCGATCAATCGCCCGCGTACATCATGCCGCAACCGACGCCCTGTGCGTGGCACGTGGCGAAGATCCCCGAAGGCATGCGATAGACCCCCGGGATCAGGTGCTCGGTCACGAGCTGCTGCGCGTCCTGCATGGGGATCTTCCGGCGACGCGCGATGCCGCCGGCCGCGTTGCCGAGCGCGAGGTCGCAGGCGAGCACGATCACTCCACGCGCCATGAGCTTGTCGAGCGTGCCGTCGGGCCACGTCGTCGCATGCTCGGCGTCCGCCGGCACATTGATGAACGGGTTGCGCTTGGCGTCCTCGCCGGTCGCCGGGTCCTTGGGTCCCTCCTTCTCGCCCCACGGCGCGTCGGCCCAGAGTGCGTCGCCGAGGACCATCGGCACGTTCGCGTGGCGCACGATCAGCACGGCCGAGAGCTCGGCGTCGGTCAATCCATACACTGTGCCATAGCCCGCGAGGAACGAGCGCACCTGGTGCAGCGACGTGCCGTTGAGCGCGGGCGCATCGAACGCCATGCGGTACTTGCCGGTCACCTTCGCCGTCCACGACATGTCGTACGAACCCTGGACCTGCGGCAATTCCTGCGCCTCGAGTCTGCCGGCGGACATCGTGCCGACGGCGAGGAGGGAGGCGTGCTTCAGGAACTCACGACGCTGGGTCATCGGACGGGCTCGGTGTCGAGGTGGCGTGGACAGGAATCTTCTCCGCGCGCGCGCCCTCGCGCCAGAGCAGCAGGAAGAGCAGCGACGCGCCCATCGTCACGCCCATGTCGGCGACGTTGAACGTCCAGAACCGCCAGTCTCCCGTGCCGACGTCGATGAAATCGACGACTCCCTTCGTGTGCCGGATGCGGTCAACGAGGTTGCCGAGTGCGCCGGCGCAGATGAGGGCGAGCGCCGCAGGTGTCGCGCGCGCGGTCGGTGCGCTCTGCCGGTAGAGCCGGAAGAGGTAGATGACCATCGCGACGGCGATGCCGCTGAACACCCAGCGTGACGCGGCGCCGAGCGACAGGTTCATCGCCGCGCCGGTGTTGTACGTGAGGGTCCAGCGCAGCCACGGCGTGAGCACATCCTCCGGCCGATGGAGGCCGAGGGCGCCTTCGGCCCAGCGCTTGGTGATCACATCGGTGGCCACGACGGCGACGAGGAGCGACCAGAAGATCGGGTCGCGGGTCGAGCGTGTGGGGCCTGCGGAGAGAGTGGGTTCGGTCATGCGGGTGGTAAGTTATCCGCCGATGCGTACGAGAGGTACGCGGCCCGGGTTCCGCCGGTTCCAAATCGTCCCCTTCCCCGCCCCGCTTGCGCCGGCTCCACGACGCTCCGCCCCTGCCGATCGACGAGGTGCTGGCCGATGTGCTCGCGGCGCTCGAGTCGCGCGGCACGGTCGTCCTCGTCGCGCCGCCCGGTGCCGGTAAGACAACGCGACTCCCCCTGGCGTTGCTCGACGCGCCGTGGCGCGGGGACGGCCGCATCCTCGTGCTCGAGCCGCGCCGCATCGCGGCGCGCGCGGCCGCGACGCAGATGGCGCGGCTCCTCGGCGAGGAACCGGGCGAGACGGTCGGCTATCGCGTGCGGCATGAGTCGCGCGTGGGCCCGCGCACGCGCGTGGAGGTCGTGACCGAGGGGATCCTCACGCGGATGGTGCAGGACGATCCTTCACTCGATGGCGTGAGCGCGGTGCTCTTCGACGAGTACCACGAGCGGCACCTCACCGCCGACCTCGGGCTCGCGCTCGTGCTCGAATCGCGCGCCGTGCTGCGCCCGGACCTTCGCGTGGTGGTGATGTCGGCGACGCTCGAGGCGGCGCCGGTCGCCGCCTTGCTCGACGGCGCGCCGGTCATCGCGAGCGAGGGACGCGCCTTCCCGGTCGAGACACGCTGGCGCGCAGTGCGAGTGGATCAACCGCCGGCGCTCTCGGTCGCGGCCGCGGTGCGGGAGGCGTGGCGCGGCACCGAGGGGGACGTTCTCGTCTTCCTTCCCGGGATTTCCGAGATAGACCGGGTGCGGCGCCTGCTCGTCGATGATGCGCCGCTCGACGGCGCCGAGGTCTTGATGCTCCACGGCGGGCTCACGCTCGCCGAGCAGGACCAGGTGCTGCGGCGGCGCGGCGCGCAGCGCCGCGTCGTCCTGTCGACGAGCATCGCCGAGTCATCGGTCACGTTGCCCGACGTGCGCGTGGTCGTGGACTCGGGACTCGCACGCGTGCCGCGATTCTCGCCGCGCAGCGGCATGACGCGGCTCGAGACCACGCGCGTGTCGCAGGCCTCGGCGGACCAACGCCGCGGCAGGGCCGGCCGAGTGGCGGCAGGGGTCTGCGTTCGCCTCTGGAGCGAGGGCGACCACGCTTCCCTTCCCTCGCGCGCGGTGCCGGAGATGCTCGAGGCCGACCTCGCGCCGCTCGCGCTCGAGCTCGCCTGCGCCGGCGTGACCGACGCCACGTCACTGCGTTGGCTCGATGCGCCACCGGCCGGCGCGCTCGCGCAGGGTCGCGCGCTGCTCGCGGACCTCGGCGCCGTCGACGCGCAGGGACGCGCGACGCCGCACGGCCGCGCGATGGCGTCGCTCGGGATCGCGCCGCGACTCGCGCACCTCGTGCTCGAGGGCGCAGCGCGCGGCGCCGCGACGCTCGCCTGCGAGATCGCGGCGCTGCTCGCCGAACGCGACATCCTGCGCCGCGATGCCGCGCAACACGACGCCGACCTGCGCACCCGGGTGGATGCGCTGCGTGAACGCGGCCGGGCGGGCGACGTCGATCGCGGCCGCGCCGAGCGCGTGCGCCAGGAAGCGCGCGCGCTGCGTCGGGCGCTCCCGCGCACCGCGCGTGACGATGCCGACGATCCTTCGCGCGCGGGCGCGCTCGTCGCGCTCGCCTTCCCCGACCGCATCGCGATGCGGCGACCGGGCGAGGGGGCGCGGTTCCTGCTGCGCAACGGTCGCGGCGCGCGACTCGAGCAAGGCGGCGCACTCGCGCGCGCGCCGTTCCTCGCGATCGCCGACCTCGACGGCGATCCCGCGGAGAGCCGCGTGTGGCTCGCCGCGCCGCTCGACGAGGAGGAGTTGCGCGCGGACCTCGGCGCCGCGGTGGTGACCGAACGCGAGGTGACGTGGGACGCGAAGACGGAGTCGGTGCGCGCGACGGAGCGCGAGCGCACGGGCGCGCTCGTGCTGAAGGAACGGCCGCTGCGCGATGTGCCGGCCGAGCTCGTCACGGACGCGCTGCTCGGGGCGCTGCGCGATGCGGGGCTCGATGCGTTGCAGTGGCCCGATGGCGCGCGCGCGCTGCGCGCGCGCCTCGCGTTCGCGCACACCATCGCGCCGGATGTGTATCCCGACGTCGGCAACGCGGCGCTGCTCGCGACCCTCGATGCGTGGCTTCGTCCGGCGATCGAGGGACGGCGCCGCTTCAGCGACCTCTCGCGCGCCGACCTCGGCGCCGCGCTGCTGGCGATGCTCGCGTGGGACGCGCGCGCGCGCCTCGACCGCATCGCGCCGACGCATGTCGAGGTGCCGAGCGGCTCACGCGTGCCGGTCGACTACGCCGATCCGTCGGCACCGGTGCTCGCGGTGCGCCTGCAGGAGGTGTTCGGGATGGCGGAGACGCCGCGCGTGGGCGAGGGGCGCGTGCCGATCACCATCCACCTGCTCTCGCCCGCACACCGCCCGGTACAGGTGACGCGCGACCTCGCGAGCTTCTGGCGCACCGGATACTTCGACGTGAAGAAGGACCTGAAGGGGCGGTATCCGCGGCACCACTGGCCGGACGACCCGCTCACCGCGGTGGCGACGAAGCGTGTGAAGCCGCGGGGGACGTAGGAACCACGGGGGGCGGCGCCGAAGGCGCAGCCCCCCGTCGCAGCACGATCACGGACTCAGCGGACCCAGGCCGGCCGCGCGATCGTCTTCCAGGTCTTCTCGCCGTGCGAGTAGCCGAACCAGGCCGTGTCGGCGCCCGTGCGCGGGAAGGCGCGCACGAGCTGGTCGCCGCCGCCGAAGCCGAAGCGGTCGTGGCCGGCGTAGTCCTTCATCTGCGCGGAGTCGAGCGGCGCCATCGCGAAGCGCGCGATGCCCTGCGTCGTCTCGCTGTAGGCGAAGAGTGAACCGCGCGAGCTCCCCTCGATCCCGATCGTCGAGACGAAGAACTCGCCGCGCCCGTCGCCGTCCACGTCGGCGGTGCCGATGAACCCGACGGTGCCGTTGCGCGGCTCGGTGAGCGTCTCGAGCGTGTCGCCGCCACGCGTGAAGACGACCTGGAACGTCCCGCCGGAGCAAGACTCACCGCTCGGGATCACGACCTCGGCGACGAGGTCCTGGAACGAGAGCACGCGATTGTTGAAGCACGACATGTCGGTCGCGACGACGGGAGGCTGCTCGGCGGCCGGGCAGCCGGCGAGGACGAGGACAGCGGGAAGCAGGCGAAGGGCACGCATGGCGGGTCCGTGGAAGGGGATCAGCAGTGGAACTGCGTGAGATGGTGGTCGACGTGGCGGTAGATGAGGGCGCCCCAGTCGCGGCTCGACATGCGGCCGAACGCGGGGTGCGTCGGGACCTGCGCTCCCTCGTCATACACGGGATGCGTCGCAACGAGGTCGCGCAGCGTGGCGAGGTCCGCCTGCCATGAATCCGGCGTGCGCTTGAGCAGTTCGGGCGCGGTCGGCGCGCCCCTCGGCCACGGGATCCAGCGGGCGTGGATCAGCAGCGGACGCAGCAGGAAGGTCAGCGGCAGTGTCCGCGCCCCCGGCGTGATCTCGCCGCGCGCCATGCGCATCGACTCGATCAGGTGCGTCACCATCTTCGGCGCGGAGAAGCGGCCCCACTTCGGCGGACGGTCCGGCTGGAGCCGGGCCAGGCGGTCGAGCAGTTCCTGTCGGCGCGCGGGTTCGTAGAGAGAGGGCATGTCGGTGAGCGGAGTTCGTCCCATGGTACGGCGGTGGTGACTTCACCGCCAGCATGCGGGAGGACTATCTTGCCCTGTCTCCCCAACCCGACTCGCATGCCCTTCTCGTCCCTGCGCCTTCGCGTGATCGCGATCGGACTCGCCCTCGCCCTCGTCGCCCCGCGTATCCGAGCGCAGGCCGTCGAGGTGACCCCGGTCGTCACGAAGGTCACAGCCGATGTCGGCTATGTCGCCGTCTCCGGCAACACCGAGGTGACGACGTTCAACGCCGGCGAGAAGTTCACGCAGGCGCGCGAGAGGCTCTCGCTGGAACAGGGCCTCGCGCTCGTGTACTCGAAGCAGGCTGACAGCTTGACCACGAACTCCCTGCGCGCCAACGCGCGCGGCGACTTCAAGATCGACCGCCTGCTCGCCGTCTTCACCGGCGTGACGTTCGACCGCAACCGCTTCGCGGGCATCGAGCGCCGCTTCGAGGAGTCGCTCGGCATCACGGCGCGCGTCATCGGCGCGCCGAACGACACGATGCGCGTCGAGGGCGGCGGCACCTTCACCCAGCAGGTCGGGACGGACGGCGTCCAGCAGAACTTCCCGTCGGCGCGCGCCGCGATCAACTACCGCCACGGGTTCACGGCAGCCTCCTACTTCACCCAGATCGTGGAGTACATGCCGAACATGAAGGAGTCCGAGGACTGGCGCATCAACACCGAATCGGCAGTCGTCGCGCCGCTCTCGGCCAGGATCGGCATCAAGATCTCGTACGTCATCCGGTACGACAACCTTCCGCAGCTTGGATTCTTGACGACCGATCGTCTCTTCACGACCGGCCTGCAGATCACGTTCTGACGGTTGCGCCCTCCTCGCTCGGCTGACGCGGGCCGCCGACCTCCTGGCGGCGGCCCGCGTCGCATTACTGGCCCTCTGTAGCCATTTCCCCGCCGCGTCCGTAAGGTCAGCGTGATGCAGCCCGGCCCAGAGTTCCTCGCCCTGCAGCAAGCCGTCGTCGGCCGATACGCCCTCGTGCGCGAACTCGGGCGCGGCGGCATGGGCATCGTCTTCCTCGCGCGCGACCTCGCGCTCGACCGCCTCGTCGCGATCAAGCTCCTCCCCCCGGCCCTCGCCGGCGCCGGCGACGCGCGCGAGCGCTTCCTGCGCGAGGCGCGCACCGCCGCCGCGCTCGCACATCCGCACATCGTCCCGATCCACCTCGTCGAGGAGCGCGACGGCCTCGTCTACTTCGTGATGACCTACGTCGAGGGCGAGACCCTCGGCGCGCGCATCCGTCGCGCCGGTGCGCTCCCGGCCGCCGAAGCGATGCGCGTCGTGCAGGAGGTCGCCTGGGCACTGGCCCATGCGCACGCGAACGGCATCACGCATCGCGACGTGAAGCCCGACAACGTGCTCCTCGACGGCGCGAGCGGGCGCGTGCTCGTCTCCGATTTCGGCATCGCGCGCTCGGCGTCGCACCACACGCCGAGCGACGGGGTGGTGCGCGGCACGCCTCAGTATGCGAGCCCCGAGGTGCTGCAGGGCGCGCCCGGTGATGCGCGCAGCGACATCTACTCGCTCGGCGTGACCGCCTGGATGGCCGCCGCGGGGCGCCCGCCGTTCGAGCGCGACAGCGCGGCCGCACTCGCGCTCGCGCACGTGAACGCGCCAGCACCCTCGCTCTCCGGCGCCGCGCGCGTGCCGGCCCGTTTCGCGGCCGCAGTCGATCGTTGTCTCGCGAAGGAGCCCTTCGCGCGCTGGCAGGGCGCCGATGCCTTCGCGGGCGCACTCGACGCGGCGCGCGCGCGCGGGCCCGGCATCCCCGCCCCCGTGCGCGCTTTCCTTCGCGAGTGGGAGAGCGCGAACGGCGAGATCGCCACCGCAGCGACCGCAGCCGGCGTCGCCTTCGCCGAGGCGGTCGGCCTGCCCGTCTACGATCTCATCGTGCGCGGCCGCGTCTCGTTCGACGCCTCGATCCTCTCGTGGATCTTCATCATCATCGGCGTGCTGGCGACCGGACTCACGAAGATGCGTGTGCTGCAGATGGTCTCGCAGTCGCGCGGCATGATGCGCGCCGGCTTCGCGCATGCGCGGATCGCGGCGGCGCAGTTCGTCGACGAGGCCGAGCGCGACGACGAACGCCAGGCGGCGGACGCGGTGGACCGCGCGCAGCGCCGGGAGATGCTCACCGTGCTCGGTGGCAGCGTGCTCGGCACTGTCGCCGCACTCGGCCTTGCCTTCTCCGCGGCGAACGGCGTGCTCGTCGCACTCGGCGCGGCGGGCGCCGTCGCATTACCCACCCTCGCGATCCGCATGGCGTTGCGCCTCGACGCCGACATCTCGAAGTCGCCGCTGCCGGGCCGGCTACTGCGCGGCCGGCTCGGACGGTGGATCTTCAGGGTCGCGGGGATGACGCTGCCCGAATCGCCGAAGGCCGCCGCACTCGAGGGACCGGAACCGACGGCGCTCGCGCTCGGGCAGGCGGCGCGCGAACTCTATCTCGCGCTGCCCGCCGCCACGCGCGCCGCGCTCGCACCAGACCTCCTTGACCTCATCGCGGCACTCGAGCGCCGCGCGCTTCGTGCGAACGCCGATCGCGCCGGACCCGGCGGGTTCAACACCGCCGTTGCCGCTCTCGAGACGATCCGCCTCGACCTGTTGCGCGTCTCGGTGCACCAACTCGAGCCCGCGGCGATGACCGCCGAGCTCGAGCAGGTGCGTGCGATGGGCGATGCCGTCGAGCGAAGGATCGCGGCCGACGCCGAGGTCGGCGCGTTGATCAGGCGCGGATGATGCCCGGCTTGCCGTGCTCCACGCGCCACTCGGATGCCGTGGTCACCGGGGCTCCCGCGCGCGAGACGTAGGGGACCTCGCGGTATCGCGTCGTCCACGCGTCGGCGGCGACGTCGCACATCATGTAACCGCGACGCGCCGTGTGCCATTTGACGTGCGGATTCTCCGGCATCAGTTCGGTGACACCCCTCCACATCGGGTCGCCGTCGCCGCCGGACGAGATGGACGTGCCGACGAACTCGGCGGCGACGACCGCGCGATCGGGCCGGTCGAATCCCGCGTGGATCTCCTGCACCCAGTTCGAGTGCACGTCGCCGGTGAGCACGATCGTACGGTTCTTCGCGCGCTCGGCGATGGCCTTGAGGATCCGGTCGCGGTCGGCGGGATAGCCGCTCCAGCCATCCATGTAGAACTTCAGCTCGGCGCCCGGCGCGCTGTCCCACGGCGCGACCGGCACCTGGTTGCCGAGCACTTGCCAGCGTGACTTGGACGCGCCGAGCCCGTCGATGAGCCATTTCTCCTGCTGCGCGCCCATCATCGAGCGCGACGGGTTCGCCCACTCGCCGCACGGCACCACCCGCGTCCCATCGCCGCAGGCCTGGTCGTCGCGGTACTGCCGCGTGTCGAGCATCCAGAAGCGCGCGAGCGCGCCCCAGTCGGTGGCGCGACGGATCGTCAGGTCCGCCCATGACTTCGCGCGCGGAACGCGCACGGGCTGGTGCTCCCACCACGCCTGGTATCCGGCGGCGCGGCGGAGGTGCATCTGCTCCTCCGACTCCATGTTGTTCTCGCCGGTCGCGCCCGCGTAGTTGTTGTCGACCTCGTGGTCGTCCCACGTGACGAGCCAGGGGCACATCGCGTGCGCGGCCTGCAGCGCGGGGTCGAGCTTGTACTGCGAATAGCGCGTGCGGTACTGCTCGACGGTGCGGATCTCGCGGCCGTGGTGCTTCCGCACGCTCCGGTCGACGCCGGTGCGCTCGTAGATGTAGTCGCCGAGGTGCGTGACGAGGTCGCAGCGTTCGCGCGAGAGATGCTCGAGCGAGGTGAAGAGGCCATCCTCGTAGTTCTGGCAGGAGGCGGCGGCGAAGCGGAGCGGCGTCATCGCGCCCGCGGCGGGAACCGTGCGCACGCGCCCCACGGGGCTCGTCGCCTCTCCCGCGCGGAAGCGATAGAAGTACCAGCGATCGGGCGCGAGGCCATCGACGTCGACATGCACGCTGTAGGCGAGTTCGGGCGCGGCGGTGTAGCGCCCGCGCTTCACGATCGTGCCGAAGGTCTCGTCGTCGGCGACCTCCCAGTCGACGACCGGGCGATTGCCCGGCATGCCGCCATCCTCCTCGAACGGCTTCGGCGCGAGACGCGTCCACAGGACCGCACCGGTGCTCGTCGGGTCGCCGCTCGCCACCCCGAGCGCGAAGGGATCGTCGGCGAAGTGCGGCCGCCACGTCACGCGCCATTCGTTGGGGACGGTGGCGCAGAGCGCGGCGTAGCGCGCGATGTCGGTGACGAAGCGGCGGCGTTGCATGCCTGACCTTGGTGCGGGTGGAGGCGCGCCGGGATGCCCGCACCCGAAGCGCTACCGGATCGTTACTCCGGCGACGAAATCGTACATCGTCACCCGTCGCAGGCGATAGTGGGCCACCCAATAACCGCGGAGCGCCTGCAGGTAGGCGAGGAGGGCGGCGTCCTTCTCGCTCTGCGCCTGGTAGAGGTTGTCCATGCCGATGCGGCCGATGACGTAGCGGTTCTTGGTCACCTCGAAGCGCTTCGAGCCGACGGTGTCGGCCTTGGCGGCGATGGCGAGGGAGCGGCGCGCCTGGGCGAGGCCGAGGGCGGCGAAGTGTGCATCGAGCGCGAGTTGCTCACGCGCCTGGCGCGAGGTGCGCTCCACGCGCTGGCCGTCGAGGCGCGCGGCCTGGATGTTGGCGCCGCGGCCGCCCCACTGCACCAGCGGCATCGAGACCGAGAGGTTGAACCGCTGCGCGTCGTGCAGGTCGCGGTACGCCGAGTCGAGGACGCCCGCGGTCTGGTTGAATCCCATCGACGCGTTGAGCGTCGCGCCGGGGCCGGTGCCGAAGCGCGCCTCGGCCACCGTCCGCTCCGCCTGCACCTGCTGCATCTCGAGGTCGACCATCGACGCGCGGTTGCGCATCGCCTGCGCGACGGCGAGCGCGGTGTCGGCCTCGACCTCGGGGATCTCGTTCGTGACGATCACCTCGACGGCGGCGCCGGTGGCGAGGTTGAGCGCGAGCCGGAGGGCCGCGAGCGTGCGATCGTGCTCGAGACGCGCGCCATCGAGCGCGACGCGGGCGCGCAGCAGGGCGAGCTCGCTCTGCAGCAGGTCGTTCTCGCCGATCTTGCCGACGTCGAACCGCCCCTTGTTCAGCGAGAAGAGCGTGTCGTTCACCGCCGCGTTGGTGGCGGCGTTCTCGAGGGCGAGCTTGGCCGTGTAGTAGTCGAAGAAGGTGTTCGCCGTGGCGATCGCGACCTCCTCCATCGCCTCGCGGTAGGTCCGTTCGGCCGATTCCGCGCGGAGGTCCTGCTGCCGGGCGTCCCACTTGAGGCGGTTCGGGCGGAAGAGGTCCTGGCGGATGCCGACCGTCAGGGGCGTCGAGCTGTAGGTGCGATTCCACGCCTGGGCGCTGGCGCGCAGGGCGTCGAGGCGCGAGAGGCCCGAGCTCACGAAGAGGTCGCCGCCGACGAACGGCAGGCGCTGCGACAGGTTCATCGTGAGCGCGGACTCGTTCTGTTCCTGCGGCCGATACACGGTCACGTCCTGCGCGGGATCGAAGACGGGCACGATCGAACGGTTGTAGCTCGGGACGTTTCCGGTCAGCACGAGCTGTGGCATGAGCCCGGCGCCGAACGCGCGGTCACGCTGCCGCGCCGCATCGCGCGTGGCGCGCGCCGCGCTCGCCGTGAGACCCTGCTCGGTCGCCCGCGCGATCGCCTGCTGCAGCGTGAAGCGCAGCGGCTCCGCGCCCTGTGCATCGAGCGCACGCGAGACGGACATGAGCATCGCCGCGATCGCGATCGGCCTGGCGAGCGCGCCAACGGCGCGTCGGAACGTTCGGATCATCATCACTCGTACCGGAGGCAGACGACAGGGTCCTGCTGCGCGGCGCGCCAGGCAGGGACGATCCCGAAGACGAGTCCCGTCGTGAGCGAGACGCCGAAGGCGACGACGACGCTCAAGGTCGAGACGAGGGTGCGGATGCCCGCGAACTTCTCGATGCCGAAGCTGAGCCCCGAGCCGACGAGGATCCCCGCGACACCGCCCGCGACGCTGATCAGCACCGCCTCGGCGAGGAACTGCGCGAGGATGTCGCGCTGCGTCGCCCCCATCGCGCGCCGCACGCCGATCTCGCGGATGCGCTCGAGGATGCTCGCGAGCATGATGTTCATGATCCCGATGCCGCCGACGATCAGCGAGATGCTCGCGATCGCGCCGAGCACGACGTTGAAGATCGTGCGCGTGCGCTGCTCCTGCTTCAGGAGGAGCTCGGGGACGGTGATCTCGAAGTCGATCACGCCGTTGTGGCGGCGCTCGAGGATGCGGCGCGTGAGCTCGGCGACCTGCGGCACCATCTTCGAGTCGGCGACGCGCACGACGATGCGGTCGAGCTGGTTCGAGTTGGCGCGCTCCTGCTTCGTCTCCTCCGACGGCGTGTCCTGCTGCGCGCCGACGATGATCATCCCTTCCTGCCCGCTCGCGCGCGCCGCCGCCTCGATGTCGCGCTGAGTGAGCTGCGCGCGGTCGCGGAAGCGGCGCAGCATCGTCTGCAGCGGGACGTAGACGTCCATCCCCACGTCGCGGAGCCCGAGCCGGTCGGCGTTCTCGCCCGCGACCTGCCGGTCGGCGAGCACGCCCACCACGGTGAGCCAGGTGTCGCCCACCTTGATGATCTTCCCGATCGGGTCCTCGGTGGTGAAGAAGCGCGTGCGCACGCCATGCCCGATGACCGCCACCGGCCGCGCTTCGGCGAGGTGCTGCGCGCTGAAGTGGCGGCCCGCCTCGAGCGGCATGTTGAGCAGGCGGAAGTACGTGCTGTCCACGCCGACGACCTTCCCCGAGCGGCGGCGCCCTTCGCGCGTGACGGTCGTGTTCACCACGACCTCCGCGCTCACCGCGTCGAGGCCCGGGATGGTGCGCGCGATCGCGTCGGCGTCGCGGAAGGTGAGCCCGGGCGTGTAGCGCTTGGGCTGCTTGGAGGCGGCGTCATCCTCCTCCGCGTTCCCTTCCTTCTGCTCCTCGTACGGCCTGATGAGGACATTGTTGGAGCCGAGCAGCCGCATCTGCTCGAGGATCTCGGATTCGGCGCCCTTGCCGATGGCGAGCATCGCGATGACCGACGCGACGCCGAAGAGGATGCCGAGCGAGGTGAGCCCGGCACGCAGCCGGTTGTGCGCGACCGCCTCGATGGCGGTGCGCAGCGCGAAGAGGACGTGGGCCCGGTATGCCGCCTGCCACCGCGCGAGGCGGCCGGCGTTGGCCGCCAGCTCAGCTGCCACGCGGGACCGCGCGCGCGGACTTGCCGGTGTCGCCCGCCGGCACGGTGCCGCGCGTCGACCCCTCGAGGCGTTCGGCCGTCATCGTGGCGGCGTCGGCCGGGGGCGCGAGCAGGACCGTCTCGCCGGCCTCGACACCGCGCGCGATCACCACCGCGTCGTCGTTCATCGCGCCGGTCTCGACCTCTTGCCGCACGACGCGCCCGCCGCGCCGCGCGAAGACGTAGGGGACGTTGTCGATCGTCGTGACGGCCTCGAGCGGCACGGACAGCACGTTCGTGAGCACGGTCGTCTCGATCGCGTTGCCGGTCGTCATGCCGGGGCGCAGCGTCGTGTCGGTGCCGGCGACGAGCACCTTCACCTCGAAGACCTTCGCGTCGGTGTTGGGGCGCTGCTCGCCGACGTTCGCGACCTGCACCACGCGGCCGGTGAGACGCTTGGTGGGGTCGGAGTCGAGCGTGAGCGCGACCGCCTGCCCCACCGCCACCTTCTTGATGTCGATCTCGTTCACGTAGGTGATCGACTCCATCTTCGTGAGGTCGGGCAGCGTGGCGACGGTGGGATCCCAGGCGCCGATCTGCGAGCCGACGGCGCGCTTCTTCCCGTTCCACTCCTTCTGGTAGATCACCATGCCGGGCGACGGCGCCTTGATGGTGAACGCGGCCATGACGGTCTGCACGATCTCGAGCTGGTTCTTCTGGCGCTGCAGGTCGGCGCCGACCTCGCGCATCTTCGCCTGCGCCTGTTCGACGCGCGTCTTGTAGTCGCTCTTCGCCTGCGCGAGCGCACGCTCGGCCTTCTCGAGGTCGATCTCGGCCTGTCGGCGGATGGTCGGCGCCTCGTAGACCGCCTGCTCCTTCGCCAGGCGCTTCTCCTCGAGCGCGAGTTCCATCGTGCGCATGTCCTCGCGCGCCTTCGAGAGGTTCAGCGTGGAGTCGAGCATCGCCTGCTCGAAGACCGCCTCGGCCTTCTGCACGGCGAGCGTCGTCTCCTGCAGGCGCTGCGCGAGGGCCGAGCGGTCGAGCTCGGCCACCACGTCGCCGGCCTTCACGACCGTCCCTTCGGGGATGAGCGACGCGATCTTCACCTGGAAGGCGCCGGCGCGCTGCATCTCGGTGGGGCCCTGGATGTTCACCGCGCTGCTCGCACGCAACTCGCCGGCCGTGCTCACGGTGACCGCGAAGTCGCCTTGGCGGACGGAGGTTTCGAGCGCGGTGCCGTCGACCGACGCGGGGCGCGCGTAGAGCCAGGCGGTCGGCGCACCGACCACCAACAGGACCATCACCGCGATCGCACGGCGTGAACGTGGGAACTGCATGGAGACCTCGCCGGCAGTGGGGGGAGGACCGGCGGCGCGTCGAGCCGCGCGCATGATCCATCCGGACAAACGGATATGACACCTGAAGGGCACGAACGGTTGCGACGCGCCGATGTTACGGAGCGGACCGCCGCGGCGCACGACCCTTCATCAACTCTTAATCGAAGCGTCGCGGGGGCCCGGCGCCGAGCCGGACCCCCGCGAGCCGACCGGACGTCCGCCGCCGCTCAGGGCCACGGAAGCGGGATCACCTCGAAGCGCGTGCGCCTGGCGGGATCGTCGCCACCGTCGAAATACCGCGCGATCTCGCGGCGCGCGGCGGCACGGAGCGCGCGGTCGGCCGGCGAGCCGCCGGTCATCTTCTCGATGCGCTCGGCGAGCGACTGCAGGTGCATCTCCGACACCTGCCGCACGTCCGGCAGCGCGTCCTTGTCGCCCGCGCGGTCGAGCAGCGTGTTGAGCACCACGCGCTGCACCGTGCGCCGCAGCGACTGCATGTGCGGATCGTCCGAGACGGCCGCGCCCCAGGTGCGATCGACGATCGCCTGCAGCACTTCGTCCAGCGACGGGTTCTCCGCGCTGCGGGCACGGAAGAGCACCACGCGCGCGAGGCGCGCGCGGTGCATGAGCCCTTCGATCACCTCGGTGGCGAGTCCACCGGCGAGGGAGATCTCGTCGAACGCCGTCCCGCCCGCCGAACCGATCCACTCGAACTGCCCGTCGCCGCCGGGCGGCGTGGGCGGGATGAGCGCCTGCACGCGATCGGGCACGGCGAGCGCGGCCGGCTCGAGCGCGTCGAGCACGATGCCCAGCGCGCGACGCTGCTGCGCGCCGGGGATCACGGTGGTGGGAACCTGGCCATCGCCGCGATAGGCGTAACGGAAGTCCATCCCGCCGACGTTCTTCACGAGGCCCTCGAGCGAATAGCGGTGCCCGAGGTAGACGTGCGCGAATCGCATGTTGAGCAGGTAGAGCGGCTCGCCGGGCTTGATCGCGCGCTCGTCGAACTTCTCGATGAGGAGCTTGCGGACGGCACTCGTGCGCTCCACCGCCTCGAAGCTCGTCTTCCCCTCGACCCACCGCGTGACCTCGGGGATCGACCCGGTCGCGTCGGCGTGCTGGTCGCCGACGAACCGCAGGTTGCGGCGGAGGCCCTCCGACACGATCTCGCTGAGCCCCTTCGCCTCGGCGGCCGCGTCGGGATACCAGGTGTAGCCGTAGCGCACGGTGAGCGAGTCCCATCCACCGGCGAACGGACGCCACGC
>Ga0137353_1000070_pt1 | contig 21091 bp, 15 predicted proteins | sample EasRivERMLT760_2_FD_104759 | JGI IMG/M metagenome (GOLD analysis project Ga0137353, IMG submission 104759) | Soil microbial communities from meander-bound floodplain in the East River, Colorado, USA - East River MetaG ERMLT760_2 | ecosystem: Environmental > Terrestrial > Soil > Floodplain ...
ACCCACACCGCGACGAAGGGCGTCGTCATCGCCACGGGCTCGCGCGTGAAGGGCCTGCCGCAGATCGGCCTCGAGCTCGACAAGACGCTCATTCTCTCCTCGGACGAGGCGCTCACGATCGACAAGGCGCCCGCGACGATGGCCGTGATCGGAGCCGGCGCGGTCGGCTGCGAGTTCGCCGACGTGTTCAATGCCTTCGGTTCGAAGGTGACCCTCCTCGAGGTGATGCCGCGCATCCTCCCCGTCGAGGACGAGGACTGTTCGGCCGAGCTCGCGAAGGCGTTCAAGAAGCGCGGGATCGAGGTCATCACGGGCGCCAAGCTCGGCACGGTGAAGAAGGGCAAGAACAACGTCACGATTCCCGTTGAGGCCGCCGGCGAGAAGAAGGAGATGACCTTCGACGTCGTGCTCGTCGCGGCGGGCCGCGCGCCGAACATCGAGAACGTCGGCCTCAAGGAGGCCGGCGTGCAGACCACCGAGCGCGGCTTCATCAAGATCAACGACCGGTTCGAGACGAGCGCGAAGGGTATCTACGCCATCGGCGACGTCGCCGGCCCGCCGATGCTCGCGCACAAGGGCTCGCGCGAGGGCCACGTCGTCGCCGACATCCTCGCCGGACACAAGCACCACCCGGTGAACTACGGCAACATCCCCAACGCGACCTACTGCCACCCCGAGGTCGCGAGCATCGGCCTCACCGAGGCGCAGTGCAAGGAGAAGGGGCTCAAGTACAAGGTCGGCAAGTTCCCCTTCTCGGCGAACGGCCGCGCCCGTACGAGCGGCGAGACCGAGGGCTTCGTGAAGGTGATCCGCGACGAGAAGTTCGGCGAGATCCTCGGCGCCCACATCTGCGGCGCGCACGCGACCGAGCTCATCCACGAGATCGCCGTCGCGCGCGAGAACGAGTACACGGTGGAGGAGATCGACCTCGCGATCCACGCGCACCCGACGCTCAGCGAGGCGATCGCCGAGGCGGTGCTCGACTCGATGGGGAAGATGCTGCACGCGTGAGCGCGCGCATCTCGACGACATGAAGGACTTCCTCGTCCTCGACCTTGGCCTCCGCGGCTACGCGGAGGCCTTGTCGTTCCAGCGATCGCTCGCCGCGGCGCGCATCGCGAAGCGTGTCGCGCACGACGTGCTCGTGCTCGTCGAGCATCCGCCGGTGATCACGCTCGGACGATCGACCAAGGCGGGGAACCTGCTCGCGACCGATGCGCTGCTCGCCGCCCGCGGGGTCGAGCGGTTCGAGGTCGAGCGCGGCGGCGACGTGACCTTCCATGGGCCGGGCCAGCTCGTCGGCTATCCGATCGTCGACCTCACGGAACATCGCGAGGACCTGCACTGGTACCTGCGGCAGGTCGAGGAGGTCGTGATCCGCGGCGTCGCGCCCTTCGGTCTCGCGGCGGGACGCGATCCCGGCAAGACGGGGGTATGGACCAGTGGCCGCAAGCTCGCGAGCATCGGGGTGCACGCGCGGCAGTGGGTCACCTGGCATGGCTTCGCGCTCAATGTGACGACCGACCTGAGTTACTTCGACTTGATGGTCCCCTGCGGCATCGCCGACGTCGAGATGACCTCGGTGGAGCGCGAGCTGCTCGAGGATGCGAGCGGCACGTGCCTCGCGCCATCGCCCTCGCTCGGGGATGACGTACGCGAGGCGATCGTGCGATCGTTCGGGGAAGTGTTCGACCGGAACGCGATCGCAACGACGCTCGGCGAGATCGAACCAGCACTCGTGGAGACGACCTGATGCGGTGGACGGCAGGGATGTGGCGGAGGACGGCAGCGGTCGCCGCGGTCGCGAGCGCGACGGCGTGTGGTGGCGCGCGCGCGACGCAACCGATGGGCGCGCCGGCGCCGGTCCCCGGGCCCGGCCTCGAGATGGTGACACCGCTGCCGGAGTCGTTGCGCGCCGGCCCCGACATGCCGCTCTCGACGCGCACCGAGCTGCCTCGCGCGTGGAACGAGCTCGATTCGGTCGCGGCGCGCATCCCGGTCCTCGTCGCCACCACGCGCAACGCGGTGAACGCCGACTGGCCGGGTGAGCGCTTCGGCATCGTCGACGCGAACAAGTTGAGCTGGGGCCTCGCGCAGGTGAACGTGCCGCCGTACCGCGTGCGCGCCGAGGGGGCCATCCCGCGCGCGGACGCGGCGGACCAGCCCGACGCGGCGCGCAAGATGTACATCAACTCGCTCCTTCCCGCCGACTCGGTGCGCTTCCTCCAGCGCGTGCGCGACGACCTCGCACGCACGCACTCGCGCGACATCCTCGTCTTCGTGCACGGCTACAACGTGTCGTTCGAGGATGCGGCGGTGCGGATGGCACAGATGGTCGCCGACATCGGCTGGGACGGTACGGCCGTGCTCTTCGCCTGGCCGTCGCAGGGCGCGATGAGCGGCTATGTCCGCGACCAGCAGACGGCGCGCAATGCGGGCTGGCATCTCCTGCACCTGCTGCGCGACCAGCTGCCGCGCGCGAATCCCGATCGCATCCACGTCATCGCGCACTCGATGGGCTCCGAGGTGCTGAGCAAGGCGCTCTCGCTCGTCGACCCGCGCGATTCGCTCCCGCGGCTCGGCCAGGTCATCCTCGCGGCGCCCGACGTGGACGCACGCATCTTCGGGCGGGAGACGCTGCCGATCCTGCGCCAGCGCGCCGCGGGCGTGACGCTCTACGCGTCGAGCGAGGACGAGGCGTTGCGCGCCTCACGCGTGCTGAACGGCGTCCTTCGGCTCGGGCTCGGCGGCGACTCGCTCACCGTCCTCGACGGGATGACGACGATCGACGCGACACGCGTGCGCGGAGACATCCTCGGCCACACGCTTTTCGGGAACTCGGCGCTGCTCTCCGACCTGCACGCGCTGCTCATCGGCGGGCGCGCGCCCGGGGACCGTCGGTTGCTCCAAGTGCGCCGCGCCGACGGTTCGCTCTTCTGGCGATTCCGCTGAGCTGACGCTCAGTAGTCGACCAGCAGCAGGCCGTTGATCGGGAGGCCCCCGCCGACGGCGTCGATCACGACGATCGTGCGCATCGCGCGCTCGGGGAAGAGGATCGTCTGGTCGAGGAGCACGTTCGTCGTCCCCGCGGCGGTGAGGCGGATGCGATAGCGCCCCGTAGGGTAGGCGAAGTACTCGGAGTTGCCGCGGAAGACGAGGTCCTCGAGCATCGGCGTGCCGGACAGCGCCGACCCCGGCGCCCCCACGTAGATGTCGACGTCTCCCGCCCCCGGCGACGCGTGGATCACGCGCAGGGCGATGTTCCCGCTGAGCGGGATCGGCGCGGTGTCCGCGGCGAAGACCCCCTCGACGTTGCCGATCAACCCCGTGGAGAGGAGGGTGTACGCGCGCGGGAAGTCGAGCGTGACGGTGTCATCGAGGATCGCCGTCGGCGAGGCGCCGGTCGTCATGAGCCGCACGCGGCGCTCTCCGGCCTCGACGGCGAGGAAGCCGGTCACCGTGCCGAACGCGAGCCCCTGCAGCCCGGGCGTCGAGTCTATCACGAGGTTCACCGCCGGCCCGTTCGGCACCGCGTGCACCACGCGCAGGTGCGACGACGGGTCGTCGTTGACGGTGGGCGTGTCGGCGAAGCACCCCCACATCGAGACGAGGGCGAGGCAGGTGCGGAGCGGCGCGACGACGCGCCTGTGGCGGGTTCCGGGCATCGGGATGTGCGAGTTGAGCATGGGCGGAATTACACCGGTCCGCGCATGGCGGACCAGACTCAGTAGTCGATCAGGATGAGTTCGGTGAGGGGCAGCCCGCCACCCGGCGCATCGGTCGCGATGATCGTGCGCATCGAACTCACCCCGAAGATCTGCGTGACGTCGAGCACCACGTCCGTCGTGCCCGCGGTGGTCAGGCGGATGCGGTTCCGGCCGACCGGCACCGTGATGTAGTCCAGGACGCCGCGGAACTGCAGGCCGGACATCGTCGGCGTCGCGGTGGCGAGCGAAGCACTCGCATCGGTGACATAGACATCGACCGCACCGGCCGTCGGCGCTGCCTGGATCACACGGACCTTGAACTCACCGTCGATCGGGAACGGCGCGGTGTCCGGCGCGACGACGGACTGCACGCTGCCGAGCATCCCGGTCGCGACGACCGTGTAGGCCTTGGCGAACAGGAAGGTGAGGGAGTCGTCGACGATCGCCGCCCCGCCGCTCGAGGGGATCAGGCGGATGCGTCGCACTCCCGCTTCCAAGGGCACGAAGCCCGCGATCGCGCGATAGGTCAATCCGCTGATCGTTGGCGCCGAGTCCACGTACAGCGCCAATAACGGCGCGTTCGGGATCGTCTGGACGATGCGCAGGTACGACGTGGGCTCCTCGGCCGTCGGTCCATCGCCCAGGCACGCGGAGGACAGCGCGGCTCCCATCGCGAGGATAGCGAGAACGGCGCGGCGGACGCGAGCGCGCGGGGTCGTGACGGCGATGATGGGCATGCGCGCAATTACACTGCTGCGCTCCCATTGGGCCAGTCGGGGACATAACGCCGCGTGGGGCGCTCATCGGCTCCGGCCCCGCGAGCGGTTCGGGATATATTCAGGTCGTGTCCGACGAGCCCCGCGCCTACCCTGCCCGCGTCCGCGAGGTCGCCGCGCGTCGTGAGGTCGATTTCGCCGCCGACCTGAACGAGGCGCAGCGCAAGGCGGCAACGCATCCCGACGGCCCGCTCCTCATCGTCGCCGGCGCCGGCACCGGGAAGACGCGCACGCTCGTCTATCGCGTCGCGCACCTCATCGAACGCGGCATCCGTCCCGAGCGGATCCTCCTCCTCACCTTCACGCGCCGTGCCGCACAGGAGATGCTCGCGCGCGCCGAGAAGCTGGTGGGCAGCGAGAGCCGCGCCGTGCACGGCGGCACCTTTCACGGCACCGCGCATCGGCTCCTCCGCCGCTTCGGCGCGGAGGCGGGACTCCCTGGCGACTTCACCATCCTCGACCAGGGCGACGCCGAGGAACTGATGCAGCTCTCACGCGCCGCCTGCGGCCTCGCCGACAAGACCAAGCGCTTCCCGAAGAAGGAGACACTGCACCACGTCTACTCGCGGCACGTCAACACCGAGATCCCCGTCGGCGCGATCCTGCGCGAGGAGTACCCGCGCTTCATCGAGTTCGAGGACGACTTCACGCGCGTCTTCGCCGACTACACGCAGCGCAAGCAGGCGCGGAACCTCGTCGACTACGACGACTTGCTGCTCTACTGGGCGATGCTGCTCGAGGCGGACGCCGCGCGCGCGATCGGCGATCGCATCGGTGCGCTCTACGACCACATCCTCGTCGACGAGTATCAGGACACCAACGTGCTGCAGGCGCGCATCCTCAAGGGGATGTGCCGCGTCCACCGCAACATGACCGTCGTGGGCGACGACGCGCAGAGCATCTACGCCTTTCGCGGCGCGACGATCCGCAACATCCTCGACTTCCCGCGTGAGTTTCCCGGCGCCGCCGTCGTGACACTCGAGCAGAACTACCGCTCCTCCCAGCCGATCCTCGACGCGAGCAACATGCTCATCTCGCGCGCCGAGGAACGGTTCACGAAGGAGCTCTACACCACGCGCACGGGCGGCGAGAAGCCCTGGCTCGTCACGGCGCAGGACGACGCGCAGCAGACGCGCTTCGTGGTCGACCGGATCCTCGAGCTGCACGAGAACGGGACGCCGCTGCGCGAGATGGCGGTGCTCTTCCGCGCCGGCTACATGAGTGCCGACCTCGAGGTGGAGCTCACTGCGCGCAACATCCCGTTCGAGAAGTGGGGCGGCCTCAAGTTCCTCGAGGCCGCGCACGTGAAGGACGTGCTCGCATTCCTCCGCGTGCTCGAGAACCCGCGCGACGAGGTGAGCTGGTACCGGCTGCTGCAACTGATGCCAGGCATCGGCGACACGACGGCGCGCCGCGCGATCGAGGCGCTCGCCGAGCGGAACTGGGACCCCGAGGCGTTCGCCGACTTCGTGCCGCCGCCGCGCGCGGTCGAGGCCCATCGCGATTTGGTCGCCCTGCTGCGGGCGCTGCGTCGCGCCGACCTCGAGAACGACGGGGGCGTCGCGAAGGACATCGTGCGCATCCGCACGATGTACGACGACATCCTGCGCGCGCGCTACGACCGCGAGGAGCCGCGCCTCGCCGACCTCGACCGGCTGCAGGCGATCGCCGACGGCTTCGGGGCGCGCACCGACTTCCTCGCGGCGATCTCGCTCGACCCGCCGTCGTCGAGCACCGACCTGGGGTTCGGCAGCGAGTCGGAGGACGACACGCTGATCCTCTCCACCGCGCACAGCGCGAAGGGGAAGGAGTGGGACGCGGTCTTCCTGATCTGGGCGGTCGACGGCTGGTTCCCGATGTCGCGCGCGCTCGGCGACGACGACCAGATCGAGGAGGAGCGCCGCCTCATGTACGTCGCCCTCACCCGTGCACGCGACCACCTCGCGGTGACGCATCCCTTCAACGTGTACCAGACCCGACGCGGCGCCGATTACTCGCTCGCGCAGCTGAGCCGGTTCCTCGACCGCGGGGTGGTGCGGATGTTCCAGCAGGTGGTGCTCGAGTCGACCGAGAAGCTGCCCGAGGCCGAGGCACCCGCGGCGGTGTCATCCACGGTGGACCTTCGAGCGCTGTTGCGGAACCGGTTCTCGAGCTGAGCACGGCGGGCCGTTCACGCCTGGGCCACCGCCGCGTCATGCACACCGGCGATCGCCCGCCCCGAAGGATCGGCCGCCGCCGCGAACGCCGCATCCCACGCGATCGCCGCGGGTGACGAGCACGCGATCGACTTCCCCCCCGGCACCGTCGCCGCGCACACCGCCCCCGGGAAGTGCTGTTCGAAGAGCACGCGATACACGTACGCCTCCTTCGTCTGCGGCGGGTTCACCGGGAAGCGCGCCGCGGACGCCGCGAACTGCGCATCGCTCACCTTCTGCTCCGCCGCCGCCTTGAGCGCGTCGATCCACCCGTAACCCACGCCGTCCGAGAACTGCTCCTTCTGCCGCCAGAGGATCGCCTCGGGCAGCGTCCCCTCGAACGCGGTGCGCAGCAGGTGCTTCTCGATCGGCCGACCGCCGTTCGTTCGAGGCCGCACCATCTTGTGCGAGGCGTCGAACCCCATCGCCGCCTCGATGAACTCCAGGTCGAGGAACGGCACGCGCGCCTCCACCCCCCACGCCGCCATCGACTTGTTGGCGCGCAGGCAATCGAAGAGATGCAGCGCGCCGAGCTTCCGCACCGTCTCCGCATGGAACTCCTCCGCGTTCGGCGCCTTGTGGAAGTACAGGTAGCCGCCGAACAACTCGTCCGAGCCCTCGCCCGAGAGGACCATCTTGATCCCCATCGAGCGGATGCGGCGCGCGAGCAGGAACATCGGCGTCGACGCGCGGATCGTCGTGACGTCGTACGTCTCGATGTGCCGGATCACCTCGGAGAGCGCGTCCGTCCCCTCGTCGATCGTGAAGTGGAACTCATGGTGCGCCGTCCCGATCGCCTCGGCGGCGATGCGCGCCGCGGCGAGGTCCGGCGCGTCCTTGAGCCCGATCGCGAACGAGTGCAGGCGCGGCCACCACGCCTGTGACTTCCCGTCCTCCTCCACGCGACGCGCCGCGAACTGCTGTGCGCACCAGGCGACGATCGACGAATCGAGCCCGCCCGAGAGCAGCACGCCGTAGGGCACGTCGCTCATGAGCTGGCGCTTCACGGACGCGAGCATCGCCTCCTTGATCGCCGCGGCGGCGGCGTGGTTGCCGCGCACGGCGTCGTACCGCCGCCACGTCGGCGAGTAATACTGCCGGATCACGCCCTCCATGCTGTCGAGCAGGTGCCCCGGCGGGAACGGCTCGATCGTCTCGCAGTTGCCGACGAGCGCCTTCATCTCCGACGCCACCCAGAGCCGGCCCTGCGCATCGCGCCCGTGATACAGCGGGCAGACGCCCATCGGGTCGCGCGCGATGAGGTAGCGCTGCTGCGCCGCATCCCAGAGCGCGCACGCGAAGATGCCGTTGAGCTTCGTGATCCCCGACGGTCCCTCGGCGCGCCAGAGCGAGTTGATCACCTCGCAGTCCGACTCGCCGACGAACTCGTACGGCACCGTCAGCGCGTCCGCGAGTTCGCGGTGGTTGAAGATCTCCCCGTTCACGCAGAGCGCGAGCTGGCCGTCCGCGCTGCGGATCGGCTGCGCCCCCTCGTGGATCCCGACGATCGCGAGGCGTTCGTGGGCGAGCACCGCGCACGCATCGGCGTACACGCCGCTCCAGTCGGGACCGCGATGACGCAGCCGCGAGGCCGCGCTCACCGCGCGGCGCCGCAGGGCGGCGACATCGTCACCCGCGGGGAGGTCGAACACTCCTACGATTCCGCACATGCGCCTGGCCTCGGTCGGTCGGGAGAGAACGGTGGACAAACGAAAGGCCCGCATCACTCGATGCGGGCCCGGGACCTCGTCGCTCCTGCTCCTGCGCGACTAGACGCCGACCCGCGTGGGCGGATTGGCGTTGTCATTGCGGCGCGAGACAAGGGCGCTGGACGTCATGTTCGTATGGTAGTACTCGCCTCAGCGGCGCGCAATCAACGGCCGGCGCACGATCATCGAGCCACTGCCGGCTTCGGCTCGGCCTCGTGCTCCGCGATCAGCCGCCGGATGGTCCGCTCGAGATCCTTTCCCTCCGCCGCGTACGCCCGCTCGAACCGCTCGAGGTCCGTCAGGTAGATCCGCCGCGCTAGCAGCGCCGCGTTGTCGAGCCGCACCCGCACCGCGTACGCCGGCGGGATGGTCCGCAGCCGCGGCCCGATCGAGTCCACGAGCGTGCGGCGTGCCACGGTGTAGATCGAGTCGCGCAGCGCCATCCGCTGGCTCCGCAACGAGTCGCCGGGGTGCGCCTTGAACGCCGAGTCGATCGCGGCGTAGAGCGACGCCCAGTAGGCAGCGAGCAACCGGTCGTCGGCCCAGCGGTCCACCGAACGCTTGGCACTCGCGCTGTCACCGCGCGCGAGGAAGAACCGTTCCGCGCCGCGCGCCCCGACGAAGTTCGCGAACGACTCGTTGAAGACCGCGCCGTCCTTCGCGTAGTACCGGTTGTGCGTCAACTCGTGGATCACCGTGTTGACGAGGTCCACCGAATCCGCGGCGAGCGTCGTCGAGAGGAGCGGGTCGTTGAACCAGCCGAGCGTGCTGAACGCCGACGCGGGGCGCAGGTAGGTGTCGTAGCCGTCCGCACCGAGCTGGCGTTCCGCGCGCTGCGCGTCGGCGACGACGAAGTACCCCTTGTACGGCACGCGGCCCACGACGGGGAACCACCAGGTCTTCGCGACGAGCGCGTCCTGCCGTGCACCCGAGAGCACGATCACGAGCGTGTCGCTCTCGAGCTGCGTGAACTGCGTGAAGGCATCCTTCGCTGGCAGCCGCAGCGAATCGGCGGCGAAGGCGCGCGCCTCGAGCACGAGCCGCAGCTTCGCGCGCGTCGCCGGTGCGACATGCTCGTCGTCGACGAGCCGCGCGATCGGCTCGCGGTGCCGCAGGATCTTCCCCTCCTCCCACGCCGCACGGAGGAGATAGCGCCCCATCGGCGTCGCGACGAGCAGCAGCCCTGCGCCTGCAGCGATCGCGAGCAGCACGATCGCCACGCCACCCACTCGAGATCTCACGAAACGCACCATGAAGGGAATCTGCCGGGTCGGCCCACCCATGCGCACCTCAGAACGCGAGCACCGTCGAGAGGAATGCCCAGCGCACGGGCGCCGAGTCTCCCGTCTGCTCGATGAAGTCTCCCGCGGTCACCCACGCCGCGCCACCCAGTACGCGCACGCGCGGACTTGGCGTCCAGTTGGCCGTCAGGTCGAGTTCCGCGCCTAGGGAGCGCGAACCACCGCTGGCGGGCCGCAGGACCGCGTTCGACTTCGTGTAGGCGCCGTCCTCGATGCGCACGCGGTCGAAGCGCCGCGCGAGCACGACCACCTGCACGTCCTTGAACGGCCGCACGCCGCCACCCACGCGCAGCTCGCGCAGGTTCGTTCGCCCGAACACGTCCGCGATCCCGTTGTGCGAGTGCGAGGTCGCGTAGGGTGGCACGAACGTGCGCGCCGTGAACGCCGAGTCGTCCCGCATCCCGCTCGCGATCTCCACCGCTGCCGTCGCCGAGGGTACGAAGCGCACGTCGCGCCACGTCACCGATCCCTCACCGACGCCGAACCAGGCCTGCACCTGCCGTGCCCCGAGTTCGCCGCCCTGCATCGCCCCCTCGAACTCGGCGCTCCAATCGCGAGTCGGTGCACGCCGGTCCCACTGGAGGCGGGTACCGAACGTCCGGCGGAGCGCCGCGCCGGCATCGGACTTCGCCGAGATCAGGTAGGCCTGTGTGCCGGCGAGGCGCCACTCGTCGCCGGTCTGCGGCCGGCCGGTGAGCGTGATCGCGACGAACACGAGGCGAACGAGCCGGATACCCTCTCTCGCCTCGCGTTCGTCGCGAATCGCCATGACGCGACCGCTGAACGCGTCCCACCGCAAGCGCTTCCTGCCGCCGAAGAAGCGCAGCCCCTCGAAGCTGCGCCGCGAATTCGACCAATCGCTGTACCCGACGAGGCGCTCGCGCCCGAGGCCCACATCCTGCACGCCAAGGCGTACGCTGTGCGTTCGGTACCCGATCTCGACGAACTCCGACTGCCAGTCGGCGCGGTCGGCTTCGTTCGTGCGCACACCACCGGGGAGCGTGCGTCCGAAGCCCTGTGCATCGCGCCACTCCGCGAAACCGCGCGCGTGCCAACCATTTCGCTCGCCCACCCAGAGATCCGCGCTCAGCAACGTGCGCATCTCCGTGAAGTCGTCCTGACTTCCCGCCGCGGGCGAGAACAGGTAGTTGCGCGTGTCGCTGCCGCGCAGCCTGAGCGATCCGCCGAACGTGACCCACACGCGATCGCTCGGCAGCAGTGAGAGGTGCTTGAGCCGGCGCAGCAAGCCGCTCCCCGGCGGTGCCGCCGTCCACACCTCTTCAGCGCGCGCCACGCCCGGGACGGGGTCCGCCGCCCGCGCGGTCGCCCCGTCCTGCGCCGCGGCGAATCGCGGCAACGACGCGACGAGGATCGAACCCAGAAGCCACTGCGACCGACGGCGCATGCGATTCCGTGAATGACGTGGCGGGCGACTCAGAACAGACACCCTTCAACCCATTGAACGTCAAGGGGTTAGCAGCACATTCCAGTCGCTTCTTCGCGTGGCGGAGAGCCTCCGGCAGCGCTATCCTTCCCGGACGATGTCCTTCGTCCATCTCCACTGCCATTCCGAGTACTCGCTCCTCGACGGAGCGAACCGGATCGATGACTTGATCCGCCGGGCGCAGGAGTTCGAGCAGCCCGCGCTCGCGATCACGGACCACGGCAACATCCACGCGGCCTGGGAGTTCCAGGAGAAGGCGCGAAAGGCCGGAGTGAAGCCAATCCTCGGCATGGAGGCGTACGTCGCCCCGGGCGACCGCCGCCAGCGTACGCGCGCCCAGCAGGGAGAGAAGAACTACTTCCACCTCGTCCTCCTCGCGCGCGACCTCCAGGGCTATCGCAACCTCGTCAAGCTCACGTCGCTCGGGTACACGGAGGGCTTCTACGGCAAGCCGCGCGTGGATCGCGAGCTCCTCGCGAAGTACAACGAGGGCCTGATCGTCTCGAGCGCGTGCATGGCGGGCGAGGTCGCGCGGCACTTGCTCCAGGACCAGTACGAGGAGGCGAAGGCCGCCGCGTCCTGGTACGCCGACGTCTTCAAGGACCGCTACTACCTCGAGGTCCAGGCGCACGAGGCGGGCGAGCAGAAGGTGCTCAACGAGCGTGTCTTCGAGCTCGCGAAGGAGCTCTCCCTGCCAGTCGTCGCGACGAACGACGCGCACTTCCTGCGCGCCGAGGACCACGATGCACACGACGTGCTGCTGTGCATCGGCCTGAAGAAGGACCGGCTCGACGCGGACCGCATGAAGTACGACCGCGGGCTCTACTTCAAGAGCGCGCCCGAGATCGCCGCGCACTTCAAGGGCCGCCCCGACGTCCTCGAGAACACGCTCGCCGTCGGCGACGCGGTCAATGTGCAGTTCGAGAAGAAGTACTTCGTCCCCGCCTTCCCGCTCCCCAAGGGCGTGAAGAGCGAGAACGAGCTCCTCGTGCGGCTCGCGACCGACGGCGCCGTCAAGCGCTACGGCGCTCCGCTGCGGCAGGACGTGCGGGAGCGCCTCGACTTCGAGCTCGACGTCATCACGAAGACGGGCTACGCGGGCTACTTCCTCATCACCGCCGACTTCATCCAGGCGGCGCGCGACCGCGGGATCCCCGTCGGCCCCGGCCGCGGCTCGGCCGCCGGCTCCATCGTCGCCTACTCCACGGGCATCACCAACGTCTGCCCGCTCAAGTTCGACCTGCTGTTCGAGCGCTTCCTCAATCCGGAACGCGTCTCCATGCCCGACATCGACGTCGACTTCTGCGAGGAGCGGCGCGGTGAGGTCATCGAGTACGTCCGCGACAAGTACGGACGCGACTCGGTGGGCCAGATCATCACCTTCGGCACGCTCAAGTCGCGCGCCTGCATCAAGGACGTCGGCCGCGTCCTCGGCTTCACGCCCGCCGAGACCGACGCGATCGCGAAGTTGATCCCCAACCAGCCGAACTTCTCGCTCACCGTCGCCGAGGCGATCGAGAAGGTCCCCGAGGTCGCGAAGCTCTACGACCAGGACGAGCGGCACCAGCAGCTGTTCGACTTCGCGATCTCGCTCGAAGGGCTCTCGCGCCACGCCGGCGTGCATGCCGCTGGCATCGTCATCGCGCCGGGACCGCTCGACGATTACGTCCCCGTCTGCACCGCCGAGTCGAAGGGCTCCGGCGGCGGCGACGGCGACGAGCGCGTGGTCGTGACGCAGTACGACATGAATGCGCTCGAGAAGGCCGGGATGCTCAAGATGGACTTCCTCGGCCTCACGACGCTCACGATCATCACCGACGCCGTGCGCGCGATCAAGGAACGCCGCGGCATCGAGATCGACGTCGACGCGCTGCCCCTCGACGACGAGGCGACCTACCGCCAGCTCCGCGCCGGGCGCACCGCCGGCGTCTTCCAGTTCGAGTCGCCGCTCGCCACCGACATGGTGCGCGGCATGCGCGCCGACCGCTTCGACGACCTCGTCGCCTCGAACGCGCTCATGCGTCCCGGGCCGCTCGACGCCGGCATGCACAAGGTCTACCAGCGCCGCAAGAAGGGCGAGGAGCCGGTGAGCTACCAGCTCCCAGAGCTCGAGGAGATCCTCTCGCCGACCTACGGCGTCATCACCTATCAGGAACAGGTGATGCGCATCGCACAACGCTTGGCGGGCATCTCGCTCGCCGAAGCCGACGTGTTGCGCAAGGCGGTGGGCAAGAAGGACGCCGACCTCATCCGCAAGGAACTCGGGAAGTTCGTCGAGAAGGCGATCGCGAAGGGATTCGACAAGCACGTCATCGCCGACATCTCGGCCCAGATCGAGACCTTCGGACGCTACGGCTTCAACAAGTCGCACTCGGTCGCGTACTCGATCCTCTCGTACCAGACCGCCTGGCTCAAGACGCACTACGCGCCCGAGTTCATGGCCGCGCTGCTCTCGGCCTGCATCGGCGACACCGACTCGGTGGTGAAGTACATCAACGAGGCGCGCGACCTCGGCCTGGAGATCCTCCCGCCCGACGTGAACGAGTCGGGCTGGAAGTTCACCGTCATCGGCGACAAGCGGATCCGCTTCGGCCTCGGCGCCATCCGCAACGTCGGCAGCTCGGCCGCCGAGTCGATCATCAAGGGCCGCGCCGAGAAGCCGTACACCTCGCTCTACGACCTCACCGAGCGCGTCGACCTGCGCACCTGCAACAAGCGCGTCTTCGAAGCGCTCATCCACGCCGGTGCGCTCGACGGGCTCACCGGCCATCGCGCGCAATTCGTCGCCGCGCTCGATGGCGCCATGCAGTCCGCCTCGCTCGCGCAGGCCGAGATCGCGACCGGTCAGGGTTCGCTCTTCGGCGAGCTGCTCGGCACGCCGGAGGAAGGCGCGAGCCCGGCGCCGCTCACGCCCGTGCTCCCCAACATCCCGCCCCTCTCCGAGGGCGAACGGCTCACGCAGGAGAAGGCGATCCTCGGCTTCTACATCTCGGGGCATCCGCTCGAGCCGTTCCGCGCCGAGTGCGAGCTGCTCGCGACGCACACCGTCTCGCAGCTCGGGACCTGGAGCGCGGAGCCGATGGCGCTCGGCGGCGTCGTGACCGCGATCCGCCGCCAGATCAGCAAGAAGTCGGGCGCCGAGTTCGCGCGCCTCGTCCTCGAGGACTTCTCGGGCTCGGCGGAGATCCTCGTCTTCCCCGAGGCCTGGGCGGCGATCGGCGACCGGGTGAAGACCGATGTCCCGGTCCTCGTGAAGGGGAGCTATTCCAAGCGCGACCAGGACGCCGACAACCCCACGTTCATCGTCGAGTCGTTCACGCGCCTTGCCGAGCTTCGCGCCACTGGCCAGTTCGCGATCAGCCTCGAGCTCGACCCCGCGCTGGGGCTCCCCGGGGAGGTCTTCAGGGACGTCCGCGCCGTCGCGATCGCCCATCCCGGCTCGGCGCCGCTGGAGCTACGTTGGAAGGGTAAGGACGGGGCCCCGGCGCGCCTGCGCTCGGCCTCGCTCAAGCTCTCCACCGCCGGCCCCGCCCTGCTGGAACTCCGCGCGCTCCTCGGCACCGAGCGCGTGCGTCTCGTGAGAGGAGGTTGATCGTGGGTACGTCCGCACTGGAGTTCGAGAAGCCGATCGCCGAGCTCGAACGGCAGATCGATGAGCTCCGCCGCTCCGCCGAGGAGCGGAAGCTCGACGTCGCCCCCGAGATGGAGCCGTTGCAGATGAAGCTCAACGAGCTCCGCAAGGACGTCTACAGGAACCTCACGCCGCTGCAGCGCGTGCAGGTCGCGCGCTCGGGACGCCGTCCCTTCACGCTCGACTACCTGCGCCTGTCGTTCACCGACTTCATCGAGCTCCACGGCGACCGCGCCTATCGCGACGATCCCTCGATCGTCGGTGGCTGGGCGCGACTCGACGGCGAGACGGTGATGGTCATCGGCCACCAGCGCGGCCGCGACACGAAGGAGAACCTGCACCGCAACTTCGGGATGCCGCACCCCGAGGGCTATCGCAAGGCGCTGCGCCTCATGAAACTCGCCGAGAAGTTCCACGTGCCGATCATCACGATGATCGACACGCCCGGGGCGTGGGCGGGTCTCGGTGCCGAGGAGCGCGGGCAGTCCGAGGCGATCGCGCGCAACCTGCTCGAGATGTCGCAGCTCACCGTGCCGATCGTCGCGACGGTGATCGGCGAGGGCGGCTCGGGCGGCGCGCTCGCGCTTGGCGTCGCCGACCGCATCCTCATGCTCGAGAACTCCGTCTACTCGGTCATCACGGTCGAGGGCTGCGCCGCGATCCTCTGGAAGGACGGCAAGAGCCCCGAGATGCGCGAGAAGGCCGCCGCCTCGCTCAAGATCACCGCCCCCGACCTGCTCGATCTCAAGGTGATCGACGAGATCGTCCCCGAGCCCGTTGGCGGCGCGCACGCGAACCACGCCGACACCGCGGTCGCCGTCCACGACGCGATCCTCAAGCACGTCGACGAACTCCGCCGCCTCAAGCCCGACAAGCTCGTGCGCAAGCGTCGCGAGAAGTACCTCAAGATGGGTTACTGGGACGAGTGACGGCCGCCGCGGTCCAGACGCATCTCGTCGAGGTCGAGTTCAAGGGCAACCGGCGCGCATTCTTCACCTGGTCGGGTGAGGCGCCGCCGCCTGCGCGCGCCGCGGTGATCGTGCAGGTCGAGCGCGGCGAGGACCTCGGCCGCATCCACGCCACCGGCGAACTCGCCGACAAGCGCAAGACGGGGACGACGCACGGCAAGGCATCGCCGTCCGAGCTGCCGCGCGTCGTGCGACTCGCGACCAAGCACGAGGTCGACACCGCCGTGCGCCTCCGCGCCGACGAGGACTCGGTGCGCAAGGCCGCGCTGGAGCTCGTGCGCGAGATGAAGCTCGACATGAAGGTCTCCGACGCCGAGTGGCAGTGGGACCGGCGTCGCCTCACCTGCTATTTCACCGCTGAGGAGCGCGTCGATTTCCGCCAGCTCGTGCGCCAGCTCGAGAAGCGCTTCGGCACGCGCGTGCACATGTGGCACATCGGCGTGCGCGACGAGGCCAAGCGGCTCGACGGCATCGGCCGCTGCGGCCGCCAGTTCTGCTCGAGCTCCTGGCTGCCCGAGCTGCGCCCGGTGAAGTCGAGCACGGCGAAGGACCAGCGGCTCTCGACGCTCAATCCTGCCCAGATCTCCGGCACGTGCGGGCGCCTGATGTGCTGCCTGCGCTACGAGCACGAGTTCTACGTGCAGTCGCGCAAGCGCTTCCCCAAGGAAGGCAAGGTGCTCGCGACCGCGCTCGGCGAGGAGAAGGTCGTGAGCAACGACATCTTCCGCGACCAGGTCACGCTGCGCACCGCGGCCGGCGAGGCGCGCACGATCCCTCTGGCGCAGCTGCGCAAGGAACTCGGCGACGGCACGCTCCCGGTGGACGACGAGCCGACGCGCGACGATGACGCCGCGGAGGAGCCGGAGCTCGTCACGCTCGCGCGTGCCGAGCCGCCGCCGCGTCGCGAGCGCACACGGCCCGAGCGCCCCGAACGCCCGGCACGCCCCGAACGCCCGGCACGCGCCGAGCGCCCCGCACGCGACGAGCGCCCCGCGCCCGCACCGCCGCCCGCACCGCCGCAGGCGTCCCTCCCGGCGACCGCCGCCGAGCCCGACGACGCGACGGACTACGAGGAGGACGACGACCCGGCCGAGGTGGCAGGCGACGGCACGCCGGGGTCGGCGGCCGACGCAGCACCGGACACCGACACGGCCACCGCCGAGCAGCGTCGTCGTGGACGTCGTCGCCGCGGACGCCGCGGCGGACGGCGCGGACGCGGCGGTAGTCCCGGGGGCGCTCCGCCCGCCGGTGGCGCTCCGCCGGCGAACTGAACGCGAACATGGCCCGCTTCTACCTCACCACCGCCATCGATTACGCCAACGGCGACCCGCACCTCGGGCACGCCCTGGAGAAGATCGGCGCCGACGCCATCTGCCGGTTCCACCGGCAGCTCGGCGACGACGTCTGGTTCCTCATCGGCATGGACGAGCACGGCCAGAAGGTGGCGCAGACCGCCGAAGCGGCGGGACTCGCGCCGCAGGAGTTCGTCGACCGGGTCGCCGCGCGCTTCGAGGCGATGTGGGCCACGCTCGGCCTCTCGCACGACCAGTTCATCCGCACCTCGCACGCGACGCACCATACCGCCGTGCAGGACCTGCTCCAGCGGATCTTCCGCAACAGCCCCGACGATTTCTACGAGCGCTCGTACACCGGCCTCTACTGCGTCGGCTGCGAGAGCTTCAAGCAGCCCGCCGACATCGTCGACGGGAAGTGCCTGCTGCATCCCACGCGGACGCTGGAGGAGGTCACCGAGCGCAATTGGTTCTTCCGGCTCTCGGCGTACACCGAGCGGCTCAAGAAGCACTTCGCCGCGCATCCCGAGTTCCTGCAGCCCGAGTCGCGACGCAACGAGATCCTCGCGCTCTTCGAACAGGGGCTCGAGGACGTCTCGGCGAGCCGCGCGCGCTTCGCGTGGGGCGTGCCCTTCCCGCGCCCGCTCAGCGACGGCGAGGTGCAGACGACCTACGTCTGGTTCGACGCACTGCCGAACTACTGGACCGCGCAGTTCTTCACCGGGTCCGGCGCCAGATGGCCGGCGAGCGTGCACGTCGTCGGCAAGGACATCACGCGATTCCACACCGTGATCTGGCCCGCGATGCTCCTCGCCGCGGGGCTCCCGCTCCCGGACCGCGTCTGGGGCCACGGGTTCATCTCGCTCGGCGGCGAACGCTTCAGCAAGTCGGCGGGCGTGAAGCTCGAGCTCGCCGACGCCATCTCGCGCTTCGGCGCCGACGCGTTCCGCTACTACTTGATGCGCGACATCCCGTTCGACGGCGATGGCTCGTTCTCGTGGGAGCGATTCGAGGCCGTCTACACGTCCGAGCTCGCCAACGGGATCGGCAACCTCGCGAGCCGCACCACCGCGATGGTCGAGAAGTACTGCGACGGCATCGTCCCGGCGGGCGGGCGCGGGGACGTGGACACCGCGGACCTGGCCGACTACGCGTCGGCCCGCGCCGCCCTCGACGGGTCGCGGGGCTACCTCTGCCACGAGGCCCTCGAGGCGATCGTGCGGACCGTCGGCCGCGCAAACCAGTACATCCAGGACACCAAGCCCTGGGTGCTGGCCAAGGACCCGCTGAACCTGCCCGAGCTCGAGCGCGTCCTCGCCTCCCTCGTGCGTCAGCTCGCCCGCCAGGCGGTCTATCTCGCCCCCTTCATGCCCGAGAAGGCCGAGGTCCTCTGGCGCAGCCTCGGAGGGCGCGGGACGGCCGCGGGGACCACCTTCTCGGACGCCGAGCGGCTCGACTGCGCGGGCTGGACTGTCACGAAGGGAGAGGGGCTATTTCCTCGCCCCGAGCCGATCGTCAAGGATTAGCAAGCACCCGCCGATACTTTCCTTGAGTTCGGGGTATCATCGGGGCCGCACTCGGACCGTTTCTCCCATATTTGGTTGCCATGACGGATCGCCGCCGCTGGACCCTCATCCTCGTCCCGCCGAAGAACGGGATCACTCGCGAGGTCTCCCTTCCCGGGTGGACCTTCAAGGCGATCGTGTGGGCCGGCGTGCTCGCGCTGGTGCTCGTGGGCGGCGCGGTGACCGTGCTCTTCACGCCTTGGGGCACGCCGGGCGCGCGCCTCGTCGCGAAGCAGAACTCGGCGCTCCGCGACGAGATCGACGCGGTCGAGGCGCGCTTCGAGGTCCTCGAGGACACGCTCGCGATGATCGGCCGCCGCGAGGAGCAGCTGCGCATGCTCGCCGGCCTCCCCGTCGAGGCGACTTCGATTCGCGACACCGCGGCGACGGGTCCCGCCATCGTCGTCGCGTCCCTCACCGCGGACGAGCCGGCGCTCGGGCCGTCGCGCCGCCGCCCGTTCCTCGGCCGCCTCGGCTGGAGCGCGCGTCCCGACGTCGACGGCCTCATCGCACGAGCCTCGAGCCTCGCGCGGTCGTTCAGCGTCGTCTCCGACACTCTGCAGCGCAACTTCGAGAAGTTCGCGACCACCCCGAGCATCATGCCGACCGCGGGCTGGCTCACGAGCCAGTTCTCGACGAGCCGGTTCCATCCGATCATGCACGAGAACCGGCCGCACGAGGGCATCGACGTCTCGGCGCCGACCGGAACGCCGATCGTCGCGCCGGCCGCGGGGACCGTGGTCTTCGCCGGTCAGGACAAGGGCTACGGGATGTCGGTCGAGATCGACCACGGCAACGGCATCCGCACCCGCTTCGCGCATTGCTCACGCATCGCCGTCCGCACCGGCCAGCGCGTGACGCGCAGCCAGCTCATCGCCGCGGTCGGCATGACCGGCCTCGCGACCGCGCCGCACCTGCACTATGAGATCCATGTGAATGGGCGGCCGGTGGATCCGCAGACGTTCGTGCTGCCAGACGCCCAGTAGTCAGTCTTCAGTTGTCAGTTGTCAGTGAATGAGATGCGGGGGCAGCCGAGAAGGCCGCCCCCGCATCGTCGTTACTGATGACCGATGACTGACGACTGATGACTCCTAGAACTTCACCGCCGGCACCGCCGCCGCCCCCGGCGTCGTCAGCTCGAAATACTCCCGTGACTTCGCCCCCGTGACCTTCGCCGTCAGCACCGCCGGGAACTTGCGGATGTACGCGTTGTATTCGCGCACCGCATTGTTGTAGTCGGTCCGCGCGACCGCGATCCGGTTCTCGGTGCCCGTCAGTTCGTCCTGCAGCCGCATGAAGGCCGCGTCGCTCTTGAGCGTCGGGTAGGCCTCCGAGATCGCGAGCAGGCGGCCGAGCGCGCCCGTCATCGTCGCGTTCGCATTCGCCATCTCGGCGACGTTGCCGCCCTGCACCGCACCGAGGAGCCCGGCGCGTGCCTGCGCGACCGCCGTGAAGATCGTCTCTTCCTGCTTGGCGTAGCCCTTCACCGTCTCGACCAGGTTCGGCACGAGGTCGGCACGGCGCTGGAGCTGGACCTGGATCTGCTGCTGCGCGGCGGCCGCCGACTCATCCATCGACTGGATGGAGTTGTAGCCGCAGGCCGAGAGGAGGAGCGTGAGCGCGAGCAGGGACCACTTCGACTTCATCTTCGTCTCCGAATGAGGGACTGTTGAATGATACGTGGTGTGCGCCATCTGGTGTCAGCCGTGGATGATCGAGTCGACGTGCGCCACGAACCGCTCGAGGCCGGCATGGTACGCCGTCAGCACGGCGTCGGCTCGCGCCGCAGGGATCCGCGCGCTCCCCGCCACGTGCGCCACCACCTCGAGGAACGGCGTCGGGTCGAAGCCGGCACGCGCCGCGGCGCGCTGCACCACCTCCTCCGAACCGTCCACCCCCGACTCCCCGTGGATCCGCAGCAACGTGCGGAAGAGGACGAGCACCGCGCTGCGTGAGGCGCCGAGCAGGTCAAGCTCGCGCTCGGGGCTCGCGCCTGCGGCGAGGATGCCCTGCCGCAGCGCGAGCAGCTTCCCCATCGCCTCGAACTCCAGCTGGTGGCGCAGGTGCCCGACGTCCACCGCCGACGGCTCGGCCGGCAGCGCGCCCGCCAGCACGCGGTGCCGCGCGAGGATGTCGGCGACCTCCATCGCGAAGATGTCGCGGCTCGACCGCCACTCCGACTCCGTGAGGAGGAGCGGCGGCGGATTCCCCGCCGCCGACCAGTCGGCCACCGAGCGCGAGAGCGCGCGAAGGCTCGCCGGGTCGAGCGCACGCACGATCACGAGCACGTTGAAGTCGGACCGCTGCTCGATCCGCTCGCCGCGCGCGGCGGAGCCGTAGAGCACCGCGGCGACGAGCTGCGCGCCGAGTTGCGTCGTGAGGCGCTCCGTGAACGCCTCGAGGGTCATCGTCTTGGCCATCGCTAGAAGCTCCCGCTCGAGCCACCGCCCGAGAATCCACCGCCGCCACCGAACCCGCCGAAACCGCCGCCACCACCGCCGCC
>Ga0137353_1000071_pt1 | contig 20933 bp, 13 predicted proteins | sample EasRivERMLT760_2_FD_104759 | JGI IMG/M metagenome (GOLD analysis project Ga0137353, IMG submission 104759) | Soil microbial communities from meander-bound floodplain in the East River, Colorado, USA - East River MetaG ERMLT760_2 | ecosystem: Environmental > Terrestrial > Soil > Floodplain ...
CGCGAGCACCTTCTCGAAGCGCGCCTCAGCCTCCTGGTAGCGGCCCATCTCCTGCAGCGAGAGCCCCGCGAGGGCGTCGCACCACCAGCCGTACGATCGGCACTCGTCCGCGACCTTGAGCCCTTCGGCCGGCCGGCCGGACTCGATGAGGTAGCGCACGCGCTGCCCGCTGAGCCAGTTGTCCGCCGGGTTCTCCTTGCCGAGCGAGTCGAGGATCTGCAGCAGCTCCTCGCGCTGCACCTTCACCGTGTCCTCCTCGGCGGGCATCTTGTACTGCTCATCGTACCAGTAGCACCAGTTCATGCCGACCGGCTCGGGACAGTCGCGACCATAGAACCGCTTGCCGCGGTACTGTGGCAGGTGCAGGCGGCGGAACCGCTCGAAGGCGTCCTGCGCCATCTGGCCCATCACGCGAGGGTCGGCCGGCGGGGCAGGGGCGGCGGCCTCGGGGGCGGTCGCGGTCCTCGCGGGCTCCTGGGACATGAGAGGGGCACTCGCCGACATCGCGAGGAGGAGGGCGAGTCCGATTGGACGCGTACGAGGGATGGCCACGATGGATGATACACATCCAGCGGCGCCCCGTGTTCCCGCTCGCACGGCGCGGACCTCTCGCCATTAGCTTTCCGGCCGATGACCGAGATCATCTTCGAGCCGTTGCATGAGGGCGTCGAGCCCCCCGGCCGCGCCACGGCGCAGAGCGCCGGCCACGACCTCGCGCTCTGCCTCACCGCGGGGCGCGTGCGCGTCTTCGTCGGCGGGCAGGCGCAGGAGCGCGACGTCGCACGCGACGAGCAGGGGGCGAGCATCACGCTCGCGCCCGGCGAGAAGGCGCTGTTCCCGCTCGGTTTCCGCATGCGGCTGCCGGTGGGGTATGAAGCACAGGTGCGCCCGCGCTCGGGCACCTCGCTCAAGACCGACCTCGTGATCGTGAACAGCCCGGGGACGATCGACGCCGACTACCCGGACGAGTGCTGCGTGCCGGTGAAGAACGGCGGCGGCGCACCGCTCACCGTTCGGCATGGCGAACGGATCGCGCAGATGGTCCTCACCCGGTTCGAGTCATTCCCCTTCGTCCGCGGGTCGGTACACCGCAGCACCGACCGCGCCGGCGGCTTCGGCTCCACCGGCCGCTGACCGCCGCGCAACGCGCCCGCATTTCGCACCCTGTCCTCGATCTTCTCTTTACCCGTTCCGCAGCTCGTCGCTTTCCGCTTCCCCCCGTCGTTCCCCCCCCGCCGCACCCCACACTTCGGAGACACGCGATGGTTTCGCGCGGCTGGCTGCCCTGCCTCCTCCTCCCCCTCGTCCTCGCCGCCCCCGCATCCCTCGCGGCCCAGGCGCCGAGCCAGGTGAAGGTCGAGTCCTACACGCTCCCCAATGGCCTGCGCGTCCACTTCGTCGAGGATCACTCGTCGCAGGTGGTCGCGGTGAACGTCTGGTACGATGTCGGTTCGCGGAACGAACGCGCCGGCCGCACCGGCTTCGCGCATCTCTTCGAGCACATGATGTTCCAGGGCTCGCAGAACGTGAAGAAGGCCGAGCATGGCCAGCTCGTCGAGCGCGCCGGCGGCACGCTGAACGGCTCCACGCAGCCTGACCGCACCAACTATTACGAGGCGCTGCCGAGCAACCGGCTCAACCTCGCGCTCTGGCTCGAGGCCGACCGCATGCGTTCGCTCGCGGTCACCGACTCGAACCTCCACAACCAGCAGGAAGCGGTGAAGGAGGAGCGCCGGCTGCGCTTCGACAACCAGCCGTACTTCGCGGCCTTCGTCGATTCGCTCCCGACGATGTTCGACCAGGGGAACTGCTTCCCGTACTCGCACTCGATCATCGGGTCGATGGACGACCTCAACGCGGCGCAGGTCGCCGACGTGAAGGCCTTCTTCGACGTGTACTACGCGCCGAACAACGCGATCCTCGTCGTGACCGGCGACTTCGTGCCGGCGCAGGCGCGTGCGCTCATCCGCGACTACTTCGGCGGCATCCCGCGCGGCGCCCCCGCGCCGCCGGTGAGCTGCGCTCCTCAGGGCGCCACCGGCAGCGAAGTGGTCAAACGGATCCCCGACCGCAACGCGAACCTTCCGGCGGTGCTGATGGCCTACCGCGTGGTGCCGCCCTCGCACAACGACTATCCCGCACTCGAACTGCTCTCGACCATCGTCGGCGGCGGCGAGAGCTCGCGCATGAACCGCGCGCTCGTCCGCGAGCAGAAGGTCGCCGTCGCCGCCCAGGCGCTGTTCAATCCGTTCGGGCCGATGCGCGGCGCCGGCATCTTCGGCGCGCTCGTCATCGCCAATCAGGGCATAGACGCCGATACGCTGCGCGCGCGCCTCTCGGCGCAGATGCGCAGCTCCGCCGAGGGCATCACCTCGGCGGAACTCACCAAGGCGAAGAACGCCTGGCGCGCCTCGACGATCTTCGGGCGCCAGACCGCCCTCGCGACCTCCGAGGCGGTGCACTACGCCGCGATGTTCCTCGGCTCCCCCGAGGCGGTCAACTCCGATGCCTCGCGCTACGAAGCGGTCACGCTCGCCGACCTCCGCCGCGTCGCGGCGACCTACCTGCGCCCCGACAACTCGCTCACGCTCGTGATCGTCCCGGAGACTCGCTGATGCGCACCCGCCTCCTCTCGCTGTCCCTCCTTGCTCTCGTCGCCTCTCCCGCTGCGGCGCAGTTCCCGGCCGCGCCCCCGGCGCCGATGCCGCTCCAGCCCGCGCAGTTCCCGCCCTTCGTCGAGACCATCCTCGCGAACGGCGTGCGCGTGCTCGTGGTGGCGAACGCCAAGCAGCCCGTCATCTCGCTCACGCTCGCCGTGCCCGGCGGCTCCTTCTACGACGGCGTGTCGAAGGCCGGCACGTCGGAGATGGTCTCGGGTCTGCTCACCAAGGGCGCGGGCAACCGCACCGCCGACCAGATCTCGGCGGCGATCGAGGGCGTCGGTGGCTCGCTGAGTGCGTCGTCGGGCGCCGACTTCATGATGGTGAGCGCGGCCGTGCTCGTGAACGACCGTCGTCTCGCGTTCGAACTCGTCGCCGACGCCGCGCTGCGGCCGACCTTCCCGGCGTCGGAGGTCGAGCTGCTGCGAACGCAGACGCTCTCGGCGCTCGCGCTCGCCAAGTCGCAGCCCGCGTCGATCGCGTCGCGCACCTTCGCGAAGGGGCTCTACGGCGACCATCCGTACGGCCGCTCGGCCGATGAGTCGAGCGTGCGCGCCATCTCGCGCGACGACCTCGTGGCGTTCCACCGCGAACGCATGCGCCCCAATCAGGCGCTGCTCGTCATCGCCGGCGCGATCGACACCGCCGAAGCGCGCCAACTCGCCGAGAGTGCGTTCGGCGCGTGGGCCGGGGTGAACGCGGGCACGCCCGCGACGCGTCCCGCGCCGCAGCGCGCGCGCACGGAGATCCTCCTCGTGCACCGCGCGGGCTCGGTGCAGTCGAACCTCGTCGTCGGCAACACGACATGGATGGCGACCGACTCGCGCGGATACGCGCTCACGCTCTCCAACCAGGTGCTCGGCGGCGCGAGCGACTCGCGCCTCTTCCAGATCCTCCGCGAACAGAAGGGCTGGACCTACGGCGCCTACTCCGGCGTCGATCGCCGTCGCGGGCTCGGCAGCTTCAGCGCGACGGCCGAAGTGCGCACCGAGGTGACCGACTCGGCGCTCGTCGAACTGCTCGCGCAGGTGCGGCGCATGGGCGCCCAGCCGCTCCCGGCGGACGAGTTCGAGCGCCAGAAGCAGACGCTCGTCGGCCGATTCCCGCTGCAGGTGGAGACGGCGGATGCGGTGGCGGCGCAGGTCGCCAACGCGCGACTGCTCGGCCTCGCGAGCGACTACGTGCAGACCTATCGCCAGCGGCTCAGTGCGGTGACGCCCGAGCAGGCGCAGGCGGCGGCGCGGCAGGGCATGCGCGCCGACGGCGCGCTCATCGTCGTCGTCGGTGACGCGACGAAGATCGTCGAGAAGCTCCAGGCGATCGCACCGGTGTCGATGGTGGACATCGATGGGCGAGCGCTCACGCTGCAGGACCTCGGGCCGAAGACGATCGTGCTCGATCTCGACCTGGCGCGTCTCGCGCCGGCGGTCGATTCGTTCGCGGTGCTCGTGCAGGGCAACAACTACGGCTATCAGGTCGCGTCACTCGAGCGCGACGGCGACGGGTGGATCTACCGCGAGCGCTCCCAGCTCGCGGCGGTCATCTCGCAGCAGACCGAGGTGCGCTTCGGCGCCGACCTCACCATGCGGAACACGCAGCAGAGCGGGAAATACCAAGGCCAGGACATTCGCCTCTCCGTCGGCTACGTCGACGGCAAGGCGAGCGGCGAAGGCATCACGCCGGGCGCCGGTGGGAGAATGACGCCGGTCCAGTTCTCCGGCGTCGACGTCCCTCCGGGTACGCTCGACGACAATGTGGTACAAGGGCTGCTGCCCTTCTTCAAATGGGCGCCCGGCGTGCGAGTGCAGGTCTCGGTGCTGCTGTCGGGGAAGGGAACCGTGCAGGTGCGGACGTTCGAGGTCGCGGGTGAGGAGACGGTCAACGTCCCGCTCGGCGCGATCGAGACGTACCGGGTGACGATGTCGGGAGGGGACCAGCCGGGGACGTTCTGGATCGAGAAGGCGCCGGCGCATCGCGTGATCAAGTTCGGGCCGGCGTCCCAGCCCATTGAGTTCGTTCGAGTCAAGTGAGCTGAAGGATGGAGGATGGAGGATGGAAGATGAAAGACACTGCGGGATGCGCGGCTCGAAGCCAGCGCATCCCGCAGTGTCCTTCAACCTTCAGCCTCCATCCTTCAGCCTTCTTCGCGTCTACTTCGGCTCCAGCGCCTGCTTGATCTGCCACCGCATGTCCGCCAGATGCGCGCGGGTGACCGCATCCCCCGCCTTCGCCTGCGCGGAAGCCAGCTGTCCGTCGAGGTTGCGCAGCTCCTGCCGCAGCAACGCCTTCACGTCCGTGCTCGGCCGTGCCGCCGCCGTCACGAACTGGCCCGTCTGCGCGCTGCCCGAGATGCGCGGAGCGGTCGACGCCGGGGCGTTCAGCTTGATCGTCACGCCCTCGACGTAGATGCGCTGCAGGCCGCGGCGGTATGCGTCGACGCGCACCGTGGCCGCGTTGAGCTCGCTCCAGATGCCGGAGCGGATGTCGGTGAGGTACTCGGAGAGCGGGTAACTGTTCGGCGCGCCGTTCATCGCCTCGTACTCCATGAGGCGCGCCATGCGGTCGTCGGCGAGCAGCGTCGCGAGGATGCCGCGCTGCGTGATGTTGATGCGCGCCACCGAGCCTTCGGGCTCGAGACGGCGGAGGATCGCCGGGTCGAGCAGCCAGGTGGGCGTGGTGAAGAGGTTGTCCTGCACGAACTTCACCGCCGCCTTCTGGTAGGCACGCGGCACCGGCGTGAAGCGCGGGCCCGGCTGCGAACCGTACTTCTCCTGGCCGTTGGACGAACCGGGGATCGTCGCGACGTGCCGGATCTCGTTCGTGAACTGTCCGAGGATGCGGCCGTAGCCTTCACGCGTGTACGAGACGTCCTCGGTCGCCTGCGTCGTCGCGGGAACGAGCATCGGCACGAGGCGCTTGAGGTTGCGGATGCCCAGCTCGGTGCTCTTGATCGCGTCCTGGTCGCCGACGGCTTCCGAGTACGCGGTGTAGGGGATCGAGCCGAAGTCGTCCGGGATGCCATAGCGGAACCACGGCGTCGCGTCCTGCTCGCGCGCGATCGCGTCGAGCGCGGCGCGCTCGTCATCGCTCGTGCGGGCGCCCGGGATGGGCGCATAGCCCCAGCGGATCGCGTAGTTGTCGTAGATGCCGACCTTCGGGATCAGCTGGTCGAGCGGGATCTGGTCCTCGGGCTGCGCGGTGTAGTTGAAGCGCGCGTAGTCCATGATCGACGGCGAGTGGCCCATGCGCGCCACCCAGGTGCGCGAGTGCACCGAGTCCGCCGGGTACGTGCTCGACGCGAACTGGTTGTGCGGCAGGCCGAGCGTGTGGCCCACCTCGTGCGCCACCACGAACTGCACGAGCCTGCCCTGCAGCGAATCGGGCAGCGGCAGCTTCGCCGCGCGCGGGTCGAGCGGGCCGACCTGCGTCCAGTACCACCAGGTCTGCAGGTTCATGATGTTGTGGTACATGTTCACGTCGGCGTTGAGGATCTCGCCGGTGCGCGGGTCAGTGTCGCTCGGCCCGTTCGCGTTCTCGATCGTCGACGGCAGCCACCGGATGCTGGAGTACCGCGCATCCTCGGGCGACCAATCGGGATCCTCCTGCTTGCTCGGAGCGTCCTTCGCGACGATCGCATTGCGGAAGCCGGCCGCCTCGAACGCCACCTGCCACTCCTCGACGCCCTTCTTGACCCACGGCACGAGCCAGGCCGGCGTCGCGGGGTCGATGTAGTAGACGATCGGCTTCACCGGCTCCGACATCGCCGCGTTCGGGTCCTTCTTCTCGAGCCGATAGCGCGCGATGAAGTTGCGCTGCTGCGCACGCTGCTCGGGACGGCTGAAGTCGATCGTGCTGGTATAGAAGTAGCCCACGCGCGAGTCGCGCAGGCGCGGCATCATCGGGCGCTCGGGCAGCTTCACCATCGACCAGTGCACGACGACCGACTTGGTGGACGTCGGCGTGCCCGGTGCGGGCTGGGCCGGCGGCAGGCCGGGGAAGAACGAGAACGGCTGCGGTTGCGCGTTGATGGTGATCGCGGCCTCCACCTCGATGTTCGTCGGGTAGGCGGCGACGCGTTCCATGAAGCTGCGCGCGGGGTCGATCGCGCCGCGGATCGCCTGGATGGCGCTGATCTCGTTGGGCGGCGCCGTGTAGAGGCGCGTCACGTCGATGACCGCCGCCGAGTCGGGGCCGTAGGCCGCGACGGGGAAGACGGCGAAGATGGCGTCGAAGTTGGAGTTGGCCACCGCGCCGGCGATCGGTGCCGACGGATCGGAGACGATCGCGAACGAGACGTTGCGGAAGAAGACGCGGTTGCCGCGACGCTCCCACCGCACCACGCGCGTGTCGATCGGCTCGCCGCCGTAGCCGTCACCCTCGTTGTTCTTCGCGATCTGCGTGACGAGGAGCATGTCCTTGTTGAGCTCGCCGGCGGGGATCTCGTAGTAGAGCGTGCTGCCGATCATGTGCGTCTTGAAGAGGCCGCTCTTGGTCGCGACCGTGCCGCGGATCACCTGGGCGTAGGGGCGCGGCTGCGGTTCGGCCGGCGGCTGGCCGGCGCCACCGGGCGTCTGGGCTGCGCCGCCGGGCTGCTGGCCCGCGGGGGCCTGGCCGCCGGGCGTCGGGGCGCCGGGCTGGGTGGTCGGCGTGCCTGCGGCGGGCGCGCCAGGCGCGGCCGCAGGAGCCGGGGACGTCGAAGGCGACGACACAGGCGGCTGGCACGCGAGTGCCAGCGCCGCGAGAGCCGCCGCGAACGTGAGCGGACGAGTGGGCTTCATCGGATGGATGGGTTGGAGAACGGACTGCTGGATGTCGGTGGGGGCGACACGCAAAGATGCGGGACGCACAGGCCTCCCGCCACGGCCTCTCATGGCCTGCCCCGACCTACGCGCGCCGGCCCGCGCCTGTTCGGATCGCCTCGGCACCGAAGCGCTCGCGCACCCGGTCCACCGCGCGCGACACCGCGCGGTCCTGCGGGAGTTCGACCGCCCTCGCCGACGGCGCGAAGAGCCCGAGCTGCTCGGCGTCGCGCGCCGGCACGAGGTTGCCCAGCGCGACGCCGACGAGGCGCGCCGGCACCGACCGTGCCGCGCGCAGCTTCGCGAGCAGTTGCACCGCGATGTCGGCGATGGCGCGATCGCTCTCGAGCGGATCGGGCACCGTGCGGCTCGAGAGGCGCGTGGTGAAATCGGCGTCCTTGAGCTTGACCGTCACGGTGCGCGCGGCGAGCCGGTCGCCGCGCATGTCCGACGCCGTCTTCGTTGCGAGGTCGCGCAGGATCCCTGCGATGGACGGCGTGTCCTTCACGTCGCGCGAGAAGGTCGTCTCGTGGCTGATCTGCTTGGCGCTCGCGCGCGCTTCGACCGGCGTGGTGTGGATCCCACGCACGCGCGCCCAGAGCCATTCGGCCGGTCGCCTGCCGATCCAGCGCGCGAGCGTCGCGCGCTCGTGCGGGAGCACGTCGTTCACGCGCACCATGCCGAGCGACGCGAGCTTGGCCTGCAGCTTCGGTCCGCACCCCGGCAGCTCGGCGAGCGCGAACTCGCGCAGGAACTCCGCCTCGCCACCGTCGGCGACGATGCGCACGCCGGTCGCGCTCGTCCCGGGCCGCGGCTTCGCACGCTCGGCGGCGAGCTTCGCGACGAGCTTCGACGCGCCGCCGCCGATGGAGATCCACATCCCGGTCTGCTTGTGCACGGTGGCGCGGATGCGCTGCGCGGTCTCGTCGAGTGTCTCGTCGTGGTAGAGCGCCTCGGTGCCCGTGAGGTCGAGGTACCACTCGTCGATGCTCGCGCCCTCGACGACGGGCGTGAATCGCGCGAGCACGGCCGCGATGGCCTTGGACGTGGTGCCGCACGCCTGCCGCGGCACGGGGACGCAGAGGGCGTCGGGGCAGAGGCGCAGCGCCTGGGAGATGGGCATCGCGGACCGCACGCCGAAGGCGCGCGTCTCCCAAGAGGCGGAACAGACGACGCCGCGCGAGCCCGGTCGTCCCCCGACGATGAGCAGCGGCGCCTTGCCTGCGCCCTCGGGATCCGCCATCCGAGCGACGGCCACGAAGAAGGCGTCGGCGTCGGCGTGGAGGATGCGGCGGGCGGTCATGTCGAAATGCTAGCGAGGACCTCGGGCGCGTGCGAGCACACGATTCTGCTCGCGCGATCCGGCGACGCTTGACAAGTGGGAAGTGCGCACTTCTCGCGCCGCCACTGCGCTGTCGCGATGCCGACGCCTGCCGCGCGATGGCGGACCGACGCGCGGCTGCCGCGCGCGCGTCGCGCCGCTAAGATTCCGCGCTATGTCCGATGCCGTCGCGCGTCCGCTCTGGGAGCCCTCGTCCGCCGAGGGCCGCGAGCCTCACATGCGGGCGTTCTTCCGCAGTTGCGCGCACTCGGTCACGGGCACGCCGGCGCTCGATGCGCCGTATGCCGAGTGGCACGCCTGGTCGGTGCGCGAACCCGCACGGTTCTGGGCGCAGCAGTTCCTCTGCAGCTCGCTGCTGCACGATGGCGACGCGACACGTGTGCTCGTCGACGGCGACGTGATGCGGCCGCCGGGCGCCGATGGAGGGCCGTGCTGGTTCCCGGACGTGCGGCTCAACTTCGCCGAGAACGTCCTGCGGCAGAACGACGACACCCTGATGCTCATCGCGCGCGACGAACTCGGTGGGCGCCGCACCCTCTCGGGACGAAACCTCGAGGACCTGGTGCGGCGCTGCGCCGGCGCGCTGCGCGCCGCAGGCGTCGTGCCGGGCGATCGCGTTGCCGGCTTCCTGCCGAACATCCCCGAAGCAGTGATCGGCGCGCTCGCGGCGAGCGCGGTCGGCGCAGTGTGGTCCTCGTGCTCTCCGGACTTCGGCGTGGGAGGCGTGCTCGACCGTTTCGGCCAGATCGCACCCAAGGTGCTCATCGTCGCCGACGGCTATCAGTACGACGGGAAGGTGATCGACTGCGTGGCGCGCACCGCGGACATCGTTGCGAAGCTGCCGTCGGTGGAGCAGCTCGTGGTCGTCCATTTCAGCGGCGAACTCGAGACCGCAGGCGACGTCGCCGAGCGGCTTCCGCGGGCCGTGTCGTGGGACGCCTTCCTCGCGCGAGGCAAGAACGCGCCGATCCAATATGAACGGCTCCCGTTCGACCATCCGCTCTACATCATGTACAGCTCCGGCACCACCGGGCTGCCCAAGTGCATGGTGCACGGCCAGGGCGGGACGCTCCTGCAGCACCTCAAGGAGCACGGGCTCCACTGCGACCTCGAGGTCGGCCAGACACTCTTCTATTTCACCACCTGCGGGTGGATGATGTGGAACTGGCTGCTCACGGCGATGGCGTCGTCGGCGACGATCGTGCTGTACGACGGCTCGCCGCTTCCCGCGCACAACCCGGCGATCCTCTGGGACCTCGCGCGCGATGAGGGCGTCACGGTCTTCGGCACGAGCGCGAAGTTCCTCGCGATGTCGCAGAAACTCGGTCTCGCACCCGCGCGCACTCATGACCTGAGCGCGATGCGGATGATCCTCTCGACCGGGAGCCCGCTCGCCGAGCATCAGTACGACTACGTCCACGACGACGTGCGGCCCGGCGTGCACCTCGCGAGCATCTCGGGCGGCACCGACCTGATCTCGTGCTTCGCGCTGGGCAATCCGATGCTCCCCGTCTGGCGCGGCGAGCTGCAGTGCCTCGGGCTCGGCATGGCGGTCGATGTGTGGGACGAGGAAGGGAAGCCGCTGCGCGGCGCGGCCGGCGAGCTGGTGTGCACGAAGCCGTTCCCGTCCATGCCGGTCGCGTTCTGGGATGATCCCGACGGCGCGAAGTACCGCGCGGCGTACTTCGAGTTCTTCCCCGGCGTGTGGCGCCACGGTGACTGGGCCGAGATCACCGCGCACGATGGCCTCATCATCCACGGCCGCAGCGACGCGACGCTCAACCCGGGCGGCGTGCGGATCGGCACGGCCGAGATCTATCGGCAGGTGGAACAGATGCCCGAGGTGATGGAGAGCGTGGTGATCGGGCAGGATGTGGGGAACGGGGCGGAGAAGGACGTGCGCATCGTGCTCTTCGTGCGGCTCAAGGGCGACGTGCAGCTCGACGATGCCCTGCGCGCGCGCATCCGCGCGAAGATCCGGGCCGCCACCAGCCCGCACCACGTCCCCAAGGTCATCGAGCAGGTCGCCGACATCCCGCGCACGATCAGCGGCAAGATCTCCGAGATCGCCGTGCGCGACGTGGTGCACGGACGCCCGGTCAAGAACACCGACGCCCTGGCGAACCCGGGCTCGCTCCAGCTCTACGCCGGCCTCAAGGCGCTGCAGGGCTAGGCGGGACCACGCCGCAGGTCCGGGGCGTATATTCCCATCATGACCGGAACCGACCCCCGGAAGGAGCGCAGCATGCGAGTTCCCGACTGGTCGACGAACAGCGTGTGGGGACGCTGGTGGACCTCGGCGCGTACAGGCGCCCGCGCGAACTGAAGCGAAGATGAAGGTGGGAGGATGGAGGATGAAGGCGTAACCGCCCTCCGCCACCTCACCACCGGTACGCCGTCCGCTTTCATCCTCCATCCTTCAGCTTCCATCGCGCCATGTCCACTGCCACGGCCCCGGGCAAGGAAGTCGCCCACGATACCTTCCCGATCAACGGCACCGACTACATCGAGTTCTACGTCGGCAACGCCAAGCAGTCCGCCCTGTTTTACCGCGCCGCCTTCGGCTTCCAGCTGACCGCCTACCGCGGCCCCGAGACCGGCGTGCGCGACCGCGCGAGCTACCTGCTCGAGCAGGGCAAGATCCGCTTCGTCCTCACCAGCCCGCTCGGACCAGAGGGCGAGATGGCCGCGCACGTCGCCAAGCATGGCGACGGCGTGAAGGACCTCGCCTTCTGGGTGGACGATGCGCGCGACGCGCACAAGAAGGCGATCGAGCGCGGCGCGACGTCGGCGCGCGAGCCGGAGGTCCTCAAGGACGAGCACGGCGAGATCGTCATCGCCGCGATCAGGACGTATGGCGACACGATCCACTCGATCGTCGAGCGCCGGAACTACAAGGGCAACTTCCTCCCCGGCTTCCGCGCCGTGCAGTCGCCCTTCGTGCCCGCGCCGGTGGGCCTCAAGTACGTCGACCACTGCGTCGGCAACGTCGAGCTGGGCAAGATGAACGAGTGGGTCGCCTACTACTCGAAGGTGCTCGGCTTCTTCAATCTCCTGTCGTTCGACGACAAGACGATCAGCACCGAGTACTCGGCGCTCATGTCGAAGGTGATGAGCAACGGCAATGGCCGCATCAAGTTCCCGATCAACGAACCCGCGCAGGGCAAGAAGAAGTCGCAGATCGAGGAGTACCTCGATTTCTATCGCGGCCCCGGCGTGCAGCACATCGCCGTCGCGACGGACGACATCATCAAGACGGTGCGGGAGTTGAAGTCGCGCGGCATCGAGTTCCTCTCCATCCCGCGCACCTACTACGAGACGGTGCTCGACCGCGTCGGCAAGATCGACGAGGACATCGCGCCGCTCGCCGAGCTGGGCATCCTCGTCGACCGCGATGACGAGGGCTACCTGCTGCAGATCTTCACCAAGCCGGTGCAGGACCGCCCGACGCTCTTCTTCGAGATCATCCAGCGCAAGGGCGCGAAGAGCTTCGGCGCGGGCAACTTCAAGGCGCTGTTTGAGAGCATCGAGCGCGAGCAAGCGCTTCGAGGGAATCTCTGATGGCGGTGGCGAAGAAGGCGGCGAAGGCGAAGCCGGTCAAGGCGAAGCCCGCGAACCTCAAGACCGTCGTCTCCGACGCGAGTGTGTCGGAGTTCCTCGCCAGCATCCCCGATCCCGGCCAGCGCAGCGACTCGGCGATGCTCCACGAGATCTTCGCCGCGGCGACGAAGGAGAAGCCGCGCATGTGGGGCGGCCGCATCGTGGGATATGGCGAATACAGCTACGTCGGGCGGTCGGGGCGCGCCGGCGACTGGTACGTCGCCGGCTTCGCCCCGCAGAAGGGCACGATGACGCTCTACATGCTTGGCGGCTGGGCGGCCGACAAGGCGCTCCTCGCCAGGCTCGGCAAGCACTCGCTCGGCGTGGGATGCCTCTACCTGAAGCGACTCGCCGATGTCGACCTGAAGGCACTGACGGCCCTCGTCACCGACGCGCTCAAGCGCGCGAAGGTGATCGCCCCGACGATGATGAACCAGGGAGCACGCTGATGCCGTTCTACCACACGCTCGGCCGCATCCCGCGCAAGCGACACATCGCCTTCCGCAAGCCGGACGGCGGGCTGTACAACGAACAGCTCGTCGGCATCGAGGGCTTCACGGGACCGGCGGCGCTGCTCTATCACATCCATCCGCCGACGACGGTGAAGTCGGCGCGCCGGCTGCTCGAGACGCCGTACGTGGCCGACACCGACCTCGCGCTCCGGCACCGCCATTTCCGGACCGCGCCCATCGCGCGCGGCGGGAGCCCCACGCTCGACCGCGTGCCGATCCTGTTCAACAACGAGATCGCGATGCTCTACTGCGCGCCCGACACGCAGGACGAGCACTTCTATCGCAACGCGCAGGGCGACGAGGTGGTGTACGTCGCCGAGGGGGAGGGCACGCTCGAGACGCAGTACGGCGACCTGCCGATCCTCCAGGGCGATTACCTGGTGATCCATCGCCACATCCTGCACCGCTATCGGTTCACGAAGCCGGCGAAGCTGCTCGTGATGGAGAGCCGTGGGCATGTGCGGCCGCCCAAGCGCTATCTCAACAACGTCGGGCAGCTGGTCGAGGGCGCGCCCTACAGCGAGCGCGACATCCGCGTGCCGCGCGAACTCAGGACGCACGACGAGAAGGGCGATTTCAAGCTCGTGATCAAGCAGTACAACGGGCTCAACGAGATCATCCTCGACCATCATCCGATGGACGTGGTCGGGTGGGACGGCCAGTTCTATCCGTGGGCGTTCAACATCCACGACTTCGAGCCGATCGTCGGCCGCGTGCACCAGCCGCCGCCGGTGCACCAGACCTTCCAGGGCGATGGGTTCGTCATCTGCTCGTTCTGCCCGCGGCCGTACGACTTCCATCCGGAGGCGATCCCGGCGCCGTACAATCATTCGAACGTCGATTCGGATGAGGTGCTCTTCTATGCGTCGAGCGAGTTCATGAGCCGGAAGGGGATCGAATACGGCTCGATCACGCATCATCCGGACGGGATCCCGCACGGCCCGCACCCGGGCCGCTACGAGGGGAGCATCGGCATGACGCACACGAACGAGCTCGCGGTGATGATGGACTCGTTCAATCCACTGAAGGTGGCGAAGGCGATCCTGCCGTATGAGGACGCGAAGTACGCGACGTCGTGGATCGAGGGTGGGGCCGAGGGGCCCGGGTTCGCGCCGCCGACGTCGTGAAGTGCACCTGAAGCGAGCATGACTCATACGAACTAGTTCGCTGTGATTAGACGTGTCCGATGTTCCCCGAGCGCACCGAAATCGTGCGCGAGCTGCACGGAACATGGTGGCGTCCATCGGGTCCGAGTTGATGTCCCCCAACTCGGATGGTGCACAGCATGAAACACTCGATTCGAAGCTTGAGTGCCTCGCTCCTCGCAGTGATCGTCGCAGTCGCGGTCGCGACGCCGATTGCCGCACAGGACAATGGCGGTATCGTACTGAAGGGCGGGCTGTCATACGGAGGCGTCTCGAACAGTGGGGTGTTCCCCGGCGAGGCACGCACCCGCAACGGCGCCGCGATCGGCATTGGCCTCGTCACGCGCAAGCGTGTGGGCTTCGGGCTCGAAGGGCTCTACGCGCAGCGCGGCATCACCGGCTCGGCGGGCAACTCACGCGAGCTCGATTACATCGACGTGCCGCTCTACCTGCGCATCAGCGCGTTGAATCCGGTCATCCAGCCGTTCGCCTACGCGGGTCCGCAGGTCTCGTTCGAGCTGCGCTGCGACTCGAACGGCGGCACGTGCCCATCAGGTCGCGAGAAGGTGAGCTACGCTGGCGCCATCGGCGGCGGCGTGCGCTTGCCTCGTCTCGGTGGCCTTTCCGTCGAAGGGCGCTACGTGTACGGCCTGACCGATCTGAAGCTCGGGACCATCTCGGACTCCGAGAGTTACCGGACGCGGTCGTTCATGCTCCTGTTCGGATTCGGCCTCTGACGTCGTGAACGGTTCGAAGGTGAAGCGGCTCACGGTCCCTGCGATCGTGAGCCGCTTCGGCATTGACGGCGTAGATTCCGGCATGCGCCTCACCCTCGCCGACCTCGAGCCCAAGCAACGCCATGCCTGGCTCACCCCGCTCATCGCGCCGCGCCCCATCGCGTTCGTGAGCACGCTGAGTGCCGCCGGCATCGGCAACCTCTCGCCCTTCAGCTTCTTCGTGATGGGCGGCCAGAACCCGCAGTCGATCGCCTTCTGTCCGGTCGCCGACCGCGACGGCAACCCGAAGGACACGCTGCGCAACGTGCTCGAGACGGGCGAGTTCGTCGTGAACGTCGTCTCCTATGAGATGGCCGAGCGCGCGAACGCGACGTCGGCGCCCTATCCGCCCGACGTGGACGAGTTCGATGCGGTGGGCCTCACGCGCGCGCCGTCGACCGTGGTGAAACCGCCTCGCGTCGCCGAGAGTCCGGCTCAGCTCGAGTGCCGGGTCTTCCAGACGGTGCAGCACGGTTCCGGCCCGCAGCACAGCACCTGGGTGATCGGCGAGGTGCTCGTGCTGCATGTGAACGATGCGGTGATCGGTGAGGATGGGCTGCCCGACACGGCGCTCGTGCATCCTGCGGCGCGCATGGGGCGGCAGGAGTGGGCGCACGTGAACAGCGAGAACATGTTCATCCTCGTCAGGCCGACGTCGGTACCCGAGGGCGGCAAGCCGGCCCCCCGGAAGACGCTGGGGATGTGAGCGAGCGACGCGCGGCCGCCGCGGCGGCCGCGCGTGCGGTCAGTCCCAGGTGAGCACGGTCGGCCACATCTCGGTCTGCTCCCCTGCGCCACTCGCGATCGACTCCGGCGGGAACCCCGCTTCATCGCGCAGCCGCTCGTACCGCGCGCGAAGCGCATCCGCATACGCACGCGAGACCGACTGCCCCGCGCCGTAATGCCGACGGTACCGCGCCGCGAGTTCGGGTCGATTGCGGTCGAGCCAGGGATAGAGCGTCGACCGGGTGGCCGAGCCCATCCGCAGCGTGCCGTAGCGCGTCCAGGTCGCGCCGTTCTCGCGCGCCGCGACGAGCAGCGCGCGCAGCCCGTCGACGGAGTCGTTGATCCCCGGCAGGATCGGCGCCGCGAGCAGGCCCACGCGCACGCCGCGCGCCGCGAGCACGCGCATCGCACGCAGTCGCGCCGCGGGCACCGGAGTGCGCGGTTCGATGCGCCTCAGGAGCGCGCCATCCACCGACGCGAGCGAGATGCTCACCGACACATCGTGGCGCTTCACGAGCGCACCGAACAGGTCCGCATCGCGCGCGATGAGCGCGGACTTGGTGATCACGCCGATCCGCAGGCCCGCGTGCTTCAAGAACACCTCGAGCAGCTTCCGCGTGAGCGCGAACCGCCGCTCGGCGGGCTGGTACGGATCGGTCGCCGTGCCGAACATCACGCGGCTCCCGTCGAGTCTCGCCTTGGGCAACGCGCGCGCGAGCACCTCTGCGGCGCCTTCCTTCACGACGATGCGACGTTCAAAGGCGATCGAGGCGGGCAATCCCGCGATCTCCACCGCCGCCGCATCACCGCGACGAAAGGCACGTTCGACCGTCCAGCGATGCGTCTCGCGCGCGTAGCAGTACGCGCACCCGAACTCGCATCCGATGTACGGGTTGATCGACCAGAACGGCATGTGCGTCGCCGAGCTGGGATTGAGGATCCCCTTCGGCGCGACGGCGACGTACTGCGTCTCCCCGATCGGATCGGGCGACGTCCCGTCGCGGCGCGCGCCGATCCGGCGCCACTGATCTCCCAGCGGATTCGACTCCATCTCCGGCCTCCCGCAGTAGCGAACATACACCGAAGGCACCTTCATTGTACAGGTGCCTTGCGGCGAGATGGGTGATCGGACCGCGCATGGAGGATGCCGAACGCACGGAGGGCCAAGACGCGATGGTCTTGGCCCTCGTAGCACCGTCCTCGGAGGATCTCGGCGGCATGGCCGGGGGAGTTGTTGCGGCTCCCTTTTTTCCGAGTCGGTGTCGGAAGGGTGCGTCTACCGCCACCCGTCCGTGCTGCCCGCTCTGCGGCGGGTATGAAGCAGCGGGTCCTCGCGCACTCTGCTTTGGCGCTGCGCTCCACCCTGGGATGGAGAATCGGGACCAGGTGCCCGATCCGCTTGAAGCATCGCGTTGGCGTCGCCCTCGCTCTGCATTGCGACTATTCAACCCGCGAGCGGCGCGCGCAATAGGCAGAATTCGCACAGCGCCGTCATCCTTTGACCGTAAGGGCAGGGTCGCGACATGATGGCACGCGCTCGTACATCTTTCATCCTTCATCCTCCATCCATTTTCATAGAAAGAGATGAGCTTCACCGCCCGTTTCGACTCGCTCCCGCTCTACCTCCTCGCGACCATCCCGCAGAAGAAGCGCGACCTCATCGCGCGCGGCATGGACGTGATCGACCTCGGTGCGGGAGATGCTGACTTGGCCGCGCCGCCTGCCGCGGTGGCCGCACTCAAGGTCGCCGCCGATGAGCCGGGGATGAGTCGCTACGGCTTCGGGCTCGGCCTGCCGGCCTTTCGCGATGCGGTGAGCGCCTGGATGGAGAGGCGCTTCGGGCATCGGTTCGATCCGCTCAGGGAGGTCGTGCCGCTCATCGGCAGCAAGGAGGGCATCGCGCACCTCTGCTTCGCCTATCTGCAGAAGGGCGACGTCGCGATCATCCCCGATCCCGGCTACCTCGCGTACCTCGGCGGCACGCTGCTGAGCGAGGCGGAGCCGTACCTCTTTCCCATCACGCCGCGCACCGGCTTCCTCGTGGACCTCGACGAGATCCCTGCCGACGTGCTCAAGCGCACCAAGCTCCTCTTCCTGAACTACCCGAACAATCCGACGGCGGCGATCGCGCCGCTGTCGTACCTCGAGAAGGTCGTGAAGAAGTGCCGCGAGTACGGGATCATCCTCGTCTACGACAATGCGTACTCGGAGCTGACCTTCGACGGATATGTCGCGCCGAGCATCTTCGACGTCGATGGCGCGCGCGACGTCGCGGTCGAGTTCCACTCGCTCTCCAAGACGTACAACATGACCGGCTGGCGCTGCGGCTGGGCCTGCGGCAACGCGCAAGTGATGGGCGCGCTCGCGAAGGTGAAGAGCTTCCTCGACACGGGCCAGTTCATGGCGGTGCAGCGCGCGGGCATCGCGGCGCTCGAGTCGTGGGCCGATTGGGTGCCCGGCAACATCGAGGTCTTCCGTCAGCGACGTGACGCGGCGGTCGCGGCGTTCAACGCGAACGGCTTCAGCGTGGACCCTCCGAAGGCGTCGATGTACCTCTGGGTGCCGCTCCCCGCCGGCGTCTCGTCGATGGAGTTCCACGAGCGCTGCATGCAGGAGGAGGGCGTGATCGTCCTCGCGGGGAAGGCGCTCGGCGCCGGCGGCGAGGGATTCTTCCGGATCTCGTTCATCACGAGTCCGGAGCGCATCGCCGAGGCGGCGGCGCGATGCGGACGTGTGTTGAAGCGGATGACGGGCGGCTGAGCGCGCGAAGCGCCCGTCGCCCGGCGCTCACTGCGGCAGCGCGAACACGATGAGTCGCGAGGTGGTCCCGCCGCCGGTCGCGACGGCGACGTATTGCCTGCCGTCGCTCGCGCGATAGGTCATCGGGTTCGAGTAGGCCTGCTGGCCGAGGTCGTGCTCCCAGAGCACGACGCCGGTGCGCGTGTCGATCGCGTAGAGCGTGCGACCGCCACCGCTCGTGAAGACGAGGCCGCCGCCGGTGACGAGCGAGCCGGGTGACCCGGAGACGCCGAGTCGCGGCGGGAGCGGGACGCCGCGCAGCGCGGGATGCGCGCGCACCTCGGGCGTGTCGCCCACCGGCACCTGCCACTTCGTCTCGCCGGTGTTCATGTCGATCGCGGTGAGCGTGCCGTACGGCGGCTTGTTCACGGGGAGCCGCGCGGCGCTGCGCATCGCGCCCTCGGCGTTGTCGCGCTGCGAGACGCTGAGCGACGAGTTCGCGAGGTCCACCATATAGGGTGTGTCGACGGTGTCGCTCTTCGTGTCACGCTTCACGAGGCGGAACAGCGCGGGCGAGTTCGACGCCTTCACGAAGATCCACCCCGTGGACGGATCGACCGCCGCGCCACCCCATCCCGCGCCGCCGATCACGCCGGGCATCGCGACCGTGCCCTGCATCGACGGGGGAGCATACATCGGACCGAGACGAAAGGGCGCGACCTCGGCGCGCGCCGCTTCGCGCAGCGCCGGCGTGAAGTTCATGAGGCCGTCCTCGGCGAGTCCCTGTGCGGCGAACGGCGCGGGCTTCGTCGGGAACGGCTGCGTGGGCCACGCACGCTCGCCCGGCACGTCGCTGGCCGGTACCGCGCGCTCCTCGATCGGCCAGAGCGGGGCGCCGGTCACGCGATCGAAGGCGAAGATCATCCCCTGCTTGGTGGGCACGACGACGATGTCGGTGCGGCGGCCGTCGTGCGTGACCGTCATGAGGTTCGGCGGAGCGGGCAGGTCGTAGTCCCAGAGGCCGTGATGCGCGACCTGGAAGTGCCAGACGCGCCGTCCCGTCCGCGCATCGAGTGCGACGAGCGACTCGCCGTAGAGATTCGCGCCGAGTCGTTCGCCGCCATACCAGTCATCGCTCGGCGTGCCGACCGGCAGGAAGACCAGGCCGCGCGCACTGTCCACCGTGAACGGCGCCCAGACGTTCGTGTGTCCCATGTATCGCCACGAGCCGTCCTCCCACGTCTCGTTCCCGGATTCACCGGAATCGGGAATGGTGCGGAACCGCCAGACGCGGCGACCCGTGCGCACGTCGAACGCCTGCACGTCGCCGGGCGGATCGCCGCGATAGACGAGGCGATCGCCGACACCGTTGCCGACGATCACGTAGTCGCCCCAGACCACCGGCGGCGATGTGTTCGTGTAGTGCTCCTTGCGGACCGGACGAGAGAGGCCGGCGGTGAGGTCGATCTCGCCATTCGTGCCGAATGATGGGATCGGTGTCCCGGTCGCCGCGTCGAGCGCGATGAGGCGCCACCGCGAGTTGATGAACACGCGCCTGCTCCGTGAATCGCTCCAAGTCGCGACGCCGCGGTGCACGAAACCCGTCCCGTTGCTCGGCTGGCCGTAGCCCTTCCAGGGTTGCGGATCGTAGTTCCAGAGCTCGCGTCCGCTGCGCGCGTCGAGCGCGATCACGCGATTGAATGGCGTGGGGAAGAGGAGGGTGTCGCCGATCGCGAGCGGTGTCGCCTGGAAGAGTCCGGGGCGCGCGGGACGCTGACCCTCGCTCGCGAGGATCGGGCGCTCGTTGGCGTCCCAACGAAAGACCTCGCGCAGCACCGACACCGTCGCGCGATCGATGTCGGCGAGCGGCGAGTACTTGAGTCCGCCCGCATCGCCGCCGTAGGACGACCAACCGCGTGGTGCACCCGGTTCGCGGTCGCGGCGCGGCGGCGCGACGATCGCCGCGCCGCCCTGCATCACGAACCGCACCCGCTGCAGCGCGGTGACGTCGGCGAGCGGGTCGCCCTCGACTGCGATCAAGTCGGCGACGAAGCCCACGGCCGCCGTGCCGACGCTGTCGCCGAGCCCGAGCGATGCGGCAGCGAGCGAGGTCGCACCGACGATCGCGTCGGCCGGTGACTGGCCGGCCTCGCTCACGCGCGCGAGGATCTCGCGCGCATTCTGTCCGTGCGCGCCCGCCACCGCGTCGGTGCCCATCACCACGTTGAGGCCCGGGGTGTGGATCGCCGCGCGGAAGACGACGAGGTTCTTCGGGACGACGTCCTCCATGAACTTGAACCCTTCCTCCGTGAAGTTGCCCACGCCCACGAAGCGCGCGCGATTCTCGAGGTAGTTCTGGATGACGAGCCCGATGTTCGGCTCGAAGTAGGTGCCCTTCGCCGCCATGAGACGCAGTTCGACCTCGGTGGCCTGCGTGCCGTGCGTGACGCCGGTGCAGCCGGAGTTCGCGGCGGCGCGCACGGCGCTCGCCGCGTGCGCGTGCACCCAGCTCCGCACGCCGAGGCGTCGCGCCTCGTCGCATGCGGCGAGCAGCTGCGCGTCGGTGAGCGTTTGCGCACCTCCGTCGCGGATGCTCTTCGAGGCGAAGAGCTTGATGACGTTCGCACCGCGCGC
>Ga0137353_1000074_pt1 | contig 20673 bp, 19 predicted proteins | sample EasRivERMLT760_2_FD_104759 | JGI IMG/M metagenome (GOLD analysis project Ga0137353, IMG submission 104759) | Soil microbial communities from meander-bound floodplain in the East River, Colorado, USA - East River MetaG ERMLT760_2 | ecosystem: Environmental > Terrestrial > Soil > Floodplain ...
GCACGAGCACGAGGAAGACGAGGTTCGCCGCGCCGGTGAATGCGCGGAGCCGCGTGCGAAGCGCGCCGTCCGATGCGCCCATCCACCGGTGCCAACGACGGACCGCGGAGAAGAATGCTTGTGCCTTCCCGGGTTGGCGCGGAGGAAGCAGTGTGCCCGCGTACGGATCGAGCAGCGCGGGCGCGCGATCGCGCGCGACGAACCGCACCGTGACCGGCGCGGTCGAATCGCGCCGCAACGCGATAGACGCCACATCGCCCCGGGCGCTACCGACAGCGGTGAGCACCGAATCGATCGGGAGCGGACCCGCCACCGGCGCGACCACCGCCGGCACGCCGTCAATCGCCGCGATCAGCTGCCGCTCGAACCCGAGGAGCACGCCGGTCGCCGACATGAGGAGGATGATGAGACCTGCCGAGAGCCCGATGACGAGGTGGACCCAGAAGAGCGCGGAGCGGACGCGGCGGAGCGGCATGCGATCAGGAGCGAAGGCGCGAAGTGGATGAGAATGGTTCTCAGGAACGGTCCGCGCAGTCTATTTCATACCCGATTTAATTACTAGTCTTTAAGGACGAGTTTGACCGCACGTCCTTTGCATCGGGTAGAATCAGGCAATGGAACACCGGCACCAGCATCCATCGCGGCGCGCGCTCCGCTCCATCGCAGCGCTCGCGGCGATGCTCGTCGTTCCCGCGACGGGACTAGCCGCGCAGCTCCTTCGCGGCTCGGTGCTGCGCAGCCGCGACGAGCTGCCGATCGTCGGCGCGGTGGTGTTGCTGCTCGACACGGCGGACGTGGCGCGCGCGCGCGGCCTCACCGACATGCAGGGACGGTTCTTCCTGCGCGCACCGGCGCCAGGCCGCTACCGCCTGCGCACGCTGCGCATCGGATTCACCGCGACGACGGGTTCACCCTTCTCACTGCGGGCCGACACGACGGTGCGCCTCGTGCTCGACCAGATCCCGGTACGTCTCCCCGCGGTGACGGCGGAGGAACGCGCCGAGTGCCGGGACAACGCGCGATCGGGACTCGCGACGGCGATCCTCTGGGAGGAGGCGCGCACGGCAATCCTCGCGGCCGACATCACCATCCGCGACCTCGGCTATCGGTTCGAGATGATGCTGCACAGCCGCAAGGTCGACACACGGCCGCCGCCACTGCTGCTCGAGTCGGTGTTCGGGCGCGTGCGTCACGAGGGGACGCAACCCTGGACGAGCTATCCACCGGACACGATCGAGGCGCGCGGCTACGTGACGCCCACCGACTCGGGACTGCGCTACGCGGCACCCGACCTCACCGTGCTCCTCTCGTCCTACTTCACGCGATCGCACTGCTTCCGCATGCGCGATTCCGCGAGCACGGCGGCGAACCACATCGCGCTGGAGTTCTGGCCGCTCGCGCACATCCGCCGCAGCGAGATCAAGGGCGTCCTCGACTTCGACGCGGCCACGCGCCAGCTGCGCATGGTCACGTTCGCCTACGTGAACCTCCCCCAGACGGTGAGTGACACGCTCGCCGGCGGCGAGATCGGGTTCTCGCAGCTGACGAACGGCGCGTGGATCCTCCCGCGCTGGATCATCAGGGCGCCGATCCCCGTGCGCACGGCGCTCGGCGACACGGTGCGCCGCGCGGGGACGGCCGTGAACACCTGGCGCTCCGACTACGGGATCGTCCCGACGACGTCGCGCATGCGTGTCACCGGCGGCGACCTGCTGCTCGTGCGGCAGGGCGGCGACACGACCGTCCTCTGGTCGCTGCCCACGAGCACGCTCGTGGTGCAGGCGGTGCAGCAGGGCACCGGTGCGCTCGAGCCGGCCGGAGGTGTGTCGGTTGCGTTCGCGGGCTCGACCGAGCAGGAAGTGACCGACGATCGCGGCGAGACGCGCTTCTCTGGCATGGTCGCCGGCGAGTATGCCGTGGAAGTGACGACGCCCTACTACTCGGCGTTCGACTTGGAGCCGGAGAAGTTCGTCGTCTCCTTCTCGACCCAGCCGCGCACGGCGACGCACCGCGTGCGCGTGCGCACCCTGCGCGAGCTCGCGCGCGATGCGTGTGGCGAGAAGCCGGGACATGCCGTGCTGCTGGGCTCGGTGACACGTGGCGATCAACTCGTCGTTGGCGCGGGAGTCGCAGCGCGGATCCCACGCGGCGCGACGTCCAACCTCGACGAGGCGCGCACGGCGCGCGCACGCACGACGATCGACGGGCGCTACGCCATCTGCGAGCTGCCGACGGGGGTCGAGATCTTCCTCACCGTCGTCGCCGCCGACGGCACGCGCATCACGAGGTCGACCGTGATCGAACGCGACGAGAAGGTCGCCTTCATCGACCTCTCGTTCCCGGCGCCCGGCGCGCTGCCCTGATCAGCCCGCGCTGCCGAGCTGGTACGAGTACTTCACCGTCACCGAGCGCGCGAGCGGCGTGCGCCAGCTCGTGAAGCTGTCGGCGGCCTCGCCATCGTTGAGCACGATGAAGAGCCCGGTGTTGGCGGTGCGCAGCCAGGCGAAGCGCACGTTGGCGGTGAAGACGGCAGCCTGGTCGTTGTACTGCGTGAGCGACTGCAGGTAGATCCGCGGCGTGAAGAAGTACGCGAGCTTCACGCCGATGAGGTCGCGCGTGAAGTCGCCCTCGGGCAGGTCGACGTCCTGGTGGTCGAACGTGAGCGCCGACGAGAAGGCGGCGCCGCGGCGCGCGGTGAGGGCGATGTTGCCGCCCTTCTTGTGCCCGGAGTAGAACTGCCCCACCTCGATGCGCGTGAGGAACGAGATCGCCGCGCTCGGGTCGGAGCCCCAGTCGAGGCCGGGGAGCGAGAAATGGTACTGGCCAGGCTGGAGGACGACGCCCGGCGAGATCTCGAACGGCGCCTGCAGTCCTTCTGTATAGATGTTGAGGTCGGGACCGAAGCGTCCGCCGCCGTTGAACTCGACCTCGGTCATGTCGACGTGCGCCCACGACGACTGGACGAAGCCGTCGGTGCCGACGTAGCGGCGCAGGCTGATGTGCGGGTTCCACTGTCGCACCTGCTTCCAGCGCGGGCTGCGGACGAGGCGCATCAACATGAGTTCATCGAACCGGTAGCCCGCGGGGCGGCTCATGAAGCCGACCTCGGGGTTGAACGCGTCGCCGACCTTGAGCACGCGCACCGAGTGGTTCCAGTCGCGCGTCTGGAAGGCGGCGCGCGCGCTCCATGATGTCGCGTCGCCGTCGAGGCCGGGCGTGTCGGAGAGTCCGGCCCACGCATCGGCGGTCCAGGCCTGCCCGATGCCGACGCGCCCATCGACGCCGTACACGCGATTGAAATCGTCGCCGTCGCCCATGCGCTGGCGCTGCACGGCCATCACGCCCACGCGCGAGCGCGTGGAGAGTTCGCGCAGCGCGCGCAGCACGGTGTACGAGTTGCCTTCGACGCCATTCACCTCGTCGGTGACCATCTGCAGCGCGCCGACGGTGAGTCCGCCGATGCGACCGGTAAGGCGACCGCCGCCGAGGATGGGGACCGGCTGCCCGACGGAGTCGATGCCGATGCGGCGCGTGAAGAAGAGATCCACCGCCTGCGGCGTGCCCGCGGCGAACACGCCCGCGTTCTCGAGGAAGAACGGCCGCTTCTCGGGGAAGAAGAGCGGGAAGCGCGTGAGGTTGGTGCGCTGCTCGTCCACCTCTACCTGCGCGAAGTCGGTGTTGTACGTGAGGTCGAGCGTGAGGCTCGGCGTGATGCCGTACTTCGCGTCGAGTCCCACCTCGCCGGTGGAGCTGAAGGCGTCCATCGTCGCGTACGAGCGGCTCGAGGAGCCGAGCACGTAGGGCGTGACGGTCGCGACGCGCTGCGACGGGACGGCGAGTTCGTCGAGCGTCCCCGCCTGCGAGAGCCGGTTGATGCTGAACTGGCGCGAGACGCGCGACCAGAGCGCCTCCTCGTTCCGGCGGCGGATGCCGCGCATGATGTTGAGGCCCCACGTCTGCGTGGTGCCGCTGCCGTACCGGATAGTGGAGAACGGGATGCGGAACTCGGCGTACCACCCGAGCGAGTCCTGCGACGTGCGGACGGTCCAGCTCGCGTCCCAGTTCAGGTTGATGCCGCCGAGCGCGCCGGCCTGCGCGCGGTTCTGCCCCGAGGTGAAGACGCCGCCGCCCTCGCCCTCGCGGATGATCTGCGCATCGTGCTCGACGCCCGACGGCGTGGTGCCGAAGAGGAAGCCGTTCTGCCGGTCGTGATAGGTGTCGAGGATGAAGGCGAAGTAGTCGCTGTTGGTGAGCGTGACGTCGCGGATCTTCTCGCTCGGCACGATGGCCGCGGCCTCGCGGTCGTAGAGCCATGCCGCGACGTACAGCGCTTCGCCGTCGGTGACGATGCGGACCTCGGTGCGCTCGGAGACCGGCGTGCCCTCGCTCGGTTCACGCTGCACGAAGTCGGTGAGGACCTCGGCCTTGGCCCACGCCGCGTCGTCGAGTCGGCCGTCGATCGTCGGCGGCGTCTGGGTGACGGTGGCGCGTCCGTGGCGACTGACCGGACCGGTGGTGGAGATCGTCTGGGCCTGCGCGGAGCTGGCGGCCGTCAGGACCGCCGCGAGGAAGGCGGCGGTGATGGGCTTCACGAGGGGCACGGGCGTGGAGTGGCGGGGGAGGGGATCGAGGAAAGATGACGGGTGGGGCAAGCCCCTGCGCCAGCGGCCCCTCGCACCTCACGTTACGTGAGGACGAGGGGCCGCGTTGTGGCCTTGCCGCGCCGAGCGATGGCTGCGCGCTATGGGAAGTCGCGCAGCAGGCGACGGACCGCCTCGCGGATAGCGGGGGCCGGCCTCGTCTCGGCCCGCTCCGGCACCTCGCCGCTGATGGCGCCGCGCCAGACGACGATGCCGCGCTCGGCGTCGAGCGCGTCGACGATGAGCAGCCCTTCCTTCCACGTGACCACGCGCGCGTCCAGCTCTTCGGGGTAGCCGTACTCGCCGCCCCAGTTGCCGGGTGCCCGCACGCCGCCGGGGCGCGAATCGCCGCGCCCCGGAGTGGTGTCGGACACGTCGCGCATGGCGGTATGGAAGTGCACGATGAACTGCGCCGAGTCCGGCTCGGTGCGACGGAACCCCTTTGCGCGCAGTTCCGATTCGACGGCGTCGCTGATGACGCGAGCGATGCTGTCGGCCGGGATGCGCGCTCCATCGCGCACCGCGATCCCATCGCGATCCGGCGGTCCCCACGCCCACGTGGCTCCCGCGGCGATGCGCGCGTCGGGTGTGCGTTGGATCGAGACCGTGGGTCCGCAGGCGGTAAGTGCCGTGAGTGCGGCGGTCGCGATGATGGCGGAGGCGAGTCGGAGTGTCATGCATGCAGCCTAGGAACGGCGTCCGTCCAGCGCAGTCGGAGGTCCGGCGCGTATCGCTCAGGGAGCCCTTCACAGTCGTGTGAGGCAACGGGGCAACCTTCCCGCTCCAGTCGCAAATCGGTACGTTCCCGCCGTTCCGTCTCCTCCCCCCGATCGCTCGAGGTCCGGATGTCCCCTCTGTCCCTGCGCGCCTGCCGGTGGCTCGGCGCCGCCCTCCTTCTCCTCGTCGCGATCGACTGCTGGCGGCCCAACATGTCCAACCTCCCATTGCCGAGTGGCGTGAATGCAGGTCGGTGGGTGGATCTGTTCGCCGGCGGCGCCGACATGCACTGGCGCGGTTACAAGCAGGTCCGGCTTCCGCCCGCGTGGTCCTACAACGCCGAGTCGAACACGCTCACGCGGCTGGGCTTCGGCGGCGACATCATCACGCGCAACGAGTACGCGGATTTCGAGTTCGAGATCGAGTGGAAGGTCGTGCCGGGTGGCAACAGCGGCATCTTCTACCACGCGGGTGAGGGCACGGACGTCATCTACGAGAACGCGCCCGAGATGCAGGTGCTCGACAACGCGCGGCATGCGGACGGCAAGAACCCGCTCACGACGGCGGGGGCGAACTACGGTCTCAACGCGCCGGCGCAGGACGTCACGAAGCTTGCCGGCGAGTGGAATCGCGCGCGGATCGTCGTCATCGGGCCGCACGTGGAGCACTGGCTCAACGGCGTGAAGCTCCTCGAGTACGAGCTGTGGACGCCGGAATGGACCGCGAAGGTGAAGGCGTCGAAGTTCAATCAGTGGCCGACGTACGGCCTCGCCCGTCGCGGGCACATCGGGCTGCAGGAGCACGGCGACCCGATCGAGTTCCGCAACGCACGCATCCGGGAGCTCTCGCGATGATCAAGCTCCGCCTCGCGGTGATGATGTTCCTGCAGTACTTCGTGTGGGGAGCGTGGTTCGTGACGATGGGGACGTACCTGGGGCAGACGCTCCAGTTCAGCGGCAAGCAGATCGGCGCGGCGTACGGGGCGATGGCGATCGCGGCTTGCCTCTCGCCGATCTTCATCGGGATGGTCGCCGACCGGTTCATTAATTCGGAGAAGCTGCTCGCGGTGCTGCATCTCGCGGGCGGCGTGCTGCTGTATCTCGTCTCGCAACAGCCGTCGTTCGGCACGTTCTACCCGCTGCTCATCTGCTACGCGCTGTGCTACATGCCGACGCTCAGCTTGAGCAACTCGATCTCGTTCCACCACATCAAGGACCCGGCGAAGGAGTTCCCGATCATCCGGGTGCTCGGGACCATCGGGTGGATCGCGGCGGGCGTGCTCGTGGGGAAGGTGCTCAAGGCCGACGCGCAGGCGCTGCCGATGCAGGTGGCGGCGGGCGCGAGCATCGCGCTCGGACTCTTCTCGTTCGCGCTTCCCGCCACGCCGCCGCGCGGTGGTGACCGGCCGTTCAGCGTGCGCGACGCCTTCGGGCTCGAGGCGCTGCGGCTGTTCCGCTACCGCGACTTCCTCGTCTTCGCGATCGGCAGCTTCCTGCTGTGCATCCCGCTCCAGTTCTACTACACGTTCACGAACCTCTATCTCAACGAGATCGGCGCGCCGGATCCCGCGTTCATCCAGACGTTCGGGCAGATGAGCGAGATCGCGTTCATGGTGGTGCTGCCGGTGCTGCTGCTGCGCTTCGGCATCAAGGGGATCATGCTCGGCGGCATGCTCGCGTGGGCGGCGCGCTACTTCCTGTTCGCCGGGGGCAACGCGACGGCCGGGATGTGGATGGTGTACGCCGGCATCCTGCTGCACGGCATCTGCTACGACTTCTTCTTCGTGAGCGGACAGATCTACACCGACCAGCGCGCGGGCCAGTCGATCCGTGCCGCGGCGCAGGGGCTGATCAACTTCCTCACGAACGGACTCGGCTACATCGTGGGCGCGTACGCGTCGGGCCGCGTGGTGGATATGTACGCGAGCACCGAAGCCGCGACCGGACTGGTGCGGCATGATTGGACGAAGATCTGGCCCATCCCCGCGTACATGGCGCTCGGCGTGTTCGTGATCTTCCTGCTGACGTTCAAGACCGACGCCAAGGCGCCGGTCGCTGCAACCTGATAACTGAGGACTGACGACTGATGACCCCAAACGATCTCGATCGGCGCACCTTCGTCGGCGGCCTCGCTGCGGCGGGAGCCGTCGCCGCGATGCCCGCCCCACTTCACGCTCTTGCCGACCGGCAGCCGAGCCAGAAGATCCGCATCGCCTGCATCGGCGTGGGCGGCATGGGATTCAACGACACCCGCGCTGCGTCACAGGAACAGCTCGTCGCCTTCGCCGACGTCGACTGGAGGTCGGCCGAGCGCGCGTTCCGCGCCTGGCCGACGGTGAAGCGCTACAAGGATTTCCGCGAGATGCTCGAGAAGGAGAAGGACAACATCGACGCGGTGACCGTCTCGACGCCCGACCATGTGCATGCGGCCGCGGCGATGATGGCGCTCAAGATGGGGAAGCACGTCTACTGCCAGAAGCCGCTCGCGCGCACGATCGGCGAGGTGCGGGCGCTCAAGGGCGAGGCGGCGAATCGCCCGAAGCAGATCACGCAGATGGGGAACCAGGGACACGCGAACGACGGCATCCGGCAGATCCGCGAGTGGGTGGAGGCGGGACTGATCGGCAACGTGCAGCGCGTGGAGTACTGGACCAATAGGCCGATCTGGCCGCAGGCGATCAATCGGCAGACGGCGGCGCACAACGTGCCGGAGACGCTCGACTGGAATCTCTGGGTCGGCCCGGCGGCGCTGCGTCCGTACAATCCCGCCTACGCACCGTTCAACTGGAGAGGGTGGTGGGATTTCGGCACGGGGGCGATGGGAGACATGGCGTGCCATCTCATGGATGCGGCGTACTGGGTGCTGGGGCTCAAGTATCCGCAGCGCATCACGCCGGAGAGCACGCTGCTGTTCTCGGAGACGGCGCCGGCTTCGCAGCGGATCATGTATGAGTTCCCGGCGATCGGGGCGCGGCAAGCCGTGAAGCTGACCTGGCGCGATGGCTCGCTCTTCCCGCCCAAGCCGGAAGGGTGGCCGGAGAGTGAGGATTGGCCGTTCGATCGTGAGGGCGGGCAGCTGTGGATAGGGGACAAGGGGATGCTGCTCGCAGGGACGTACGCCGAGAATCCGCGGCTGCTCGATGCGAAGGTCGCTGCCGAGGTCGCGGCTTCGCCTGTGGCCAAGAAGTATGCGCGGACTGAGGGCGTCTATAAGGAGTGGTTCACGGCGATCCGGGAGAACAAGAAGGCGGGGTCGGACTTTGCGGGGTATGCGGGGCCGATGACGGAGATGATCCTCATCGGGTGTCTTGCTGTGCGAATGGGGCGGTCCTTGGAGATGGATCCGGAGACCGGGGTGATCAAGAATGCGGTGCCGCCTGCTGAATGGGTGAATCCGAGTTTCCGCGCGGGCTGGACACTTTAGGTGGATCGCCGATGGAAGATGGAGGTTGAAGGGGGGCGGGCCGTACGGCCCGCCCTCTTTCATCCTTCTGCCTTCATCGTTCTCAAGGAGATCGGATGCTCGTCGAGGCGTATGTCGATCAACTGGACACTGCGCTCGCTGCCGAACGCAACGGTGCGGGGCGGCTGGAGTTGTGCGGGCCGGGGGAAGGGGGGCTCACGCCATCGGCGGAGCTGATCGCTGCGGTCATGTCGACGGTGAGGATCCCCGTGCATGCGATGACGCGGCCGCGGACGGGGGATTTCGTCTATTCGGACGCCGAGTTCGCGCGGATGCGGAACGAGGTCGCGATGATCAAGGCGGCTGGGTGCGCCGGCGTCGTGCTCGGGATCTCGAACGCGGACGGGACGCTCGATGTGCCGCGCATGAGGGAACTCATCGCGCTCGCGCGGCCGATGAAGGTGGGGGTGCATCGTGCGTTCGATCGGACGCCCGACGCCGATGCGGCGCTCGATCAGCTCATCGCGATGGGCGTTGATGTCGTGCTCGCGGCGGGGCATGCGCCGACGGCCGAGGAAGGGACGGCGACGCTCGCGCGGCTGGTGAAGCGCGCCGCGGGGCGCACGAGCATCATGCCGGGCGGCGGCGTGCGCGCGCACAATGTGCAGCGCATCATCCGCGAGACGGGCGTCCACGAGGTGCACGCGCGTGCGGCGGAGCCCGAGATGTTCGCAGAACTCGTGCGCGCCGTGCGCGCCGCGCGCGCGAGCGACGGACCGCGCTAGCGTTTCCGCGACGCCTCGGCGTCGAGTCCGGACTTGAGGCCGCGAGCCAACGCGAGCGCGTCGCCCTCCGCCCAGAAGTGCAGGAACATCAGCCGTGGCTCGTCCTCGAGCAGATGATTGTGGAGGCTCGTCGGCGTGATGCCGGCGGCTTGCAGCGCGCGGATCACGCGATTCACGTCCGCGGGGCGCAGCACGAAGTCGCCGGTGATCGCGGCGCGTCCCTGGCCGGTGGCCTGGAAGTTCATCAGGGTCGCGAGGCCCATCGACGCGGGCATCGTGTCGCCAGACACCAGGAGCGGCTCGGGACGAGGCGTGGCGACCTGCAGCACGCCGCCCGCGAACGTCGCGGGTCGGCCGAGGATGCCCGAGATGGCGGCGCTGTCGAGCGCGAAAGCCGGCGGCACGGCGGTCGGCGCGGGGGCGTCGGGTGCGGGCGAGCCGGTCCGCATCAACGCGGCTCGCACGCCCCGTGCGACCGCGATGGGATCGCCGTGCCCATGGATGTGCACGTAGACGACGTGCGGTATCTCGCCGACGAGATGATGATGGATCGCGGTCTGCTCGATGCCATTCGCCTGCAACGCTTCGAGCACCGGCCCGAGTTCCGCGTCGAGCAGCACGAGGTCACCCATCGCGACGGTGCCGCGACGTGTCGCGACGAACGCGACCCACGAGCCGAGTGCGAAGCCGGGGCGGATGTCGACGTCACCGACGCGCACGCGCAGGTCGCTGCGCGGCATGCCGAATCGCAGGACGCTGCCGCCGAGCGCGGCGGCCTGGCGGCCCATCGCGCGTTCGAGGCCGGCGCGGTCGAGTGGCGCCGTCATCGCCGCCGGTTCGGCGACGTTCATCGGGGACGGCGGCCTCGTCGCGGTCCCCGCCGCGGTGCAACCCATGCTGGCGGCCGTCACGAGGGCGACAATCGGTCGGATCGAGTTGGTGTGCATTCCCTGGCTCCTTGATGATTCGCCTGCTAGAAGCCTAATGCCTCACCGATGCGTCCTCGCGCCTTCAGGGCTTCTTGAGCGTCACGCTGCGCGGCCTCGCGCCCGCCGCGCCGGCGATCGTCGTCTCGAGCGTGCCGTCGGCGCCGAGGGTGTAGCGGACCATCTGCGGATAGTCGTGCGTGGGATCCTCGAAGGTCGCGCTCGTGGGCGTGAGCGCGGTGAGGACGAAGAGCGTCGCCGGCGTGCGTGCGTCGGGCATCGCGGCGTAGACGAGCGTGCCGTCGCGCTCGGCGATGCAGAGGAACTCGAAGCTCGCGAGTGCGGTGCCGCGCAGCGTGCGCGAGACGCCGATCATCCCGCCGGACGCGGCCGGGGTCCAGCGTTCCTCGGTAGTCACAGCGCCCGTGGTGCCGATCCATGTGGTGCCGATCCACGCGAGCTGGTCGATCGTCGCGGCGAGGCCCTTCAATGGAAGGGCGGCGCGCGCGGCGGGCATCGGATCGGTGCTGCGGCGATAGACGGTGCCGACCTGCCGGCTCTGTCCGGCCTGCGTCATGGTGCCTTCGACGACGAGCTTGTCGGGTTGTTCGAGTCGAACGATGCGGCGGCTCTTGAACTCCGTCGTGGTGCCGCCGCCGGCCGGCGTGATGCCGACGACGGTGAGGACGAGTGCATCGCCTTCCCATGAGGCGGTCTCGTGGAACTGGGACTCGCCTTCGCAGAGGCGGCCGGGCAGGCGCGACGTGGTGCGGGTTCCGTCGGTGGGCAGCATCGCGGTGAAGGTCCCTTCGCGCGCTGGCCGCACGAGTGTCGCGCTCGCGCCGTCGAGTCGCAGGTCGAAGCGCGTGCCGAGCGTCGGGCCCGGCGCCTTCGGCAGTGTCGATGGCGTGTCGGCGACGACGGCGAACCAAGTTCCGGAGAGGGCGGGGCGCTGGGCGTGGGCGGCGGACGCGGCGGTCGCGGCGACCGAGATGAGGACTATCCGTGCGGAGAGGCGCATTCCCCAATGTGGGGGCGCACTCGCATCCACGCTTGTACGAACCCGACATATCGGGACCGAGCGGGCGTCGCTCCGACTACGGTCGCCGCGATGATCCCGCGTGGTGGCCGGCGTGGTCGAGCGGCGTCATGGACTGCGCGGCGGCATCATCGGCGCCATCATCGGCGCCATCATCGGCGGCATCATCGGCGGCGCGCCCGCCGATTCACGCATCTTGCGCACCCGCGCCCGCTGGGAGTCGGTGAGGATCGCGTCGATCTCCGCCTGTCCGGCGCGCATCAGGGAGTCGAGCTGCGGCCGCACCTGCGCCCCCACCGCCTGCATCGCGGCGAACCGGCGCTCGATGCTGGCATCGATCCGCTGCTTCTGATCAGGCGAGAGTCCCAGGTCGTTCGCGATCTGCTCGGAGAAGCGTCGTCGATCCCCGGGCGGCCGCAGCGGAGGTCCGCCTGCCCACGGTGGCGGAGGGAATGCAGCAGCGCTTCGCCGCGCGAGGGCCCGGTCGATGGCGGCGCCTGCGATCCCGCTCGATAGCACGAGGACCACGAGGAGGAGGTACGCACGAAGTGCCGGGGCGGACGCATTCGGACCGCTCATCGCGTCGCCTCCACGCGGCCGACGAGGACGGCGTCGGCGCTCGGGAGCATCCACTGCACGGTCACGGATTCGTCGCGCGAGAGGCCGAAGAGGGCGGATGCCACGGCGTCGCCTGCGGTGGCGCCGAGGTCGTCGGTGCGAGCGCTGGTGCGATCATCCGCACGATCGCTGCCGCCGGTTCGCGGGACGGTGAGGAGCAGTGCGATGCCGGCGGCCGCGACGGCGAGGCTGGCGGGGAGCGTGATGCGTGCGAACCGTGCGGTGACATCGACCCACCGGTGGAGTTCCTCGACGCCATTCGTGCCGCGCGCCGCGCGCGATGCGCGCGTCGCGAGGGCAGGGCGCGCGGCCGCGAGGATGCGGCGGCGCAACTGCGCGGGATCGTACGCGAGCGCTTCGGCCTCATGTTCGCGCAGCGCGCGGCGAACCGCCTCCGAGTCCTCCTCCGGCGCTCCGGTCATCCGGCCTCCACGCCGACGTTCGTCGCGCCGTCGCGGAACGCGTGCAGCGCGACCCGCAAGTTGCGTCGTGCCTCGTGCAAATGCCAGCGCACCGTCGCCGGTGCGATGCCGAGCAGCGCCCCGATCTCCAGGGCCGTCCATCCGTCTATCTCGTGCAGCATCACGACCTCGCGCTGCCGCTCGGGGAGGGCCGCGAGCGCCACGGCGAAGCGCTCGCGGACCTCCTGGCGCTCGTGCAGCACGTCGGGTCCCGGGAGCGACGCACTCGGCGTCTCGAGGGTGAGCGACTCGTGCGTCCGTCGCGCGCGATGCTGCCGCTCGTTCAGGCCGAGATTCGTGAGCACGCGAAGGAACCAGGGCCCGAAGGGCAGGCGCTCGTCGAAATGGTCGATGCGTTCGAGGGCGCGGAGGCACGCCTCCTGCACGAGATCCTCCGCGTCATGGTGGTCGCCGAGCAGTCGAAGGGCGCAACGGTATGCGGTGGAGAGGAGCGGCGAGATGAGCGCGTCGAACGCATCGACGTCCCCGGCGCGCACGCGCACGACGAGCCGCGAGGTCTCGGGGCGGGAGGCCGTGAGTGCGCGCGCATCATCGGTCGCGATCGGGTCGCGGGGGGCGACCGCTCCTGCTCGGGGGTCCATCCTCCTCCGTCGGCAGCGTGGGCAGCAGCCGAGCGAATCGTTTGTCCTGCTTGTCGAGGAGCTTGCGGGCGGCCGTGCGATGCTCCGGCCGCACGGCGTCGAGCGCATCGGCGACATCGATGGCCCGACGCTCCCGGAGCGCGCGAATGATACCCGCGAAGCGTTCCATGGATTCACGCGCGCCGATCCGGGAGCTGTCGGGAGCCGCGGCGGTGGAGTCGTCCGTGCCGCGTCCGCGCGGTGGCGCTCCGCCCGACGGCCGCGTCGGTGATCGCATCGTCGGCCGCAACTGCTCGTACTCGGCGAGCAGCGGCGCACTCCGGTCGATGCTCCGCAGGCGGACAGTCTCGAGCGCGCGCATCTCCGTCGAGTCGAGTCGCAGCTTTCGCGCCTGATCGAGGAGATGATGCGCCGGATTGAGCTCCTCGATCTTCTTCGCGGCCGCGAAGGTGACCGGGGCGCGGCGAGCGCCCGGGGCGCCGCCGGGCCGGCCGCCGGGCGGACCGCCGCGCCCCATCCCCCCGGGCGGCCCACCGCCCATGCCTCCCATCCCGCCTTGTGCCGCGGCGGCAGAGGAGAAGAGCACGAGTGCGAGCGCGAGCGCGACCGCGGTCGCGCTCGCGGCGCGGTCGAGCGGGCGAGCGACGAGAGGTGACACCAGGCCTCCGGGGCAGTGGCTGCGAGTGATAGTGCGAGGGTACGCCTTCCATACAGTCGGAGGGCTCCGGGCGTTTGGTGCCCGCGCTCCCAAACGCGCGGCAGGGGTGGGCTGTACTGGGATGGGTCCACACCAGAGAGGAGCGGCATGACCGAGTGTCCCGGCCCGTCGCGCACGCGGCGCGCGCGGTCCTTCACCGTCCACGCGGTGCGCATCGCGCTTTCGGCGTTCATCATCGCGAGCGCGGCGAAGGCCGGCGCGCAGGTCGCGCCCGCCGGAGCCGACAGCACACGCGCGCGCTCGACGCGGACGATCACGGGCATCGTCCAGGACTCGGCAACCGGCGAGAAGCTGGCTGCGACGCTCCTCGTCACCCCCGGCGGACTCCTCGCGCGCACGAATGCGGACGGGCGCTTCACGATCCTCGCCGCGCCGACCGAGGAGCTGCGGCTTTCGACGCGCGCACTGAGCTACCGGCCGCGCGAGATCGCGGTCCCGGCCGGCCGCGCGACGGTCGTCGTCACCATCGCGCTCTCTGCCGTGACGCACTCGCTCGACGCGGTGCGCGTGGAGGGCGACCGCGAGCGGGCGATGGACCTCTCGGCGGGAGCCGGCATAGTCTCGGTGAGCACGCAACAGATCCAGCAGATGCCCGCGGTGGGCGAGGCGGACATCTTCCGCTCGCTGCAGATGCTCCCGGGCGTGAGCAGTGCGAGCGACGGCTCGTCGGGGCTCTACGTCCGCGGCGGGACGCCGGACCAGAACCTCGTGCTGCTCGACGGGATGACGGTCTATCAGGCGGACCACTTCTTCGGCGTGTTCAGCGCATTCAACGCGGACGCGATCAAGGATGTGCAGCTGTACCAGGGCGCGTTCCCGGCGAAGTACGGTGGACGCGTCTCGAGCGTCGTGGCGCTCACCGGGCGATCGGGGGACGAGCAGCACTTCAGGGCGAGCGGTGGCGTGAGCCTGATGAGCGCTCGCGGCGTGGTGGAGATCCCGCTCGGGCGCGGCTCCTGGCTCATCTCCGGCCGTCGCTCCTACAGCGACCTCGTGCAGACCTCTCTTTATGACAAGCTGTTCGGGCTCGCGCAGACTGCGTCGGGGACTTCGGGCGGCGGCGGGGGACCCGGCGGTGGACCCGGCGGCGGGCCCGGCGGCGGGCCCGGCTTCGGGTTCAACGGCGGACCGCAGGCCGCGTCCCCCGCGTTCCACTTCTATGACTTCAACAGCAAGCTGACGTACCGGCCGAGCGACCGCGATGTCGTCGCGTGGAGCCTGTACGCCGGGAGCGACCATCTCGACCAGAGCTCGTCCAACGCGTTCACGCCGCCAGGCTCCGATACGACGCAGCGGCTCTCCATGGGTGACGTGACCGACTGGGGGAACCGGGGGACGAGCGCGCGCTGGTTCCGGCAATGGACGCCGCGCTTCAGCTCGGATCTGCTCACGGCGTGGACGCGATACCGCAGCAACGGCACACGGAGCAGCGGGGCAGACGGGGCGACGGTGGGCGGCGTGTCGCAGCGGTTCGCGACGGAAGAGGACAACACCGTCGAGGACCGCACGGTGCGGCTCGACAATGAACTCCGCGTGACCGACGCGCTCGCCGTGGACTTCGGAGCATGGATCACGGTCAACGATGTGTCGTTCGCCTCGACCCGGGTGCTGGACGACACCGGCAGCACGGGATTCGACCGCCGCACCCAGGCGACGCTCGCGGCCACGTACGTGGAGACCCGATGGTCACCCATCGCCGCGCTCGACATCACGTCCGGCGTCCGTGTCGCGCGCTACGACCTCACGCGCGCGACGCACGTGGAACCGCGGCTCTCCGCGGCGTATCGGCTCACGCCCGCGCTCACGCTGCGCGGTGGCTACGGCATCCACCATCAATACGTGAACCGAGTGGAGAACGAGGACGTGCTGCGTGGAAGCCGCGACTTCTGGGTGCTCGCCGACAGCACGCTCCCGCCGACGCGCGCACGGCACCTGCTGCTCGGCGCGGTGCTGAGCCGGGGCGACTGGGAGTACAGCATAGAGGGGTACGACAAGGCGCTCACCGATGTCTCGATCTACTCGCGTCGCCTTCGACGCGCGCCGGTGCCGGGGAGCGGCGTCGTGGAAGGAGATGCCACGCTGTTCCAGACCGGCGACGGGCGGGCGCGCGGCGTGGAGTTGATGGCCCAGCGGACGCGCGGCCGGCTCACCGGCTGGGCGAGCTACCGATGGTCGCGCGCCGAGTACTCCATGGCGGCGATCAACAACGGCGCGGCCTATCCGGCCAATCACGACCGCACGCACGAGGCGAAGGTCGTCGGCACGTACGCGCTCGGGGCGTGGACGCTCTCTGCCAACTGGATCCTCGGCTCCGGCACGCCCTACTCGGCCCCCGAGAGCCAGTACTCCTTGACCCTGCTCGACGGGACGCGCGAGTCCTACATCCATATCGGTGACAAGAACGGATACCGGCTCCCGGCGTACCATCGCCTGGATCTCGCGGCGTTCAGGACCTTCACGGGGAACCCGTTCTTCGACTGGGACCTCGGGCTCTCGCTCTTCAATGCCTACGCGCAGCAGAACGTGTGGTACCGGCGCTTCGACCTCTCCTCCACTCCATTGACCGTCACCGACATCACGATGCTCGGCTTCACGCCGAGCCTCGATGTGCGGTTCCGGATCAAGTAAGGACCTCCATGCGCGACACACCGTTCGTCCTCCTCGCGCTGGTCAGCGCGCTCGCCGGCTGCGCCGGCACCGAGCCCACCGCGGCGACCGCGACGCTCCCCGTGGTGCAGGCGTACCTGTACGCCGGCGAGCCGGTGACCGCGGTGCGAGTGACCTCGACCGTCGGCATCGGCGCGAGCGACACTGTGGGTGTGCCCGTCAACGACGCGACGGTGACCCTCGCGCGCGGTGGCGTGTCGTATGCGCTCATCGCGAGCGCGGGCGACAGCGGGTACTACCACTACCCGGACACCGACTTGGTCATCGCGGTCGGTGACACCTTCGACCTTCGCGTCGAAGCGCTCGACCGCGTAGCCACCGCGCGGGCGATCGTCCCGGAGCCTCCGTCAGCGCTCACGCTCTCGGACGCCGAACTCGTGGTCCCGACGTTCGGCGGCGGATTCGATCCGGAGGATTTCACGCTCGTTGCGCGGTGGCCGAACGATGCCGGCGAACTCTACTTCGTCGTGACGCAGAACATAGAGGCCTCACCGACGGACATCGCCACGCCCGGGCCTCGCTTCCGGTTCACCGCGCCGCCGACGGCCGCCGACTCCGCGGTGGTCATCGCCTTCTCCTTCACCCAGTACGGACGACACCGGTTGACGTTGTACCGTGTGAACAGCGAGTACGCCGCGCTCTACGAGTCGCGGAACCAGGACTCGCGCGACCTCAACGAGCCGGCCACGAATCTCATCGGTGGCCTCGGGGTGTTCACCGCCTTCTCGAGCCGCAGCGCGGAGTTCACCGTGCGGTGAGCAGGGTGCACTCCGCACCACGGGGCGCGGCCTTCACCTGCGCAACTTGAGGTGCAACCACGACTTCTCGAACATCACCTTGCCGAGATGCCAGCGTCGGCTCGGTGCATGCAGCGTGATCCGCGGCGCGGGCTCGGCATAGAAATCGCCTCCGCCGAATCCCGCTCGCCCGCCACCGACCTCGATGAAACACTCGCCCTGACCGGTGAATCGCGCCGTCCCCGCTCGCCCTTCGATCGCGGCCGCGATGTTCCTCGCGACGACCACCGCCTCGCCGTGCGCGAAGACGCCGGCCTTCGGCAACGGCTTGCCGAGCATGAGCGGGATGGAGACCACGTCGCCGATGGCGAAGACGCCCGGGTGCGAGGTCTCGAGCGTGTGCTTGTCCACCGAGACCCAGCCGTTCGGTCCGGCGAGCGCACTCCCGCGGATCACGCGCGGCGCCCGATGTGGTGAGACGTGTGCGAGCAGGTCGAATCCGATCGGCGTGCCGTCGGCGAACCGCAGTTGCCGTGCGGTCGCATCGACCGAGGTCACCTGCCGGCCTGGGTGATACGCGATCCCGCGATCGGCGAGCAACTGCTTCACGGCGGCGGACATCTCGGGACCCGCGACGCCCATCGGGCCTGGCTCGGCGGCGACCATCTCGACCGTGACCGCGTCGCGCAGTCCGCGCTTGCGGTAGTGATGGTCGATGAGCATCGCGGCTTCGTATGGCGCCGCCGGGCACTTGTAGGCCGGAGCGGCGGTGAGCACGACGATGCGACCGCTCGTGCGCGCGGCGAGCGCCGCATGCAGCGACTCGGCGCCGGCGAGCGTGTAGAAATCATGTCCCGCTCCACTGAGTCCCGGCACCGTCTCCGGTGCGAGCTCGGCGCCGAGCGACACGATGAAGAAGTCGCCGAGGATCTCCTTCCCGGACACCGTGACCGCACGCCGTGCCGGGTCGATCCGCTCGATCTCGCCGTGGAGGACGTCGATCCCGCGGCGACGCAAGCGTTCGAGCGGACGCCGGATGGCGCCGGCGTCGCGCAGCCCGACCATGAGCCAGAGCAACGAGGGGGCGAAGAGATGCTCGCGCTCGCGCTCGATCATCACCACGCGGTGTCGCCGATCGAGACGCTTCCGCAGTTCGGTGGCGGCCACGAGCCCGCCGACGCCTCCGCCCAGCACGAGGACCGTCCGCTGGCCGCCCATCAGAACACCAGGGCGCGTTCGGCCCACTGCGTCCAGTCGGCCAGCTCCTCGAGCGTGCTGCGTCGCGTGCCCTCGGTGAGTTCGGCCTCGGAGATGCCGCGTGCGTCCATGCAGCTCCCGCAGACGCCGACCAGAGCGCCGCGACCCGCGGGAGCCTTCACCATCTGCTCGACGTTGTAGTAGCCCTTGGGGACCTGCTGGTTCGCCTTCGCGCATGCGGCGGCGTCTCCCATGAGGAAGATCCGGACCTCCTCGTGCTCGCGCTTGGTGAGCGCACCGGCGAGCCGGAGCGCGTTGTAGCTGCGTTCGGTGCCGTACGGCGGATCGTTGAGGATGAACAGCGTGCGGGTCATGCGGTGCTCCATGAAGCGGGGGTCAGGTACCACGCGCGACGCGCCAGCCGCGTGCGCGCCAATCGGCGACGCCCGCCTCCATGCGGTGCGCCTTGAAGCCCTGCTTGCGGAGGAGTGCGACCGCCTCGATCGCCATCACGCAGTACGGACCGCGGCAGTACGCCACCACCTCGCGGTGTCTCGGGAGCTCAGCGAGGCGCGCCTTGAGGTCGCCGACCGGGACCGAGAGGGCGCCGGGGATGTGTCCGGCGCGGTATTCCTCCAGCGGACGGACGTCCAGGATGGTGACGTCGCCCGAGCGGACGCGACGGAGCAGTTCGTCGCCGTCGATGGCCTCCATCGCTCCTCGCGCCTCGACGTACGCGCGCGCCACCTGCTCCACCTCGGCGAGTCGCGTCTCGGCGACCGTGCGCAGGGAGAGGAAGAACCGGCTCACTTCGTCGTCGGCGAGCCGGTACTCGACGTGGAGACCCCGCTTCTCCGACTCGACGAGCCTCGCTCCGCGGAGCACCTGCAGGTGCTGCGAGGCGTTCGCGACGGGGATCGCCGCCTGCTCGGCGAGCGCCTCCACCGTGCGCGGTCCCTGCGAGAGGAGGTCGAGGAGCTCGAGTCGCGTCGGTGACGCGACCGCCTTGCCGAGTCGCGCCAACTGCGCGTAGATCGCGTCCTTGAACCGCCGAGCGTGCGTCGCCATGCCCGACAGTATTCAATGAATCTATTGAATAGTCAAGTCCAGCGGTTTCCCCGTGTCGGCGCCGGTCGTGGCGACGAGGAGTCCATCGTGGATCCGTTGAGGCGCGGCGGCGACGCTGCGAGGACGAACCGACACGCGGGGTTAATCGCGGCGCAATGCGGCGTCCATCGGCGCGTCACGCAGGCGCGCGATCGTTCGTTCGACTCGAGACACGGACGAACGATGGACATGGACATCTGCTACGTGACCTGCGTGCCCACGCTCGCGGAGCGAGTCCTGACCTTGCTCATCTGGGGCCCGCCGGTGCTGCTCGTGGTCCACGCCTGTGCTTACCGTGTGGTGGAGCTCATCACGCAGTGCCGCGACGCGCTGAGAATTGACAGCCCCGACCTGCGCCGACGCTGATCACGTTCGCTGCGGTCCCGCTCGCGCCTCGCGACCGGACATTCATTGCGCACGCGCGCGACCGAGCGTCTCGGCCATGCGACCCGCGACCACGGCGCCTGAGCCGAAGGTGATCGCCGCGACCACCCAGAGCGCGGCGCTGAGTCCGAGCGCGTCGGCGGTGATGCCGGCGATGACGGCGCCGAGCGCGTAGCCCAGATCGCGCCAGAGCCGATAGACGCCCACCGCCGAGGCGCGCCACGCGGGGTGCGCAACGTCGCCGATGGCGGCGAGGAGCGTGGGGTACACCATCGCGGTACCGATGCCGAGGAGCGCCGCGCCCGCGGCGAATCCGCCGAATCCCGCCGAGAGTGCGACGACGGCGATGCCGACGGCCTGCACCCACATGCCCCAGACGATGAGCCACTTCCGGCCGACGCGGTCGGACCACGCACCGGTGAGCAGCTGTCCGAGGCCCCATGTCGCCGGATAGATCGCGGCGAGCGTGCCGATGCGCGCGAGGTCCACGTGCGCGGCGGCGAAGAAGAGCGGGAAGAGTCCCCACGCCATGCCGTCGTTGAGGTTGTTGACGAGCCCGGCCTGCGAGACGCTCGAGAGGTCACGATCGGTGAACGTCGCGCGCAGGAAGACCTCGCGCTGCGTGGGCATCGCGGCGGCCGGTGCATCACTGTGCGACCGCGATTCGGCGACC
>Ga0137353_1000075_pt1 | contig 20601 bp, 8 predicted proteins | sample EasRivERMLT760_2_FD_104759 | JGI IMG/M metagenome (GOLD analysis project Ga0137353, IMG submission 104759) | Soil microbial communities from meander-bound floodplain in the East River, Colorado, USA - East River MetaG ERMLT760_2 | ecosystem: Environmental > Terrestrial > Soil > Floodplain ...
CACCTGATGTCCGCACGCCTCTCCCACCTCCGCCTCGCCATGACCGCGCTCGCGGTGTCGCTCGTCTTCCCGTCGCTCACGGCGGCCCAGGGCGTCGAGCCGGCGACCACGCAGCTCGCGACAGTGAGCACCGAGCGCACCACGACCCTCGTCGTCGCGCCGGTCGCCGCATCCGCCGCGACGCCGATCGCGACGCAGAGCGGGCCGCGACTCGAGCCGTCGCGCCTCTCGCGCTCGACAACGACCGCGGAGCGCGTTCCGCCGGCGATGTATCATGGTGAGCGCAGGGACGTCGCCTGGATGATCATCGGCGGCGCCACGCTCGTCGTCGGTTCGATGGTGGACGGCGACGGCGGCACGATCATGATGATCACCGGCGGCGTGATCGGGCTCATGGGCCTGTGGCGCTACATGCAGTAAGCAAAGACGGCGCGCCGATGGATGCCCTTCACGTCATCCACCGACGCGCCTGCCTTTGGTCCATCAGTTGTAGTGCTTCCGACGAGAGTGGACAGGGGGCCGGCCGGCCCCCCACCAGCACCGACCTGCACCCGCCTGTCAACTCTTCGTCGGGCCCTTCATTCCGTTCGACACACAGTACGGGCGGAGGGTTTACCCGGTTTCGGGGAGTCGTCAGTTCTCAGTCGTCAGTCAGCAGTAACGGCGGGATTCGATCGGCACAGCGTGGAACAGAGCGCAGCGCTGAGTGTAGCGCAGCCCGCACTCGACGCTCGCCACTGCTGACTGCTGACTGACGACTGACGCCTTCTCCTCACAGACTGAACCAATACGATCCCTTGATGAGGAACGTGTTGTCCGACCGCGTCTTGAACAGGTCCCCGAAGTCGCGCCCGAAGTCGAACGTGCCCGGATTGCGGTCGCCCTGGCCGCGGCCCTGCTGCCACACGAAGAAGAGCACCGAGCCCGGCCGGTATTCCCACCGCAGCACGGTGTTCGACCGGAACTGCTTGAAGTTGAAGTCCTCGAGCGTGCCCGCGAACGGCTGGAACCGGTCGCCGTACGACTCGGCGCGCGGGTTCGCGACCTCCCGCAGATTCGAGTAATCGCCCGCCGTGATGAACGGCTGCGCATACACCTGCACCGTGAGTGTCGGCGTCACCGTGTAGTTCACGCGCGTCGTGATGGCCGTCGTGCGCTGCGCCATCCGCGCGAACGTGTAGTGCGTCCCGAACGCGTCGGTGGTGTTGCCGTACCACTGCGCGTCGTAGACCGCGCCGTTGAGGCTGAGCCCCACCTCGCCCTGCATGCGGCTCGCCACGCGGAAGCTCACTGACGGATCCAGCCCCCACTCGCTCGTGTTCGAGGCGTCGGGGAACATCGCGTACCCCTGCAGTACGAACGACACCGGCTTGCGGCCGTCGGTCTCGAAGCCGAGCCAGGTGTTCTTGCGCGCGTTCTGGCGCAGCGCCGGCCCGCCGCGCGTGGCGCGGTCATCGAACGAGCCCGCGAGCTTGCCGGTGTTGAAACCGCCCCAGAACCACCATTGGTTGGGCAGTTCGCCGTTGATGTTGACGTTCGCGCCCGAGTTGAGGTGCAGCCCCTCGGTGTTGAAGTCGTTCCACTGGTTGAGGTTCACGAAGAGCCGGCGGTAATACTTCGTCGGCTTGTTGAGCTGCAGGCCGAAGTAGTTGCCGTTGCTCCGCGTGTCGGCGCGGGTGAGGAAGCCGGCGTCGTTGATCTCGTATCCGGCGCTCGTCTCGCTCAGGCTCGTGCTGAAGCGCGTGATGCCGCCGCCGTTCTTGCTGAAGCCCACCGTGAACCGGCTGCCGTCGAGCGACGTCGCCGCGCTGTCCACCTCGAGCCTCGAGTCGAGGCGCTGGTACAGGTGGACGGTGTTGCGCTGCGTGCGCAGGATCGACGCCGCGCTGCCCGCCACGCGGCTCAGCACCGCCGAGGCGTTGAGCGCGTAGTTGTTGCGCCAGAAGCGGTGCCGCGCGTCCACGCCGAGCGAGTATGCGCTCTCGCGGATGAGGTCGCGCGAATCGTCGTCGAGCGAACGGTTGGTCGCGGTGAGCATCATGCCGATGCCCGAGTTGCCCTGCCGCAGGTCCTGCTGCAGACGCGCGATCATGTAGTTCGTCTGCGGCTCGATCGTGCTGCCGCCGGCGCCGGTCTCGCGCTGCGTCACCGCGTTGAGCACGCCGACGTTCATCCCGCTCGCCGTGCGGCCGGTGAGCTTGGCCGCGCCGAGGATCGTGCTGTTCGCCGGGTTGTCCTGGTCGTAGTAGACGCCGGACAGCTGCGGGTCGCGGCCGATGCGCCGCGAGTAGAAGAGCTGGCTCGCGCCGTTGTTGCCGCCCGAGCCGGCGAAGTTGAAGATGCCCGCGCCCTCGAGGAAGAACGGCCTGCGCTCCTCGAAGAACTGCTCGAACGCGGAGAGATTCAGCACGGCCGGGTCGGCCTCGACCTGGCCGAAGTCCGGGTTCACGGTGCCGTCGAGCGTGAGGTTCGAGGTGAGCCCGTACTTCACGTCGGCGCCGAACGTCACGGTCTGCTGGCGCTCGAACGAGTTCCCCACCGGCCGCGGCGCGTTGGTCGCCACCGAGTACGGGAGGATCTCGAGGCGGCGCGGCGCGGTGATGCCGTTGAAGCCCGTCACCTCGCCCCACTGCGAGACGAAGCCCGACTGGCTGCGCCGATACAGCGGCCACGACACGCGCTCGTTGTACCGCGCGATCGCGCGCCAGATCGAGAAGCCGAACGTGTGGTCGCTGCCCGGCGGGAAGCGCAGCTGCCCGAACGGGATCCGGTACTCGGCCGTCCAGCCGAGCGAATCCTTCGTCGTCTCCACCTCCCACACGCCGTCCCACGACGCATCCTCGTTGCCGTCGCCGGAGATGTAGAAGTCGCGCTTCACGCCGAGCGGATTCACGCTGAACCGGAATCCGGTGCGCCGGTCGTGGTAGGCGTCCACCATCAGGTGGACCTCGTCGCTCTGCGTGCCCTGGTCGCGGCGCGAGAGGAAGGCCATGATCGAGTCGGGCGCCGGGTCGAAGGCGCGCACGAAGACGTAGAGGTACTTCGCGTCGTAGCCGACCTTCGCCTCCGTGCGGAAGCGCGGGTCGCCGTCCTCCACGGGATCGTGCTGGCGGAACTGCGTGATCGCCGGCGCGGCGAGCCAGATGGCATCGTCGTCCCTGCCGTCCAGCACGGGCGCGATCGACGCGCGCGCGGCGGTGGCGGAAGTGCCGGTGGGCGCGGGGACGCCAGCGGCGACGGTGTCCGCGGCTGGCGCGGGACGCATGGGTGCGGGGCCCAGCGCGACAGCGGTCTGCAGGGCGAAGGCGAGGGGGAGCAACATGTGCGTTCCGGGCTGGAGTCGCGGTGGGGGTGTGCGGGCATACGTCCGCGATTCGTCAGGGGATTCGACAGCATCACCTTGAAAAGCGTTGCATTCGCGCCGCCGCGACGTTCGCCTTGTTACGCGCCGTGCGGACCCGTTACCTTCGTGACACTTCGTCATCTAGATACGCGCGCGCGCGCGTGTCCCTTCGTCACCCGGGGAGGCGCCCCGTGAGCCCGGACAAGCGCGAAAAGGAGCGATCGGTCGCCGCGCTCGTGGCTCCCGACATCCTCGATCTCCTCGAGTCCGAGCCGGCGAGCATCGCCGCGGAGACGGAGGAACTGCACCCGGCCGACCTCGCCGACGTCGCCGAGCTGTTGCCGCGCGAACTCGTGCCGAAGATGCTGATGGCGCTGCCACGCGAGCGCGCCGCGAGCGTCCTCGAGTACATGCAGGACGAGCTCCGCTCGGAGGTCCTCGAGGCGATGGACCCCGAGCAGGCGGCGGCGCTCCTCTCGGGGATGACGCCCGACGAGCGCGCCGACGCGCTCGACGAGATGGACGCCGAGACGGCCGACGAGATCCTCGAGGAGCTCCCGGATCGCGAGCGCGCCGAGACCGAGCGGCTGCTGCAATACGAGCCGGACACCGCCGGCGGCCTGATGACGACCGAGTTCGTCGCCGTCCCCGACTCGCAGACGGTCGAGGACGCGCTCGCCGCGGTGCGCACCATCGCGCGCGCGGGACGGCGCGAGGCGATGGGCACGGTCTACGCCGTGAACCGCGAGGGCGTGATCACCGGCGTGCTCTCGCTGCGCGAACTGCTCGCCGCCCCCGAGGGCACGCTCATCAACGAGGTCGCCTGGTCCGAGTTCGTGACCGTGCAGGCGACGGCCGACCGCGAGGAGGTCGCGCAGCTCACGCAGAACTACGCCCTCGGCGCGGTGCCGGTCGTCGACGCGGACATGAAGCTGCTCGGCGTGGTCACCGTCGACGACGTCATCGACGTGATCCAGGAGGAGCAGACCGAGGACGTGCAGAAGATGGGCGGCCTGGAGGCCCTCGAGGAGCCGTACCTGCAGAGCGGCCTGCTCGAGCTGCTCAAGAAGCGCGCGGGCTGGCTCATGATCCTCTTCGTCGGCGAGATGCTCACCGCCACCGCGATGGCGTACTACGAGGCCGAGATCGCGAGCGCCGTCGTGCTCGCGCTCTTCGTGCCGCTCATCATCTCGTCGGGCGGCAACTCGGGCTCGCAGGCGACGTCGCTGATCATCCGCGCGATGGCGCTGCGCGAGGTCTCGCTCGCCGACTGGTGGCGCGTCGCGGCGCGCGAGGTCGTGGCCGGCGTCTCGCTCGGCGTGATCCTCGGCACGCTCGGCGTCGCGCGCGTGCTGTTCGCGCAGCAGTTGGGACTCTACGACTACGGTGAGAACGCGGGGCGCATCGCGGCGACGGTCGGCATCTCGCTCGTCGGCGTGGTGACGTTCGGCACGCTCACCGGCTCGATGCTGCCGTTCGCGCTACGACGCATGGGCTTTGACCCCGCGAGCGCGTCGGCGCCCTTCGTCGCGACGCTCGTCGACGTGACCGGGCTCGTCATCTACTTCAGCGTCGCCCTCGCCCTGCTCCGCGGCACGCTGCTGTGAAAGCGCTGTGAGCACGGCGGCCGCCGAGCGGCGTGCGGCGGGCGCCGAGCGGAGCGCGGTGGGGCTGGTGCTCCTCGCCGCCTGCGCCTTCGGCTCGCTCTCCATCGGCGTGACGCTCGCGGCGCGCAACGGTGTCTCGCTCGTCGCGCTCATGGCGTGGCGCTACGCGCTCGCCGCGCCGCTGCTCGTGATCGCGGCGGGCGGACTCGCCAAGGTGCGCATCCCGGTGAAGCATGCCGCGGCGCTCTTGCTCCTCGGCGGCGGCGGCCAGACGCTCATCACCTACCTGAGCTTCTCCTCGCTCGCCTGGCTCTCGGCGGCACAGCTCGGCTTCCTCTTCTATACGTATCCGGCCTGGGTCGCGGTCTTCGCGGCCGTCACGGGGCTCGAGACCCTCACGCCGACGCGCGTGCTCGCGCTCGGCATCGCGCTCGCCGGCATCGCGCTCATGGTGGGGACACCGTGGACGGCCGCGCTTCCGCTGCAAGGCGTCGCGCGCGCGCTCGGTTCCGCGGTGATCTACGCGGGGTACATCCCGCTGCTGCACCGGATGCGCGGTCCGCTCAGTGCCGCCGTCGCCTCGGCGTGGGTGATCACCGGCGCGGCGATCGTGTTCAGCGCGTGGGCGCTCTGGCGCGGCGACCTCGTGTCCGGGATGTCGCCCGCGATGTGGGGCATCGCGCTCGGCGCCTCGGTGATCAGCACCGTCGTCGCGTTCATCTCGTTCCTGCGCGGCCTCGCCGCGCTCGGCGCGGTGCGCACGGCGATCCTCTCGACCGTCGAACCGTTCTGGACCGCACTCCTCGCCGCGTTGGTCATCGCACAACCGCTCACCCCCGCGACCATCGGCGGCGGATTCGTCATCGTCGTCGCGATCGTCCTGCTGCAGCGCACGCCGCATCCCGCCATTCCCGACGCCCCACCCCCCGAGTGATGACCGAGACGAACACGCAGTCCGACGCCGGCAAGCTCGCCCCGGGCACCATCTTCACGCTGCTTGCCGCGACGGGCTTCGCGGCGGTCAGCATCCTCACGACGAAGGCGATGGCGACCGGGCTCACGCTCGCGACGGTGCTGGCGTGGCGCTTCGTGCTCGCGGCGGTGGTGCTCACGACCTATGTGGGCTCGCGGAACTACAAGCGGATCCCGCCGCGGCAGATGTACAAGTTCATCGCCATCGGCGGCTTCGGGCAGGCGCTGCTCATCTACCTCGCGCTCTCGTCGCTGAAGTTCATCCCCGCGGCGACGCTCGCGTTCCTCTTCTATACATATCCGGCCTGGGTGGCGCTCACGCAGACGGTGCGCGGCGCGGAGCGGCTCGACCTCCGTCGCGCGGTCGCGCTCGCACTCTCCTTCGGCGGCATCGGCGTGATGGTGGGGATGCCGGGGACGGCGGGCATCGATTGGCGCGGCGTCGCACTCGCCCTCGCGGCGGCGATGGTCTACGGAGTCTTCATCCCCATCATGCGCACGCTGCAGGCGGACCATCCCGTCGCACCGACCAGCGCCTACGCGAAGATCGGGGCCGCGCTCGCGTTCCTCGTCCTCAGCGTCGCCGACCAGTCGTTCACGTACCGGCTGTCGGCCGAGGCGTGGGTGACGATCGCCGCACTCACGATCTTCAGCACCGTGTTGCCGAGCGTCTTCTTCACGATGGGGTTGATCCGGCTCGGGCCGGTGCGGACGGCGATCGTGTCGACGGTGGAGCCGTTCCTCACGGGCCTGCTCGCCATCATCGTGCTCGGACAGCCGCTGACTCTCCCGACGGTGCTCGGCGGAGCGCTGATCGTCGCGGCTGTCGTCGTCCTCCAGTTCCGGCGCGACCGCGTCGCGTAGTCCGGGCGTCTCCTGCCTCTGCGTTCACCACAAGGCACAGAGGACACAGAGAACTGCAAACGCGAACTACAACGGCATTTCCACCACAGGGGGCACAGGGGACACAGGGGGTCTCGTGCCGCTCCGCGCAGTTGCAGTTCCCCCCAAGCAGGAACTTGAGGGGGCTCACGGGCCGGCCCCAGTGCGCCGAACCCCCTGTGTCCCCTGTGCCCCCTGTGGTGAATCGCAGTTGCAGTTGTTCTTCTCCGTGTCCTCTGTGCCTCCGTGGTGAATGCCGTTGCAGGAGAACTCAGACCCGCACCGCCTCACGCCGAACCGCGCCAACCGGCTCGGTCTTGCGCGCGATCGCCTCCTCCTCCGCCGCGATCCCCGCCTCGAGCCACGCATGCTCCCCCTGCACCACCCGCTGCGCCAGCCGGTGCAGCGCCTTGTCGTGCTTGCCGAAGAGCGCACGGAAGTTCGCCTCCACCCGGTCCGATGACTCGCGGCAGAACACGTCCGCGAGTTCCATCGCCTCGGCGTTCCCCTGCTGCTCGAGCATCCGCGCGCGGCTGAGCGTCGACGCCATCGCGTAGAGCTCGGCCCCGATGTCCACCGCCCGGAAGAGCACCATCTGCCGCTTCTCGAGCGCGGGACCGAAGCGCACCATCGCGTGGAACATCGCCCGGCCCAGTCGCCGCGTCGCGCGGTCGATGTACTCGAGATGCTTCTCGTGCCGCCCGAAGCCCGCGTACGAGCGCATCGACGAGATCCACGTGCTGGGATACCACGTGAGGTAGAACGGCGCCGCCTTGAAGAGCTGCCTCACGCGCGTGCCGAGCGACGACTTGGGGTCCACGATCGGGAAGGCGATCGAGAAGTGCTCGTCCACCGCCTCGCGCGCGATGAAGAGCCGCATGATCTCGCTCGACCCCTCGAAGATCAGGTTGATCCGGCTGTCGCGCATCGCGCGCTCCACCGGCAGCGGCGTCTCGCCGCGCGCGCGCAGCGAGTCGGCCGTCTCGTAGCCACGGCCGCCGCGGATCTGCAGCGCGTCGTCCACCGACCGCCACGCGAGCTCGGTGTTGAACATCTTCGCCACCGCCGCCTCGAGCCGGATGTCCGTCCCGCCGCGCTCGTAGAGCGCCGTGCTCATGAGCGCGATCGATTCCATCGCGAACGTGTTGGCGGCGAGGCGCGCGATCTTCTGCGCGATCGCGTCGTGCTTCGCGATGGGCTGGCCCCACTGCACGCGCTCGGCGGCCCACTTCCGCACGCCGCGCAGGAGTGCCTTCGTCGCGCCGGCCACCGAGGCCGGGATGGTGAGGCGCCCCGTGTTCAGCGTGATCAGCGCGAGCTTGAGCCCCTTCCCCTCGCCCCAGAGGATGTTCTTCGCGGGGACCTTCACGTCCTTGAACGAGAGCCACCCGTTCTCGATCGCCTTGAGCCCCATGAAGTGGCAGCGGTGCTTGATCGAGATGCCGGGCGTCTTCGCGTCCACGATGAACGCGGTGATCTGCTGCTTGCGCAGCTTCCCCTTCACCACGCGGTCGGGCGTGCGTGCCATCACCACGAAGAGGTCGGCGCGCGTGCCGTTGGTGCACCAGAGCTTCTCGCCGTTGATCACCCACTCGGCGCCGTCCGCCGACGGCGTCGCCGCGGTCGTCATGTTCGCCGGGTCCGAGCCGGCGTTCACCTCGGTGAGCGCGAAGGCGGTGATGGCGCCCTTCGCGATGCGCGGGTAGAACTCCTGCTTCTGCTCCTCGGTGCCGAACAGCTTGAGCGGCTGCGGCACGCCGATGGACTGGCTCGCCGAGAGCATCGCGCAGAGCGAGCCGCACTTGCTCGTGACGAGCTCGATCGCCTTCACGTACGACATCTGCGAGAGGCCGAGCCCGCCGTACTCCTTGGGGATCTTCATCCCGAAGGCGCCCATCTCGCGCAGCTCCTGGACGTACGCCTCGGGGATGTCGCCCGTGCGGTCGACCATGTCGGCGTCGTAGCGGTCGAGGAACTCCTTGAGGCGCGCGAGGAACGGCTGCGCGGCCGCCTCGGCGGCCGCGTCCTCGGGCGGGTGCGGATGGATCAGGTCGAAGCGGAACCGCCCGAGGAACAGCTCCTTCACGAAGCTCGGGTGCGTCCACTCGGTCTCGCGCGCGCTTTCCGCGACGTCGCGCGCTTCCTGCTCGGACGCGGGAGCGGTGCTGGTGTGGTCGGCCACTGAGGCCTCCTCCGTCATGTGAGTCGAGCGATGGCGGGTCGCAGGGCTTCCCGCAGGTGCTGAATACCTATACCCCGCGGCGCGCGCTCACAACTTCCGGCGGAAGAGGAGCACGCCACCCACCACCGCGATGACCGCGAACGCGAACCACTGGATCGCGTACGACTTGTGGCTGCCCGCCGCGAGCACCGGCGGCCCGAGGCGATGCGGCACCGAGTCGGCGCGGTAGGCGGAGTCGGAGGTCATCACCACCATGTACGGCGAGACCGGCCGTGCGAATCGGGCGGCGAGCGCGGCGACATTCAATGAACGCAGCGGCCGCGACGCATCCGTCGGCGCGGGCAGTCCTTCCAATGGAAGCGGAACGGCGTATCCGCGGAGCGAGACGCTGTCGGCCTCGCGGAATCGCGACCGGTCCACCCCGGCCGCATCGGCGGACCAGACCCAGCCGCGCACGACGGCGACGAGCGTGTCGTTCCCTTCGTCCGCGACCGGGTCGAGCGTGTCGTTCCCCTCGCGCTCGACCGGCGTGATGAGGTGCACGCTCGGCCGGCCTTCGCTCACGCGGCCAGCGAGGACCTGCTGCCGGTCGTAGAGGAAGCGGCCGCTCAGCGTCACCCGTTGCCCGCGCACCAGCCCCGTGTCCGGTGGCAACGAAGTGAATAGAACCGGATCAGTGACGAGCCGCGCGGACACGCGGGCATTGTACTCGGCACGCTGCAGGTGTCGAGAAATCTGCCAGAAGCCGAGCCGCACGAAGAGCGCGGCGCAGGCGAGCGGGATCAGCAGTCCGAGTATTTGCTTGGAACGCACTATGCGTAGGGAGTGTGTGGCCGGTCACTGTGCCGGGCATTTCCCGCGGGCAACATTGCACGTATTGTAGCAAGCTTCCATCGTATGAGTCGGTCCGGGCGGCTGCCGATCGTCGGCGCGGCTCGGCTTCCCATCTCAACCGCCGGTGATTTCATGTCGTATCGCGCGTCGCGCCTGCGTCCCGGATCTCTTGTGGCACTGGTCGCCTTCGCCAGCCTCTTGAGCTGCGGACGCGACATGACGGGACCGGGCGGGCGCGGGCGGCAGGTCGAGCTGGCGTTCAATCCGGTCTTCCCGCAGGTGCGCCTCGCCGGGAATGGCGAAGTGCTCAGCATCAGCGACGTGGTGGATTTCGCGCGCGTGCGCGTGGTGCTGGTGCGCACGAACGGTGACACCGCGGTCGATCGCATGGTGGACTTCCCGAGCGACTCGACGAGCATCCGCCTCACCATCAGCGTGACGCTCAGCGAGGCCGCGACGTCGGAGGGCGAGCCCTTCCAGGCGACGCTCAAGTACATCAGCTCCACCGGCGACACCGTGTTCACCGGCGGACCGGTGAGCGTGGTCGCCAAGGTCACGGGCAGTGGACAGACGCCGCCCGATATCCCGGTGACGTACACCGGCCTCGGCGCGAACGCGGCGTCCATCACCATCAGCCCCACCGGCCTCACCGGAGTCACCGGCCAGAACATCCCGTTCACGGCGCAGGTGTTCGACGCGCAGGCCAACCTCCTCGCGGGCGCACCGGTGGCGTTCACGTCCACCGACTCGGGCCTCGTGCACGTGAACCTGCGCACCGGCGTGGGCCAGGTGATCGGCGTGCGCGGCACGGCGAACATCATCGCGCAGACGCTCACCGGTCAGGCCGACACCGCGACGGTGACGGTGCCGCCGGTCCCGACGGCGATCGTGCTGGTGAGCGGCGGGAACCAGTCCGTGCGTCAGGGTTCGCCGTTCGCGCAGCCGGTGACGGTGCGCGTGAATGCAGCCGACGGACTCCCCGTCTCCGGCGTGCCGGTGGACTTCGCCGTGACGCGCGGCCAGGGCTCCGCGGCACCGACAGCCGACACCACGGACGCGAACGGACTCGCGCAGACCTCGTGGACCTCGGGCGATTCCGCCGGTGTGGGCAACCTCACCGCGACGATCGCCGGCACGGGCACCTTCGTCGTCGTGCCGGGGAACCAGCTCTCGTCGGCGCCCACCGCGATCACGTTCGAGACGCAGCCGACGGCGATCGTCGCGGGCGTGGCGCTCCCGGCGATCAACGTGGTGGTGCGCGATGCGACCGGCGACACCGTGCGCACGTACAACGGCAGCGTCGACCTCGTGCTGACGAGCGGCACCGCCGGCGCGAACCTCCTCGGCGAGCGCCCGATCGCTGCGGCGAACGGCGTGATCAGCTTCACCGGCCTCACGGTCGATCGCGCGGGCACCAGCTATCGCCTCTCGGCGAGCGTGCCGGTCGGACCGACCGCGCTGAGCGATCCGTTCAACGTGACCGCGGCGCCGCCGTCGGCCGTGCTGCTCTTCAGTGGCGGCGGCCAGACCGCGCCCGCGTCCACCGCGCTCGCCGACTCGATCGTCGCGCGCGTGGTGGACCAGTTCGGCTTCGCGAAGTCGGGCGTGACCGTGAACTGGGCGGTGACGCTGGGCGGAGGCGCGGTCTCGCCTGCGAGCGCGGTGACCGACGCGAACGGCCGGGCAGCGACGCGATGGACGATCGGCGCGGGCGGGACGCAGCAGGTGAGCGCCACCGTCGGCGCGCTCACGCCGCTGCTCGTCGGCGCGAGCGTCTTCCAGGCCGGGGGTCAGCCGACGCTCTTCAGCGGCGTCGATTTCGTCGAGCTCACGGTGCTCGGCAGCAGGACGATCCCGATCTACCTCGAACCGGCGGCAGCGGCGCCGATCGTCGCGACGCTCGAGATGCGCGACACGTCCATCGCGGCGTGGTCGGCGCCGACGGTGACGTTCACTGCGGGTTCGACGCTCCGCTCGCCCTCCATCTCGGGCGTGGCGGTCGGGAACACGTGGGCGATCATCACGAGCTCCGCGGGGATCGACTCGCTCGAGGTCCATGTCGCGCAGGCGAGCGTGAACCTCAGCGGCAACCAGAACCACTTCGCGATCCGCGGCGACACCCTCTGGAAGTTCGTGCGCCTCTCCGCGCCGGCACCGGTCGGCGGCGTCACGGTGCGCGTGGTCTCCACCGACACGTCGGTGGTGCTCGTCGCGCCGGCCTCGGGACGCGGCACGCCGTCGGACGAGTGCGACGACTTCTATTGCAGCGACCTGCGGGCCCCGGCGGGTGAGTCGATCCTCGCGCCGCCGTCGGACACCGCGCTCGTGACCATCCCCGCGGGCCAGACCCACGGCCAGGTCGTGCTGCTCACCGTCGGCGTCGGCAGCGTCGACATCGACGTCTCCGCGCCGTCCTTCGCCGGCGCCGCGAGGCAGGTCACGGTGAGCGCGCCGACCTTCTACCTCTACACGAATCCCAACGCCGTCTACCCGGTCGGCGTCGGCTACACCATCTGGGTCGAGGTCGACATCCCGACGGAGATGTCGCGCGCCGTACCGCTCAGGATCACGAGCCGCGACACGTCGATCATCGCCGTGCAGGACAGCGCGCCGGTGATCGCGCCCTTCCAGAACTACGTGTACGACATGCGGATGAAGGCGGTGGGCGCCGGGACCACCTGGCTCGTCGTCGAATCGCCGGGCTTCGCGCCGGAGTCGGTGACGTACACGATCGTGCCGCCGGTGATGTACATGTACGACCGCAGCCCGCTCCTCGGGATCGGCAGCCGCCATCGCCTCGGCGTGACCTCGGCCACCGACGCGAACGGGACCTACGCGGGCTACTGGAGCGCGAACGCCCCGATCGCGATCGCCGCGTCGAGCAGCGACACCTCCGTCTTCGGTGTCGACTTCGGCGGGCAGATCGATTCGTACTCGAGCTCGGGTGACGTCCTCGTGCACGCCGTCGGCGCAGGAACGGCGTGGCTGCGCGCTTCCGCGCCCGGCCATGCGACGGACTCGGTGCTCGTGACCGTCTCGTCGTCCCTGATCGACGTCACCGACTACGACTTCCATGTCGGGGTCGGGCAGATCCACCAGTCGATGCAGGTGACGCCGTACCTGAGTTACGCCGACAACACCGGTCAGCTCATCACGATCGACGTGACGTCGAGCGACCCCGCGATCGCGACCGTCCTCACGCCGCGGCTCGTCGCACCGGCGGGCGACTACGGCCCGTCGCCGCGGATCCTCGGCCTCGCCGCCGGGACCGTCACGCTCACGTTCAGCGGCGTGGGGATCGACACCGTCACCCGCAGCTTCGACGTCACGCCGCCTGAACTGCGGTGGGGAGGGCTCGGGCAGTCGGGCGGCACGTACAACGCCGACAGCGCGAACTACGCGCTCTACAGCTACACGGCGGACGACCTCTCGTACCAGCGGCCGGTGGCCGCGGCGATGAGTGGCATCCTCCGCTCGACGGATCCGGCGGTGGTCTCCGTCACCGACTCGGTGATGACGTTCGCCGCGGGCGCCTCGACGAGCCAGGGCGGCCTCGTCCGCATGATCGGCCCGGGGACGGCGCAGCTCGTCGTCACGATGCCTGGCTTCGCGCCGGAGACGACGGCGGTGATCACGCTGCGGCCGTACCGCATCGAGATCAGTCCCACCTTCGTCTATCAGGGCCGCGGACTCCTCCAGAGCGTCGGATTCGGGCGGCGCTCGCTGACGGGCGCCCCGCTCCCGCTGACGGTCACCGTCTCCGGACCCGCCGGCGTCTCGGTGGCGGAGCCGCTCGACACGATCCCGGCCGGTTCGTTCAACGGCGTCCTCCAGCTGCGCACCGGCACGGGTCTCGGCACCGACACCGTGATCGTCTCGGCGCCCGGACACGCACCCGACACGCTGCATGTCGTCGTCACGGCGTCGATCGTCACCCCCGCCATGCAGACCTATGGCGAGGTGGGCGCGGAGTTCGATGTCGGGGCGGCGTTCCGGTCGAGCACGGACTATCTCCAGCGCGCGGTGCGCGACTCGATCACCGTGCGCATCTCCGTCTCCGACACGAGCGTCCTGGAGGTCCTCACCGATTCCATCCGCATCGCGGCCGGATCGAGCACGGCGTTCCTCACCGGAGCCGTCCGGCTCGCGCGACCGGGCAGCGCCTGGCTGCGCACCACCGATGCGTCCGGACTCTTCGGCACGGACTCGGTGCAGGTCTACGTCGACCGGCGTCATCTCTACCCGTCGAGAGATCGACTCGACATCGGCATGAACCAGGCGACCTATCCCGGTGAGCTCTATCTCTACCGGGACTACTCGACCGCGGACTCGGTGTGGGTGCACTTCACGAGCTCGGCGCCGAACGTGGCGCACGTCCTCGAGGACTCGGTGCTCGTCAGCCAGTACGGCTCCTACGCCTACTTCAACATCACCGCCGGCGACTCGGTGGGCGGCGTGATCATCACCGGCCACGCCGCGGGCTATGTCGACTTCGACATCCCGGTGGGCGTCTCGCGCGGCAAGGTCGAGTTCTACACGGACAACTCGATCGTGTCCGGACGCACCTCGGACGTCGAGGTCTACCTCACGAGTCCGCTCTCGTACGAGACGCGCTATACGACGGTGGACATCCCGTTCCGGATGTCCAGCCTCGACACGTCGATCGCGAGGATCGGGCCTGATTCCCTCTTCACGATCCCGGCCGGGGACGGCTGGATCAACACCGGCGTCGGACCGGTCATCGGCGGACGCGCGGGCCGCACGAGCGTCCTCGTCGAGGACATTCGCTCCGGCGTCTTCCAGCGCGCGAGCACCGCCTACCTCGATGTCGCGGTCGATGCGGCTGAGCTCCAGACGGGCGTCGCGGCCTACGCGCTCGCCGTGGGGCTGCGGTTCGACTACGGCTACGTCTACACGAACACGTACGACAGCGCGGGGATCTGGGTGCAGCTCAACTCGGTGCGCGGCCGCGTCGCGTTCGCCGACGACAGTGTCTACGTCTCCGGCTACGGAGGCGGCACCAACTTCTCGATGACCGGCCTCAGCGCAGGCACGGACACCGTCGTGCTCAGTGCGCCCGGATTCGCGCCGGACACGGTGATCGCCGTGGTCGGACCCGGTCTCATCGCGCTCGGCCAGACGCCGGCGTTGCTCGTCGTCGGCGACTCGCTGCGCGTCACGGGGACCCTGCAGACCTCCAGCGGCGACCAGGCATTCGTCGCGGGAGCTGCACTCACGCTCACCTTCGCGGCGACGGGCCCGCTGTCGGTGACGGAACAAGGCGGGACCGTGCCCATCACGGCGCTGCCCGTCACCACCGGCTTCTCGGCCTTCCAGTTCTGGGTGAAGGCGACCGGCGCCGGCGGCGGCTTCCTCGACATCACCGCGCCGGGCATGAATCCGGTGAGGTTCCACGTCGTCACGACCAACGCACCATAGCGAGCATCCCATGCATATCCCATCGAAACGACTCGCACCCGGGCTGATCCTCGCCCTCACGATCGCGGCGCTTCCCGCGGCAGGCGCGGCGCAGACACCGACTTCAGGCGGCGCCGACGCGCGCACCGCCGCCGCGCCGCCGCGGCCGGCCAAGCCTGCCGAGACGGTCACCGGCACCGGTCCCGACGGCGCAACGATGCGCTGCCGCGACGGTTCGTATCCCGCGCCCAACGCCCCCGACGCGGCCTGCGAGGCGAAGGGCGGCGTGCTGGTCCGATTCCCCGTGCGTCGCGTGCCCGTCACCGCGCCGAGGACGGCGCGCCGCCCGGTGCCGACAACCGCGGAGCCGGCACCAGCACCCGCGCCGAACGCCGTCGCCGCGCCATTCGAGAGCCGCGCCAAGGTCGTCGTCCCCGCCACTCCCGCGCCCGCGAACGCGACTTTCCTCTGCGGGGACGGCACTTACGTCGTCGCCGACACGAGCCGCGCGCGCTGTGCCACTCGGGGCGGCGTGCACCTCGCCTTCCCCAGGAAGCCGGGCTGATCCGGCGCCGACGCCGGCACTCCTTCCGGCATGACAGAACGCCCCCCGGTGACCGCGGTCACCGGGGGGCGCTGCCGTTCCGTCCTTACCGGCATGGGCCTTGCCCTATACCTTAGAGCGCCTTGCACCCACCCGAGACAAAAGCCCGTGCATAAGTCCCGCCGCAGCGTTCACCTGTTGGCCGCGCTCATCGGCCTCAGCCTTCTCTCCTGCGGCCGCGAAGTCACGGGCCCCGAGAACGGGATCCCGCTGGGGTGGAGCCGCCACTCGGCGCTGGCACTGGACCCGCAGTTCCCCGCCATTCCCGGTGCGAACGCGGCGAGCGACCTCGTCCCCTTCACGCAGGTGCGCGTGGTGCTGCGCCGCGTGGACGGGTCCGTCGTGAAGGACACGCTGATCGACTTCCCGTCCACCGACACGATCGTCACGCTCGCGCTCGACATCCCGCTGCCGCTCACCACCCCCGACACGGGCGTGACGCTGGGCCTCTCGCTCGCCTACGTGAACGCGCAGGGCGACACCGTCTTCCGCGGCGGCCCGCTCCCGATCACCGCGAGGCCCGCGGGTTCGCCCGGTGCGAACACGCCCATCTCCATCCCGGTGACCTGGGTGCCGCCGGGCGCGGTGCCGCCTGCCTCGGTCACCATCTCGCCCGCGACCGGCACCGCCGTCTCGGGCACGACGACCGCATTCACCATCGTCGCGCGCGACGCGCAGAACAACGTGCTGCCCGGCATCCCCGCCGGCTTCTCGAGCCCCGACACCTCGCGCGCGACGGTCACGTTCGCGGGCGGCGTCGCCACCTGGAAGCCGGTCCGCGGGACCGCGCTCATCGTCGCCACGCTGCTCAACGGCTTCGCCGACACCGCATCGTTCGACATCTCGCTGCCGCCGGCGCTGCTCGTTCCCGTCTCGGGCGACGCGCAGTCGGGCACCATCAGCACCGCACTCGCGCAGCCGCTCGTCTTCCGCGTCACCGCGAGCGACGCAGTGCCGGTCGCCGGCGTGCCCGTCACGTTCGCCGTCACCACGGGTGGTGGTTCGCTCGGCGTGCTCGCCGACACGTCCGACGTGAACGGCCTGGTGAGCGCCGCGTGGACGCTCGGCTCGCTCGTCGGCGCACAGTCGGTCACGGCCACCGCGACCGGTGTCGCGGGCGGCACGAGCGTGATGACGGCGACCGGCCTCGCGCCGCTGCCGACGCAGCTCGTCATCACGGGACAGCCAGTGTCGGGTGTCTCGCAGCAGGCGCTCGCCCCGGTGGTCGTCGAGGTGCGTGATGCGAGCAACCAGCTCACGACGCTCTTCAACGGCGCCGTGTCCATCGCACTCGATGCCGGCGGCACCGGCGCGACCGTCAGCGGCACGCCGACGGTGAACGCGGTGAACGGCGTCGCGACCTTCAGCGGCCTCACCATCGGCCTCGCCGCGCCCGGGCTCCGCTTCGTCGTCACGAGCGCAGGACTCACGCCCGACACCACGGCCGCGTTCGCCGTCACGCCCTCGGCCCCGACGACGCTCGTCGCCATCCTCGGCGACGCGCAGAGCGGCACGCTCGGGCAGCCGCTCACCGACTCGTTGATCGTCGAGCTGCGCGACAGCTTCGGCAACGCGGTCGGTGCGCAGACGATCCTCTTCAACGTGACCACCGGCGGCGGCACCACCTCGCCGGTGTCCGTGGCGACGAACACGCTGGGCCGAGCCGCGACGCGCTGGACGCTCGGCACGCTCGTCGGCACGCAGGACATGGTGGCCGAGTTGAACGGCAACCCGGTCGTGAACCATGCGTTCAGCGCGACGGGCGCCGCGGGCGCGGCGGCGCGACTCAGGGTCACGACGGAACCGTCGGTCGCACAGACGGCGGGTGCGCCACTCGCACCGGCGATCGTGGTGCGCGCGGTGGACGCGGTAGGCGCGACGGCGACGACCTTCACCGGCAACGTCACGCTCGCACTCGCGGCGAACCCGGGCGGCGCCACGCCAGCGGGCACGCTCACCGTGAGCGCCGTGGCCGGCGTCGCGACCTTCGCCAACGCGATGGTGAACGTGGCGGGCACCGGCTACACCTTCGCCGCCGCGAGCGCGGGGTTGATCCCCGACACCACGCAGGCGTTCAACATCGCGCCGGCGGTCGCGGCGCAGCTCGTGAGCGTCTCGGGTGATGCGCAGTCGGGCGCAGTGACCACGGTCCTCGCCGCACCGTTCGTGGTGCGCGTGCAGGACGCGTTCGGCAACGGGATCGCGGGCGCCACGGTCAACTGGAACATCACGGCGGGCGGCGGCGCGCTCGGTGCGCCGACGAACGTCACCGACGCGACGGGCGCAGCCAACAACTCCCTCACGCTGCCGGCGACCGCCGGCACGGTGACGACCGAAGCGACGGTGGCCGGACTCACCGGTTCGCCGCAGGTCTTCACCGCGACGGCCACCGCGGGCGTGGCCTTCGCGCTCGTCTCGACGCAGGGTCCCACCACTGGTGTCGCAGGCGTGGTGCTCACGCCGGCGGCCACCTTCGAGGCGCGTGACCAGCAGGGCAACCTCGTCCCGACGTTCACCGGTCCGGTGACGGTCGTCCTCTCGGACGGCCCGGGCGGCGCGACGCTCAGCGGCACGCTCACGGTGAATGCGGTGGGCGGCATCGCGACCTTCAGCGACCTCTCGATCGACCTCGTCGCCACCACGTGGGACGTGCTCGCCTCGTCGCCGGGGCTCGCGCAGGGTGCGGTGTCGAACATCGTCATCGTCGCCGCGGCGCCCACGACCATCGCGGCAGTGCTGGGCAACGGGCAGACCGGCGAAGCGCTCCAGCCGCTCGGCGGCCCGGTGACCTTCCGCGTCACCGACGCGTTCGGCAATCGCGTCGCGGGCGAAGCGATCACCATCGCCGTCACCACCGGTGGCGGCTCGGTCGGCACGACCGGCGGCGTGACCAACGCCCTCGGCGACCTCGCCACCACCTGGACGCTCGGCGGCACGCTGGGCACGCAGAGCATAACCGCGACCATCACGAGCGTGCCGACGGCGACTGCCGTCGCCACCGCGACGGCGACGGCGGGCGCGGCGACGCAGCTCGCGATCACGACTGCGCCGCCGGGCACGATCACGGCCGGTACCGCGCTGCCGAGCATCGTGCTCGAGGCGCGCGACGCCGCAGGCAACGTCGCCGCCGGGTTCAACGGCGTCGTGCGCGCGCTCGTGACCACCGGTCCGGTCGCCGACAGCGCGTTCACGGCGGCGGCCGGCGGTGTGGTGACCTTCACCGGCGTGAGCTTCGACTCGGTCGGCGTGTACACGCTGACGTTCAGCTCCGCCGGCCTCACTGATGCGGTGAGTGGCACGATCACCGTGACGCCGGCCGCGGCGGCCACTATCGCCAACGAGACACCGCTCACCACGAGCGGCTCCGTCGGCTTGCAGATCCCGGCGCCCATCGCGGTGCGCACAGAGGACGCCTTCGCCAACCGCGTCCCTGACGTGAACGTGAGCTTCGTGATGGTGCGCGGAGTGGACACGCTCGGCACGGCGACCATCGCGACCGACGCGTTCGGCGTCGCCGGCTGGCAGCCTGTGCTGCCGCAGCTGGCCGGCGCGACGACGGTGACCGCCACGGTGGCCGGACTCACCGGTTCGCCGGTCACCTTCACCGTCGACGCACTCACCGGTCCCGCAACCGCGCTCGGCATGGGCACGCAACCGGTGGGTGGCAGCTCGGGCGCCGCGACCCCTGCGACATCCGTGCGCGCGACGGACCAGTTCGGCAACCTGCGCGGCGACTACACCGCCAACGTGACCGTCGTGATCGACAGCGGTCCGGGCGGCGGCGTGCTCTCGGGCACGACGACCGTCGCCGCCGTCGCAGGCGTCGCGACGTATAACACGCTCTCCTTCTCCACCGCCGGCACCTACCGCCTGCGCTTCTCGAGCGGCGCGCTCTCCGACACCGTCTCCAACACGTTCGTCATCACCGCGGCCGCGGCGTCGCAGCTCGTGATCACGAGCGGCGCGATCGGCACGCAGGTCGCCGGCGTGCCGATGGCCGACATCGTCATCGAGGCGCGCGACGCGCAGGGCAACGTCGCCACGACGTTCAACGGCGCCGTCACCGGCCGCGTGGACTCGGGCCCGCCTGGCTCCGCCGTCGACTCCGTGCTGTTCACCGCGGTGAACGGCGTGGCGACGCTCGTCGCACCCGCGTTCGAGACGGCGGGCACCTACGTGCTGCGTTTCACCGCGCCGGGGCTCACCGACGCGCTCTCGAACTCGTTCGTCGTGAACCCGGGTGCGGCGGCGTTCGTCTCGCCTGACACGCTCGCGTCTGGCGATGCGCAGACCGGGACCATCGGCACCGTGCTCGCGCAGCCGCTGCGCGTGGTCGTCACCGACTCCTCGTTCAACGGCGTCGCCGGCGTCGCAGTGGTGTTCACAATGCGACAGGGCGTCGACACGCTCGCCGTGGACACCGTGACCACCGACGCGACCGGTATGGCGACCATCACGCCCACCCTGCCCCTCACGGCCGGACCGGTGGAGTTCGTCGTCACGTCGAACGGCCTCACCGGCTCAAGCTTCATCCTCACCGCGACGGCGCAGGCGAGCCTCGCGACGCACCTCGCGGTCACGCAGCAGCCGACGAACGCCGTCGCGCTCACCGCGATCCCGACGACCGTCGTGCAGGCGCTCGACATCGGCGGGAACGTCGACGCGACGTTCACCGGCCTCGTCACGGCCGTCGTCGATAGCGGCCCGCAGCTCGGCTGGACGCTCGGCGGCACGCTGTCGGTCAACGCGGTCGCAGGCG
>Ga0137353_1000076_pt1 | contig 20531 bp, 23 predicted proteins | sample EasRivERMLT760_2_FD_104759 | JGI IMG/M metagenome (GOLD analysis project Ga0137353, IMG submission 104759) | Soil microbial communities from meander-bound floodplain in the East River, Colorado, USA - East River MetaG ERMLT760_2 | ecosystem: Environmental > Terrestrial > Soil > Floodplain ...
CCTCGGTCAGCGGCTGCGGAGGATCGGTTCGCCGCTCTTCGCGCTCACGCGCTCCTTCGTCCGCTCCTTGGTCTTCGGGTCGACGTCCACGCGCGTGCGCACGCGGGTCGGCTTGCCCGACTTGGGATCCAGGAGCATGACGTTGGACACCGCGAGCGGGGCGGGCATCTCGATGATGCCCGACTGCTCCTCGGCGCGGCGCGCCCGGCGGTGCTTCTTCACCATGTTGAGCCCCTCGATGGTCACCCGCCCCGTCTTGAGGTGCACCCGGATCACCTTCCCTTCCTTGCCCTTGTCGTCACCGCGCATCACGCGCACGGTGTCGCCCTTCGTGACCGCCATCGACACGCGCTCGGCGTTCCGCGCGTGGCGGAGGACGCTCTTCTTCCGGCGGGTCTTGCGATGAGTGAGGATACGCATGCTCAGATCACCTCAGGGGCCAGCGACACGATCTTCATGTAGCGCTTCTCGCGCAGCTCGCGGGCCACCGGCCCGAAGATGCGGGTCGCCTTGGGTTCGCCCTTGTCATCGATGATGACGACGGCGTTCTCGTCGAACTTGATGTACGACCCGTCCTTGCGGCGGGTCTCCTTGACGGTGCGGACGACGACGGCCCTGGCCACGTCGCTCTTCTTCACGGTGCCGTTGGGGAGCGCGTCCTTGACCGCCACCACGACCTTGTCGCCAAGGCCGGCGTAACGGCGGCGCGTCCCGCCCAGCACGCGGATCACGAGCGCCTTCTTGGCGCCCGAGTTGTCCGCCACCTTCACCATGGATTCCTGTTGGATCATTGCTCGAGATCTCCCTTAGCGCGCGCGCTCGACGATCTCGAGGAGCCGCCAACGCTTGTCCTTTGACAACGGGCGGGTCTCCACGATGCGGACGGTGTCGCCGACCTTCGCGCTGTTGGCCTCGTCGTGCGCCTTCAGCTTCTTGGTCTTGGTCACCATCTTGCCATACACGGGGTGCGGCACGCGACGCTCGATCGCGACCACCACCGTCTTCTCCATCTTGTCGCTCACGACGAGGCCCTGGCGCACCTTGCGGGCGGTCCGGTCGGTCGTTGTAGTGCCCTGGTCCTTCGCGGTCTCAGCCATTCATTCTCCCTGCGCGCCTCAGCGCGCGGCCTCCGTCGTGCGCGCCTTCTGGGCGAGCACCGTCTGGAGCCGCGCGATGTCGCGGCGGATGGAACGGAGCCGGAGCGGGTTGCTCAGCGGCTCGGTAGCGCCACGGAACCGGAGGTTGAAGCGCTCGCGCTCCAGCTCCGCGATGCGCGACTTGATCTCGTCGGCCCCGAGTTCGCGGATGTCCTTAGCCTTCATTGGTGTGCGCCTCCTCGCGCGCCACGAACTTCGTCTTCACGCCGAGCTTCGCCGAGGCGAGCCCGAGCGCCTTCTGGGCGATCTCCTTCGTCACGCCCTCGATCTCGAACAGCACGCGGCCGGGCTTCACGACCGCCACCCAGAGCTCGGGCGATCCCTTGCCCTTGCCCATGCGGGTCTCGGCCGGCTTCTTCGTCACCGGCTTGTCGGGGAAGATGCGGATCCAGACCTTGCCGCCGCGCTTGATGTGGCGCGTGAGCGCCACGCGCGAGGCCTCGATCTGCCGCGCCGTCACCCAACCCGGCTCCAACGCCTGCAGTCCATAGGTGCCGAACGCCACGGTCGCGCCACGCGTGGCGAGACCCGTCGTGCGGCCCTTGAACATCTTGCGGAACTTGACGCGCTTCGGTGCGAGCATTGGTCAGGTCTCCTTACGCGTCCGAGGAGTACGTGTTGCCACGCCGCCCCTCGACGATCTCGCCCTTGAAGATCCAGACCTTCACGCCGATGGTGCCGAAGGTGGTCTTCGCCGTGGACGTCGCATAGTTGATGTCCGCGCGGATGGTGTGGAGCGGCACCCGGCCCTCGTGATAGCCCTCGACGCGCGCGATCTCCGCGCCGCCCAGGCGACCCGAGCACTTCACCTTGATGCCCTCGGCGCCCATGCGCATGGCGCTCTGCACCGCCCGCTTCATCGCGCGGCGGAACGAGATGCGCTGCGCGAGCTGCGCGGCGATGTTGTCGGCGACGAGCTGCGACTCGATCTCCGGCCGCTTGATCTCCTCGACGTTCACGCCGACGTCCTTGCCGGTCAGCTGCTGGAGCTCGTTCTTGAGCTCCTCGACGGCCTGGCCCTTCTTCCCGATGACGACGCCCGGACGGCCGGTGTGGATGGTCACGACGACCTTCCCCGGCTTCCGTTCGATCGTGATGTCGGCGATCGCCGCCCCGCCAAGGCGCGCCTTGAGGTACTTCCGGAGGAGCGCATCCTCCTTCAGCAGCGTCGGGAAGTCCTTCGCGCTGGCGTACCACCGCGAGCTCCAGTCCTTGGAGATGCCGAGGCGGAAGCCGATCGGATGAGTCTTCTGTCCCATTATCGCCCTTCCTTCGAATCCACGACGATCTCGACGTGGCTGGTTCGCTTGATCATCGGCGTCGCCCGACCCATGGCCGCCGGCGTCCACCGCTTGAGCTTCGGTCCCTCGTTGACGATCGCGTGCGCGACGACGAGCTCGTCGACGTCGAGCGACTCGTTGGCCGCGCGCGCCTTGGCCTCGGCGTTCGCCACCGCCGACTTGAGCACCTTCCCGATCTGCACCGCCGCGTGCTTCTTGCTGAACTGCAGCATCGCGAGGGCCTCGTTCACCTTCATGCCGCGGATCTGGTCGATCACGAGGCGCATCTTGTAGGGCGACTGGCGCGTGGTGCGCTGGGTCGCCGACGGCGGAGCGGCGAGGCGCTCGGCCTCGTGACGCTCCTTCCGCTCACGGCTCTTCCGGCTCATGGGTTACTTCCCTCCCTTGGCCGCAGGAGCCGGCGATGCCCCTGCCGGCGCCGGTGCCGCCTTCTTGTCGATCTTGTTGTTGCCGCTGTGCCCGCGGAACAGCCGCGTCGGGGCGAACTCGCCCAGCCGGTGGCCGACCATGTTCTCCGTCACGTAGACCGGGATGAACTTGTTCCCGTTGTGCACCGCGAACGTGTGCCCGACGAACTCGGGGATCACCGTGCTCGCGCGCGACCAGGTCTTGAGGACCTTCTTCTCGCTCTTGGCGTTCATCGCCTGCACCCGCTTGAGCAGGGCATCCTGGATGAACGGACCCTTCTTTACGCTGCGTGCCATTGGTCGATTCTCCGGTCAGCTCTGGGTGGCCTTGCCGCGCTTCCGGCCACGGACGATCAGGCGCTGCGACGGCTTCTTCTTGTTGCGCGTCTTCACGCCTTCCTTCTTGCCCCAGGGGCTCACCACGTTGCGGCCGCCGCGCGTGCGGCCACCGTGCGGGTGGTCCACCGGGTTCATCACTTCGCCGCGGACCTTCGGACGGCGACCCATCCAGCGGGTCTTGCCGGCCTTGCCCCACGAGATCAGTTCATGCTCGGCGTTGCCGACCTCGCCGATCGTGCCGAGGCAGTCGCCGTGGATCATGCGCATCTCGGTCGAGGCCATGCGGACCGTGACGTAGTCGCCTTCCTTGGCGACGACCTGGACGCTCGTGCCGGCCGAGCGGGCCATCTGCCCGCCCTTGCCCGGCTTGAGCTCGACGTTGTGCACCGCGGTGCCGAGCGGCACCTCGCGCAGCGGGATGGCGTTCCCCGTGCGGACATCCGAGCCCTTGCCGCTCACGATCGTGTCCCCGACCGAGAGCCCCTTGGGATGGATGATGTAGCGCTTCTCGCCGTCGGCGTACTGGACCAGCGCGATGCGGGCCGACCGGTTGGGGTCGTACTCGATCGTCTGGACCGTCGCCACCTGGCCGTGCTTGTTCCGCTTGAAGTCGATGATGCGGTACTTCTGCTTGTGGCCACCGCCGAGGCGGCGCATGGAGATGTGGCCGTGATTGTCGCGCCCACCGCTCTTCTTGAGCGGCTCGGTGAGCGACTTCTCCGGCGTGCTGCGGGTGATGACGTCGTTGTCCGACACGGAACGGAACCGTGTGGCGGCGGTCACCGGCTTGAATTGACGGATACCCATTTTATCAGCCCTCGAAGATCTCGATCGTGTCGCCCGCCTTGAGCGTCACGATGGCCTTCTTCCAGCGGGGACGCAGGCCCATGGCACCGCCCACACGACGGGGCTTGCCACGCTGCTGCGACGTCCAGACGCCAGTGACCTTCACCCCGAACAGCGATTCGATCGCCGCCTTGATGGTGGTCTTGGTGGCGTCCGGGTGGACTTCGAACGTGTACTCGCCGCGCGACTGGTACGCGGCCGAGGTCTTCTCGGTCACGATCGGGCGGACGATGGTGCGGAGCATCGTAGGCATGGCTTACTTCCCCTTCTTCTTGGGGGCCGCCTTCTTCGCGGCCGGTGCCTTCTTGGCAGCGGCCTTCGGGGCGGCCTTCTTCGCCGGCGCCTTCTTCGCCGCGGCCTTCGCGGCCGACTTCTTGGCGACCGACTTCGCCGCCGTCTTCACGGCCGACTTCGCCGCGGCCTTCTCGGCCTTCTTCTCGGCCTTCGGCGTCTTCAGCGAGGCGACCTTCTTCATCTTCTCCATGGCCTTCTCGGTCACCGGCGCGAGCGTGTGCCCGAGCGCCGAGGCCTCGACGAGCACCACGTCCGACCAGACCACGTCATACGCGGTCACGTCGGCGTAGGGCCGCACCTCGACGCCGGGGATGTTGCGGGCGCTGAGGTAGACCGACGGCTTGGCGCCGTCGGTGAGGATGAGGACCTTCTTGCCCTGGGCGTCGACCCGCGCGACGAGCTGCGCGAGCATCGAGGTCTTGGGCTTCTCGTATCCGAAGCGGTCGATGACGAAGAGGGCATTCTCGCGGGCGCGGGCGTTGAGCGCGCTCTTGCGCGCCAGCTGCCTGACCTGCTTGCTGAGCCCTTCGCGGTAGCCGTGCGGCTGGGGGCCGAACACGGTGCCGCCGCCCCGGAAGACGGGCGACCGCGTGGAGCCCGCGCGGGCGCGGCCGGTGCCCTTCTGCTTCCACGGCTTCTGGTTGCCGCCGGTCACCCAGCGGCGGGTCTTGGTGGCGTGCGTGCCCTGGCGCTGGTTGGCGAGGAACGCCTTCACCGCCTGGTGCATCACCGGCATGTTCACGGTGCCGTCGAACGTCGCGCCCGGGAGGGCCACCCGCTCACGCGGGGTGCCGAGCGCCGTGTACGCGGCCGCGTCGAAGTTCATGGTCTCAGTCATCGGTTCAGCCCTGCTTGCGGACGAGGACGATCCCGTTGGTCGGGCCGGCGACGGATCCGCGGATGTAGATCAGGTTGCGCTCGGCGTCGACCTTCTCGACGCGGAGGTTGGCCTGCGTGTGGCGCTCGGCGCCGTAGTGGCCGGGCATCTTCTTGCCCTTGATCACGCGCGACGGGTCGGTGCCGGGTCCGATGGAGCCGGGCCGCCGGTGCTTCGTGTTGCCGTGCGTGTTGGGACCACCACCGAAGCCCCAACGCTTCACCACGCCCTGGAAGCCGCGGCCCTTCGTCGTGCCGGTCACCTTGACCATCTCGCCGGCGGCGAAGATGTCGACCTTCACGACGTCCCCGACGTTGTACGTCGGGACCGTGGCGCCCTTCCCCGGCGCATCATCGAGGCGGAAGGAGCGCAGCACGGAGGGAGCGGCCTCGAGGCCGGCCTTCTTCGCGTGCCCGAGCTCCGCCTTGGTCGCGCGACGCCCCTTCGGCGTGCGCTCCCCCTTCTTGGACTCGCGCGCGGTCTTCTGCGCGCCATAGCCCAGCTCCACCGCGGCGAACCCCGCCTTCTCCGCCATGACGACCTTCGTCACGGGATTGGGCGTGGCCTCCACCACGGTGCAGGGGATCTGCATCCCCGCCTCGTCGAAGATCTGGGTCATCCCCAGCTTCTTGCCAATGATTCCGATCATGACTCTCTCAGCGCTTCAGTTAGTCGCGGCCCGGTCGCACAGGAGTGTGCGATCCGTTGAGGCCGGAGGACCATCAGTCGTCAGTTGTGAGTCGTGAGTCGTGAGTTCGTGGATGCGGAGTCCCGCATCGCCCTGACTCACCACTGCCGCCTCATAACTCCCGACTGCCGTTATTCCACCTTGATCTCCACGTCCACGCCCGCCGGCAGGTCCAGCTTGGTCAGTGCATCGACCGTGACCGCCTTCGAGTCGAGGATGTCGATCACCCGCTTGTGCGTCTTCAGCTCGAACTGCTCACGCGACTTCTTGTCGACGTGCGGCGAGCGGAGGACGGTCCAGCGCTGCGTCTTCGTGGGGAGGGGGATGGGGCCGGAGACCTGCGCCCCCGTCTTCTCCGCCGTCCTCACGATGTCCGCCGAGGCCTGGTCGATCACGGCGTGATCGAATGCCTTCAGTCGGATGCGAATACGTCCAGCCATTGATTCTCCACTGGTGGCGGGCGCCTCGCGGCGCCCGCCGACCGGTTGTTGTTAGGCGAGGATCTTGGTCACCACGCCCGCACCGACGGTGCGGCCGCCCTCACGGATGGCGAAGCGGAGCTGCGCTTCCATCGCGATCGGGATGATGAGCTCGATCGTCATCTGGATGTTGTCGCCCGGCATGACCATCTCCGTCCCCTCGGGGAGCTCGATGGCGCCGGTCACGTCCGTGGTGCGGAAGTAGAACTGCGGGCGGTAGCCCTTGAAGAACGGCGTGTGGCGGCCGCCCTCTTCCTTCGTGAGGACGTAGACCTCGGCCGTGAACTTCGTGTGCGGCTTGATCGACCCCGGCTTGGCGAGCACCATGCCGCGCTCGATGTCCTTCTTGTCGACGCCGCGGAGGAGGAGGCCGACGTTGTCGCCGGCGAAGCCCTCGTCGAGGAGCTTGCGGAACATCTCGACGCCGGTGACGACCGTCTTCTTGTCGGAGTTGTAGCCGACGAACTCGAGTTCCTCGCCGACCTTGCACTTGCCGCGCTCGATGCGGCCCGTCGCGACCGTGCCACGGCCGGTGATCGAGAAGACGTCCTCGACCGGGAGCAGGAACGGCTTGTCGACTTCGCGGACCGGCTCGGGGATGAACGAGTCGAGGGCGTTGAAGAGCTCAACGATCTTCTCGACCCACTCCGGCTTGCCGGCGATCGCGTTCGACGCCGAGCCGCGGATGACGGGGGCGTTGTCGCCGTCGTAGCCGTACTTGGAGAGGAGCTCGCGCACCTCGAGCTCGACGAGGTCGAGGAGCTCGGCGTCCTCGACGAGGTCGCACTTGTTGAGGAACACGACGATCTTCGGCACGTTCACCTGCTTCGCGAGCAGGATGTGCTCGCGCGTCTGCGGCATGGGGCCGTCGACGGCCGAGACGACGAGGATCGCGCCGTCCATCTGCGCGGCGCCGGTGATCATGTTCTTGACGTAGTCCGCGTGCCCGGGGCAGTCGACGTGCGCGTAGTGACGCGCGCTCGACTCGTACTCCACGTGCGACGTGGCGATCGTGAGGATCTTGGTGGCATCGCGACGGCCCTGCGACTCGGACGCCTTCGCGACCTCGTCATAGGCGATGTACTTCGTGTTGCCGAACTTCTCCGCCGAGATCTTGGTCAGGGCGGCCGTGGTGGTGGTCTTGCCGTGGTCGACGTGACCGATCGTGCCCACGTTCACATGTGGCTTGTTCCGCTCGAACTTTGCCTTGGCCATTGGAAGCGTCCTGAGGGGGTGTTGGTGGTGTTGATCGAACTGCAGTTGTCAGTCATCAGTCGACAGTCGGCAGTGACTGCCAACTGCCTACCGTCTACTGCCTACTTCTGCTTCGCGATGATCTCTTCAGCCTTCGCCTTCGGTACTTCCTCGTAGTGCGAGAACTCCATCGAGTAGACCGCCCGGCCCTGCGTCATGGAGCGGAGCTTGGTGGAGTACCCGAACATCTCGCTGAGCGGGACGGTGGCGCCGATGACCTGCGCCTCGCCGCGCTGCGTCATCGCGCCGATCTTGCCGCGGCGCGCCGAGAGGTCGCCGAGCACGTCGCCGAAGAACTGGTCGGGGCTCACCACCTCGACCTTCATCATCGGCTCGAGGATGATCGGATGCGCCGCGCGGGCCGCTTCCTTGATCGCCATCGACCCCGCGATCTTGAACGCCATCTCGGACGAGTCGACGTCGTGGTACGAGCCGTAGACCAGCTCGACCTTCACGTCGACCATCGGATAGCCGGCGAGGACGCCGTTCTCGAGCGCCTCCTTGATGCCCTGCTCGACCGGCTTGATGAACTCGCGCGGGATCACGCCGCCGACGATCTTGTCCTCGAAGACGTAGCCCTGCCCCGTCTCGGCCGGCATCGCGTTGATCACCACGTGGCCGTATTGGCCCTTGCCGCCCGACTGCCGGATGAACTTCCCTTCGATCTTGTCGACGCGCTTCTTGATCGTCTCGCGATAGGCCACCTGCGGGCGGCCCACATTCGCCTCGACCTTGAACTCGCGCAGCATGCGGTCGACGATGATCTCGAGGTGGAGTTCGCCCATGCCCGAGATGATCGTCTGCGACGTCTCGGCATCCGTATGGACGCGGAACGTCGGGTCCTCCTCGGCGAGCTTGGCGAGCGCGATGCCCATCTTGTCCTGGTCGGCCTTCGTCTTCGGCTCGACCGCGACGTCGATGACGGGCGTCGGGAACTTCATCGCCTCGAGGATGATCGGATTCTCCTCATCGGAGAGCGTGTCGCCGGTGCGGGTGTCCTTGAGGCCGATCGCGGCGGCGATGTCGCCGGCGCGCACTTCCTCGATCTCCTCGCGCTTGTTCGCGTGCATCTGCAGCAGGCGGCCGATGCGCTCGCGCTTGTCCTTCGTGGAGTTGTAGACGTGCGACCCGGCCTTCAGGACGCCCGAGTAGACGCGGAAGAAGGTGAGGCGGCCGACGAACGGGTCGGTCGCGACCTTGAACGCGAGCGCGGCGAACGGCGCGTCGTCCGAGACGGCGCGCGTGTCGGGCGTCGCGTCGTGCATCGGCGCATGCCCTTCGATCGCCGGCACGTCGTGCGGCGAGGGGAGGAAGTCGATCACCGCGTCGAGCAGCGCCTGCACGCCCTTGTTCTTGAACGAGGCGCCGCAGAGGATCGGCACGAACTTCATCTTGATCGTCGCCGCGCGGATCGCGTGGCGGATCTCGTCGTTCGTGAGCTCCTGGCCGGCGAGGTACTTCTCGATCAGCACCTCGTCGTGCTCGACCACCATGTCGATCAGGTCGTGACGCGCCTTCTCGACCGCGTCCTTGAACTCGGCGGGGACGTCGACGACCTCGAAGCTCTTGCCGAGCGACTCGTTGTCGAAGATGTACTGCTTGCGCTCGATGATGTCGATGTGGCCGGTGAAGAGCTCGCCCGAGCCGACGGGGAGCTGGATCGGCAGGGCGGACTTGGCGAGGCGGTCGCGGATCATCTCGACGCAGCGCTCGAAGTTCGCGCCCACGCGGTCCATCTTGTTCGAGAAGATCATGCGCGGGACCTTGTAGCGGTCGGCCTGGCGCCAGACCGTCTCGGTCTGCGGCTCGACGCCGGCGACCGAGTCGAGCAGCGTCACCGCACCGTCGAGCACGCGGAGCGAGCGCTCCACCTCGACCGTGAAGTCGACGTGCCCGGGGGTGTCGATGATGTTGATGCGGTATTCCGGTCCTTCGCCCTTCTTGTCCGACTGGCCATGACGCATCCAGAAGCAGGTCGTCGCGGCCGAGGTGATGGTGATGCCGCGCTCCTGTTCCTGCTCCATCCAGTCCATCGTGGCCGCACCATCGTGGACCTCGCCGATCTTGTGCGACTTCCCCGTATAGTAGAGGACTCGCTCAGTCGTCGTGGTCTTGCCGGCATCGATGTGGGCCATGATGCCGATGTTGCGATAGTACTTCAGGTCGGTGACGCGGGGCATCGGTCTATATCGCTCGGTATCGCTGAGTGAACGGCTTGAGTGGAACAGGTGGGTCACGGGGAACAAAAACGCGGCTGGACCGGGCGTCCCCCCCACATCCAGCATCCGGGGGACCGGTATCCATCCGCTCTCGCCGGGTGCAGTCGCCACTGAAGCGCGACTGGGGACCCACGGCGCATCGGGTGCCGCAGGGAGCCGGCACGTCGACGTCAAGTTGTCCTGCGAGCTTTTCGGGAACCTCGGCGCCGATGCATTTCCTCGGCGGGATCGGTCGGGCTGTCCACTCCCCCCGCGCGTCACTGATACCGACGTTGGCGGGCCCATCTGTCCGGGTCGCAGTTCCCCGGGGACCACGGTCTCCCGGGGTCCATGCCACCAACGACCCTTTTGGAGGGGGTTGAGGGTAGCCCGTAAAAAGTAGTCGTGAAATGGCGTATGTCAATGCCCGGCCAATGCTTCGCCCACGGGAGCCGTGGCGGCGCCAAGTGTCGCGGGGTATCCTTTTCGACCGCGTTCCGACGACCCCTCCCTCCTAGTTGAGCTTCCCGTGCGCGCCTCCCGACCGATCCTGACACTTTCGCTGCTGATCACCCTGCCGCTCGCCGCCTGCGATGGGCTCTTCGGGCTCGGCGAGGACGGAATGCTGCTGGGCATGGAACAGGTGACCCTCGAGGACCTCGACGGGCTCGACGTCACGGTTCGACCGGCGCCGATCGAGGGCCTGGCGGGGCGTCCCTTCGGCGTGCGGGTCGCGTCGAATGGCACGATCTTCGTCACCCATCAGGACGTCGCACAGGTGACGATGATCCGATCGTCGGGGCAGCGCGGCTCGGCCGACGTCGGCATCGATCCGGGAGACGTGGTGGTGACCGCGGACGGAGACCTCGCGATCGTCAGCACCTTCGTGGGCGGCGACCTCCATTTCATAGATGCCGCCACCGGCGGGCAGAGCGACGTCACCGACATCGGCTCCAACGCATATCGTCTTGCCCTCTCGAGCAGCGGCGCGACGGTGTTCGTCACGACGGTGAGCGGGATGGTCCACGCGGTCGACGTCTCCACAGGCAACAAGGTGGATTCGGTGCAGCTCAGCGGCTCCATCCAGGGGATCGCGCGCCGCGACGCGAACGTGATCGCCGTCTCGTCGACCGGCGGCGATGTCACGCTGCTCGATGCGGCGACGCTCGACGTGATCACCTCGCGCGACATCGGTTACGGCAACCAGGACATCGCCTTCTCGGCGGACCGGTCGAAGCTCTTCGTCGCGCAGGAGGGCGCGCAGCGCATCATGGTGCTCAGTGCCACGACGCTCGTCCCGGTCGACACGATCGCGCTCCTCAAGAGCGACCAGGACACCGAGTTCTTCCCGTTCGGAATGGCGCTGGGTCCCGACGGCCGCTCGCTCGTCGTCACCTCGTCGCTCAACGGCGGCATCGCGCTGGTGGACGCGCGCTCGATGAAGGTCGTCCGCAAGATCACCGTCAACGGCGTTCCGCGACGCGTGACGTTCAAGCGCGACGGCAAGCTCGCCTACGTCGCCAACGAGAACGGGACCATCAACGTGATCCGCTGACGCGCGACGGACCGGCGGCTCAGACCTCGAGCCGCCGGTCGTAGGGCACGGTCACTCCGTCCTGCACCCAGAGCTTCATGTGGCGGAGGTACATCGCCCAGCAGTAGCAGGAGATGCGGTAGTGCTCCGACGCCTCGCGCCATCCCTCGTGCGCGAACCGGACCCACGTCAGTCCGTCGGGGCGATCCTCGAGCGCGATGCGCACGCGTGAGCCCCGCCAGTCCGCGTCGGCGTCGGTGAGCTGCCACTCGATGAGTCGGTCCTGTTCGAACCGGAGGACGACGCCCTCCCACTGGTAGCCCGGACCGAAGTCGAACTGCCAGGTGGCGCCGAGTGCGGACTCGCCGGCGCTGGCGAGTGTCCACCATCTGTCGAGGCCCTCGGGGGTCGAGACGGCGGCGAACACTGCGGCGCGAGTGCCCGCGATGGGGAAGTCGTGCAGGATGTCCACGCTCGGTCCTCTCCTCTCGTTGGCCCCGGTTCACCCGCGCGGATCGAGCACGCGTCCCACTCGATCCGCCAAATCGAGCCAGTGCGCGCGCACGATCGGCCCCGTCGCGGCGGCACCGCGTGCGCGCGCGGACGCCTGCACCGCACGCAGTTGTGCGCGCGCGGCGGCCGTGATGTCGGTGCGACGCACATTCACCGGTGGCGGACCGAATCCGGGCGGCGCGCCGGCCGGCGCCGCCGTTGGCGCCGGCGGATTCACGAGCGCATCCAGCCGCTCAACGTACACACGTTGCAGCAACCGACGATTCGCGTCCGGCGCTGCGGTGCCAAGCACTGCTGCCGTGAGCTCGCCGAGGAAGCCGTTCACGTCGTATCCGACTCCGGGTTGAATCGAACTCGACTGCGCGAGCCGGTCGAGCCGGGCCGGCTGTGTGAGCGACGTGAGCACCGCCGCCTGTCGCGTCGCGAGCGTGCCCATGCCCGACGCGGTGGGACCGATGCGATTCAGGATGTCCGCGGTCACCAACCAACTCGGCGTGTCGAATGCCTGCGCGGTGAGGAACCCCAGCGCCGCGCGCTGCCGTGCAACGGGGACCACCTGCCAGACCGGTCCCGCCTGGTCGGCGACCTTGGGATCGACCTGCATCCCGCCGACGATGTTCGTCACGTGTCCCATGTACGTCGACCACATGCCCAGCAACTCACCGTGCAACTCGGCGAGATCCTCGTACGACTCGCCGGGCCGCGTCGTCCAGGCGACGAGGTTCGGCACGACCTTCTTCAGGTTCGCGATCGCGTACGTGGTCGACTTCACGGGGTCGTCGCCGAGGTCCTCCGTCTGCGCGCGCGGATCGGTGCCGACGAGACCCTGCGGGAGATAGCGATAGGCGAACATCCCGGTGGAGCTCGCGAGCATCGTGTTCAAGAGCGGGCGCTCGGCCTCTGGTGTCGCGGCTTCGGTCAGCACGCGGTAGCCCCACTCGATGACGAACTCGTCGAAGGGTCCGAGGCGGCGGATGTAATCCTTGGGCCCGAGGCCGTCGCCCGGCTGCGCGACGTAGTTCTGCCGCGCGTAGTCCATGATCGTCGCCGAGACCCCGTAGCGCGACGTGAAGGCGCGCGAGCGCAGCGAGTCGGTGGGGAATGACGCCGAGGCGATCATGTTGTGCGGCAGGCCGAGCGCGTGACCGACCTCGTGCGTGATGACCTGCGTCATCGTCTCGCCCATCACTTCCTCGGGGATCTCGAGAGTGCGCACGGCGGGGTTGGCCGCGCCGGTCTCGATGAGGAGGCGATTGCGGTACGACCGCATGTGGTTGTGGTACCATGTGATGTCGCTTTCGATGATCTCGCCGGTGCGCGGGTCGCTCGTGCTCGGTCCGACTGCATTGCGCACCGTCGACGCGGCCCAGCGCACGACCGAGTAGCGGATGTCCTCGGGATCCCAATCGGGATCCATCGCCTTCGTCGGCGGGTCCATCGCGATGACGGCGTTCTTGAAGCCGGCGCGCTCGAAGACGCGCGACCAGGCGTTCACACCGGCGCGCACGTAGGGACGCCATTTCGCGGGCGTGGCAGGATCGAGATAGTAGACGATCGGCTTCACGGGCTCGACGAGTTCGCCGCGCGCGTAGGCTACGGGGTCCTTCGGCTCAAGGCGCCAGCGCCGGATGAATGTCTGCGTCGCGGCCTTCTGCTCATCGAGGCCGTAGTTGATCCGCTCGACGGTGAAGAAGCCGATGCGGTCGTCGGCGTACCGCGGACGCATCGGCACCTTGGGGAGCAGTACGAGCGACTGGCGCGTCTCGACGGTGAGCGTCGCCGCATCGGCATCGCCCGGGGGTGCACCGGCATCGAAGGTCTGCGTCTGGTGCACCTCGATGTTCATCGGGAAGCTCTTGATCGCATCGACCGCCGAGCGGGCGGGATCGAGGCGGCGCACCTGCCAGGTGCGACGTTGCGCACCGGTGATGCCCGAGAGCGCGGGCGTGTCGCCGGCGAGGAACTCGGTGACGTCGAGGACGTAGGTTGCGCTGTCCTTCCCGAAGGCGGCGATGGGGAAGCCGCCGAGCACCGGGCCGACGTTGTTCTCGCGGACGGAGATCGCGATGGCGAGCGAATCGTCGGCGTAGGCGTCGGTGGCGAGGGACCGGAGGAGGATGCGGTCGCCCGAGCGCTCGAAGCGCACGAGTCGTTCGTTCACGCTCGAGCCGGCGGAGAGGAACCCGCCGATGCCGGCCGGCACGCCGGCGATGCGCGTGACGAGCAGGTGGTCGCGGCCGAGCAGCGAGTCGGGGAGCTCGAAGTACCAGCGGTCCTCGACCTTGTGGACGGCGAAGACTCCGGCGTCCGTGACGGCCTTGTCGGTGATGACCTGCGCGTACGGACGCGGCGCGCGCCGCGGGGGCGTCTGTTGATTGCCCTGCGTCGGGGCGCCCGCGGGCGGCGTGGTGGGTGGCGTGGCGCCGCCGGTCGGGTTCTGCGCGAGGAGGAGGTCCGTCGCGAATGCGAGGACGATGAAGGCGAGCGCGGAGGGTCGCATGCGTGTGGGCGTCGAGGGTCGGCGGCGAGGAGCCAACCTAAGATAGAGCGGGGGGCGGCCGATGGCCGCCCCCCGCTCCTTCATCCCTCATTCTTCCGCCCGGATCTACCAACGATAGTGCGCGAACGCCTTGTTGGCCTCGGCCATCTTGTGCGTGTCCTCGCGCTTCTTGATCGCGTTGCCCTCGCCCTTAGCCGCGGCGAGCGTCTCGGCGGCGAGCTTCTCCGCCATCGACTTCTCGTTGCGGTCGCGCGAGTAGCTGATCAGCCAGCGCATGGCGAGCGCGGTGCGGCGCTCGGGACGGACTTCGACGGGGACCTGGTAGGTGGCACCACCGACGCGGCGGGACTTCACCTCGACGACGGGCTTCAGGTTGGTGAGCGCCTGCTTGAAGACGTTCACGCCCGGCTGCGCGGCCTTGGCCTCGACGATGTCCATCGCGCCGTAGAAGATGCGCTCGGCGGTGGACTTCTTGCCCTGATACATCAGGACGTTGATGAACTTGCTGACAGTCTGGCTGTCATAGCGCGCATCCGGGAGGATGGTGCGCTTCACGGCACTCTTGCGACGGCTCATGACTTCTTCCCTCCAGCCGGGGCTCCAGCCTTCGGCTTCTTGGTCCCGTACTTGGAGCGGCTGCGATTACGCCCTGCGACGCCGGAGGCGTCGAGCTTGCCGCGCACGATGTGGTAACGAACGCCCGGCAGGTCCTTCACGCGGCCACCGCGGATGAGCACGATCGAATGCTCCTGCAGGTTGTGGCCTTCGCCCGGGATGTAAGCGGTGACTTCGAAGCCGTTGACGAGACGGATACGCGCGACCTTGCGGAGCGCGGAGTTCGGCTTCTTGGGGGTGGTGGTGTAGACGCGCGTGCACACACCCCGCTTGAACGGATTCATCTTCAGAGCCGGCGCCTTGTCCTTCTTCAGGACTGCGCGGCGGCTCTGCCTGACGAGCTGATTGATCGTCGGCATCGTACCCTATGGTTGTTCGACCATCTGCCACTACGTGGATCGCCCGGACGGGCGGCACGGAACAGAGCCATGGAATGTAGCCGGGGGCGGGCCTTCCGGTCAACGGGCCCGGAGCGCCGGCCGAGGCAGGCCTACTCGGTCCGTAGCGCCTCCACCGGTTCGACCTGCGAGGCGCGGATCGCCGGGAGGAGCACCGCACCCGCCGCGACGATCAGGAGCACGGCCGGAACCACCACGAAGGTCGTCGCATCCCCAGGCGAGACCCCGTAGAGCACGCCGCGAATGAAACGGCTGAGCGCGAAGGCGAGCGTGACGCCGATGCCCACACCCCACGCCGCCGGCACCATGCCCTGTCGGAGGACCAGCGCGCGCACGTCACGAGGCTCCGATCCCATTGCGAGCCGGATGCCAATCTCCCGCGTCCGTTGACGCACGGAGTAGCCGACCACTCCATAGATGCCAACCGCGGCCAGCGCGAGTGCGAGCACCGCAAAGCTCGCCATGAGCGCCATCGTGAAGCGGGGCCCCTGCACCGCGACGGACATCACGTCGTCGAGCGTCTGCACGTCCGTGAGCGGGAGGTCGGGATCGAGCTTGCGCACCACGGCGGCAACGGCGCTGATGAGACCCTGCGGATCCCCCGTGGAGCGCACGACGAGCGACATCGAGCGGCGTGGACTCCCGTACGACAGTGCCCACTGCGAGACGGGGATGAACCACGCACGCTTCACCGGCGTGGTGAGCCCGTTGTGATGGTTGTCGGCGACGATGCCGACGACCGTGCGGAACGGCCCGGTCGGACCGCCGAGCTGGATGCGCCGGCCGATCGGGTCCTCGCCGGCGAAGTACTGCGCGGCGAGCGTCTCGTTGATCACGATCACGGGAAGGCCTTCCGGCGTGTCCGACTCCTCGATGCCGCGACCGCGACGGATTGGGATCCGCAGCGCAGCGAAGTACCCGGGGCTCACCGCCTGCCAATCGGCCTGTCGCCCCAGCTCACCCGGTGCGACGGGCTTTCCCTCGATGTTCAGCCCGGCGTCCCCGATGGTCGCGGCGATCGGCAGTACGCGAACGAGCCCCGCGACCTCGACGCCCGGCAGCGTGGCGACCTCCGCGCGAACCCGTTCCCAGAACGCATTCACGGTCGGCGCATCCGGATATCTCGTGCTCGGAAGCGAGATCCCCATGGAGAGGACACCGCGCGGATCGAATCCGGGCTCGATCGACATGAGCTCGGCGAAACTGCGCGCGGTGAGGCCGGCGCCGATGACCAGCAGCGCGGCGAGGGCCATCTCCGAGACGACCAGCATGGTGCGCACGCGGCGGCTCTCCACACCGGTGCTCTGGCCGCCGGCTCCGTCGCGCAGCGCACCCGCGAGCGCCAGGCGCGATGCGCGCAACGCGGGCAGCAGCCCGAACACCAGCCCCGAGCCGAGTGAGAGCACGAGCGCAAAGGCGAGCACCGTCGGGTCGAATCCGACCTCGTCGAGACGCGGGATGCTCGTCGGCGCGCTCGAGACGATGAGCTTGATGGCCACCCATGCGAGTCCGAGTCCGAGTGCACCACCCATCACACCGAGCAGCACGCTCTCGGTGAGCGCGAGCCTCAGGATGTGCGCGCGGCCGGCGCCGAGCGCAGCGCGAACGGCCGATTCGCGGCTGCGCGCGTGCGCGCGGATCAGGAGCAGATTCGCAACGTTCGCGCATGTCAGGAGCAGCAACAAACCGACGGCGACCGCGAGCACCACGAGCGCGACGCGTGAGTCCCCCTGCACCTCATCGACGATGGGAACGGAGAAGGCGGTGAAGCGCATGTCGACGGGATAGAGACCGCTCTCGGTCCAGCTGCGCGTGAGGGCGCCGAGTTCGAGCGTGGCTTGTTCGGCGGTGACGTCGGGCCGCAGTCGCGCGACGCCGTAGAGGCCGTGATTCCCGCGCGATGGTGTCGACGGATCGAGTCCGAGGGGCAGCACGACCTGGGCGGTGGAGCGACTCTGGAACTCGAGCGGCAGGCGGAAGTCCTGCGGGAGGATCCCCACCACCTCGGTGGCGCGGCCATTGATGAGGATCGTGCGACCGACGAGCGCGGGATCGCCACCGTAGCGGCCCTGCCAGAGCGACCAGCCGAGCAGCGTGATGGCCGGTCCGTTCGGCACATCCTCGTCGGAACGGAACTCGCGCCCACGGGCGACGCCGAGCCCGAGCAGACCGAGCGTGTTCGCGGTCATCGCGACGACCGGCACGCTCTGCGCGCCCTCCGGCCCGGTGATGGCGACGTCGCCGAAGTCGCTCCACGCCGCGACATCGGCGAAGACGCGGTCCATGCGCCGATAGTCGAGGAACTCCGCGGGCGAGAGCCAGGTCTTGTCGAAGTTGTTCCAGCGGCTCCAGATGAGCGCGAGCTCCTGCGGCTCGCGATACGGGAGCGGCTTCACGAGCACGGTGCTGACGAGGCTGAACACCGCGATGGCGGCGCCGATGCCGAGCGCGAGCGTGGTGATGACGACGCCGCAGAAGGCGCGCTGGCGCCAGAGGGAACGAACGGAAACGCGGAAGTCGAAGCGAAGGTCGGACATCGGCGGGACCGGTGAGGGTGGGCACAGCTCCCTGCGGTGCGACACCGCACGGCGCCAGAGGGTTTGGCGCGGGCGCTCAGGCGCCGACGAACGTGTCCGACGGGAGGGCGTCCCGGGCGCGCACCTCGGACTCGAAGCCGCCGCAGAGATGGGCGATGCCGTTCGCATAGTAGGAGATGAGTTCGCGTCCGCGAGGCAGGATCACGTAGGCCTCACCCTCCCTCGTGAGCACGCGCCTCATGTGCAGCATGCGATACGCGCGCTCGAACGTCTCGGACGCCTCGCGGGCCGGCTCCACCACTTCGGCCCCGCGCGCGACGAGCGCGTCGCGCAGTTCCTCGATGCGCGCCAGCAGTCGCTCGGCCGGGATGTACTCGGCGTCGAAGGTCTGCAGCGCCGCGCACGTGAGCGGCACCGCCGTGACCGGGATGATCTCGCCGATGCGCGCCATCATCGCGTCCGTGAATCGCTGCACCTCCTCGAGCCGCTCATGGCGCTCGCGCTCGAAGAGTGGCCTGCCCTCGCGCGCGACGTCGGCGAGCCAGGGCGCGACGGGCACCGGCTCACCGACGATGACCGCCGCGCGGCCGTAGCGCTTCCATCGGCGCGTGGAGAGGCGGCCGAAGTTCGAGACCACGTAGTTGAGCACCTCGCGGAACTGCGCCATTCGCCCCGTGGTGGTGCCGCCACCCGTCGCGCGCAGCTCGCGCAGCAGCGTGCGGTCCTCGAGCACGCGGTCGTAGTTCACCGCGACCGGCACGACGTACATGCGCTCGGCGAACCCGGGCTCGCGCGCGGTGCCGAGCATGTAGTCGAGGAGGCCGATCTTCGCCGGTCGCAGATGGCCGTCGCGCGAGAGCCCGCCCTCGGGGAAGAGTCCCTGCGTGACGCCGTTGCGCGTGATGAGCTGCACATACCGCTCGAGCACCGTGTGGTAGAGCGGCTCGCGGTACCTGCGGCGGATGAAGTACGAGCCGAACGACTTGAAGAGGTACTCGAGCGGGAACACACGCGCCCATTCGCCGACGGCGTATGAGATGGCCACCTGACCCGCGAGTGCGTAGCTCGCGAGGACGTAGTCGGCGTTGGAGCGATGGTTGAGCAGGTAGATCACGATGCTCTCGCGCGGCAGCTTCGCGAACGCCCCGGGGTCGCGCACCCTCACCGACGTCTTATAGAAGAGGTCGAGCGAGAACTTCGAGACCGTGTAGCCGAACCGGTAGTACAGGAAGAGGTTGAAGGCGGGGACGATCTCGTCGATGTAAGTGCGCACCTTGGCCCACGTGCGCTCCTCCGACATGCGATGCTCGGCGGCGTGCTCGCGCACGGCGACCGCGATCGGCTCATCGCCGAGCAGCGCGTCGCGTATGTAGCGCTTGCCGGTGAGCTTGAAGCGGTCGACGCGGGCGCGGAAACGCAGCATCGCGCGCATGGTCCCGCGGCGGGTCCATCGGTCCCAGAGCCACCAGGCGAGCGCGACGAGCGGCGCGGCTCCGAGGAAGACGAGCACCGAGCGCGGGAGGGGGTTCACGCCGGGAAACGTCCGGGAGATGCCTGGTGGCGTCAAGCAGTTCCCTCACAGCGATCCCCACGGGACCGCTGCTATCATGTGGCAACCATGGAGGGAACGTGCCCCACAAGGAGCTGCATCGCGTCGACCGGATCGGCTGGCTGCGCGCCTCGGTCCTCGGTGCGAACGACGGGATCGTCTCGACGGCGAGTCTCGTCGTCGGGGTCGCCGCGTCGGGCGCGACACGCGGCGCGGTTGCCGTCGCGGGCGTCGCCGGACTCGTCGCCGGCGCGATGTCGATGGCCGCCGGCGAGTATGTATCGGTGAGCTCGCAATCCGACACCGAGACGGCCGACATCGCGCGCGAGACACGCGAACTCGCGACCGACGCGGCGCACGAGCTCGACGAACTCACCGGGATCTACGCTGGCCGCGGCCTCGACATGCGGCTCGCACGAGAGGTCGCCGAGCAGATGACGGCCAACGACGCGCTCGCGGCGCACCTTCGCGACGAACTCGGCATCACCGAGCACCAGCGCGCGCGGCCGCTCCAGGCGGCACTGGCGTCGGCGCTGACCTTCGCCGTCGGCGCGTCGGTCCCGCTCGCGATCGCGTGGCTCTCCCCCGCTCAATTGCTCCCCTGGTCGGTGACCGCGGCCTCGCTCGTGCTGCTCGTGGTGCTCGGAGGCATCTCGGCGCGCGCCGGCGGCGCGAGGGCATCCGTCGGCGCGATCCGTGTGGGGTTCTGGGGTGCCTTCGCAATGGGGCTCACCTTCGTCGTCGGGCGGCTCTTCGGTGCCAATGTCTGACGGCCACGCGACGCGTGCGGATCGATCAGTGGTCGTCCTCATCGCCCACGTCGGACGGTCCGCCCGCATCAGCAGCGCCGGCGTCCCCCGCGGCCGCGTTGCCGCCGGGCGAAGCGGTGTACGCGCTCGCCGCGCCGTACCGATAGACCAGGTTCCCGCCCGAGTGGCCCACGCGATAGCCGGCGACCACCAGGGCGAGCGTGCCCGCGGCGGCGGCATACCGTGCCGCGGCTCCCACTCGGCCGCCCACGAGACCCACACCGGCCACCACGAGG
>Ga0137353_1000077_pt1 | contig 20466 bp, 20 predicted proteins | sample EasRivERMLT760_2_FD_104759 | JGI IMG/M metagenome (GOLD analysis project Ga0137353, IMG submission 104759) | Soil microbial communities from meander-bound floodplain in the East River, Colorado, USA - East River MetaG ERMLT760_2 | ecosystem: Environmental > Terrestrial > Soil > Floodplain ...
AGACCTTCGCGATGGCGGCGGCGAGCCTGCTCTCGGTCACGCTCGTGCCCGTGACGATGGGGTTGTTCATCAGGGGCCGCATCCATAAGGAGAGGGCCAATCCGCTGAACCGCTGGCTGATCCGGATCTATGATCCCGTGATCGCGTTCGTGCTGCGGAAGCGCGGGCCGGTGATCGTGGGCGCCGTGGCGGCGCTGATCCTCACGTGGATCCCGTGGCAACGGATAGGCAGCGAGTTCATGCCGCCGTTGGATGAAGGCACCCTCTTGTTCATGCCCACGACGCTGCCCGGCGTGAGCGTTGCGCGGGCGCGCGAGATAGTGCGCGCGCAGGACGGGATACTGAAGCAGTTCCCCGAGGTGGAGCGCGTGTGGGGCAAGGCGGGACGAGCGAACACGGCGACCGATCCGGCCGGCCTCGACATGTTCGAGACCACGATCACGCTCAAGCCGCGGGACCAATGGCGCGCGGGGATGACGCAGGAGCGGTTGATCGCGGAGATGGACTCGGCGGTGCGCATGCCCGGCGTGACGAACGCGTGGACCATGCCGATCAAGGGACGCATAGACATGCTCGCGACCGGGATCCGCACGCCGGTGGGGATCAAGATCTTCGGACCGGACCTCGCGGAACTCGAGCGGATAGGCAAGGCGGTGGAGCGGTCGGTGCAGATGGTGCCCGGCACACGCAGCGCCTTCGCCGAGCGTTCGATGAGTGGCTATTACCTCGACATAGAGATCGATCGCGCCGCCGCGGCGCGGCATGGGTTGAACGTCGGTGACATCCAGGCGGTGATCGCGACGGCGATCGGCGGGATGACGATCACGCAGACGGTGGAAGGGCGCCAACGCTACGGCGTGCGCGTTCGCTATCCACAGGAGCTGCGTGATACGCCGGAGCGGCTCGCGTCGGTGCTGGTGCCGATCGCGCACGGTGGCGAGGGGATCGCGCAGGTCCCGCTGGGGCAGGTGGCGACGATCAAGACGGTCGCCGGTCCGATGGTGGTGCGCACTGAAGATGCGATGCCGACGGCGTGGGTGTACGTGGACGTGGCCGGCCGGGACATCGGTGGGTACGTCGCTGATGCGCAGAAGATGGTCGAGCGCGAAGTGACCCTGCCGCAGGGCTATCGCATGACGTGGAGCGGCGAGTACGAATACATGCAGCGCGCGAAGGAGCGCATGACGCTCGTGATCCCTGCCACGCTCGCGATCATCTTCCTGCTGTTGTACCTCAACTTCAGGAGCGTGGCCGAGTCGGCGATCGTGATGCTCTCGCTGCCGTTCGCGCTGGTGGGCGGGCTCTGGTTCGTGTGGGCGCTCGGGTACAATTGGTCGGTGGCGGTGGCGATCGGGTTCATCGCGCTTGCCGGCGTGGCCGCGGAGACCGGCGTGGTGATGCTGATCTATCTCGACCATGCGTGGAAGGCGCGCGTCGATGCGGGGCGGGGGACGGTGCGCGATCTGCACGAGGCGATCGTGGAGGGCGCGGTGGAACGGGTGCGGCCGAAGATGATGACGGTGACGGCGATCATGGCGGGGCTGCTGCCGATCCTTTGGGGGGATGGGGCGGGGGCGAGCGTGATGCGGCGGATCGCGGCGCCGATGATCGGCGGCATGGTGTCGAGCACGGTGCTGACGCTCGTGGTCATTCCTGCTGTGTACTCGCTCTGGAAGGGACGGTCGGTGGCCGACGGCCGTTAGTTCGGCAGCGATGCGTAGCGGCCCCAAGCACTGCTTGGCCCCAAGTCACGACGAGAGGTGTGCCGCTTCGCCGGGCCAGCCGCTTACACGCTTCGAGCCAGCCGCAACTGCGCGGCTGTCTCTTGCTTCGCGGCGGGCCCGGCTCTCGCGGCACACCTCTCGTCGCTCGGGTCGGTGAGCGGCACTGCCGACGCTCCTCTTGCCCGCCTGGACCGGACGCACTACATCGTGTCACATGAAGAGCGCCACTGTCACCGTTCGCCTTGACGCGAAGCTCGAGCGCGAACTCACGCGCCTCAGTCGGCAGCTCGGGCGGAGCCGGAGCGAGCTCGTCCGCGATGCCCTTCGGCGCCAGCTCGCGCTGGTGCGGTTGGAGCAGGCACGCCGTGGGCTCTTGCCGCTCGCGGAAGCGCAGGGCTTCCTCACCGATGAGGACGTCTTCGCCGACGTGTCGTGAGGGACTACTTCCACCGGCCCGGTGCGCGCCTTCCGCGAGTCATGGAGGTATCTTCGTCTCGATGGCAGACGCTTTGAACGGGGCGATCGACTTCCAGACGCGTGCGTTTCGCGCGATGACCGCGGACGAGAAGGTCCGAGTCTCGCAGGCGCTCTGGGAGGAGATGTGGGAGGTGCTCGCGGCTGGCGTGCGCGGTCGTCACCCGGAGTGGACTCCGGCGCAGGTCGCGGCTGGCGTGCGGGAGCTGCTGCGTGACGTCCGCGACTGACGCTCGATGTGGGGCACTGCAACGTGATCCGCAACAGCTCTATGCTCCGCGCCGACATCTATTTCCCCGGGAATGACGCGCTCGCCGCCTGCGCTCTCGGACGCCGCGTGGTCCGCGTCGTGCAAGGCGAGGCGGTGCAGTTCGCACCGATCGAATACGTTATCCTCAGCAAACTCCGGTACTTCCGCGACGGCGGATCCGACCGGCACCGGCGCGACCGTTCCGCATCCGCTCCGGGATTCTCCATGAAGGCATTCGGGTCCCTATCCGAACGAGCCGCGCGGGAGTCTATTAGCGCATCACCATTTAATGGGAGATTCGATGCGCGCATCGTGGATCATCCCGGCAGCGCTGCTCTGCGGGGCTTGCCGGGCCGCCGAGGCCCCAGTCGATGAAGTCGCGCGAAGCCAGGCGGAGTCCAGCGCGGCACGCCCGGAGATCGAAGCCGCAACGGCCGCGCTGTACCAGTGGTTGAACGCTGGAGCACTGGATTCCGCAGCCACGGGGATCACCGAGGACTATGTGTGGCTCGCACCCAACGCGCCGGCTGATTCAGGACGCGCGAACTGGGTGCGTGTGAATGCCGCGATGCTCGCCTCCGGGAACTTCTCCGGCTCCGTGACCGTCGACGCCGTCGTCGCGAGTGGCCCGATCGCAGTGATGCGCGGGCGATACGTCTCCAGCTTCACTCCGGGACCCGGCGCACCGGCGGGGGCCAAGACCGTCGCCGACACCGGCAAGGTCCTCTGGCAACTGCGAAAGGTCGACGGCCGTTGGCTGCTGGCGGTCGCATCGTGGAACAGCGACCTCCCCGCAGGCCGGTGAATCGAGTGAGAGCCCACCGCCGTCGCGTACGATGACGGAGGATTCGGCGTTCGAGGCGGCGTGGTGTTGACGTAGTGGTGGCCCATCGCGCCGCGGTCGGCGCCGCTGGCATCGGCCATGCACATGTGCATGGAGAGGAAGTCGTAGCCGGCGGCGCGGGCGACCTCGAAGCGCTGGAAGTGGGCAGTGGAGGACTGCACGGCGGCGAGTCCGTCCTGCGCCACGGCCGCGGCGCTCGAAGTTGCTGGGGTGGCGAACTCGGTGACGGTCCCGGCTATCCGGCCCGGGCGAGCTCGACGCCGCGATCCGCGGCGACGGTGCGCATGAGGATCGCCAGGTGGTGCCAGCTGTGCCGTACCGCGTGATCCTCCAGCATGAACTGGCAGGTGAGCGGCGCGTCGGCGTTCAACGAGAGCGGCGCCGCGGTATCGAGCTCGGCGTCACTGAACTTGCGGACGGCGGCGGCGGCGGCGCGGCTGTTGCGGACGAGCAGCTCGAGCGCCTCCGCCTTGGTGATGGCATCGTTCTGCTCCGAGTGAGCCGAGTTGATGGCGCGCACATCGGCCCAGGTCACGCCCGTCACGGCCTGGCCGGCCGCGAGCGTCTGCGCGAGCGCGATCTCGATGGGATACATCGAGGCAACGTGGTGGACCACGACGCCGACCTTCCGGCCGTCAAGGGAAGTACGCTGCTGCCACTCGGCATCAGTGAGTCCGGCGGCGAAACCGGCGAGAGCGCGGGCTCCCTGCTCAAGGCGAGCGGCGAGTGCTTCTGAGCGATAGGTCATTGTTCGGAACTCCGGTCCAGAGTGCTGTTCGACGCCACTGCGGCGCATACAGCAGTCTGCCGGACGCGGGCGGGTTCCGGAATGACTGGAAGTCTCGGTCTCTTGCTCCGTCGTCTCAGAACGACGAGGCACAGATCGCATCGAGCCGCGACCGGTGCCTCGTCTCCACTGCGTGCGACTCAGTCCTTCAGTCGGTCCGACTTCGCCAGCAGGGCTGCGACCTCCTCGGCGCGTTTTCCCTCGAGGTCGCGCACCAGCTCCAGGAACCTCGGCACGTCGGCCTTCAGGTCCGGGCTGCCGAGCGCCTGCAAGCGCTCAGCGAATTGGCGCGCCGCGACTGCAGTCTTCTCGTCGAGGAGAACGACACTGCCCTCGCCCGTCCTCATGCGTCGCGCCGCGACGGCCGCCGCACGTGACAGGTCCACGACATAGCGCCGGATCACCGGATCGCGCAGGGCGAGTCCGGCGACCTCGGTGGTGTGTCGATAGTACAAGTCGGTGATGCGCTTGCCCGCGGCACTCTTCGAGAGGGCGAGGTCACGGAAGCTTCGGAGTTCCTGCACCTCCGCGGCGGGGGCAGCGCCGCCGGCGCCCGAACCCAGTGCGAAGCTGATGACGCAGACGCAGTTCGAGGCCGTGGTCTCGTTGTAGCTGAGGCCGCGGATGGCATCCGTGCGTTGGGTGTCGTCGAGCTCTCGGCAGAGCTTCGGCCAGAACTCCAGCAGGTGATCGGAGTTCGACCGCCAGAACGCGTCCTTCCAGATGATCGACATCGCGGCGCGCGATGCGCCGGAGGGGTCGCACGGACTTGTGGTCGTGCACGGTCCGTCGGTCTTGGCGTCGCGAATGTCGCCCAGCCCGGCCACGACGTGCCCTTCGTTGCGCGTGCCATCGCCGGCGATGTGTCCGCTGGAATGCGAGTAGATCTCGATCGCCTTGCTCCAGCCGTTGGAGTTGTAGACGCCATCCTCGTTGACGGAGAGTGCGATGAACGTCCCCCAGCCCTCGGTGAATGCGAGGTTGCGGTGCTCGATGTCATCGAAGGTGTGGGCACCGCCCGTGTTCGATGGCCAGTATCCGTCGTAGGCGTTGTGCATGGTCGCGTGGCCGTACTCGTGCAGCACGATGTCGCGCGCCACCTCGTCGCCGTCCTCGATGTCGATCTCCTCCCAGAAGGTGCTGTACACGCTCGCGTCCTCGGGGAAGCAGAGGTCCACGAAGCCGGGATCCTGCCCACCGGTCGCCGTGAGGAAGTTCCACCCCTGATTGAGGTCCTCGAAGATGATTGCGGCCTCGCCGTAGTCCGCGAGTTCCATGTTCCCGAAGTTCACCACGGTGCCGTCGCTCAGGCCGTTTCGCGTGTCGGTCTCCCACTCGTACGTCCAGTCGGGCCAGTAGGAGCAGTCCTGGGCACGGAAACGCGCGTTGGTCGTGCGCAGCCGGGCAAAGATGTCCCGCCCGTCCTGGAACCAGCCGTCGTCGTTGTCGACGACCGCCGTGAATCGACCGTCCCAGTCGGTGAGCACCGACCTGAGCTGTTCGTCGGGGCCGTTGTCCGAGTCACGGATGTCCACCGTGGCGTTGACGAACGGTCGCAGCGTTCCCGCGCGGTCGCGGTAGAGGAACCGTCCGCGCACGGTGATGGGATCGAGCGCGCCGAGCACGTTGGCGGAACGATCGACCACCTTGTCGTACGGTTCGACGCCTGGCGCCGGCGGCGTCAACGGCTGCTCCGGCGACTGCACCTGCACGGAGTCGGCCAGGCGGCGAAGTCCCCCTCGCAGCGCGGCATCGAGGGTGGCATCGGCCGATGGATTCGTGCGGAGGAGCTGGTCAATCGAATCGGCGACTGCCTGCCGACGGTCGCGCCGCACCTCGCGGCCCGTGCGGATCGTGGCCCCACCGGCCGCGCGGGAGTCGAGGTACCGGCGCTCGCGTGTCCCGGCGGAGTCGTAGCCGACGGCGCTCGCCCTGATCACGAAATCCACGCGGTCGATGCCGGGGCGGTTGGCGGTGAGCCGCGAGCGAACGACGAGCGGCACACCAGGTCGCAGCGCCAACTGGCGTTCGGCGGTGTCGATGCCGACCACCTGCGGGGCCACGATCTGCAGCGTGACGTTCGTGACCGCGAGGCGCGCGGTGATGGTGAGGACGGCGACAGCTGAGCGGGCCGTCGTTCCGGTCTCCGAGGTCACCACCAGACGAACGGGCCCCTCAGCGTCCTGCGCGATGCCTTGTTGGACGGCAGGATGGCACGCTGCTCCTCCCGCCAAGGCGAACGTGAGGATGAGCGTGCCCAGGATTGAACGATGGTGTCGCATCTGTTCCTCCGGCGAATGGGTGTGAACCGGACTGCCCGATTCGCACGGAGGATCACTTCACGTTCTGATCCGACTCCGACGCGTGTCTGACCGCGGCCTGACTTGGGTGGGAGCAATGGAACCGGTGCCCATCCGCTTCGCGGGAACCCACGTAGGTTCGGAGCCGGTGTCGACGAGCAAGGACTCGACGCGGCGGCGGTCGCCGGGGCGCTCGGGCGTCATCACGCGAGCAACATCCCCAGCCTTGCGAGGAGAGCGCGCACCTCCCCATCCCGCTCCTCGAACTCCATGAGCAGGAAGTTGTACCCGTCGAACTCCGGATCCCTGAGCTCCTGCAGGCTCAAGTACGCCAGATCGCAGACGCGGCAACGGATCTCGATTTCCATCTTGAATCCGCCTGGCACATCGACCACCTCAAGATCCCGCAACAGATGCACAAGCCTCGGGAGGATGGGTCCCAGTTGGGCGGCCCACTCCTTGGGATCGCTCACTCCGATGATGGTGACGATCACGTCCAGCAGCTCGGCCCGGAAGCTCGCACCCGTCCGCGCGGCTCCATCTGCCAGGGCCCCGAGTGCAGGGGAGTCGAACAGGCAGAGCATGACCTTCGCTCGGGCGGCGATCTCCGGCGACGCATCGTGCATCAGTGCAACCAGGATCTGCGCGGCCCCCGGCTGGTTCCTGATCTCATTCCGGAAGATCGGACTCGTGTCGAAGTCCGTGGTTCGCGCGTCGGACAGGACCCGCCGGATCAGTACCTCGTCGAGTGCCATCAGGGCCTGACCACGATGCGGCCGGAATGGGGAATGCTCCCCAACTCACGCAGCAGCTTCTGCTTCCCCTTCTTGGTGACAGGATCCACACCGCTGAGCACCAGTTCGACGAAGCGCTTGGTGCCCGGAATGCCTGACGGCACCGCGGAGGTGAGATAGAACAAGCACTTCGACTTCGCCGCTTTCCTGCGCCGCATCAGCGCGTCCCGGTAGTGATGCTTGGCCGTACAGGAGTACATGAGGAGCACCGCGCAGCGGAGCGAGACGCCGTCGAGGTCGCTGGCGCCGGCCGTGACCAGAGTGTCGAACTCGGTGTTCTTCTTGCGGGCCTTCCAATAGTGCCGGTTCTTCAGCGACTTCAGCCCGCGGCAGTTGTCCTGATCCGCCACGGTGGGAAAGCAGGTCAGGAGCGCTCGCTTTGCGGGGCCCGTAGAATCGCATCGGGTGGATCGGCCCTTGGCGCGGGTGAGGATCGCGCGCACTTGGTCATGGACGAACAGCTTCGCGAGCGGCGTTGTGCCCGGGAACTCGACGGGATTCGTGCCGTGGTGGATGATCTCGTCGATGCACGGGATGTCCACCACGTCATAACCCATCCGGAAGTGGCTCTCCCAGGGATTGTCCGGGAACGCGGCCGCATCAGGACATTCCGGCGTGTCCGCGACCGACGTGCCGAATGCAGGGCCCTGTCCCAGTCGGGAATGCCCTGCGTACACCACGATGGCGCCGTCGGTGTCCAGCGCCGTCTTGAACGACGCCTTCGTGTAGCTCACCACGACGTCGAACTCGCGATCCTTCGTCGTCAGGGTGTAGTGCCCCGCGACCGCGGGGTCCTTCACACAGATGGAGTCCAGGAGCGCGATCACTGCGTCGTGGTGCCTGCGCCAGTCGTTGGGGTCGAGCCCGAAGATGATGCGGATCGGGACCTTCCTCACGGGATGCGGACCACCAGTTCATCGTAGACGAAACCGTCGGTGGGCACGGTCACCTCGAACTCGTTCACCACAGGGAAGACGCCCTCGGGGGTGAGCGGTGCGGCTGGCGCTCCCGGGTCCGAGTTCACGGTGACGTACTCGGGCCCGTTCACGCCGAGTGCGGCCTCTTCCTGGCGGCGCTGTTCCATGGTGGCGAGCAGGTCCGACAGTGGTGCGGCCGCGGGATTGTATCCGAAGCTCCCTTCCACATGCTTGGCCAACCAGTCGATCGACTCCCGTTCGCGGGTCGGACGGATCGGCAGGCAGATCCGGAGCCACGGGCTGTTGATGAACCCGTTGCGCCGGGCGTCTCCGTCCAACTGGATCATCCAGCCGAGTGAGCTTCCGAGCGGAGCCGGCTCGGACTCCGCTGTGATCTCGTAGGCGGGACGCTCGAGTCCGGTCGCGGTCGGCGCATACCGCGGCTTCCACCACGAGGGATGCAGGTACACGAACATGCCGTCGATGTCGAAGTAGCGATGGAAGTACTCGATCTCGAGCGGCGACGGGTCGGAGGGATCGTCACCGCGGGCGAAGAGGTGTGAGATCATCCGGTTCATCACCTCGTAGCGCTCCTCTTGCCGCAGGTCGTTGGCGGGCCGGGGGCGGATCTTCGAGCGCTCGGTGATGAGGGTCTTCTCGCGCTCGAACTGTTCGTTCAGCGCGGCCTGCGTCAACTCCGACACCTTCAGGGCGCGGAGCGCCTCCCACTCGTCCATCACCACGCCAGCGGGATCCCAGGCGTAGGTGTAGTTGATCGACAGGCTACTCGCGTCGCCCGGCAGGACGCCGATGTCCACGGTGAACGTGCGGGTGGCTTCGTCCCACTGCTTGTTCGCCTGGAGGTCGTTCTTGGGAGAAGGGGCCGGGTCGTCCTTGCCGCCGCCCTCGAGATCGGTGATGGAATCGATGCTCACCGCCGTGACGATGCGGTCGGCGCCGACGGTGATGACCAGACGGACGAACGCGCCGAGCGACGAGTTCCACTGAAGGTCGGCACTGGTCGAACCAGTGTCGGTGCCTCCGCGCGGCCGCGGCGGCACTCCGGGTGGCACTTCGGGAATGGCGATGGGCTCTGCTTCGCGGAAGCGCACGAAGCGGCTCCGGGCCAACCCCGCGCCCGGATTCCGCACGTAGAGCTGCCACACCAGACGCGGACCCAGGTCCTGCACCTTCACCTTCACCCGCCGGAGCACGCGGCGGAGGCCATAGCTGACGGGCACTTCGGATTCGTTCTTGATGACCCGGCGGGTGAGGTTGGTGGTGGTGACGTCCTCCAGGTCCCGCGTCTTGAGGGAGAAGGTCTTGGTGATCCGCTCGGAGGCGCGCTTGGTCACTTCCTTGAGCTGACGGGACGCCTGCTCGCGGCTGTTCTGCGACGACACGGCCATGCTCGCGCTGGCCGACGCACCGAACGACCACACTCCGATGGATCCCGAACCATTCGCCGACATCGCCGCCTGCGAGTCGCGCTGGATCATTGACGAGACCTTGTCGGAGACCTCGTCGAGGTTCTTCGTCTCTTCCGCCTGTTCGCTGACAGTCTCGGAGCCGATCTCGACGATCTCCTCGTGCACCTGGCGCCGAGTGGTCTCGTAGACCACCTCGAAGGTCTCCTTGGGGGCGATCGTGAACGCCTGCTCGATGGGGCCCACCCCCTCGAGCACGTTGAAGTACAACTGCCGGTAGTAGTGCGCGATGCCGATGGGCGAGAGCGCTTCGTTGAGCTTGCGGGTGGGGAGGAACTGGAACACGCCGACGCCGTTGACGTCCTTCATGGCCCCGGCGAGTGCCTCTTCGAGATCGTCGCGTCCACCGGCGACGACCTGGTTCACGGTGTTGATCATGGTCTGGAACAGCGCCTTGCGGGACGCACCGAAGTCGAAGTCCGCATCGACTGCTCCCATCCTGCCGTTCAGGTAGGTGGGAAGGGTGCGCGCGCCCAGTGCGCTATTGCCAAAACCCTTGGGCGGAGCGGCAGTGCGGCCGAGCATCCTCGCGATGAGACCCGGTGCTGACGACTTTGCAGGCGCGGGCTCGACGTTGAGGACCCCGTGCGGGTAGACCTTGCCTCCGATCGCCACGGCGTCCGGAAACCCCTTGAGGTCAACGCGCTGGACGTCGACCCCCGGCATTGCTCGGCCGGTCACGTCAGCGGCTTGCACCCGGCCCGCCACGGCGGTGACGCCGGGGATCTGCGCCGGAAGCTTCGGTCCCTGGCGCCCGATGTTGAGCGCCTGCGCGGTCGCGAACTTCCCATCGAACCTGATGTGCTTGCCCTTCTGGAGGCGCCACGCCATCACGTCCGCGGCCGTGAAGATGGTCCAGCCGGAATACCACTTGAGGATGAGGGGCTGGTAGACGGCCACCACCATGGTGGCGTAGGCCTCGTTGAACTTGCGGAGTTCGGTGGTCATGGAACGCATCCTCACTAGAGGTCGATGGCGTTCCAAGCATTGGTGGCTCCGGCGCGCTCGAAAAGACTGTCAGTGCTGACAGGTGTCTTGGAAGCTCTGGACCACCCCTGTCAGCGGTGACAGGGTGCGAGAGTGTGCGGAGGGGGTGATGTTGGTCTGCGGCCCCGCTTCGGGTCGGTTCCTGCAGAGAACATCACCGCAGTCCACAAGGACCAGGCAACCAATGATCAGGTATTCGGCGGTCCTGCTCTTGCTCCTCGCAGCTTGCGCCCCCGCACCATCGGCGGTGCGCAGCGATCTGCGCGCGGTCTTTGCGCGGAGTCTCTTCACATTGGACGTGACCGCGGACCTGGACGGCGACGGCCTGTCCGACGCCATGGAAGCGGAACTCGCGCTCGTCTTCCGGCCATTCCTGGTCTTCGACAGCGACGAGGCGGCGCGCGAATCGGATGAGCCGATCGTGCTGTTCCAGGTACGCAAGTCGAACATCGCCGGACTCTCCAGTGATGGAACCCGAATCACCCTCGTACAGATCAAATGGGTATTCCTGTTTCGCGAGGATGGAGGCTACGGACCAGGGTCCTGGTGCGACGATGCTCACGAAGGGGACAACGACGACGCGCTCTTCGAGCTGGAGTCGCGCGACGACGGCGTGACCTGGACGCTGGTGCGAGCGGGCCTCTCATCGAACGGACCGGACACGTTCGCCGGTCCCGTGTGGCCCGACGAGGCGATCGAAGTGCATGATCTGACCCATCCGACCATCTACATGTCGGCCCACAAGCATCATGAGTACTTCGATACCGAGAATAACCACGACGACTCGCGTTACAGCGACGTCTCGTTCTGGGACGACTGCAACGACGACGTGAACGGCGAGGGAGCGAGGTTCCTTGTCGATCTGTACTCGATCGCGAAGAAGCAAGGATGGGAATCGGGCGCTGCCGACAACGTCAACAATGTCGGGGAGCCTGCCGCGCATCCGTCGCCGCGATTCGTCAATGACCTGAGCATTGTGTTCGCCGGCCACTCCGCGTGGGGAGCTGGTGCCTTCTATGAAGTCGGTCCGATTCGCGACAAGTGGTTGAAGTGACCAACTCCTTGTCGCGCAGGCTGCCGTCGGCGCTCCCGCAACCGGAAGCGCCGACGGCGAAGTCGCCTGCGTGATGGCGCGCTACTTTCCGCCGCCCGATGCGGCCGGCGCGGCGTCGGGACAGCTCACATTCGGATTCCAGTCGGCGAACGTGCCGCTCGGATTGTCCTTCCAGACCCACGCGTGCAGCGCCCAGAGATTGAAGGCGTTGAGGGTGAACCGCTGCCCGAGCAGCTCCGGCGGCTGCGTCGAGGTCCAGGCGTCCGCGGGGATCACGTACTCCACCGCCACGAGGCGAAGGCGGCCGTTCGGACCGGGCTCGTAGAGCAGCGCTTCCGGCGCGTTCACATCCACCTTGTCGTCGAGCAGCGTGGTGTTGACGTAGTGATAGCCCATCGCGCCGCGGTTGGCGTCGCTGGCATCTGCCATGCACATGTTCATGAACAGGAAGTCGTAGCCGGCGGCGCGGGCGACCTCGAAACGCTGGAAGTGGGCGGTCGAGGATTTCACGGCGGCCAGCCCGTCCTCCGCCACGGCCGCGGCGCTCGAAGGTGTGGCTGCAGCGAACTCGGTGACGGCCGGCTCACCGGCGCATGCGGTCGCCAGCGCGAGCGCGGCGACGAGTAGAACGTTGCGGTACATATGTGGCTCCTATTGCGTTGTCATTGGATGAGAGGTGGGTCCAGCTATCCGACGCGGGCGAGCACGCCGTCGCGGGCCGCGGCGACGGTGCGCTTGAGGATCGCGAGGTGATGCCAGCTGTGCCGGACCGCGTGATCCTCCAGCATGAACTGGCAGGTGAGCGGCGCGTCGGCGTTCAACGAGAGCGGCGCCGCGGTGTCGAGCTCGGCGTCACTCAGCTTGCGGATGGCGGCTGCGGCGGCGCGGCTGTTGCGGACGAGCAGATCCAGCGCCTCCGCCTTGGTGACGGCATCGTTCTGCTTCGCATGGGCGGCGTTGATGGCACGCACGTCGTCCCATGTGACGCCGGTCACGGATTCGCCGGCCGCGAGCTTCTGCGCCAACTCGATCTCGATGGGATACATCGAGGCGACATGGTGGACCACGACGCCGACCTTGCGGCCGTCATGGGAAATGCGCTGCTGCCAATCGGCGTCGGTGAGGCCGGCGGTGAAATCGGCAAGGTCGCGGGCTCCCTGCTCGAGACGAGCGGCGAGTGCTTCTGAGCGATAGGTCATTGTTCGGAACTCCGGTCCAGAGTGATGTTGAGCGCCACTGTGGCGCGCGCATCAGTCTGCCGGCGCGGTGGCCGTTGCCCAATGACTGGACGTCTTTGTCTCTTGCTCAGCCGTCTGAATCGCGGCGAGCGCCTAGGCTTGGCCGGTGCGGCGCGCCTCGCGCCACGCGCCGGGGGCCATGCCCGTCGCCTTCTTGAAGGCGCGGTTGAAGGCCGCTTCGGAGTCGTAGCCGACTTCGGCGCCGACGGCGGCCACCTTGGCGCCGCTCCGCGTGAGGCGACTGGACGCGACCTGCATCCTCCACTGCGCGAGGTACTGCATGGGAGGCTGGCCCACCAGCTCGGCGAACCGCTTCGCGACATTCGATCGCGATGAGGCGACCTCGTGCGCGAGCTCCTCGAGCGTCCACGGGTGCCCCGGATCTCGATGGATCAATCCGAGCACGCGTCCCACCATGTCGTCGCGCAGCCCGGCGAGCCAACCGGTCTGGCCCGGCGCCATCGCCTCGAGGTAGCGGCGTACCACCTCGATGAACATCAGCTCGGCGAGCAAGGGATTGAACGGGCGGAGGTCGCAGCCGAGGAAGCCGCAGACGAAGTGGGTTGTGCGCGGACCCTTGCCGAGCGAGACGGTGCTGGGATGCGGGGGCGGGGCGATGCTGTGCAGGTCCACGCCCACGCGGAGTCCGCGGCTGCTGGACATGATGTGCGCGTCGCCGTGGGGGAAGACGATCACATCGCCTGCTTCGAGCTCGACCTGCTCTTCGCCGATGGGGCCGCCGAAGCAGCGGCCTTCGGTGAGGATGTGGTACGAGATCAGGTGTTCGGTGTGGGGCATGATGCGCGGGGAGAGTTCGCGCGCCGGGAGGGCTTGGACGCTCCAGGGGTCGGCGCCTTCGACGGTGTAGAAGAAGGCGCCGTCGAGGCGGACGATGCGGAGGAGGTTCGAGAGGGCGTCCATGCCGCATAAAGTCGCGTCAGGGCGATTCGCTCACCAGTCGGGCATCATCCACGAGCCGCCGTCCTCGTTGCGCGGCCCCAAGCACTGCTGTCCCAAAGCCGCGACGAGAGGTGTGCCGCTTCGCCGGGCCAGCCGCTTACACGCTTCGAGCCAGCCGCAACTGCGCGGCTGTCTCTCGCTACGCGGCGGGCCCGGCTCTCGCGGCACACCTCTCGTCGCTCGGGTCGGTGAGCGGTGGTTCCGTCTCAGTGAGATCGGCGACCTGCGCTCGCGCGGCTCGTACCTGTTACGCTGACTTTCGCGCCTTGCGGCGTGGACCGACGGCCGCGAACGCGCGCGCGATGGCCGTTCCAGTGCATCCGGACGCGAAGAGCGATCTAACCAACAGGTCGATCGAGACTGAACCGTCGGCGGACTCCATCTTCGCGACTCGCGACTGACTCGAGCCGATCTCGGCTGCCAGCTGCGCCTGCGTCAGGTCCCGCTCGGCTCTCATCTCGCGCAGGACCTTCGCGAGTCCGGCGCGCACGGCGACGATCGCCGCTTCCTCGTCGCTGAGCTCCAGGAACGCGGCGGCGTTGCCGACCTTCCATCCGGCGGCCTCGAGCCGCTTCCGCTTCTCCTTGCGCATCGGTGTCTCCTCGGATGCTCACACGCTGTCGTACCGCTTCAATCGCGCCCTGCTGGTCTCGATCACATGCAACGGTGTTCGCACCGTCTTCTTGTCGAACACCTCGGCGATCACGATCGCGTCGCCATCGGTCCGATAGATGATCCGCCACGCGGCCTGCTCGTCGGGAATGCGCAACTCGTGGCATCGCGGGCCGATCGCGGGCATCGGTCGCGACTGAGGCATCGCCAGCTTCTCGCCTTGCTGCAATCGGCGGAGCAGTACCCCCGCCTCAAGGCGTGCTTCCGCGGAGAACGGCGGCGTCCTCACTTCACCGTGGAGCCAGACCAGCGGTCTGTCGTGCGGCGACATGGAAGGGTATTGTTCGGATGGACGTATGTCAAGACTGACATAGCTTGGCGCGGCACGCGACCGTGCTCAGTTTCGTCCATGCTCGAGACTCTCAAGCACCCGCATCGCGCCGAGCGGATCCTTCGCGCTCGACAGAACCCGGTCCGAGGAGCCTTCACGGCGCGCGACCGCGCGCCGCATCAGGCGGTACCGGTCAGGCGGCGATCAAGGAACAGGCGGCCCGGCCGGATGCTTCTGGCATGCCGGCGGCTGCTCGATCGTATAGATGAGCGACGCCACTCGCCAGCGACCATCGCTCTTGACCAGCGTGAACACATCCACGCCGCAGTGCGACCACGTGTTGCCGATGTAGAGGTCGTACGGCACCCAGACCATGGCGACGCGATCCTGCACGCGCGCGGTCGCGTCGAACCCGCGTTCCGTGAACGTCGATGGTCCCGTGCGCGATGTGTAGCGCGCCCACGAGCCCACGGAGACTCGCTCGATCCCATTGCGCACGCCCGCGCTGCCGACAATCGCCGAGTCGAGGGTCAGCCGCTTGAGCGCTTCACTGTCGCCGCTCGAGAGGGCGACGAGTACCGAGTCCGCGACCGCGAGGGCGGCCTTGGTGTCAGCGTCCGGGGTCTGTGCGCGGGATGCTGGTGCGAACAGCACCTGAAGCAGCAGGCAGATTGCGGCGGCGAGGACGCGGGGCGTGGCTGGCACGATCGGAGACTCCAGCGTTGACAGCGGTTGCGCGCAAGGTTCGCATTCCGTGTGACTGGCCCGCAAGTTAGCTGCCAGGACCTTAGGGAGAGCGGATGTTCACCCGATTCAGCGGACACCACGATCGCCGACAGGGGCTCGCCCTGCCAGCGGCAACGGGTCGCTCGGGGTTCTCGGGGTTCTCGGGGTTCGCGGGGTTCTCGAGCTCGTCGTCGATGACACACGCCTTTTAGCCGACACTGAGGAGGAACCGTGGACGTTCGCTCGCGTGCGCTCCTGTTCACGGCACTGGCGTGCGCGGCATCGCTCTGCAGCGCCTGCGAATCGCCCACTTTCCCGGCGGACGCGACGGAGTTCACGCCGCCCATCTCCTACCGGCTCGATTGGCGAATCGTCGAGTACTGCAGTGGCCTCCAGCGAGACTACGGGGCCGTCCGCTGGTATCGAACCCCCGGATCCGCAGTCAACGAGCCCGGCGGCGCGGCAGGCGCGTACTTCCGTGACGGGAATCGCGTCGTGCTCAATGAAGGGTACCTCGAGGAGCACGAGGTCGTTCGCCACGAGATGCTTCACGCGCTGCAGCCGAGGATCAGGATGCACCTCGCCAACTTCATGAATGATTGCCGAGGTCTCGTGAGTTGCGACCCGTACTGCGTCGCCGAAGCCGGAGGGTCGGGCATCCAGCCGGGAATGACATCGCCGGTAGTCCCGCCGGAGTCGCTTGAGGTCGTGACGACAGTGCTGCCTCGCGAGCCCGGCGACAGCACGCTCTTTGCGGTCATCATCTCGGCGCGGAATCCCAGCTCGAGTCCCGTTTGGGTCGACCTGACAACGGTGCCCAGACTGCAGTTCATCTGTCGGATCGGAATGTTTTCCTGCGGCAGGCTGCTGATCTATCCCAGCGACAGCGCGGCCTTCGCGCCGGGAGAGCGGCGATCCGAGGCGTCACTGACCTCGGTTCTCAGCGGCACGTTTTCGGTGAACGGATTCTTCAACTCGAAAGCCGCCGCGCCCGTGAGCGTCACGATTCCGTGATGTGAGCGTCCCGGCGACTCCGGACGGTGAGTCAGGTGCCGGCCGCTCGCCGCACGATCTCCACCCAGCGAATGAACTTGTGCCCATCCGCCTCGTGTAACGTCCGCACCTTCGGCAGCGTGGTGTGCCCGTCACACGACCCATTGCCGGACTGAGCGGGACGAGGCGGGAGCGAAAGCGCGACATCGGGTCTTCGGGTCAGGGACGCTTGGGGAAGGGTTGGGGAACGACGCCGCGCACGATGCGCGCGCTGTCGAGGTCGCGCACGGGGATGTGATGGACCGCTTGACTCCCGGAGAGCGGCGTGCCCGCCGTGTCGAACACCACCGCGGCGTCGACCATCATCATCCGCGAGTACTGCCGCTGCCGCGGACGGCTGTTCGCGTGCACGTGCACGTCGGTGGTGTCGGCGCGCGTGGTGACGGTGAACTCCGATTCGCCGGCGGTCACGAGACCGGCTCTGGTGCGCACGACGAGTGCGTCGGGACGCGGCGAGCCGGAGGCCGTGTCGAGTGCCAAGACCCGGAATCGCGCCGAACCGTCGAGCAGCACTTGCTTCAGGTCGCTCGGCGGTTCGCTCGTGATGCGAAGCGACGCGCCGGGCGTGAGCTTCACGTAGATGCCGTCGCCGAGCACGGACCATTCCGTGTCGCGCGGCAGGACGGTGGAGCCGCGGTCGGAGCCGGCGACGGTGCTCGACGCGGTGCCGGATCTGGTGCTGGGCCCGGCGCTGGGCCCGGCGCTGAGCGCGGTGTTGGGCGCGGTGTTGGGTGCAGTGCTGGGCGCGGTGCTGGACCCGGCGCTGGACGCGCCGTCGAACGTTGTCCGGAATGGACGCAGGAACGCGAACGCGGCGACGCCGAGGGCGAGGAGCAGGAGGCCCAAGGGCCAGAGGCGGCGCCAGCGAGGTCCGCGCCGCGCCTCACCCTGTGTCTCACTGTGCGCCTCGCCGCGCGCCCCACCGTTGGCCTGACCGCGGTTCGGGAAGCCCGTGCGGCGGACGAACTCGGCCCAGTCGCGTTCGAGTTCGCCCTCGGGACGCGGCTTGGGCTTGCGGCGCGAGGACAAAGTCCACGCGAGGATGAAGGGGTCCGCGAGTTCGAGGAACTCCGGATCCGTCGCGAGGCGCAGTCGCACGGCCGCCTCCTGCTCGGGGGTGAGCTGGTCGTTGAGGTACCGCGTGATGAGCTCGAGGTCATCCATGGCGTCGGGCCCGGGGTTGGTCTGGTCAGTCATTGGAGGCGCCTCGCGTGGGCAGCAGCTGGCGGAGGGGCTTAGCGCCGGGGAGGCGGAAGCCGGCGCTGGTGAACGCGCGACGGAGATCCTGGTGCGCCAAGCTCACGTGGGCGTTGATCGTAGCCGTGCTGAGGCCGAGTTCGGCGGCGGCTTCCTTGTAGGTGAGCGAGTGCTCGTGGACGAGGAGGAAGACCTCGCGGCGGCGCTTGGGCATCGCGGCGAGCACCAGGTCGAGGACGTCGAAAGCGGTATCCCGAGTGCTCGGGGTCTCCGTGCCCTCCATCGCGTGCTGCTCGAGTTCACGCTCGACGTCTTCGAGTGAGACGAGCGGGCCGACCGTCCGCAGTTTCGCGAGGACGCAGTAGTGGACCACGCCGAAGATGTACCGGTCGCTCCGCTGCGCCCGCGAGAGCGCGGGCCAGCGGCGCCAGAGCGCCATCATGGCGTCCGCGACCGCGTCCTGCGCGTCATCCGCACTGAGGTATCGCTCCGCGTGATCGAGGGCGCGTTGATGAAGGCGGTGGTACGCCGCGAGGTAGAGCCGCTCGAGTTCGGGCGTGACCGCCAGGACTGGCGGTGGGCCGTCGGCGAGCGGGTCGAGCCCCTGGAGTGATCGCTTGACGCGCGCGAGTCGCATGGGATGGTGGGCTGACGTTGAGACACGTCCCTCTACTAGTACATGTCAAAAACGGGCCGAATCCAATTAACGCCTGAATGGCAGGGAGAAGTGAGCCACTCAGGCAGTAATTGGAATTGGCGTTCTGGAGACATATACCAGTAGAGGGGTCAAGCACCGAGAAAGGCGTGAGTCACTGCCGACTGACCCCAAGCCGCGGGCGGAGAATCTGGAGTTCGGCTCCGCTGGTCGCGAGGGCAGGTCAGCCGGTGGGGAGCTGCGGGCGTGCAGGTCGATTCTGGGCGCTGCAAGGCTCAACGAGGACGCTGCAAGGTCGAACGCGGACGCTGCAAGACGACTTTCGAGTCCGACGAGGTGAGTCGAGGGACCGACGAGGGAGCCCGAGTTCGCGACGAGTTCGTTCGAGCGACCGTCGAGCAGGGTTTCGGGAGCGACGAGTCTCCTTGTGGGAGCGGCGAGTCTCCTTTGGGGACCGCCGAGTTCGTTCGAGGGACCGACGAGTCTCGTCGAGGGACCGACGAGGTCGTTCGAGGGACCGACGAGGTCGTTCGAGGGACCGACGAGTCTCGTCGAGTGACCGACGAGGCGACTCGAGTTGGCGACGAGGGAGCCCGAGTGACCGACGAGGTCACCTGAGGAAGCTCCCGGCACGGCCGAGCGTCCGGCGAGGTGAGCCGAGGACGCGGCAAGGCGAGCTGAGCGCGCGACGAGTCTCGTTTCGGGAGCTGCAAGTCGACCAAAGTCGGCGCCCGGACGACTTGAGCGGACGGCAAGGCTCATCCGGAGTGCGACGAGGTCCTTCGATGAGTTGACGAGGCGCGCCGAGTGGAGGGCGTGCCTACACGAGTTCGGCCGCCCGTGACGGACGCACACGGGCGGGTACCCCCGGGGGCGATTGCGTCCATTCACATCCATTAGAAGGGAGGGCAAGGTGGAAAAGAGACAGGAGCAGTTGGTGGAGGCGTTCCAGCGGGCGGCGGTGTTCCTCGACGAGCATCCGGCGACGGGGACGCGGTCGTACGCGAGTCCGCGGGCGATGCTGGACGACGTGCTCGAGAAGGTGCGGTCGCTCGCGAGCATGCAGTATCGCGGCCGCGAGACGAGCCGGGCGGAGACGCGTCGGCAGGCGGAGCAGCTGCAGGTGCTGCTGGACGAGCACATCCGCCCGATCGTGACGATCGCGCGGGCGCAGATCGAGGCGCAGTCGGACGTGGGGCTGCCGGCGGGGCTGCGAATGCCGGCGCTCCCGCTGAACCCGTCGAAGGCGGTGACGGTGTGCGACGGCATGATGGAGGCCGCGCGTCCGCACGAGGCGGTGTTCGTCGCGCACGGGCTGCCGGCGGACTTCCTCGCGGAGTTCGCGAACGCGCGGAACGAGCTGGAGCGCCTGACCAGCGGGCGCACCACTCAGGTGGGAGCGCACAAGGTGGCGCGGAGCAGTCTTCCGGTGCAGCTGGTGCGCGGGCGCCGGGCGCTGGAGCGGCTGGATGCAATCGTGCGCGCGTCGTACCGGCGCGACGTCGGGGTGCTGTCGGCCTGGCGGGGCGCGAAGCGCGTGCAGAGAGCGCCGGGTGGCGCGGGGATTCGCGTGGACGCGGGCGTTGCGGCCGAGCAGACGGCAGCGACGACCGCGGCGATCGCGACACCCGCGACGCCAGTGGCGGAGCCGCCGCCGCTGCCGCAGGCCGCGTAGTCGCGGTTCATCCAACCAGTGGGAGGAGACTGAGATGAAACGAGGAGGCGGAGTACACACGACGCCGGTGGCGAACGGCCGGGGCTGGTGGAACAAGGTCGACGGCCGCGTGGCGTCGAAGCACCGGCTCAAGCGGGAGGCCGTCGCGGCCGGGCGGGAGTTCGCGCTCAACCTGCAGGTGGAGCACACGATCCACCGCGCTGATGGGCGGATCGCGGAGAAGAACTCGTACGGGAACGATCCGTTCCCGCCGAAGGACGGGCGGTAGGATCGCGCAGGTTCACCCAACTACATCAGGAGGAACGATGACGGAGTCGAAAGGCAGGACGGGTGAGTCGGCCGAGAAGGCGAAGGGCGGGAGGGCGCTGCTGGGCGTGGCGATGGCCATCGTCGGAGCCTTG
>Ga0137353_1000078_pt1 | contig 20463 bp, 20 predicted proteins | sample EasRivERMLT760_2_FD_104759 | JGI IMG/M metagenome (GOLD analysis project Ga0137353, IMG submission 104759) | Soil microbial communities from meander-bound floodplain in the East River, Colorado, USA - East River MetaG ERMLT760_2 | ecosystem: Environmental > Terrestrial > Soil > Floodplain ...
GCATCGGCGCGGCGGCGCGTGAGGCGGACATCATCACGGCGCAGTTCTGCCAGGCCGCATTCACGGCGCGCTTCGGCGGCCTGCGCGGTGGCGGCGGGCTGCGCGGCGTGTGGCAGCGTGCGGTGCAATCGCGGTTCGTCGCCGACGAGCGGCATGCGTACCGATCGTTGCGACTGCGCCGCGTGATCGCCGTGTCGCGCGGCGTGGGGCGCGAGTTGCAGGAGTTCTACCAGGTCACGCCCTCGCGGATCACGGTGATCCCCAACGGCGTGGACCACGCGACGTTCCACCCGGTGGACGATGCGACGCGCCGCGCGCTGCGCGCCGAGCTCGGCCTGTCGCGCGACGCCTGCATCGCCCTCTTCGTCGGCGGCGATTGGGAGCGGAAGGGCGTGCGCGACGCGATCAGCGCGATCGCCGCTCTGCCCGACATGATGCTCGCGATCGTCGGCGCGGGCGACGAGGCGGCGATGCGCGCGCATGCGGCCCAGGTGGGTGCGAGCAAGCAGGTGCACTTCGCCGGCCGCTCGACCGAGCCGCAGAAGTGGTACCAGGCGGCCGACCTGCTGCTCTTCCCGAGTCGATACGAAGCGTTCTCGCTCGTGACGCTCGAGGCGGCGGGCTGCGGGCTGCCGATCGTCGCGCACTCGATCAACGGCACCGAGGATCTGATCACGCCCGGCGTGAACGGGATCCTCAGCGAGTACGGCGCGGACGCGCTGCGCGCGCACGTCACGCGGCTGCGCGACGACACCGCGCTGCGCGCACGGATGCGGACTGCGATCGCGGAGACGTCCAAGCAGTACGCCTGGGATCGCATCGCCGCGGAGCACCTGCGGGTGCTGCGTGAGGCGGCGGGATGACCGCGCCCCGACTGCGCAGCGTCCAGGTCGGGATGGGATGGCAGTTGGAGGAGGCGGGCGGACTCAACCGCCTGTTCCGTGCACTGTCCGCGTCCATGCCGGGCGCGGGCGTGGAGTTCGTGGGGCTCGTCGCCGGGAGTGCGCGCGCAGAGGCGGAGTCGAATGGCGCCGTGCGTGCGTTCGCCGCGTCGCGTGCGCCGATGTGGCGGCGTGTGCTCGCGGCGCGACGACGCGTGCGCGCCGCGATCGCCTCGAGCGCGCCGACGGTGCTGGTGTCGCACTTCGCGCCGTACGGCCTCAGCCTGCTCGGCGCGGCGCGTCGGCTGCCGCTCGTGTCGTACTTCCATGGTCCATGGGCGGCGGAGTCGCGCAATGAAGGACGCGGTGCGTTCTCGCATTGGCTGCGGCAGCGCATCGAGCGGCGCGTCTACACGCGTTCGGTGGCGTGCATCGTGCTGTCGCGTGCGTTCGGCGATCTGCTCGCGCGTGACTACGGCGTGCGACCCGAGCTGATCCACGTGATTCCCGGCGGCGTGGACGTCGCGCGATTCGCGTCCTTGCCGGCGCGGGCGGAAGCGCGCCGCACGCTCGGTTGGGCGCCCGATGCGCCGACGGTGCTGTGCGTGCGGCGTCTCGTGAAGCGCACCGGCGTCGATCGCCTCGTTGCGGCGGCGGCACTCCTCAAGGCGCGGCATCCGAACGCGCGGATCATGATCGCCGGGGATGGACCCGAGCGCGCGGCACTTGCCTCGCAGGCGGCGTCGCTCGGACTCGACGGCATGGTCCGGTTCCTCGGCCTGATCTCGGAGGAGGAGCTGCGCCTGGCCTACCGGGCTGCGGACCTCACCGTCGTCCCGACGATCGCCCTCGAGGGGTTCGGGCTCATCGTGCCCGAGTCGCTCGCCGCGGGGACGCCGTGCCTCGTCACGCCCGTCGGCGGCCTGCCGGAGGTCGTCGCGGGACTCTCCTCGAACCTCGTGATGCGAGACGCGACGCCCGAGAGCATCGCGGCGGCGCTCGGGGATGCTATCGCCGCGCCCGCCTCGCTCCCGAATGCCGAGCAGTGCGCGACGTTCGCGCGCGCGCGCTACGACTGGCCGGTGATCGCACGGCAGGTGGCCGACCTGCTGCGTCGCGTGCACGCCGAGCACGCCGGGCACTCAGGGCGCGCGCCTTGAGCGCACCGCGCACACTCTTCGTCACGCACAGCGGCGTGCTCGGCGGCGCGGAGCGTTCGCTGCTCGACCTCGCGCAACATTGGTCCTCGACGGCCCGACTCATGGTGCTCGCCGAGGGTCCGGTCGCCGAAGCTGCGCGCGCCCGCGGCATCGACGTGCACGTCGAGCCGCTCGGTGCGCTCGGCAAGGTGAAGCGCGAGTCGAGCGCGCCCGGACTCGGCGCGCTCGCCGACGCGGCGCGGCTCGCGGCGAAGGTCGCGGGGCAGGCGAAGGACTTCGACGTGATCCACGCCAACTCGCAGAAGGCGTTCGTCGTCGCGGCGGCGGCGGGACTGCTCGCGCGCCGGCCGGTGGTCTGGCACCTGCGCGACATCCTGAGCACGGCGCACTTCTCGGCGCGCAACATCAAGGCGGCGGTGTTCCTCGCGAATGCGCGCGCGGCGGCGGTGATCGCGAACTCGGAAGCGACGGCAGCGGCCTTCCGCGACGCCGGTGGGCGCGCACCACTCGTGCAGGTGGTGCACAACGGCATCGACGCGGCGCCGTTCGATGCGGTCGATGGTCCGTCGGTCGCAGCGGCGCGTGACGAACTCAAGGCCGGCACGGCGCACGTGCTCGCCGTCTGCGCGCGCCTCGCGCCGTGGAAGGGCCAGCACGTGATGCTCGCCGCACTCGACGTCCTGCCTGACGCGCATGCCTGGATCATCGGCGCGGCGCTCTTCGGCGAGGACGACTATGCGCGCGGGCTCGTCGACCACGCGCAGGCGCTCGGTGTGATGGACCGCGTGCGATTCCTGGGCGAGCGCGCCGATGTGCCGCGACTGCTGCGCGCCGCCGACATCGTGGTGCACACGGCGGTGGAGGCTGAGCCGTTCGGACGCGTGGTGGTCGAGGGGATGCTCGCGCGACGGCCGGTGATCGCGAGCGATGCGGGCGGCGTGCGCGAGATCATCACGCACGGCGAGACGGGATGGCTCGTGAAGCCGGGCGACCCCGAGGCGCTCTCCGCGACGGTGCGCGAGGTGCGCGCGCTCCAGCCGGCAGCGCGCGACGCCGTGGTGCGCAGGGCGCGCGAGAAGGCGGAGCGCCTGTTCTCGCTGCCGGCGATGATCGCCGGCGTCGAGCGCGTGCTCACTTCCCTCCGATCCCGACCGTGAGCCTGAGGATCGGCCCCTTCGCCTGGTCCGCCGGTCCGCCCGCACTCGCGTTGCCGCGATACTCCCAATCGGGACGGTTCGGCGCCACGCGATAGCCGGCGCGCGCGCCGATCGTGATCCCGCGCTCCTGCGCCGTGCTGCGCACGACGAGCAAGTCCGCCGCGAGCATCGGCTCGAACACCCAGTGGGCCCCCGCGAGCCGGCTCGACCGCTGCGGATCGGCGAGCACCTCGGCGAATGTCGGCCGCGGCGACGCGGGCGCCGGTCCGCCCGCTCGATCGCCTACGGTCAACACATACGAACCGCGACCGACGCCGAGCGTCGGCGCGACGCTGAGCCGTCCGCGCGGCCGGAAGTCCCAGCCGAGCGTGAGCGTGGTGTACGAGGCCTCGATGCGCGCGCTCAACCCGCCCGCGGTGCTCTCGCTGCCGCCGTCGAGCCGCACGTGCTCCGCGCCGAGGCGCAGCGGGCCGAACGAGCCGAATCCACCGCCGCCGAACGCGATCGCGTCGCTCGAGACGGTCGCGAAACCCGCGGTGGTGAGCATCGCGTTGATCTGCGCGGTCGTGAAGGTCGCGCCGCCGGTGGAGATGAACACCGACCAGCGGGCGGGGAAGTACGGCGCCTCGCAGTCGCACGACTGCGCGCGCACGCGAGGCGCCGCGAGCGCGATCCACGCGAACGCGATCAGCGCCAACGCGCCGACCTGCGCCCCGAGCCGCGCACCGACCCGCGCACCGACCCGCGCGCCGACCCGTGCACCGACCCGTTCGACGGGCACTCTCACGCCAGTTCCGGATGCTTCAGGTGGAACGCCGTCGCCTTCTGGTACGCATGCGCCACCTTGAGCATCGCCTCCTCGCCGAACAGCCTGCCGAGGAAGGTGATCGAGACGGGCGTGCCATCCTCGCGAAAGCCGTGCGGGAGGATCACCGCCGGATGCCCCGTGAGGTTCGTCGCCGTGAGCTGCTGGCCGCCGCCGGTCGGCGTGATGATCACGTCGACCTTCTGCATCAGCGCGTCCCACTGCTGCACGGCGAGAGTGCGCACGCGGTTCGCGTTCACGTAGTCCACCGCGGGGATGAGCCGCGCCATGCGGAAGGTGTTCGGCCACGCGCCCGCGCCCTGCTGCGCGAGCTCGCGCACGCGCCCGCTGCGCGTGAGCTCGTCGAACGACGCACCCGCCTCGGCGGTGAGGATGATCCGCATCGCCTGGTAGTTCATCTCGGGGACCTCGACCGGAACCAGCTCGAGCCCGAGCCCCCGCATCACGGCGAGCGCGGCGTCATCGAACGGCTTGGTCGCATGCCGCTCGACGGGCGCGTCGAAGGCGCTCTTGAAGTATCCGACCTTGAGCCCGCGGAGCGGCGCATCGCCGTTCCAGTTGAACGGCGCGGCATGGATCGTCTGGTCGGCGCCGTCGGGGCCGTGCATCGCCGAGAAGACGAGCGCGCAATCCTCCGCCGAACGCGTGAGCGGGCCGAGCTTGTCCATCGACCAGCTCAGCGCCATCGCACCAGTGCGCGGCACGCGACCGAACGTCGGACGCAACCCGGTCACGCCGCAGCGCGTGCTCGGTGAGGAGATGGAGCCGAGTGTCTCCGAGCCGATCGCGAACGCCATGCACCCGGCCGAGGTCGCGGAGGCGGGACCGGCCGACGAACCGCTCGAGCCCTGGTCGAGTTTCCACGGATTGCGCGTCATGCCGCCGTACCAGCGGTCGCCCTGTGCGAGCTCGCCGAGGGTGAGCTTCGCGATGAGCACCGCGCCCGCGGCGTCGAGGCGCTGCACGACGGTCGCGTCGTAGTCGAGCATCTGGTCGCGGTATGGCTGCGTGCCCCACGTGGTCGCGTAGCCCTTCACGGCGATGAGGTCCTTCGCCCCCCACGGGATGCCGTGCAGCGGGCCCTTGTAGCGGCCGCGGGCGATCTCGGCGTCGGCGGCGCGCGCCTTCTCGAGCGCGCGCTCACGCGTGAGCGAGGTGACGCAGAGGAGCTTCGCGTCGAGCCGCGCGAGGCGGTCGAGGTACATCGTGGTGAGTTGCACGCTCGTGACCTGCTTGCGGCGCACGAGGTCGGCGAGTTGCGTGAGCGGCGCATAGGCGAGCGACTCGAGGTCGACGGGCCTCGCATGGGCGGGTTGCTTCGACATCACGATCGGCCGCTGTGGACCCGTCGGCACCGCGCCCGCGCGCGGCAGCGGCGTGAAGATCACCGCCGGCGCCACGGAGTTGTCGAGCTTGATCTCATGCAGCGCGAGCAGGTTGCGCGTCTGGCCCTTGAGGCCGTCGAGCATCAGCGCACGGTCCTCGTCGGTGAATGCGACGCCGGCGATCTCGGCGGCCGCGACGATGGAGGCGTCGGTGATCTCCTCGCCGGCGGCGACCTTCGACCACAGGACGCCGGGGAAGAGGGTGGTGCTCACCCCGAGCGCGCCGCAGCGGGAGAGGAAGTCGCGACGGGTCGCGTCGAGTCGTGAGTGCATCGTGGACATCGGGACTCCGTGGGGGGGCGCGTCGAATCTGCATCGGGCACGCGGCGCGGGCGAGAGCCGCACGCGAACGCCGCGGGAGAGCGCCGTGGGCGAGCGGCACGGCGGGCGGGGTTGTCGGGGCGATTATCTTTCCGCTCATGCCGCTCATCCCATTCGAGAAGCTCCCCGACGACTCCCGCTGCTGGGTGTTCGCGGCACTCGCGCCGCTCGACGACGTGGACGAGCCGCGGCTGCTCGCGGCGGTCGATGGGTACCTCATCACGTGGAAGGCGCACGGCGCGGCGCTCACGAGCGCGCGCGAGTTCAAGGACGAGTTCTTCCTCGCCGTCGGCGTGGACGAGGGCGCGTCCGATGCGTCGGGCTGCTCGATCGACGGCCTGTTCCGGAACCTCCAGAAGATCGAGGACGGCATCGGCACGTCGATGGTGGGCGGCGGGCAGGTCTACTTCCGCGCGCCCGGCGGGCTCGTGACGAGCTGCACGAGGCCGCAGTTCGAGGCGATGGCGGCGATGGGGGACATCGGCGCGGACACGATGGTGTTCGACACGACGGTCACGACGGTCGGGGCGTACCGCAAGCAGTTCGAGATCAAGGCGCGCGACTCCTGGCACAAGGAGCTGCTCAAGAAGAAGTAGGGCGCGACGGAGAGTGCCTCCGCGGGGCGGGGCGGCGAAGCCGCCCCGCCCCGCGCCCGTTCAGCAGCGCAGGAAGTCCGGCTGCCAGTCGGTGATCGCCTGCTTGATGTCGCGCGGCCGCGCGAACTCGCCCTTGAGTGTGCGCTCGACGAGTCCGGGGAGCTCCGCGTCGCTCGCGAACCGCAGCGCGATGAGCTGGCGCACGCTGAGTTCGGGGATCCGCGCCGTGAGCGCGACCGGCAGCACCTCCTTCAACCGCAACCGCATCTCGAGCCGGATCACGCGGTTCTGCACCGTGACCGCCATGGTGCGCGAGACCCACACGCCGCAGGCGATCGCCAAGGCGACGACCGCCTGGATGACGTTCCAGTTGGTCGTGACGATGAACGCCAGGTAGATGAGATAGAACGCGTACGCGCCGGTGATCGGCGACGCCACGAAATGGAAGAGGGGCTGCCACCGCGCGTGGTTGGAGTAGCTCTGTGACTTCTTGGCGGGCATCGGGTGTGGTCTCGTGAGGGGGATCGTGCGTGCCTGCAGTCTAGCTACGCGCGCGGCTGCGCCTCTCGCGCATGCCGCTTGAGCCGCGCGACCATCGCCGTGAGCCCGGTCTCGCGCGCGCTGAGGCCGAGCCCCTGCATCATCTGCTGCACGAAGTCGTCGGGGATCGCGAGCGTGGTGCTCGGCGGCTGCTCGTTGATCGCACTGAACACGATCGCGAGGAACGCGGCGATGGTGGGACTCTGGCGCACGTTCACGTCGGCGTAGAAGTGCATCCGGCCGTCGTGCGACTCGGGGAAGAGGTCCACGCGCGTCTGGCACTCCGGGACCATGAACTCCGCGCGGTCGAGCGAAGCGAGGCGCTCGGGGAGTGGTTCCAGCTTCTTCGCGTAGGCGACGAGGGACTGCATCTTCTCGTCGCGGGACATGGAGGAGAAGCGGTCAATCACTTTCGCGATGGTCGACGGGAGGGCGGACAAGACGGATGAAGGAAGGAGGATGAAGGATGAAAGAGAGGGCGCGTCAGGTGCGCGCGGCGTCTGCCTTCATCCTTGTCGCGAGTTGCCGGTGTGGCTCGTCGAGCGCCCACCCCTTCGCGACGTGCTCGCGAGCCGCGTAGCCGGCAGCCGGCCAGGCAGCCCGCGCGACCCAGGCGCGTGAGAGGGCGCTGCGCAGTGCCTCTTCGGTCACGGCGCTCGCGACCCAACCGGTCTTACCCTCGATCACCAGCTCGTCGTTCCCGCCGACGGGCGTCACGACCGCGGGCCGCCCATGCGCCATGCCCTCGACGAGCGAGAACGGCGTGCCCTCCGAGCGGGACGGGAACACGAGCAGGTCGGCCGCAGCGAACGCCGCACTGATATCCGCGCTGTGCGGCTTGATCACCACGCGCGACGCGTCGAAGCCGTGCGAACGCGCGAGCCGCTCGAGCAATCGCCCATGCGAACCGCCGCCCTGCAGCGTGAGCACCCAATCGCGCGAGCGCCAATCGGGGGACGCGAGCGTCTCGAGCAGGAGGTCCTGCCCCTTGTACGCGGGGTCGAAGCGCGCGAGGCAGAGCAGCCGCGCCGGTCCCTTCACGTGCGGCGGATGTTCCTTCATCACGCGCTCGCCCGCCGCGATGGTCGCGGCGGTCACGCCGTTCACCGCCGGCTCGACGTTCGCGAGCGCGGTGCCGAGCGCGCGCTCGAGCGCGCGATGGTTCCGCTTGGACACGGCGAAGATGCGCTTCGCACCGCGCGCGAGACCCAGCACGGCGTCCGTGCGGTCGTCATCGATGAAGTGGTACTCCTCCTGCGCATGCTGCAGCACGATCCAGTACGGCGTCCCGCGCTGGGCGGCGGCCGCACCCGCGGGCACGCACCAGTTCGCATCGCCCATGCCGGCGAGGTTGAACACCACCAGGTCGGGCGCGATCGCATCGAGGCGCGTGCGCCAGCGGCGCTCCTCCGGGACCTCGATGCCCACCATCCGGCGCAGCAAGCGTTCGCGCAGCGGCGGCGGCGTGAGCTCGGTCATCGCGTGGAACGTGACCTTCCCATCAGCGAAGGGCGCCGGATCCACGTCGCGATACGCGCGCGGCGCGAGCAGGTGGAACTCGAACTGTTGCGCCACCGCGGGATCCATCACCAGGTGCCGCCAGAGATTGTGCGCCCCACCGGCGACGCCGATGAAGCTCACGATCAGCACGCGCGGCCGTTCGGCGCTCACGGCGTGACCGTCCCGCGCTGCACCGCGCCATCGCCGTGCTCCAGCGCCCACTCGGCGCCCTCGAGATACGCGCAATCGCCACCGGTCCACGGGTAGTCGTCTCTCGCGACGCCGTCCATCGTGACCTCGAAGGGACAGATGCCGTGCAGCTCGTCGAACATCGCGTTGGTGCGACGGTCGCTCAGGAAGGCGCGCATGGTGTAGCTGCCCTGGAAGAGCCGCGCGCGCGGCACCTCGAAGCGGAGCGTGTAACGCCCGGCGTCTCGACGGAATCGCGTTCCTGCGTCGAAGCACCAGAGGTGCACGATGTTGCGGTCCTCGGCATCGACGAGCTTGCACGAGAAGCAGAGCGTGCTCGCCGGCTGCGGCACGTCGAGCTCGAACTCGATGCGCAGCGGCTCGCCGCAGCGGTGCACGCCGGCGGGATCGCTCGTGAGCACGCGCGCCGCGCGCACGCGGTTGTGCAGCGCGCGATGCTGCGCCGACGAGTCGCCTGCGCCCACCGCGAGGTCCGGCGCGAGGTACGCGCCCGCACGCGCCTCGCCGCCGCCCTGCAGCGCACGGTACTTCGCGATCCCCTCGGCCGTCGGTCCGTCGAAGAGGCACGACCCGCGGTCGAGCAGCAGCACGCGCTGCGTGAGCGCCGAGACGGCGGGCATCGCGTGGCTCACGAAGATCACCGTGCGCCCGCCGCTCGCGACCTCGCCCATCTTGCCGAGGCATTTGCGCTGGAACTCGGCGTCGCCCACCGCGAGCACCTCATCGACGACGAGGATCTCCGGCTCGAGGTGCGCCGCGACGGCGAACGCGAGGCGCACGTACATCCCGCTCGAGTAGCGCTTTACCGGCGTCTCGAGGAAGCGCTCCACCTCGGCGAACGCGACGATCGCGTCGAAGCGTGCGGCGATCTCGCGGCGGCGCATGCCGAGGATCGCGCCATTCAGGAAGATGTTCTCGCGGCCGGTGAGTTCGGGGTGGAAGCCGGTGCCCACCTCGAGCAGCGAGCCCACGCGCCCGCGCAGCCGCACCTCGCCCGTGGTGGGCGGCGTGATGCGCGAGAGGATCTTGAGCAGCGTGCTCTTCCCCGCGCCGTTGCGGCCGATGATGCCGACCGCGCTCCCGGTGGGGATCGCGAACGCGACATCGCGCAGCGCCCAGAGCTCCTCGTCGTCGCTGCCGCCGAACGGCGAACGCACGAGCTGTGCGAGCCGTTCGGGCAGGGTCGTCGCGCGCGCCTGCCGTGCGAGCAGGTAGCGCTTGCCGAGTCCCGCGGCTTCGACGGCGATGCTAGATGACATCGGCGAAGCGGCGCTCGAGCCGCCGGAAGAGATACGCGCCGAGCCAGAGCACGAGCAGCGTGACGACGACGGCGTGCAGCATATCGCGGCCGCCCGGCATCGGCGTGCCGAGCAGCGAGCTGCGCAGTCCCTCGAGGAGCGCGACGACCGGGTTCAGGAAGTAGAGATGACGGAAGCGCTCGGGGATGTTCGACGCGGCGTAGGCGACGGGGCTCGCGTAGAGCAGCAGCTGCATCGCGACGGGCAGGATGTGCTGTACATCGCGATAGCTCACCATGAGCGCCGCGCCGATGAGCCCGAGACCGAGCGCGAGCAGCACGAGCAACAGCACCCAGACGGGCACGAGCAGCACGGCGAGCCCGGGGATCGCGGAACCCGCGACGAGCATCACGAGCAGTACGATCAAGGCGACCGCGAAGTCGAGCAGCGCCGCGGGGATCGTCGAGGCGGGAATGACCGCGCGCGGGAACCAGACCTTCGCGATGAGTCCGCTGTTCTGCACGAGTGACCCGCTCGCGCGCGTCACGATGCCCGAGAAGAGCCCCCATCCCGCGAGCGACGCGAAGGTGAACCGGAAGTACGGGACGCCATCGCTCGGCAGTCCTGCGACCACGCCGAAGACGAAGGTGAAGATCAGCGCGCCGAGCAGCGGCTGGAGGACCACCCAGGCGACGCCGAGGATGGTCTGGCGATAGCGGAGCCGCAGGTCGCGGTCGGCGAGGGACCAGAGGAGGTCGCGGAACGCCCAGAGGTCGCCGGCGAGCCCCAGGGTCCGGGCGCTGTCCGGCCTGATAACGAGCACAGGCGGTTCTGCGTACTCTTGCGGAGGGACGGCCACGATGCAGAAATAGGCCATCCGCCCTTCGGGAACACAATCCCGTCCTCGTCGATAGAGTGGGGTATGCCGAGAAACGACCTGCCATCCAGCGAGATCACGCCCGAGGGCGTGTACTTCGACCGCCGCAAGTTCCTCACGGCCGCCGGCGTGATCGGCGCGGGGCTCATCGGCGCGAAGGCGCTGAACGCGAGCTCGCTCACTGCGGGCCCGCTCACGCCAGGCGCGCGCACGGTGCTGCCGCGCCAGCAGCAGCGGCCGCTCGGCACGCCCTACGGGCTGCAGCCGACCGACGTGCCGACGCCCGAGGACGACGTGACGAGCTACAACAACTTCTACGAGTTCGGCACGGGGAAGGACGATCCCGCGATGAACGCGGGGGAGTTCAAGCCGAGGCCGTGGACGGTGAAGGTCGAGGGACTCTGCGCGAAGCCGGGCACGTATCAGCTCGAGGACTTCCTCAAGCCGTCGAAGATGGAGGACCGCATCTACCGGATGCGGTGCGTGGAGGCGTGGTCGATGGTGATCCCGTGGCGCGGCATCCCGCTCGCCGACGTGCTGCGTCGCGCGCAGCCCAACAGCCAGGCGAAGTACGTCGAGTTCACGACGTTGATGGACCCGGCGCGCATGCCGGGCCAGCGCTACCGGGTGCTCGAGTGGCCGTACAACGAGGGGCTCCGCCTCGACGAGGCGATGCATCCGCTCGCGATGCTCGTGACGGGCGTGTACGGGAAGGACCTGCCGAACCAGAACGGCGCGCCGCTGCGCCTCGTGGTGCCGTGGAAGTACGGCTTCAAGGGGATCAAGAGCATCGTGCGCATCCGCTTCACCGCGGCGATGCCGCCCACGAGCTGGAACATCGCGGCGAGCAACGAATACGGCTTCTACGCGAACGTGAATCCCCAGGTCGATCATCCGCGCTGGAGCCAGGCGACGGAGCGCCGCATCGGGAATTTCCGTCGCATCCCCACGCTGATGTTCAACGGCTACGCCGAGCAGGTGGCGTCGCTCTACGCGGGGATGGACCTCAAGCGGAACTACTGATTTGCCGCATCGCCTGCTGGACCGTCCGTACTTCGGCATCGCCAAGCAGCCGCCGTTCTTCTCCCAGATCCTGTTCCTCGCCGCTCTCGCGCCGATGGTGCTCATCCCCACGGCGCTGTGGAGCGACTTCGTGCGCGGCACGGACTTCCTCGGTTCCGAGCCGATCAAGGAGATGGAGCACATGCTCGGCGAGTGGGGGCTGCGATTCCTCTTCGCGACGTTGCTCATCACGCCGCTCCGCGACCTCACGGGCTGGAACTGGCTCGCGAAGCACCGCCGCACGCTCGGGCTCTTCGCGTTCGCGACGATCTGCGTGCACCTCCTCACCTGGGTCTTCCTCGACCTGCAGGTCGTGATCGACGACCTGGTGGGGTGGGACGAGGTGTGGGCCGACCTCGTGAAGCGGCCCTACCTCACGATCGGGATGCTCGGCCTGTTGCTCATGATCCCGCTCGTCTGGACGAGCACCAAGGCGTCGATCCGGCGGATGGGGAAGCGCTGGAATCGCCTGCATCGCATCACGTACGTGATCCCGGTGCTCGGCTGCATCCATTACATCATGGCGGTGAAGAAGGACATCGGGGAGCCGCTCATCTACTTCGCGGTCCTCGGCGGGATCTTCGCCTGGCGGGCGTGGGTGTGGCGGCAGCGCGTGCAGGCGCATGCCGCGGCCTGACCGCTAACGACGTGGCGCCGGCGCGCGATAGCGAACGTGCGGGAGACCCTCGAAATCGGCGTCCTGTGTCCAGAGCGTGGCGTCGTGCGCGCGCGCCGTCGCGTACATGACACTGTCGGCGAGCGGCAGTTTGAGCTGCGCGCCGAGTGCCGCCGCGGAGAGTGCGAGCGGGGCGGTCAAGTCGACCACCGTGCCCTGCTGCATGAGCGCCACCGCGCTGAGCGCCGCGCTCTCGTCGCGCTGCTGGAGCACACGCTTGAACACCTCGTACAAGCTGATGCTCGGCACCACGAGCGAGCCGGTGTCCTCGATCGCTCCCGCAAAGAAGCCCGCCGCCGGTCCGTCGGCGAAGTACTCGAGCCAGCCCGACGAATCGACGACGTTCACTTGCGGTCGCGCTCGCGCGTGACGCCCGTATCGATCCCGCGCAGGAACCCACGGAGCGACTTCGCCGACCGGACCGGGACGAACTCGACGCGCCCGTCATACTCGAATGCCTGGATCTTCTGCCCGGGCTCGAGCTTGAGCGCCTCCCGGATGGCCCGGGGGATGACGACCTGGAACTTGGGTGACACGGTGACGACCGACATGACGAACCTCCTTGACCGTATTACGATACTCTGATCGATAAGGTTTCCGCCACCCCGTTGGGGCCGGTCCCCTGCTAGATTGCTCCCGTGAGCCCACCGCGCGCCAAACCGACCTACGACTGCTTCGCCATCGCGGCGCCGGGACTCGAGTCCCTCGTCGAGCATGAGCTCCGTTCGCTCGGCGTCGCCGATGCGAAGGCGATCCCGGGCGGCGTGGAGTTCAAGGCCGATGCGTCGCGTCTTGCCTCGGTGCAACTGCGCACGCGCACCGCGAGCCGCGTGATCGTGCGGCTCGCCGAGTTCAAGGCGACGGCGTTCCATGAGCTCGAGCGCGTCGCGCGGAAGGTCGAGTGGGCGCGCGTGCTGCCCGAGGGCGCGCGGTTCCGGCTGCGCGTGACGTGCCGGAAGTCGCGGCTCTATCACTCGGACGCGGTGGGCGAGCGCATCGCGGCGGCGATAGTGAAGGCGGTGAAGGGGGCGCAGTTCGAGGTGGGCGCGGCGATCGACGACGACCGCGACGACACGGACGAGACCGGGCCAACTGCCACCGACGCTGGATCGATCGCGACGCCGGCAGGCAACGCGCCCGCGGGCGAGCCAGCTGTGGACTCCGCAGATGACGGACCAGAGCTCCGCGCCGCGAAGGCCGGCGCGCAGGGATTCAACCCCTGGGCCGTCGCGAGCAAGCGCTACGCCGAGAAGGCCGCCGCGAAGGCCGAAGCCGAGGCCGCTGCGGTGGCCAAGCCGGCGGCGAAGCCCGTACCGAAGCCCGTCGCGACCGTCCGCGCTTCGTCGAACCCCGGCGATGATCCGGCGCAACTCTTCGTCGTGCGATTCGACCATGACGTGTGCACCATCTCCGCCGATGCGTCGGGCGAGCTGCTGCATCGTCGCGGCTATCGTCTCGCGGTCGGGCGTGCACCGCTGCGCGAGACCCTCGCCGCAGCGATGTTGCTCGGCGCCGAGTGGGATCCCACCACGCCGCTCGTGGACCCGATGTGCGGTTCGGGGACGATCGCGATCGAGGCCGCGATGATCGCACGCCGCCTCGCACCCGGGCTCGGCCGGAACTTCGCGTCGGAGAAGTGGACCGAGACGCCGGCGAACACGTGGACGAAGGCGCGCGACAACGCGCGCGCCGAGGGACTGCCGAAGGCCGCTGCGCCGATCATCGCGGCGGACCGTGACGAAGGTGCGATCACGAACGCACGCGCGAACGCAGCGCGCGCCGGTGTGCTCGGCGACATCGAGTTCCGGTGCGCGTCCCTCTCGGCGCTCGAGGTGCCCGACCTCACCGCCGCGCCCGCGCAGGACGATTCAGCGCCGACACGCGCGTCGGCCGATGCGGACGGCGCGCCGCGCGGCCTCCTCCTCGCGAACCCGCCCTACGGCATCCGCGTCGGCGAGACGAAGGCGCTGCGCGACCTCTTCGCTCGCTTCGGCCAAGTCGCGCGCGAACGCTGCGCCGGCTGGCGCGTCGCGCTGCTGAGCGCCGATCGCGGGCTCGACGCGCAGGTGAAGCTGCCGTTCACGGACGTGTTTGCGACGAGCAATGGCGGGATCGCGGTGCGGCTGGTCGCGGCGGACGTGCCGCAGGTGTAGTCAGTCCTCAGTCTTCAGTCGTCAGTTGACTGCTGACTGCTGACTGATCACTGACGACCGCGACGTGCCGCTGCGCGGCGCGGCGCGGCGCGCTAGAACTCAAAGCCGAGCGCGATGTTGATATGGTTGTTCGCGCTCTTGCCCGCCGCGTACGTCGTCGTCGTGCGGCGCCACTCCAGCCCGAGTACCAACGGTCCCGCCGGACGCCAATGTGCGTGCGCCTCGGTCGTCTCGTTCTTCAATCGGCCCGCCGCCGGAAGGTCGCCGTCCTCGGGATCATCGAGTCCCATCCCCGCGCCGAGCCGCAGGCGCGAGGTCGCCTGCAGGTTCACCTGCCCCCAGCCGCCGCGCGTGCGCACGGGCCTGCCGCCGAGTCCGAGTCCCTGCGCGATCCCGCCGCCGCCGAGTCCGCGCAGCGCCTGTCCATCGAAGAACTCGCCGCGCAGCTCGAGCTTCGTACCGACAGGCACGCGCACCATCCCGCCGACCGCGCTCGACGTGCGCGTGGTGTCGGTCGCGTCGTCCACGCTGCCGGTGTGATAGCCGAGGGTGACGAGGCCAGGATGATCGGCACCGCCCCAGTCGACGCGCACCTGTCCCTCGAGGTACGGCGTCCCCGTGCGTTCCGCCGGATCGAACTGCGTGTCGAAGAGCCCGTTGGGATCGCCGCTCGTGGGCGCGAGCACCGCTCCCTCCACGCCGAACCGCACCTTGCCCGTGCTGTGCACGCCGCCGCGCACCTGCGGCAGCCAGAGCCAGAGATTGCCCGAGCCCGCGAAGTTCGGCGAACCGACCGCGGCGAGGCTCACCGGGTCGAGGTTCGCGAGCAGCGGCTGCTCCTGTCCGACCATCACGAATCCCTTCGACCATTCGATCGCGCCGCGCGCCGTGCGCAGTCGCACGAGCGGGAACGTGCGGCCGCCGCCGCTCGGCTGCTGCCCGCCGTAGAAGTCGGCGTCGATGTCACCGACGAACGTCCCGCCCGCGACCTCGCTCACCGTGAACGCGAGCCCGAGCGTCGTCTGCCGGATGGTCATCGCCATGCCGCCCTGCGGGCCGGTGCCCGAGTCGGGGCGCGCGACGGTGGGCACGTCGACGTTGTTCGTGCGCGCATCGTTCTGCACGATGTTCATCAGGGCGCGCCCGCTGAACTCGAGCGACACGCGCGATCGCGTGCGCAGCGCGGTTCCGGATTCCGTGGCGAGCTGATCTCGAAGCGCCTGCAGCGCGGCCTCGGTGTCGTCGAGCCGCTGCTTGATGGAGTCGAGTTGCGCCTGCGAAGGGGTGGGCGACACCTGCGCCGCGACGGGGACCGGCATCGCGCCGAGCGTGAGGACTCCAATGATGATGCTTGACCACTGCGCGCGCATATGCGTACCGTTGAGTTGCGAATGAACAGACCGTTGATGCTTCATCACCGTTCCCTCCTTGGGGGGGTCGCGCTCCTGCTGGTCGCCGTCGCCTTGGCGCCCGCGGCCAGCCGCGCACAGGGCAACGTCTCCGGGCGAGTCTCCATCACCGAACGGCCGGGCGAGTCGACGACGGACTACAGCAGCACCGTCATCTATCTCGTGCCCAAAGATAGCAGCGCGGCACGGATGCGTCCCGCGCGCGGCGCGATCACGATGGTCGGCCGCGCCTTCGTCCCCCATGTGCGCGTGGTGACGCCGGGGAGCCGGGTGGACTTCCCCAACGGCGACCCCTTCAGTCACAACATCTTCTCGTCGTCGGCCGGTCAGGTCTTCGACCTCGGCCTCTACCCGGCGGGGAAGGCCAAGGACGCGCTCTTCCGGAAGGCGGGCGCCTACCCGGTCTACTGCAACATCCATCCGCGCATGACGGCCTTCGTCGTCGTCGCGCCGTCGCCGTGGTACGCGCAGGCGGGCAACGATGGGCGGTGGACCATCGCGGGTGTTCCCGCCGGCCAGTACACGCTCACCGTCTGGCACGAACGCGCGAAGACCGTCGAGGCACCGATCACGGTGAGCGCGACCGGCATGGCCGACCTCGCCACCGCGCTCGACGCGCGGGGTTATCGTTTCGTGGAGCACAAGAACAAGTTCGGCCGCGAGTACGACCGCAGCGCCATCCGTTACTAGTGCTGGCACCAGCGCCCTTCCCACAGCCCGTGACTACGTGAAGCCGAAGGGCCTCAGCCTCACCGTAAAGATCTTCCTCAGCACCGCGCTCGTCGTCGTGGTGATCGTCGCGGTGACGCTGGCGATCGCGGCACGGCAGGCGAGCCGCGCGGCCGACGAATCGGTGAATCGCGTGCTCTCCTCGGCGCGCGAGGCGGTGAATGCGCAGCTCGCCGGCGCCACGCGCGGCCTCACCGACGCGGCCGGCGCGTTCGCGCAGAACGCCTACTTCGGCGCGATCGTCGAGGCGAAGAGCGGCACCGACGTGCTCGACCAGGCCGGCGAGGCCGACAGCTCGCTCAACGCGCACTGGGTCCAGATCACCGACGCGGACGGCAACCGCCTCGCGAAGAGCGACGAGGCCGGCGCCGAGCAGGTGAACCTCGGCGGTTCCCCCGAGATCGCGACGGCGTTGGGCGGCGAGCGTTCGAGCGGTTTCGGCGTCTCGCGCGACAATGACCTGCTCCAGCTCGCCGCGGTGCCCATCACGCGCGGCGAGGGACGCATCGTCGGCGCGATGCTCGTCGCCCGACAGATCGATTCTGCGTTCGCGACCTCGCTCAAGCGCGAGGCGCGAGGCGAACTCGAAGTGATCTTCTTCACGAACGACACGGCGGGCGGCACGGTAGTCACCGCTTCGACGATCGGTCGTGACGCCGAGGTGGTCCGGGCCATCTCGGCGCTTCCCAAGGCTTCGCCCGACTCGGGCCAGGCCAGTGTCGAAGCCGACCTGAAGGGCACGCACTACGTCGGCCTGTCCGAGGTGCTGCGCGCCGCCGATGGCGGCGTGGTCGGCGGGTATCTCATGCTGCGCGACCGCAGGGCCGAGTTCGCGGGCTTCGAGAAGCTGCAGCAATCGCTGCTGCTCTCGGGCGGCATCGGCATCGTCGTCGCGGCGCTGCTCTCGCTGTTGATCGCGAGCCAGATCACGCGTCCCGTGGGCAAGCTCGTCGAGGCGACGCGCCGTGCCGCCGACGGCGACTTCAAGGCCGAGATCCCGTCGACGAGCAACGACGAGATCGGCGTGCTCGCCGGAGCGTTCAGGGGACTCCTCGCCGACCTGCGCGAGAAGCAGGAGCTGGTGGAGTTCCTCTCGAGCTCGGAGCAGCAGAAGACCGTGCAGCTCAAGACGATGTCGGTGACGACCGAGCAGCGCGTCAACGCGGTGGGCATCGTGCCGGGCCAGCGCTTCGCGGTGCGCTACGACGTGAAGGAGATCCTCGGCGAGGGCGGGATGGGCACCGTCTTCAAGGCCGTGGACATCGAACTCGGCGAGGTGATCGCGATCAAGACGCTGCGCAAGGACTTCATGTCGTCGGAACCGACGGCGCTGGAGCGATTCAAGAGCGAGATCCGCCTCGCGCGCCGCATCTCGCACCGCAACGTGGTGCGCACGCACGAGTTCCACGAGACGAGCGGCATCTATTACATCACGATGGAGTTCGTGGAGGGGAAGTCGCTCAAGGACCTGATCCGTGCGCGCGGCCGGCTCCCGATGGCGATCACGCTGAGCGTGGGCAAGCAGCTCGCGCGCGCGCTCGAGGTGGCGCACGAGCAGGGCGTGATCCACCGCGACATCAAGCCGCAGAACATGGTGGTGGAGGCCGACGGCGTGCTGAAGGTGATGGACTTCGGCATCGCGCGGCTCGCGCAGCGCCAGCCCGACAGCGGGATGACGCAGGCGGGCGCGGCGATCGGGACGCCGGAGTACATGGCGCCGGAGCAGCTCGGCGGGCAGGAGATCGACGCGCGGGCGGACATCTATGCGGCGGGGTGCGTGCTGTACGAGTGCCTGACGGGGAAGCCGCCGTTCACGGCGGAGACGCCGTATCAGCTGGTGGCGCAGGTGCTCACGGAAGTTGCGCCGAGCCCGCGGACGATCAATGCCGAGGTGACGCCGGCCCTTGATGCATTGGTGATGCAGGCGATCGCCAAGGATCCGGCGGGGCGGCCGCAGTCGGCGCTCGCGCTGCACGACGCGCTGGCGCGCATCGGCTGACCCGGCAGCAACACGCATCGGCTGGTCCGGCAGCAACACGCATCGGCTGACCCGGCAGCGACGCGGAGCGGCTCCGCCTAGCGCGACCGCCTGATCTCCTCCAGCACCACCAGGTCCGCCACGTCCTGCGGCCGACCGGTCCTCTTGGATGCCATCAGGTCATCGAGCGACAGCGTGGGGATGTCGACGCCCTCGACCTCGAAGTGCTCGGCGGTGCGCACGGCGTCGCGGTACCGGACGCTCCACGCGAGCGTGAGGATGTCGACGCGCGGGGAGTCCCCGATGATCGTGACGAACTTCCGCGCGACCTCGGCAGCGGCCCATTCCTTCGCGAAACCGTATCCGGTGGTCGCGAGGGCGTCGAGCACACGCTGCGCGTTCTCCTCGGTGGGCTCGATGAGGATGTCGATGTCGCGCGTGGCTCGGGCGCTGCCCCAGAGCTGCAGCGCCCGCGCCCCGACGAGGAGATAGCGCGCGCCGGACCGGTTGAGTCGCCAGCAGACTTCGGCGAGTTCAGTGCGGAACGGCGGACCTACCGGCCCCCCACCGACTCCTGGCGCTTCCATTCGAGATAGTCCTCGAAGCGATCGAAGGTGACGAAGAGTGCGGCGAACCGGCGGACGGGGACCTCACGCGCCGTGCGTTCCGCCGCGAGCACGCGCTCGGTGGGCGAGAGCGCGAGGTCCGCGCGGAGCTGTGCGCGGCGCGAGTCGTCGAGACGCGGCAGGTTCGCGGGCGCGGGCTCGGGGAGGCGCCGGACGGCGTCGGCGAGGACCCAGCTGCGCGACCGTCCCTCGCGCTTGGCGATGCGGTCGGCCCGCCGCAGGACGTCGGGCGGGATGGTCATGCTGATGCGGGCGAGGGTCTGAACAGGTGACATACGAAATACTACCCGGTAATACTCGCCGGAATCAAGGATCCACTCTGGTGCGGGTTCCGCATTGTAACAATCCAGTCGGGCATTCATCCGAATTGGCCCTCTGGACAGATGTACCAGTAGAGGGGCTGATCACCGGAAAGGCGTCGGCGAGAGCCTGCGTATCCAAGTGCATCTCTCGCGACTTCCGGCTTCGGTCCATGCCAGAATGGCTGTTTGTAACAGATTTTTTGGCATTAGGTGGAATCGCCCCTCTCAAACGTTATACCAGTAGAGGGGGTCGATTACCGGACGAGCGTGAGTCACCGCTCGCGCCTGCCAGCGCATCTCCGGCGCCTTCGGATCGGGATGAAGTCCAGCACGGCCATTTGTAACAGCAATTATTGCCGTCATTGGAATTGGCGTTCTGGAGAGATGTACTAGTAGGGGGGTCGAGCACGAGTCTCGGTGTGAGTCACCGCCGATCGACCCCCCAGCCGCGGGCGGCAAGGCAAGAGCAACACGCCGCTAGTCGCGTGGTAGGGGCCCGGAACCACGAGTCGCGTGCCATCCACCGCGTCTCGACCGCGGTGAACTGCATCTCGCGAGCAGTGAACCGCCTCCAGCAAGCGATGAACTGAATCGCGCAAGCGATGAACTGAGTCCAGCAAGCGATGAACTGAGTCCAGCACGCGATGAGCCGGGTCCAGCAAGCGATGAACCGAGTCCAGCAAGCGATGAGCCGAGTCCAGCAAGCGATGAACCGAGTCCAGCAAGCGATGAACCGAGTCCAGCAAGCGATGAACCGAGTCCAGCAAGCGATGAGCCGAGTCCAGCAAGCGATGAGCCGAGTCCAGCAAGCGATGAGCCGAGTCCAGCAAGCGATGA
>Ga0137353_1000081_pt1 | contig 20306 bp, 13 predicted proteins | sample EasRivERMLT760_2_FD_104759 | JGI IMG/M metagenome (GOLD analysis project Ga0137353, IMG submission 104759) | Soil microbial communities from meander-bound floodplain in the East River, Colorado, USA - East River MetaG ERMLT760_2 | ecosystem: Environmental > Terrestrial > Soil > Floodplain ...
CCACGCCGGCCGAGGCCGGCGCGGCGATGGCGCGCGCGAAGCGCGCTTTTTCCCCGGAGGACGGGATGTCGTTCGCGCCCAGCTACAAGCAGAGCGTCGCGCGCTGGTGCTTCTCGTCGATGCCGCTCCCCGACCTCTGCCGTGAGGCGAAGCGCGTCGGGCTCGACGCGATCGACCTGCTCAGCGAGAACGAGTTCGACGTGCCGAAGCAGCACGGGCTCTCCTGCGCGGTGGCGAATGGGCCAGGCCCCATCCCCGACGGCTGGAACCGCCCCGACCTGCACGACAAGCTCGTCGCCGAGGGCGAGCGATTGCTCCCGCTCGTCGCGAAGAGCGGCATCCCGCAGATGATCGTCTTCTCGGGCAACAAGCGCGGCATGGCCGACGGCGAGGGGATCGCGAACTGCATCACCGGCCTCAAGCGGCTCATCCCGAGCGCCGAGCGACACGGCGTCACGCTCGTGATGGAGATGCTGAACAGCAAGGTCGACCACAAGGACTACCACGCCGATCGCACGGAGTGGGCGGCGCAGGTGGCGCGCGGGCTCGGCAGCGAGCGGTTCAAGCTGCTCTACGACATCTATCACATGCAGATCATGGAAGGCGACGTCGTACGCACGGTCCAGACGTACGCACCGTTGATCGGGCACTACCACACCGCCGGCGTGCCGGGCCGGCATGAGCTCGATGACACGCAGGAGCTCAACTACGGGCGCATCGCACGGGCGATCGCGGCGACGGGGTTCACCGGGTTCGTGGCGCATGAGTTCATGCCGACGACGGCGCCGATCGTGAAGCTGTCGGAAGCGCAGCGGATCTTCGCGGCGTAACCCTCACGGCACCGGAGCGCACCCCGTCGCCACCGCACACTTCGGATCGAGCGGCGGCAACCCGAGCCGCGCGAGTTCGCGATTCACCGCCGCGAGATCCCGCTGCCACACCTGCAGCAGCCGATCCTGGTACCCCTTCAGCTCCTTGTCGAGGATGCCGAAGATCTCCGGCATGTTCGTCGTCGGCCGGCCATCGCCGCGCTCCGACATCGAGAGCAGGTTCGCGAGCCGGTTGTTGACGCGGATGGGGAAGTTGAGCGGGTCCTGCCCGCTCTGGTTCTTCACCTGGTAGATGTCGTCCTCGACGTCGCTCGCGTTCGTGACGAGCGTCGCGCCTGCGGCCTTGAGACGGCGATCGTCCTTGAGCTTCTGGCGCTCCTCGAGCTGCGCCTTCACGCGCCGCACCTCGATCACCGCCACGTTCGCCTCGTTCGCGCGGTCGCGCACCATGCGGCCGAACGCGTACTGCGCGTGCAGGTCCGCGTCCGAGACCTCGGGGAGGAACGGATTGCGCTGCACGTTGAGCGTGGTCGTCATGATCTGGCCGTCGGCGACGAGCCGCACGCTGTACTTGCCCGGCGGCAGCGCCGGCCCCGCGGTGCCCGCACCCCAGAGGATCATGCCGGGGAAGCTGGTGATCGGCGTGGTGCGGAGGTCCCAATCGAAGCGATTCATGCCCGCGTTGACGGGGATGAAGCTCGCGCCGCCACCACGACGCCGGCCGCCGCCCGGTCCACCGGCGGCTGCCGGCGCGCGCGACGTGTCGTTCTCCCAATGACGCAGCACGGCGCCCGCCGAGTCGAGGATGTCGAGCGACGCGCGCTGCGGCCTGCTCCTGAGCGCCCAGGTGAGCGTCACCGGCAGTCCAGAGCGGATCGCGGCGGGCGGCGCGTAGAGGTGGCCCGCGGCCGACGCGACGCCCGCGCCCGCCTGGCGCAGCGGCGCGATGTTGTCGAGCACCCAGAACCCGCGACCATGCGTCGCGATGACGAGTTCGTTCCCCTCGACGATGAGGTCGGAGACCGGCACGTCGGGCATGTTGAGGCGCAGCGACTGCCACGACGCACCGTCATCGAACGAGATGTAGGTGCCGTGCTGTCCCGCGGCGTAGAGCAGGCCGCGGCGATTGGGGTCCTCGCGCACTGCATGGATGTAGTCGTCGGCGCGGATCCCGCTGACGATCCTCGTCCACGTCTTGCCGAAGTCGTGCGTGCGCCAGATGTACGGCGAGAAATCGTCGAGCAGCGGCTTGCGCACGGAGACGTACGCGCTGCCGTCGTCGAACGCCGAGGCATCGATCTGGCTCACGCGCCCGAATGCCGGCATGTCGGGAGGCGTGACGTTGGTCCACGTCTTGCCACCGTCGCGCGTCACGTGCACGATGCCGTCGTCGGAGCCGGTCCAGATCACGTCCACCGAACGCTTGCCCGGCGCAACGGAGAAGATCGTCGCGTACACCTCGGGGCCGTTCATGTCGCCGGTGATGGGGCCGCCCGAGGGACCCTGCGTCTCCGGCGCGTGTCGCGTGAGGTCACCCGAGAGCTGGGCCCAGTTCTGTCCACCGTCCTGCGTCATCCAGAGGCGCTGCGAACTCACGTAGAGCCGCTTCGGGTCCACCGGCGAGAAGACGATGGGGAACGTCCACTGCCAGCGTTCCTTGATGTCGCGTGACGGTTCGCCCGAATAGAACCAGGGATACGGGTTCACTTCGCGCGAGAGCCCGGTGCGCCGGTTGAACTTGTCGAGGTAGCCGCCGTTGTTCGTGCCCGAATAGAACAGGTCGGGGTCGAGCGGGTCGGTGCCGATGTAGCCCGGCTCGCCGCCGCCCGCGACGTACGACGACGCCATGCCGCCGGCCGCCGGGTCGCGGTAGCCTGCGCCCGGACCACCTGCGCCCGCCGCGCGCTCGCCGGCGAACATCCCGGGGCCGAATCCACCACCGCCGCGATTCCAGTTGAACGGGATGCAGAGCGTGCTGTTGTCCTGCTGCGAACCGCAGACGTGATACGGGATGTGCCTGGTCGTGATCACGTGATAGAACTGCTCGGTCGGGAAGTCCTGGGCGGTCCACTGGGCGCCGGTGGTCGTGGTGACCGCGCCGCCGCCGTCGTTCGCCACCACGAGGTGCGTCGGATCCTCGGGGTCGATCCACAGGTCGTGGAAGTCGCCGTGCGTCCCGTTGCCCACGCTCGTGAGCGTCTTCCCCTGGTCCGCCGACCGGAAGAGCGACGTGTTCTGCGCGTAGACCACGTCCGCGTTCTGGTGGTCGGCGAAGAGGTGCGTGTAATAGAACGCGCGCTGGCGGATCGAACGATTCTCGTTCATCAGCGTCCAGGTCGCGCCCGCGTCGTCGCTCTTGAAGAGGCCGCCCTTCTCGTTCTCGACGAGCGCGTAGACGCGGTTCGGGTTCGCGGCGGTGAGCGCGACACCGATGCGGCCGATGAGCCCCACGGGGAGTCCAGCGTTCCGCGTGATCTCCTTCCATGTCTCGCCGCCGTCGGTGCTCTTGTAGAGGCCCGAGCCCGGACCGCCGGACGACATCTGGTATTCCTTGCGGTACGCCTCCCACAGCGCGGCGTACATCACGTCGGGATTCGTGCGGTCGATCGCGATGTCGATCGCGCCCGAGCGGTCATCCTTGAAGAGCACACGACGCCAGTTCTTCCCGCCGTCGATGCTCTTGAACACGCCGCGCTCCGCGCTCGGCACGCTGTACTTGCCGAAGGCGGCGACGAAGACGATCTCGGGGTTCGTGGGATGGATGCGGATCTTCGAGATCGCATGCACGTCGCGGAAGCCGACGTGCGCCCAGGTCTTGCCCGCGTCCGACGATTTGTAGACGCCATCGCCCGGCATGATGTTGCCGCGGATCGCCGACTCCCCCATGCCGATATAGACGAGGTCGGGATTCGTCTCGCTCACCGCGACCGCGCCCACCGACGCCGACGTGATCTGCCCGTCGGTGACGGGAAACCAGGTCTCTCCGCCGTCCACCGTCTTCCAGAGGCCACCGCCCGTCGCGCCGAAATACGCCTCGTTGCGGCGTCCCTTCACGCCGCTCGACGCGATGGAGCGTCCGCCGCGGTCGGGACCGACGTTGCGCCACCGGAAGCTGGCGAGGAGCATGGAGTCGAGCCGGTACGGCTCGGGCGCCTGCGCCTCGACGGCGGCCGGGAGCGCGAAGGAGAGGGCGAGGAGCGCGCCGACGAGGGCGCGACGGGCGATGCGGAAGCGGAGGCGAAAGCGGGGCATGTCCGGTCTCGGAACGGTGGATGGTTCGCGGAAGGTCGGCCTGCGTGAGGAGAACGTTGCCGCCCGGACTTCTGTTGGGCTAGCCGTCGAGCGCGCCGAAGCCGAGGAGCCGCAGCGTGGCCGCGTCGGGCTCGCCGCGGAAGTAGCGGTCCAGCAGCCGATGGAAGACCGACCCGCGCGGCGAGACGAGCGCGAAGAGCGTCGCGCTCGAGTGCAGCTTCAGGTCGTCGGGCGAGCCAAGCACCTCGAGCGCGCTGCGCTCGGGGATTGCGCACGCCGCCTCGGCGATCTCGCGCAGGCGCGTGCCGAGCAAGGTATCGGCGAGATAGGCGCGCGCCTCCTCGAGGTCGCGGATCGCGTAGTGCCGCGCCGTGGTGCTCTGTCCGAGCCCCGCCAGCTGCGGGAAGACGAACCACATCCAGTGCGATTCCTTCCTGCCGTGCCGGATCTCGGTGAGTGCGCGCGCGAACACGTCGCGCTGCGCCTCGACGAAGCGGTGCAGCGAGGGCGCGGGCGCGACTCCTATGGGCTCAGCCGACATTAGATTCCCCTGCGATGAAGCGTACGCGTCTCGCACTCCTCGTCGTCGGCGGCCTGACGGTCCTCGCGTCGCCGTTCCTCGTCGCGCATGTCGTCTGGCGCCTCCAGGCGTGGCGCGCGCCGAGGATCCAGCTCGTCGATTATTCGGTGCCGTTCGTCTCCGCGCGCGAGCACCGCGGGGCCGTCTGGCTGCTCAACTATGAGAAGTACCGGGCTCCGGCGGAACCCCACTGGGAGCTGCTCCACTCGTACGCGGGGTACGATCCGACCGATCGCGAGGACTTCCGGCCCATCTCGTCGGTCGACCTGTCGTCGACCGATTGGGTGTTCGTCGCCGACGCGTACGGCGTCTACAAGAACGACCTCCTCGGCATCCGGCACGAGGAGGCGCACATGGATTTCAACCAGCGCATCGTGGGCGGGCTGTCGGCGGCCGACGCTGGAGCGCTCGCGTCGCACGTCGGTCGCGGACGGCATCTCTTCCTCGAGTTCAACTCCATGGAGGAACCGACGACCCCCGATGTGCGTGCGATGGTGGAAGGACTCGTCGGGGTGCACTGGACCGGGTGGGCGGGGCGCACGTTCCCCGACCTGCGCGACACGACCGACGTGCCCTGGTGGCTCCCGCGCCTGTACAAGGAACAGTACGGCGATGGGCCGCTGCCCTTCGGCCCGACGCTCGCGCTCGTGCATCGCAGCGGGAAGATGCTCCTGGTGACCAGTTTCCTCACGTACAACGTGTCGCCGGCGATCGCCATGACCGACCTCGGTGAGCAAGCGCTCCCGCGCGCGACGGGCCACTCGGACTATCACTACTGGTTCCCCGTGCTCGAGGCCCAGCCCGGAACGGAGGTGCTCGCCGAGTTCGTGTTCAAGCCGGGCGCCAAGATGGACTCGATGCGCGCCACCGCAGGCATCCCGGCGCGCATCCCGATGTTGACGCGACTCAAGGTCGGCGGCTCGCATCGCGTCTATCTCGCGGCCGATCTCTCCGACACCGACTTCGACCCGGGCGCCTACGCGTTCGCTGGACTCGCGCGTCTGCACGCGGGCATCCCCGCCGACCCGCGGATCTACAACAGCTCGCGCGCGTTCTGGGAGTTCTACGTCCCCGCAGTGAGCACGCTGTTGCGGGCGCCGTTCGAACCGGCCGCGTTGCCCGCAGCGACCGCCGCGACGCGCTGACTCGGCGCTCGCCGCGGCGGCCGCGGTTCGCTACCTTCGCCAGAGTCCCGCACCGGAGCGCCCCATGTCCGTCAGCCGCCGCAGCTTCGTCTCCGCCCTCGGTCTCGGAAGCGCTGGACTCCTCGCGTCGCCGGCGTTCGGCGCGCGCGGACGCGAAGCGGAGTTGCCGAGTTGGCTGCGCGCTGAACCCGGCTCGGCGAGTCCGCTCATCCGGCTCGACAGCAACGAGAACCCGAACGGCCCGGGTGCGAAGGCGTTCGAGGCGATGCGCGGCATGTTCGGCGAGGCCAACCGCTACCCCGACGCCGAGGAGCGCGTACTCGTCGAGGCGATCGCACGGGCGCACAACGTCGCTACGGAGAACATCGTGCTCGGCTGCGGGTCGAGCGAGACGCTGCGGCTCTGCGTCGAGGCCTTCACCTCGCCGACGAAGGCGCTCATCTCCGCCTCGCCGACGTTCGAGGCGCCGGGGAGGTTCGCGAGGCTGATCGGGCATCCGGTGATCGCGGTGCCGGTGGACGCGAAGCTGCGGCTCGACCTCGACCAGATGGCGGCCAAGGCGAACGGCGCGGGACTGATCTTCGTCTGCAACCCGAACAACCCGACGGCGACGGTGCACGGCGCATCGAGCGTGCAGGCCTTCGTCGCGCAGGTGCGGCGCACGTCGCCGGGCACGACGATCCTCCTCGACGAGGCGTATCACGAGTACGTCGACGACCCGACGTACCGCACCGCCGTCCCGATGGCGATCGCCGACCCGAACGTCATCGTGTCGCGCACGTTCTCGAAGGTGTTCGGCATGGCGGGGATGCGCGCCGGCTACGCGATCGCGCATCGCGACACGGCGAACCGGATGCAGGACTGGCGCGTCGACTCCGGGATCAACGTCCTCGCGCTCGCCGCGGCCACCGCGTCCATCTCCGACACGGCGCACATCGCCGAGGAGCAGAGGAAGAACCGCGAGGCCAAGGCCTTCACGCGCGCCTTCTTCGAGAACGCCGGCTACGCCGTGAGTGCGAGCGAGACGAACTTCCTCATGGTGGACCTGCGGCGCGACCCGGCGCCCGTGCGCGCGGCGAGCCGTCAGGCGGGCGTCGCGGTGGGGCGTCCCTTCCCGCCCCTCACCAACTGGCTGCGCGTCTCGATCGGCACGATGGACGAGATGAAGCGGGCCACGACCGTCCTCGCGCGCGTGCTCGCCTGAGCGGCTAGACCTTCAGGACGATCCCGCGCTTCTGGAGGACGAGCAGCACGGCGTACCAGAAGAGCACGAAGGTGATCGCGAAGCCGAGCGACGCGTTGCGCGGCTCGAGCCAGCTCGCGAACAGCTCGTTGTACGTCACCGCCTGGATCGCGGTGGACTTGCCGTCGTGGTCCACCTTCCAGAGCGAGTAGATCGTGCGCGCCATCGCGCCGGAGCCGAGGAACGCGACCATCGGGTTGAGCCCGTACGTCACGAAGAATCCCGTCCACCGCGTGATGCGATGCACGTCGGTGATGTACATGATCGTCGCGATGCTCACCGCCGCCATGCCACCGGTGAAGAGGACGTAGCTCGACGTCCAGAGCGACTTGTTGATCGGGAACGACCAGTGCCACATGAGGCCGAGCACCATCGCCACCGCGCCCGCGGCGAACATCCCGTTGAGCCGCTCCTCGAGCGGGCGCTTCGACCCGATCCAGCGTCCGGTGAACACGCCGAGCATCGCCGTGCCGATGGCGGGGATCGTCGAGAGGATGCCTTCGGGGTCCCACGTGCGGCTCCCGCGCCAGAGGTGGCCGTCGAGGAGCAGGCGGTCGAGCCACGCGGCGAGTGACCGGCTGGGGTCGTTCAGCAGGTTCGCACCGATCCCCTCCTGCCCCGGCACCGGGAGCAGCGTCATCGCGAACCAGTAGCCATAGAGCAGCGCGACGAGCGTGATGACCTGCCGCTTGAGCGTGCCGGTGCGCGTGAGCAGCGCCGCGCACATGTACGCGAGGCCGATGCGCGGCAGGACGCCGGGGATGCGGATCGCGCCGAAGCGCTCGAGCGGCCAGAACGGGAACGCCGAGAGCAGCCAGCCGAAGAGGATGATCAGGACGCCGCGCTTGATGACCTGCCTCACGATGGCGCGCTCGTCGTCCCCGCGCGCGCGGCGCACCTCGAGCGAGAGGTGCGTCGTGACGCCGGCGATGAAGAGGAAGAACGGGAAGATCAGGTCGGTGGGCGTCCACCCGTTCCACGCCGCGTGGGCGAGCGGCGGATAGATGTGCGACCAGCTGCCGGGATTGTTGACGAGCAGCATCCCCGCGACGGTCGCGCCGCGGAAGACGTCGAGGGCCAACAGGCGTTCGCGCGGGGCGTCGGTCATGCGGAGAACTTCGCGCGAGCGGGCGCGCGTGTCGAGAGGCAGCAACGCCCGTCGTCCCGCGCAGTGGTGTCGCATTGCCCCCTCCCTTGGCCCGTGCTATATCCGGGCCACCCGAACCCCCTCGAGGCAGGCGTGATCTTCCGCAGCCGGTTCCCCGATGTCGTGATCCCCGACTGCTCGGTCACGGAGTACGTCTTCGAGCACGCGGCGGGATTCCTCGACAAGCCGGCGCTGATCGACGGCCCCACCGGACGAACGTACACGTTCGCGCAACTCCTCGACCTCATCGGTCGCGTGAGCGCGGCGCTCACCGCACGCGGCATCACACGCGGGGACAAGGTCTGCATCTACAGCCCGAACACGATCGAGTATCCCGCGCTCTTCTTCGGCGTGGCGCGGATCGGCGCGACGAACACCACGGCGAACCCGATGTACGGCGCGGACGAACTCGGCAAGCAGCTCACCGACTCGGGCGCGCAGTTGATCTTCACGGTGCCGGCGCTGGCCGAGAAGGCGGTCGCCGCGGCCGCGAAGGTCGGGGCGAAGGTCATCACGCTCGGCGAGGCACCCGGCTGCGAACCCTTCGCGGAGTTCCTCAAGGCGGGTGGCGCGGGCGCGAAGGGCGTGGATGCCATCAAGCCCACGACTCGCATCGACGCGGCGAACGACGTCGTCACGCTGCCCTACTCCAGCGGCACGACGGGCTTGCCGAAGGGCGTGATGCTCACGCACCGCAACCTCGTCGCGAACCTCGCGCAATGCGACACGATCGAGACGGCGGGACCCGGCGACTCGACGGTGGGGATCCTCCCGTTCTTCCATATCTACGGGATGGTCGTGATCCTCTGCATGATCCTGCGGAAGGGCGCCGCGGTGGTCACCATGCCGCAGTTCGACCTTGAGACCTACCTGCGGCTCAATGAGCAATACAAGTGCAAGTCGGCTTACCTCGTGCCGCCCATCGCGCTCGCGCTCGCGAAGCATCCGATGGTCGACAAGTTCAAGCTCTCGCTCGAGACGATCACGTCGGGCGCGGCACCGCTCGGCGCCGAGCTCGAGGCGGCAGTCCAGGCGCGCCTCGGCGCGCTCACCAAGCAGGGCTATGGCATGACCGAGACGAGCCCGGTGACGCACTTCACACCGGCCGATCGCTCACTCGTGCGTCACGGGTCCTGCGGCCTCATCGTCGCGAACACCGAGGTGCGCGTCGTCCATCTCGAGACGCGGAAGGATGTCGGACCGGGCGAGTCGGGGGAGCTGCTCATCCGCGGGCCGCAGGTGATGAAGGGCTACCTCAACAACGCCGAGGCCTCGGCACAGGCGATTGACGCCGACGGGTGGCTCCACACGGGCGACGTGGCCTTCGCGGACGCGGACGGGTACTTCTTCATCATCGACCGGCTCAAGGAGTTCATCAAGTACAAGGGCTACCAGGTCGCGCCGGCCGAGCTCGAGGCCGTGCTGCTCACGCACCCGTGCGTCGGCGACGCGGCGGTGATCCCCAAGGCCGATGTCGAGGGCGGCGAGATCCCCAAGGCGTTCGTGGTGAAGAAGGGCGAGGTGACCGCCGAGGCGCTCATGGCATACGTCGCCGAGCGCGTGGCGCCGTACAAGAAGATCCGGATGCTCGACTTCATCGAGAAGGTCCCGAAGACCGCGTCGGGGAAGATCCTGCGGCGCGAACTCATCGCTGCCGAGCGCGCGCGGAGCAACTGATGCCGATCACGTACACCGTCACGTTCGACGATCCGATGGAGATCGCGGCCGACGCGGGCAAGATGAGCGGGCTCGAGTTCCTGCGACGGCTGAAGGACCAGAAGGCGCGCGTGCCGATCGGTGCGACGCTCGGCTTCACCCTCGTCGAGGTGAGCGAGGGGCACGCGGTGTTCGAGGCCGAGGCCGGTCCGCAGACGTACAACCCCATCGGCGGCGTGCAGGGCGGCTGGTACGGCTCGGTGCTCGACGCCGCGCTCGGCGTCTGCTTCCACGCGACGTTGCCCGCCGGCGTCGGCTACACGACGGTCGAGTACAAGGTGAACCTCATCCGTCCGGTGACGGCCGAGACGGGCAAAGTGCGCGCGACGGGAAGGATCGTGCATCGCGGCCGGCGCACCGCCGTCACCGAGGCGCGGCTGGAGGATGCGGCGGGCAAGCTCTACGCGTACGCCACCGCGACGCAGTTGGTGCTCGAGGGCTGAACTCCCGCGCGGCTCAGTGCCGCGCGCAGCTGCTCACGATCGCGAGCGCGTTCCCCACCGCGCGTTCCCCCGTGGGATCCGATGGCTTGTTCGCCACGCGGAACGCACCGGCCGGGTCGGGTGAGGCGTAGACGAGCGCCGTCGAGCCACCGCCATCGAGGTTGAGCGCATCGCGCGCCCCGAGCGCAAGCATGAGCGTCGCCTCCTCGCGCAGCGTCATCCCCGCGCTGTAGCCGGGCTGGCGGCCGTCCACGACGACGAGCAGCAGGCGTCGACCGCGGCCGGCGATCCCGACGATCGTTCGCGGATGGCGCGCCTTCGAGAACGACGCCTGTCCCTCGGTATCGACGTCGGGTGTGGTCACGCTGTCGCGCACGAGCACGGGACGCCCCCCGACCGCTTCCATGGGATGGAACGGCCGCAGGCTCGCGCTCGCGAGGCGCGGGTCGTCCACTTTGAGCGAGTCGAGGCCGGGCAGCGTGAACGTCCCGATGGAGGGTCGCCCCGCCGAGTCGACGGCGAACACCGGCTTCACGTTCGGCGGGGTGAGCACGTGGCCCTTGGAGACGTGTGCGTTGGTCGGCACACCGGGTGGCGTGAAGAGGAAGAAGTCGGCGTTCACGCCGCCGACGACCTCGCGCGACTGCGCGAGTTCGCGCAGGAGCTGCGACGTCGTCCGGCGCCCGATCGCACTGGACCCGCCCTTCACAGCGACCGCCGCGTAGCAACGATCGAGCCGCACATCGAGCAGGTGGACGACCCAGGGTCCTGCGGGCGACCAGATGGTGCGGTGCGCGACACCGGGGCGGACGAGCTCGGTGCGCACGCTGTCCACCGCGAACGGGAACGCCCTGGGCTCGAGCGGTGCGAACGCAGTGCGTGCGCACGCCGCGCCGAGCAGCGCGAACGTGACGAGCGAAAGGCGGGCGACCCTGAGCCTGCGAACTGACATGGGAGATCCAGGTCCTGAGGTGGGGGCGTGGACGCGAATATAGCGGGCGCCACGCGTACCCTCTATGAGCAGAAGGGCGCCAGCCGTGCCCTGATCCGGGGCAGCCACGGGAGTCCAGAGTGATGCACTAGGACACTTTGCGCTCAAGTATCGCGCGGGTCGGGCGAAGCTATTGGGGTCGGGGCCTTCCCGACCCGCCGCCGGCGTGAACCCCGACCGGGCTCACGCTGAGTGCCGCGGGTAGTCCACCACCTGCCCTGCCCTCCAATGCGGTCCTCCCTCGTCGTCGGCGCGCTCCTGCTCGCCCTTTCTGCCCCGTCGCTGGACGCGCAAGCGTCGCGCGCCCCGAAGACCGCTGCCGACTCGATGCTCGCGATCATCCGCGCGCGGGCGAACGCTGGTCAAGCGGCCATCAGCACCGAGGTCGTTCCGGCGCCCGCCCGGGCCGCGCGTCCGGCTGCCGCCGAGCGTCCGCGCGCGGTCACCGCGGTGAGCGTTTCCGCCGCCGGCCCGGACACCGTGTGGGTCCGTGATACCGTGCTGACGCGCGACACCGTGATCGTGAAGGACACGATCGTGAAGCGCGACACGCTCTTCGTCGCTCCGGCTCCCGCCGCTGCTCCCGCCGCGCCTCGCGCCACCTCGAGCGCTGCCCCGGCCGCGTCGCGCATCGCCGAGGTCGGCTTCGGCTCCCTCAAGGTGAACGGCCTGCTCCAGTTCCAGTTCGGCGCGAGCAACACGGCCACCGCGAGCTCGTTCCGCATCCGTCGCGCTGAGCTCAAGCTCTCAGGCAGGATCTCCCCGATCGTCTCGTGGGCGACGATGTTCGACGTCTCCAAGCCGCTCTCGCTGTCCAACGGCACCACGACCGTCAACGGCACGCCGGTGGTCTCGTCGTCGAGCGTCAACCAGGGCTCGCGCCTCATGCAGGACGCGATCCTCACGGTCGACCTGACGAAGAACCTCCATGTGGACGCAGGCCAGTTCCGCCTCCCGCTCGGCAACATCGGCTCGGGCTCGTCGGCCAACCTCGAGACCATCGAGCGCCCGATGTTCCAAGCCGATCGCGCGCGCGGTGGCGCCCTTGGCGATATCCGTGACATCGGCTTCGTCGTGCGTGGCCCGGCCACCAGCGTCGCCGACTACTGGATCGGCGCCTTCAACGGCGCCGGCGAGTCGCAGAACACGACCGATGCGAACAACCAGAAGACGGTCGTCGGCCGCGTGACCTTCAAGACTCCGGTGAACGGCCTCCGCTTCGGCGGCTCGGCCCTCTACAGCGGCGTCGACACCACCACGCCGCTCAAGAAGGACCGGTACGGCGCGGAGATCACGTTCATCCGCGGCAAGTACCTCGCACGCGTCGAAGCGCAGCACGGCACCGACGCCGCGATCGACCGCATGGGCGGCTTCGCGCTCGTCGGCTACCGCGTGATCCCGCGCCTGCAGATCGTCGCGCGCGTGGACTCGTGGGATCCGGACGTCAGCCGCGACGACACCGCGGGCACGGCGCGCGCGACCGACCTCATGGCCGGTGCGACGTACCAGCTCGCCGGCGACAACGCCAAGCTCCAGGTGAACCTCTCGCGTCGCCAGTTCGCCGGCGACGTGCTCCGCCCCACCAGCCAGTTGCTCGTGAACCTCCAGGCCTCCTGGTAACCGCTTCCCTCCCGCTCCACCCCTGCGCCCCTTTCCGAGAAAGACTCCCATGAAGAAGTTGACCTTCACGCAGCGCATCGCGTTGCTCGTCTCCGTCGCGCTTGCGGCCGGCATCGTGATGACGACGATCGCGATGCTGCGCCAGAAGAGCACCGCCGAACGCTTCGCGTCGCTCATCCACACCGAGATCCAGGCGCGCGCGCTGGCGCTCGGCACCCAGGTGGCGTTCAAGACCCAGGTGCAGGAGTGGAAGAACGTCCTGCTCCGCGGCTACCAGGCCGAGAACCTCGAGAAGTACAAGACCGCGTTCCACGCCGAGGAAGCGATGGTGCGCTCGCGCGTCGACTCGCTCATCCCCCTGCTCGCCGGCGACTCGACCGGTTCGCGCCTCGCGCGCGAGTTCGGTGAGGCGCACCGCGTGATGGGCGCCGAGTACGCGAGTGCGATGCAGCACTTCGCCGACGGCAAGGGCCTCGACCCCGTCTCGGCCGACGCCGAGGTGAAGGGCAAGGACCGTGCGCCGACCGACCTCCTCACGGCGCTGGGTGACCATATCTCCGGCCAGGTCAACGACGTCGTCGACGCGACCGAGGCGGCCGCCGCACGCGACCGCTGGGTCCTCTCGATCTCCGCGGTGGTTGTCCTCGTCGCGACACTCTTCTTCATGTTCGCGATGGTCGGCGTCCTCCGCCGCTCGCTCCGCACGATCGGTGAGCGCGTGGAGCAGGTCCGCGAGGATGCGATCGTCACGGTGGGCCGCGCGAGCGACGCCCTCGCCCGCGGGTCGCTCTCGGAGTCCATCTCGCTCAACGTCGCGCAGGTGCCGGTGGAAGCCGACGACGAGATCGGCGCGCTGGCCCGCAGCGTGAACGCGATCATCGACCAGTCGACGAGCTCCATCGCCTCGTTCGAGCGCGCCCGCCTGGCGCTCCGCTCGCTCATCGACGAGAGCACGAGCCTCGTCGCCAGCGCGCACGCCGGCGACCTCTCGCGCCGCGGCGACGCGGTGAAGTTCGAGGGCAGCTATCGTGACCTGCTCGCCGGCTTCAATGCCACCCTCGACGCCGTCGTGGCGCCGATCACGGAGGCCTCGGCCGTCCTCGAGCGGATCGCCGATCGCGACCTCACCGCGCGCGTGCGCGGCGACTACCAGGGCGACCACGAGACGATGAAGCGCTCGCTGAACGCCGCGGTGGAGCAGCTCGAGACCGCGCTCTCCGACATCAATGCGTCCACGGACCAGGTGGCGGCGGCGGGCGAGCAGATCGCCAGCGGCTCGAGCGCGCTGGCCCGCGTGACGACCGACCAGGCGAGCAACGTCGAGGAAGTCTCGGCGAGCCTGCAGGAACTGACGTCGATGGCGCGCGACAACTCGGCCTCGGCCAAGTCGGCGACCGACCTCGTGGCGCAGGCCCGCACGTCGGCCGACGCCGGCGTGAAGTCCACCCGCGAGCTCTCCGGCGCGATGGACGACCTCAAGTCGAGCGCCGACGCGACCGCGAAGATCATCCGCACGATCGACGAGATCGCGTTCCAGACGAACCTGCTCGCGCTGAACGCCGCGGTGGAAGCCGCGCGCGCCGGCGACGCCGGCCGCGGTTTCGCGGTCGTCGCCGAGGAGGTCCGCAACCTGGCCATCCGCAGCGCCGAAGCGGCCAAGACCACCGAGTCGCTCATCGCCGACAGCGTGCAGCGTGCGCATCGCGGTGGCGAGATGAGCGGTGTGGTGCTCACGCGCCTCAACGAGATCGGCGAGCGCGTGAACCAGGTGAGCAGCATGATGACGGCGATCGACGAAGCGTCGCAGCGCCAGGCCTCGGGCGTCGAGCAGATCGCGGCGGCGGTCGACGTCTTCAGCCGCTCGACGCAGGAGATCGCGGCGACGTCGGAAGAGTCGGCAGCGGCGGCGCACGAGCTGGCCTCGCAGGCCGACCAGACGCGGAGCCGCGTGGCCGAGTTCCAGCTGACCGGCACCGGGCGCAACAAGCGCGGCGAGCCGGCGCAGAAGCGTGCGGTGAAGGTCCCGCAGTCGGTCGCGAAGCACGAGCCGGCGCGCCATGTCCGGCCGGCCTCGAACTCGTCGAGCGCGAAGGCGCTCCTTGAGGAGTTCTAGGACGATCCTGCTCGGGAGTGGCGCGGCGGCCTACGGCCGCCGCGCCACCACCCGGACGGGCTGCTGCGCCATCAGCACGCCCGCTCCGGAGCGGACCTCCAGGCGGTAGTCGCCCGGCACGGCCGCGTCGTACAACGCATCGAAGGTCTCGCCCATCGAGAGAGCTTGACGCGCCGGCACCACCACGCGGCGCGACTCGGGAAGGTCCACGGCATCCTTCGCGTGGCGCCGCCATTCGACGGGCGTGGAATCGGGACGCGCGAGCACGAACCGGATGCCCGGTGAACCGGTCGTGATATTGATGAAGCGGAAGCGATGGGTCGCCCCTGCCTCGATCTCGAGGAGGGGGGCGACCTTCGCTCCGTTCAGGACCAGCGAGGCATCCTTCCTCGGGCCTGCGATGAAGACGTGGTCGTGCGCGGCGTCCCACGTCGCACCGGCGGGGAGCACGATCATCGCGCCGTAGAGCCCGCCGTGCTGCTGCCGGATCTCGAGGATGTGCGTGTGGTACATGAACGTCCCCGCGCGCGGCGGCGTCATGCGCGCCTCGAAGCTGTCGCCGGACATCACCGCCGGCGTGCGCACGTTGCCCACGCCACCGAGTCCGACGACGCCGTCGTACAGGTTCTCGAGCTCCATGCCGTGCCAGTGGATGGCCGTCGCATCGCGCGAGCGGTTGACCACGCGCACCGTCGTCGGCTCGCCCTGGTGGAGCAGCAGCATCCCGCCCGGCCCGCGGCGCACGGTCGGCCGCGCGACGTTCGCGCCATCGGTCACCGTGGGTGCGAAGACCGGCGTGTCGTCGCCGGCGACCGAGTCGTCGGGGACATCGAACGTGATCACCTTGCGCGGCGTGCGCGGCAGCGTCCAGCCGAGCGGCGCCGGGACGTTCACCACCATGAAGAGGCCGCCCATCCCCTGCTCCACATGGTGCGCGGGATCGCCGGTGTGTCCGTGCGTGAGCACCGCCTCGCGTTGGTCGAGCGTGAGCGAGTCGACGCCGAATCCCGGATTCGCCACAACATGGAAGGTGAGATGGCAGTGGAAGAGCCACGCACCGGGCCGGTCGGGCATCCAGGACATCGACATCGTCGCGCCCGGCGGGAGAAGTTCGGTCGCCACCATGCGCTCCTGTTCGGGCCCGAGCACGGTGTCGCGCCACGCGCCGCCGCGCGATTCCACGCGGAAGAACGTCCCGTGCAGGTGCATCGGATGCACGTCGCGCGTGGCGTTCATCACGCGGTAGTGCGTGGAGTCACCGACCTTCGCTTCCATGCGCCGTGTGAAGGGCCAGGGCCGCCCGTTCACCACGAAGAACTCGCGCGAGTTGTCGAGTCGGCCGAGTGAATCGCGGCCGTGGAACGAGCCCGTGATGAGCAGCACGTCGTCGCGGCGCCGCGCGCCGGGTGCGTCGACGACGATCGCGCCCGCCAGGTGCGCGTCCTCCGTGCGCCGATCCCGCAGCGTGCGGCCCGCAACGACCGCGAAGTAGAATCTCGTGCCTGGCAACTCGGCGACGGTGCGCACCGTGCTGCTCGCGCCGGGCACGAGCACGAGCGAGTCGGTGGGCTCGCTCGTGAGGCCGCGCAGCACGAGCGTGCTGTCGGTCCCGTTCTTGACGGTGATGGCGAGCGCGGTGCCCGCCATCACGCGGAGCATCGGCCCGGGGAGCCGCAGTGCGCGGCCGCCCTCGACGAACGCGAGCATCGGCGTGCCGGGTCGGTCGTCGCCGTTGGGGCGCCAGAGCCCGCGACGGATCTCGAAGCTCACTTCGCGCACGCCGCCGCGTTCACGGCCCGCAGCAGAGAGGTTGTCGTGGAAGGTGATGGGGTCGAGCGCCGCATCGTCGTGCGCCGCTCGCATGTCGGAGGCGGCGACGAGTCCGGCGACGAGCGGCAATCCGAGCGCGAGCCAGCGGGTGGAGCGCATCAGGGACTCCGGTCGTGCGGGAGACCAACGGATGCGCGAATGTAGGTCACCCAATCGGCACCGCAAGTCAGGGCGACGCCGTCAGCGCCTCAGAACGGCCCGCCGCCCGCGCGGAATACGATGCTCCCGCCGAAGATCGTGAGCAGGCACTTCATCTCCTTGAGCTCCGTGGTGGGCACGGCGTACGGATCGCGATCCCACACCGCGAGGTCCGCCAGCTTCCCGACCTCGAGCGAGCCGACCTTCCTCTCGAGGAACATCTGGCGCGCCGGCCAGATGGTCGCGGCGCGCAGCGCCGCGCGCACGTCGACGGCTTCGTCCCTGCCGAACGGATCGCCCGCGTAACGCTCGAGCATCGTCGTACGCGCGACCGCGGCCCAGATCCCGTACCGCGCCGCGAACGGCGTGACGGGGAAATCGGACCCGTTCGACCAGGGGATCCCGTTCTTCGCGAACGTCCGGAACGGATTCAATCGCCTGGCGCGCGCGCCGAAGTTGCCCGCGTAGTTGTCGCCGATCCACCAATGGAACGTCGCGCTCGGCTCCGGATAGCCCGCGTCGAACTCGCGCTCCATGCGCGCCATCATCGCGATCGCGCGATCGGTCGGGACGTTCGCATGGATGATCCCGTGCCGCAGCCCGCGCGTCGGATGCTCGGCCAGCGCCAGCGCGTAGCTGTCCATCACCCAGTCGATCGTGCGGTCGCCGATCGCATGCACGCTCAGGTGCATCCCCGCCGCGTGATAGCGGCGGATCATCGCGCGCAGCGTGTCGGCGTCCATCGCGGGATAGCCGCGGTTCCCCGAGTCGACGCCCGTGATGTTGGTGTTCCACTCGTCATACATCCACGCCGTGCGCGCGCCACCCGACCCGTCGGCGAAGAGCTTCACGCCGCCCGCGATCACGTGATCATCGCCCGTCGACTCGTAGGGCCGCGCCTGCCGTGCGCGCGCCGCGATCAACTGCTCCGCCTCGGCCATCGATCGCCCGCCGGAGAAGAGCGCGAAGACGCGCGACGGCAGCTCGCCCGCGGCCGCGAGCGCGCGATAGTTCTCGAACGTCGACGCGGAGATGCCGGGATCCTTGAACCCGGTCATGCCTTCGGCGACGAGCTCCTGCGCGAGGCGACGGATCGCGTCGCGCTCCTGTGCCGCGGTGATCGGCGGGACGAGGCGACGCACGAGGTCCTGCGCCGACTCCTTGAGCACGCCGGTCGGTGCGCCGTCGGCGGCGCGGTCGATCGTCCCGCCCGGCGGGTCGGCGGTCGCGCGCGTGATGTTCGCGAGCCGCAGGGCGAGGCTGTTCGCGACGACGTAGTGACCCGTGGTGTTCGAGAGCACCACCGGATGCCGTGGCGAGGCCGCGTCGAGGTCTGCGGCAGTGATCATGCGGCGTTCGACGAACTTCCCTTCGTCCCATCCGCTGCCGTCGATCCACGTGCCGTCGGGGAACGTCGCCGCGCGCGCGCGCACCGCCGCCACGATGTCGACGATGCCCTTCACCGCGGGATAGTTCACGTCGAGCAGGAGGAAGCGATCGGTCGCGCCCCCGCTCATGTGCGCGTGCGCGTCGAGCAGTCCGGGCGTGACCGCGCGGCCGCCGAGGTCGATCCGTCGCGTCGACGCGGCGGCGAGTCGCAACACCTCGGCGTCGGTGCCGACGGCGACGATGCGATCCCCGCGGATCGCGATCGCCTCGACGACACGATCGAGCGAGTCGACGGTGATGACGCGGCCGTGGTGCAGGATCAGGTCGGGCGCGCCGGGCTGCGTGCGCGCGGCGACGGTCGCGGCGAGTGAAGCGAGCGCCGTGACACCGGCGAGGACGCGCGTGCGATCTCTCATGGCGAGAAAATGCAGGCGGCTCCACGAACGCGCTATCGCATCGTGAGATGACAGGGATTCACGCTGTGTCACGGTCACTCTGTGCGCGCCGTGCCGGGCTCCCGAGATTCCGCGTCGTACGCCGGCGTGATCGTCGCCGTCCCGCCGACACCATCGCGTGGATCTCGACGAACCCCAGCGCCGCCACCGTGAACGCCACGGGCGTCGCCACCGCGGTCGCAGCAGGGAACACGACCATCCGCGCGAACGTCGGCGGCGTGTTCGGGATCGTCGGTGACGCGGCGCTCACCGTCAGCGCACCGCAGGCATCGACCGGATTCTCCAACCGGCCCATCACCCACACGCTGCGCGGCGAGTGGAACTCCGCCGGTTCCATCGTCTCGAATGGCTTCTATGACGACGGCAATCCGTCAGCGTGGGGCGGCAAGACGCGCGTCACCACCGGCTACAACGGCTCGCCCAGAATCGGCGCGTCCGCGGTGATCCAGACGCTCTACCCGGGCGGCGTGGAAGGTGGCCACGACGCGGGGCGCATCCAGTTCAACTTGCCCGCCGGCACGAACGAGGTCTTCTTCGGCGCCGAGGTGCAGTTCAAGGCGAACTATCCGCTGTCGACCTCGTCGGGCGGCAACAAGCAATTCTTCATCACGTTCGCCGGCGGCGGCCGCTACTTCGTGAACGTGGACGGCGGCGCCGCGCAGGGACGCTGGGGCGTCTATGTCGGTTCGGCGCCGCTCATCGATTCCAACATCCCGCTCGTCTATGGATCGTGGATCAAGATGGAGTGGTACCTCAAGCGCAACTCGGGATCGGGCGACGGCATCATGCGCCTGTGGATCGACGGCGTGCTCGCGGTGAACCTGACGAACCTGAGCTTCCCGGCGGGCGACATGGTGCTCGCCTACGACGACGGTTCGAACAACGGCAATCACTACCCTGGCGCCTCCGACCCTCGGAAGATCGGGACGGACCTCGGCGGACCGGTGGATGCGTATCGCTGGGTGTCGGTGTTGAGCGTCTGGACGCCGTGAGCGACTGAAGTCCTCCCAGATGTGCGAAGCGGCTTGCCGGGTCTCCCGGCAAGCCGCTCCGCCTTCTGCGTCGATCGATGGTCGCTGGTCGCTCCCAACTGTCTGGTACGCAACGCGTTCGAATCACGCGGAAGGTGCATGTGGAGACATGGGAACGCCAACTGCGCGGCGGTGAGCGACAACTAGTGGCCGGTGAACGAGAACGGGCAGCCGGCGAACGAGAACGGGCGGCTGCCACCCTCAATCGTCGAAATGCCACTCACGAGTCGGACGCTCGGAGCCTCAACTGTCTTGAAGACGCCTGGAACTCGCGAGCCATGAACCTCAAGTCGGGAGTGACGAGGCTCAAGTCGGGAGCGACGAGGCTCAAGTCGGGAGCGACGAGGCTCAAGTCGGGAGCGACGAGGCTCAAGTCGGGAGCG
>Ga0137353_1000082_pt1 | contig 20261 bp, 17 predicted proteins | sample EasRivERMLT760_2_FD_104759 | JGI IMG/M metagenome (GOLD analysis project Ga0137353, IMG submission 104759) | Soil microbial communities from meander-bound floodplain in the East River, Colorado, USA - East River MetaG ERMLT760_2 | ecosystem: Environmental > Terrestrial > Soil > Floodplain ...
ACGATGCCACTTTGCAAAAAGTGCTGCTTGAAAGTAACGGGACAACCAATGGCCTGTATTGTTCTTCTAAAATTGAGGATATTGCCGACTGTAATTATTTTATTGTGACGGTTCCCACGCCTGTGGACAAAAACAACCGTCCGGATTTAACCCCTTTATACAAATCCAGTGAGACCGTTGGGAAAGTATTGAAAAAAGGGGATATCGTTATATATGAATCTACCGTTTATCCGGGAGTTACCGAAGAGGAATGTGTGCCTGTATTGGAGCGTGTTTCGGGTTTGACGTTTAACGTTGATTTTTTTGCGGGATATTCCCCGGAGCGCATTAATCCCGGAGACAAAGAGCATACCGTTGAGAAAATATTGAAAGTTACCTCGGGATCGACTCCTGAAATAGGACAAAAAGTAAATCAACTCTACTTATCGGTAATAACGGCGGGGACGCATCTCGCCCCATCGATAAAAGTGGCCGAAGCGGCGAAAGTAATCGAAAATTCACAACGCGACATCAATATTGCTTTTGTCAATGAATTGGCCAAAATATTCAATATTTTAGAAATTGACACTACCGCCGTTTTAGAAGCAGCGGGGACCAAATGGAATTTTTTACCTTTTAAACCAGGTTTGGTCGGAGGGCATTGCATTGGGGTGGACCCTTATTATTTGGCGCAAAAAGCGCAGGAAAAGGGGTATCATCCGGAAATTATATTGGCAGGGCGTCGTTTGAATGACAGTATGGGTGAGTATGTGGCTTCTCAAGTCGTTAAATTGATGATCAAAAAAGGGATAGCCATTAACGGAGCTCAACTCCTGATGTTGGGGATTACTTTTAAGGAAAATTGTCCCGATGTTCGCAATACCAAAATCGTAGATGTGATCAAGGCGTTAGAAGATTATGGGATTCATGTGACAATATTTGATCCTTGGGCTAATCCGGTTGAGGTGATGCATGAATATGCATTAACGACGACCAATAAAATGCCTGCTGCCGTATTTGACGCTGTGGTTCTGGGAGTTGCGCATCGGGAATTTCTCGTAGCCGATCTCCATTCGATCCGAAAAACAAACAGTATTCTCTATGACGTGAAAGGGGTTTTGCCGGAAGATGTAGATGGGAAATTGTAAAAGGGGTTAGCTGTTATCGGTTATCAGTTATCGGTTATCGGTTGTCAGTTAGGAGTTAACAGAAAAACAGAAAATAGGAAACAGAAAAAAGAAAATAAAAACATAAAGATGAAAAAGATACTTATAACTGGGGGTGCAGGATTTATCGGATCCCATGTCGTAAGACGATTTGTGAAAAACTACCCGAATTATCAGATTTATAATTTGGATGCTTTGACGTATGCAGGAAATTTGGAAAATATAAAGGATATTGAGAAAGAACCCAATTATACTTTTGTAAAGGGAGATATCACCGACGAAAGTTTTATCGAAGGTCTTTTTCAGGAGCAACAGTTTGACGGGGTAATTCATCTTGCTGCCGAGTCGCATGTGGACCGTTCTATTGAGGATCCTTTGGCTTTTGTGAAAACGAATGTTTTCGGAACGATGATTTTGCTTAATGCCGCCAAAAAATTATGGGCAGGGAATTTTGAAGGTAAACGTTTCTATCATGTGAGTACCGATGAGGTTTACGGATCATTAGGAGCCGAAGGGCTGTTTACCGAAACCACCGCTTACGATCCTAATTCGCCTTATTCGGCATCGAAAGCCAGTTCAGACCATTTTGTGAGAGCCTATGGGGAAACCTACGGATTACCGTATGTGATTACCAACTGTTCCAATAATTACGGGCCCTATCATTTTCCGGAGAAGTTAATTCCTTTATTTATCAATAATATTATCAATAACAAGCCTTTGCCAGTCTATGGTGACGGAAATTATACCCGCGATTGGTTGTTTGTAAAAGATCATGCAGTGGCTATTGATTTGGTTTTTCATAAAGGAAGAAATCATGAAACCTATAATATTGGTGGATTCAACGAATGGAAAAACATTGATCTGGTAAAAGTATTATGTCAGCAAATGGATAAAAAACTAGGCAGAGCTGAGGGAGAATCCGCAAAACTGATCACTTACGTGAAAGATCGTCCCGGGCATGATTTGCGTTATGCCATTGACGCTTCAAAAATCAATACTGAATTGGGTTGGAAACCCTCAGTGACTTTCGAACAAGGATTGGAAATTACCATTGACTGGTATCTGAATAATACGGATTGGCTTAATAACGTGACTTCCGGAGCCTATGCTTCGTATTACGAGAAGCAGTATTCGTAATCAGTTATCAGTTAAACTGACAACAGAAAACCGATAACCAACAACCAACAACCGAAAACGATGAACTGGTATGTAGTATACACTAAGCCCAAGTGGGAAAAAAAGGTCGCGGAGCGATTGAATGAATTAGGGGTAGTGACGTATTGTCCAATGGTTACAAAAATCAGTCAATGGTCTGATCGCAAGAAGAAGTTAACTGTGCCTTTGTTTAATTCCTATGTTTTTGTGCAGGTGGAAGAAAATGAACGCAACCGAATATTTGACGTTTCGGGTGCGATCCGGTATTTGTTTTGGTTGGGAAAACCGGCCGTTGTAAAAGACAAAGAAATCAAAGCAATCCAGGATTGGCTTTCTGTTCCAAAGAAATATGAGATAGTCGTCAATCAGTGGCAAAAAGGGGATAAAGTTTTGTTGGAATCGGGTCCTTTTATTAGTCAGTCGGCTATTGTAAAAGAAGTGAAACCAAATCATTATATGTTGGTTTTGGAGTCTTTGGGCTGCGTTCTAAGAGTGGAAAAGAAAGAGATATAACTTAAAATTTTATTAAATCTATACAAAAAAAGCGAATTTTTATTACGCTTTTTTTTGTATCGTGTTGATTTTTAGTGCAAAGAGAAAGGATGGTAATGCCGCTTTTTTATTGTTTTACAGGTGCTGAATCGGGTAGAAAAAAAGGTGCATTATCTTTTTATTTATTATAGATTTGCAAGCTCTAAGAATTATGGTGATCCCGATTTTGGGACTTGCTAAGGCGAAGCCATTTAAAGTGTTTAGTATTTTAAAGGTATTCTTCAGATAACGCTCAATTAAATTGCGTGTATATTTAAATTTTAGGTTAAAATAATATTAAGATTTTTTATAAAAATAATATAAAATTATGAGAAAAATAATTACGGTAATTATCCTTTTTGTTGCTCTTTTTCAATCCTCCACTTTGACGGCGCAAGATGTCTTAAAGGGAACCGATTTAAGTACCGTAAAAGTTGATTATTTAACCGATGTTGAGATTGCAAAGATAAAAACACAGTTACAAAGTAATAATGTAACGATTGATCAAGCAGAGCCTATGGCTTTGGCCAAAGGGATGAGTCCTTCAGAGTTTGCCAAACTAAAAAAGCGATTGGCGATGCCTTCATCCGGTGATTCTGAAAAAAAATCGGCAAGCAAAAAAGTTAAGAAAGATGATTTTGAATATGAAGAAGGGAATGACGATGATTCGGAACTAAAGCAAGAAAAATTTAAAAATAAAAAATTCAAAGACACGCTTAATTTACTTGTATTTGGATCGGAGTTATTTGATAATCCCACTTTGAATTTTGAACCTAATTTGAAATTGGCCACTCCGGTAAATTACATTTTGGGGCCTGCGGATGAATTGCAAATCAGTGTTTACGGCGTTCAAGTATTTGAAGATAAAATAACGGTTTCCAGAGAAGGTGTGGTGTCCATACAAAATGTCGGCAATATTCAGGTATCGGGATTAACAATAGAAGCGGCGACCCAAAAAATAAAGGGTGCTATTGCCCGAGTGTATAGTACGGTACGTTCTGGTGAATCAAAAGTGGAAGTGACTTTAAGCCGAATCCGAAGCATAAAAATAACCATTGTGGGAAGCAGGCTGCCCGGAAACTATTCTGTTTCTTCTCTTGCAACAGTGTATAATGCTTTATTTTTATGTGGAGGTCCGGCGAAGAATGAAAGTTATAGAAATATTGAGTTGCTAAGAAACAACAAAGTCTATAAGATTGTTGATATTTATCGTTTTTTAGTGAGCGGTAATCAATCGGATAATATAGGATTAAAAGATAATGATGTTATTCGGATTCCGGCTTATACCAACCGAGTTACAGTTGAAGGAGAGGTAAAACGACCTGGAATTTTTGAAATGAAAAAAGGGGAACATTTTTCAGATTTGCTGAATTATGCTTCAGGTTTTAATGAGTTTGCTTATACAGCTTCGGTAAATGTTTTGCAAAAAACAGGGAAAGAATTTAAAGTTGCTGACATACAAGCATCACAATTCAACAGCTATGTTCCATTAAATGGGGATGTGTATAAGATTTCTAAAATTTTGAACCGATTTGAAAACCGTATTATTATAGCAGGAGCCGTTTTTAGGCCAGACACCTATTCCTTTTATGAAGGAATGCGCATTTCAGATCTGGTTGCACAAGCGGAAGGATTAAAAGAAGATGCCTACAAAAACAGAGCGATAATTGTGCGATTGAAGCCGGATCTGACAACTGAAGTGGTAAATGTAAATTTAGAAAAAGCTTTGTCGGGAGATATGGGGGCGAATATTACGTTGCGTAAAGAAGATAAAGTAATGGTGTATTCTATTTTGGATTTTAAAGAAGAATATAAAATCACTATAGATGGAGAAATAAAAACGCCGGGTGTTTATGATTTTCATGACAATTTGACTTTGAATGATTTGTTGATAGAAGCGGGCGGATTAAAAGGTTCGGCCTCAAAAAGAGTGGAAATTGCCCGAATGATTAAAGCCGAAGAAATTGATGTGAATAATCCAAATAAAGTGGAACTATTCAATTTAGAGATTACGGCCAATAATAATGAGCAGTTGAAAAACTTTGCTTTACAGCCTTTTGATGTTATTAATGTTAGGAGGATGTCTGTTTTTGCAAAACCAGAGATGGTTACCATAAGTGGTTCTGTAGCTTATCCCGGAAAATATGTTTTGGCTCATAAAAAAGAAAAAATATATGATGTCATAAATAGAGCAGGCGGATTAACCGCTATGGCCAGTTTAGAAGGGGTTAAAATTATGAGGCCGATAACAGCCGATCAAATTAAAGAATTGGAGAATGTAGGCTCGGATAAAAAAGACACGATTCAAAGTAAATTGACCAAAAAATTAAGTGAGGATTTGAAATTTGCCACAATTCCGGTGGATTGGAATAAAGCAGTTAAAAACCCCAATAGTAACAGTAATATAATTTTATTGCCTGGTGATGAAATTGAGGTTTCAACTTTTAATGAAACGGTTAAAGTAGTTGGTAATGTGCTTTTAACTTCGGAAATTCCCTATACAAAAGGGAGGGGTTTTAATTATTATTTGAATGCAGTCGGAGGCTTAAATGCCAAAGGATGGAGAAAAAAAGCTTTTATTGTTTATCCGAATGGCAGCGCTGCGGTGTCCAAATCCAGATTTTTAGTTTTTAGAACCTATCCGAAAGTAACACCCGGTTCTCAGATTGTGGTTCCTGAAAAACCATTTACTAAAAAATTGACTACAGGAGAATGGGTAAGTATCGGGAGTGTCATAACAAGTATCGCATTGCTTATAATAACAGCTTTCAAATAGTAAAGTCAGTTTTTCCGTTATCTGTTTTTCAGTTAACAGAAATCGGATAATAGACTTTTCGATACCCCCGAAAGCTTTCGGATTATAAAAATAGAGTTGTTATTTTATAGAATTACCCGAGTGACAAGAATTAACAGAAACCCGACAATATAAAAACGGAAATATGGACAAACAGGTACCCAACGACGAAATGTCGTTAAAAGAACTGATAGAAAAGGCCAAGGAATGGTATTCTTATTTGCGATCGCAATGGAGAATCATTGTATTGGCGGGAATTATAGGAGCCATTTTGGGATTGACTTATTCTTTTATTAACAAACCGGTTTATACCGCAAGTTTGTCATTTGCTTTAGAAGACGAAAAAGGCGGAGGCGGGGGATTGGGGGGTGCACTAGGATTAGCGAGTTCCCTTGGGTTGGATCTTGGCGGTGGCGGAGGTAGTATATTTACGGGTTCTAATTTGACCACGTTGTTCAAGTCGCGCTCTATGGTAGAGCAGACATTGATGACAGCGGTTACCGTAAACGGAAAAGTAATTTCTTTGGCCGAAATGTATATTCAAATGAATGAATGGAGAAACAGTTGGAACGACCACCCTAAATACAAAAACATACAATTTTTACCTGATACCAAACGCAAGTATTTCACAAGGGCACACGACAGTATATTGGGTGAAATGTATAAAGATTTATCAAAAGAGGGGCTATCGGTAGTTCAAAAAGATAAAAAAATTTCCATTATCAGTATGGATGTGTCTTCGACTGACGAATTATTTTCCAAATATTTTTGTGAGGCGCTGGCCAGGCAGGTAGGAAAATTTTATGTAGATACCAAAAGCAAAAAAGCACGCATGAATATGGCTGTTTTGCAAAAGCAAACCGATTCTATTCGAGCGGAACTCAATGGTGCTATTACAGGTGTAGCTGCGGCCAATGATAATACCTTCAATTTGAATCCGGCATTGAATGTGCGTCGGGCACCCTCAGCCAGAAGACAGGTGGATGTGCAAGCCAATACAGCCATATTGACTGAATTAGTGAAACAAAGTGAATTGGCCAAAGTTACCTTACGTAAAGAAACACCGTTAATTCAAGTTATTGACAGACCTATTTTGCCTTTGCCGAAAGAACGTTTTGGCAAAGTTAAAGGATTTATAATTGGTGGTTTTTTAGCGGGTTTTTTAGCTATTGTTGTATTAGTATTAAGAAAAATATTAAAGCAATTAGAGTTGTAAATGTTTGGTAAGTATAAAATTGTTTTAACAAAAAGACTACATTTTAAGAAATATTTAAGATGGTTTTTCAAGTAGTGTTGTCCACTTATATTTTTAAAGTAAATTATTAAACTTATTAAAGTTATAAAATTATGATACCTTTTTGGATTGAATGTGATAACAATTATTTTAAATTAAAAGGATAAATGTTTTCAAAAATTAAACTACTTCTTTTAAATAATAGAATAATTATTGAAAATTATTTTTTTATGACATTGCTGCAAGTATTAAATTCTTTATTTTACTTGCTGATATATCCTTATCTTATACATACTTTGGGGGCTCAGAATTATGGTCGGTATGTGTTTGGAATGAGCATAATTACATACTTTATAAGTTTAGTAAGTTTTGGATTTGATTTTCCAGGAGTAAAAGAAATAGCACAGCACCCAAATGATCATAAAGTAAAATCCAATGTTCTTTCATGTGTTTTTACTGCAAAAATTTATTTGGAATTACTTTGCATGATAATTTTTATTACACTCATAACTTTTATACCTAATTTACGCCAGTATTGGGGTATTTATACTATTCTATTTGCAAATACTTTTGTAAACATCTTGTTTCCAACGTGGTACTTTCAAGGAATTCAAAAGATGCGGATTGTTACTTATATACAGATAGCATTTAAGATATTTTCGCTGCCATTAATTTTTTTGTTTGTTAATGAGGCAAATGATATTTCTAACTTTGCATTAATTATTACAGTTTCAAATGTTAGTGGTGCATTAGTAGCTGCCTATATTATCAGTTCCTATGAGAAAATTAAAATTGAGTGGATCGCTTTCAATGATGTTAGGGTTTGGTATAAAGATGCCCTTCCTTTTTTTTGGAGTACTGCTGGTGCAACTATAAAGCAACAGAGTATTTCTATTATTATAGGTACCTACTTTAATATGGCCGATGTTGCGTTGTACGATTTGGCATATAAAATTATTTCAGTTCCTCTAATTTTATTTGGCAGTATAAATGGTGCTCTTTTTCCTAAAATTGCTATTGATAATAGAAAATCAGTTATCCAGAGAGTTGTGCAGTTTGAGGTTTTAGCTGGTTTTTTAGTGATTGGAATTATCTTTTTTCTAGGAAAATGGTTTGTTCTTCTTTTAGGAGGGTTTCAAATGATAGGAGCATACCCAATAGCAATTGTAATGAGTTTTGGTATTTTGACTTTGCTGGTGGTCGGGGCTTACATTAATTTTATATTTGTGCCACAAAAAAGGTATTATCTCGTTACACAAAATCAAATAGTTGCTTTTTGTCTCTTTTTTATTTTAGCAGCAATTGGTGTTTTATTTTGGAAAAATATTTTGGCGATTGCATTTGCTTGGACTATTGCAGGTTTGTTTGAAATATTGTATTGTAAAATTTTAATTAAAAAGTATAAATTGTTTTAATTTTATATGAATATCTTAAAAAAAATAGCACTTAAAACCGGTTCAATTATTAAAGTATTTGGATCAAAGATTATAAGATTGATTGAATTGGCTAATCTAAAAGCAGAGTGGAAAATCAACAACTTCAATAATGATACATTTCCAGTTAATTATTTTCCTATAAATTTAGTTGATGTTGGGGATTATTCTTATGGACCAATAAATGTATATTATTATTTTGCGGAAGGAGAGGGATTAGTAATTGGGAAATATTGCTCTATAGCTAAAGATGTTAAGTTTATTTTGGGAGGAAATCATAGAACAGACTGTCTAATGACTTTTCCCGTTAATAATAAATTTGGGCAAGATCATATAAATGAATCTTTAACAAAAGGCAAAATTATTCTTGAAGATGATGTTTGGATAGGAGTCGGAGCTACGATACTTTCTGGTGTGACAATAGGTAAAGGAACTGTTGTTGCTGCAGCTGCGGTAGTAACAAAATCCTTTCCTCCATATTCAATTGTGGGCGGAAATCCAGCTAAAATTTTGAAGATGAGATTCGAAGAGGATGTGTTAAAGAATATAAATATAAACTATGAAAATATAAATCCTGAAATAATTAATGATTATAACAATTTATTTAATGCTAAACTTGATTCTACTGTCCTAGCTAAAATATCTAATGTTGTAGAAAATAATATATAATAGATGTTATTTATTATCCCAATTTTTATTGTAATAATTTATTTAAATTCACTATTAAGTGAATACAAATTGATTAAGATTGGAAGTCTTTTATTTGGGATAGGATTATTTTATTTATTTTTTTTTAATGTTACATATAACAACGATTGGGAAGGTTATGAAAATATGTTTCATGGGAATGTTGATTCTCGTGATTTTTTATTTGGATTTCTATCAAACGTATTTCAGAAATATGGATTCGAATATTTAGAATTATATCAATTTCATATCATTTTAATTTTACTTTTTTTTATTTATTTTATAAGTAGATTTTCATATTCTTATATTTTTACAGTAATATCGATATATACATTAATACAATTTCTGCCTGTAACTAATCAAATTAGATATTACTTAGCTTTTTCAGTTTTTTTAGTATCACTTTACACTTATATATTTTTAAATAAAAAAGGTAGATTCCTATTTTTGTTCTTGTTTAGCTTTTTAGCGCACAAGGCTGTCTTATTTTTATTTTTATTCTTGTTTTTTTACTATAGAGTTAAGGATAAAAGATATGAAAAAACAATTTTATTTTTAAGTTTTATAGTGTTTTTTATTCCTTTTATTCTGAATATTATAATTGGTTATTTTTCTGATTTTGAGAGTTATCTTGAAGCGGATTATACTTCATCATTTATAGGAGGATTGTTTTCTAATTTCATTTGGCTCATTTGGTTTTTATATATTTATTTTCAGAATTTGAAGCTAAAAGAAATTGAGGTTGATGAAAAGTATAAGTTTTTATATAAACTTTCAATATTTCCATTTTTATTTTTTCCTTTAAGTTTCTCGTATCAAATATTAACTAATCGCTTTGTAATAGCAATGCTATTTGTTTGGATTATATATTTTTTATATTCTTTAAATTATATAGATTTAGTGATGAAAAAAATAGTAAGTATTACAAGTTTTTTGTTATTGGTAACATTTACTTTTTTTTATGTATTCGTATTACCTAAATATTTAATTGGATCCTCACCAATAGATGACGTTTTACTTGTGTTTTTCTCTAATAAATCTTTATATTTTTTATTACCATGATTAAAAAAGTTTCAGTTATAATTGTTACCTATAATTCAGAAAAATTAATTTTCGATTGTTTAGATTCTATATTTAAGTATAATGATATTGGAAATTCTTTAGAAGTCATTATAGTTGATAATTGCAGCAAGGATCAAGAAAATGTATTCTTTAAAGTAATTCAAAAATATGGAGATAAAATTATTTTAGTAAAAAGTGCTGTTAATGGAGGTTATGGGCATGGAAATAACCAGGGTATTATGATTTCAAGTTCGCCAATTGTGATTGTCATGAATCCAGATGTAAGACTTATCTTGCCAGTTTTTAGTAAAATTATTTCTAAAATAAATTCCGATCAGAATATTGGCATGATGGGAGTTAGTTTTGTTGACGGTTCTCCTAAAATTTATTTTAAACCGGATAGAATCAATATGTTAAAATATTTGTTTCCAAGTTTTTTTATCAAGTTTAAATTATTCAACATGAATGATATGTTTCTATCGGGAAGTTTTTTGATTTTTGTTAGAGAAACTTTTTTGGATGTTGGACGTTTTGATGAAAATATTTTTATGTATCATGAAGAAGCAGATGTTTCAAATCGAATGATAGAAAACGGAAAGGAATGTTATCTTTTTGATGATATATCAGTCCTTCATTTAGCTCACGGAAGAGAAGTGAATTTGAATTTATTGAAAATAGGTACAGAATCCCGTAACTATTATTTTAAAAAGTTTGGAGGGAACTTAAAAGGATATTATTCAATGTTAATATTTTGTTATAAGATTAAATTTGTTTTAGCGATTCTTATTAATAATAAAATCAAGAAAAAAGAGTTCAAGGCATGGATAAAAATGTGCCAAGAGGAGTTCGCTAAAATTAGCTAAAAAGAGATTAGTTTACTTATGAAAAAAAATATAGATATTTTAATTGTCAATAATGCTCCAGCATTTTATAAAATTAATTTATATAATGAACTAGCTAAAAAATGTAAAATTCATGTGGTTTTTTTAGCATTAACAAATCAAGTTGTAATTGCAAATACCTTAAAAGATGATATTCATTTCTCATATGAAATCATTTCGCCATGTCAAATAGAATTTCGGAATAAGTTAAAGTCTTTTATGAAACTGTATAAAATCATTAAGCAGTATGCATTTAAAAAAATAATTTTTGGGGGATATGATTCTTTTGAATGTATGTTTTTACCATATTTTACAATAAGTAGTAAAAACTGTATTCAATTTGAATCGTCAATTCGAGAAAGTAAAGTTCGAGGTCTTGTTGGTTTCATAAAAAAAATAATTTTAAAAAGGTATTCTATAGCTCTCACATCAGGGAATCTCCAAAGTATGGTTTTCAAAGAACTCAATTTTGACGGAGATCTTATTGAGACTTTTGGAGTTGGTATTTTTAATAAAGTTAAATTTGAAAATACTAAAACTGCAAAGCCCAAATTAGAAATCAGTTACGTTTTTGTTGGAAGGTTAATTCCTTTAAAAAATCTAGAATTTTTGATAAAAGTTTTTAATAAATTAAGTAAAAAACTAACAATAGTTGGAACTGGTTATTTAGAAAGTGAATTGAAAAGTATTGCTGGTGAGAATATTTCTTTTAAAGGTTTTGTTTCAAATGATCAGATATACAAAATTTATTTAGAGAATGATGTTTTTATTTTGCCGTCATTATCTGAACCTTGGGGATTGGTTGTTGAGGAAGCTGTGTATTTTAACTTACCGGTTTTAATAAGCGAAGCTGTTGGATGTCAAGACGAAATGGTTTTTAGACCAAATACAGGCGTCAGTTTTTCTCCAAATGACGAGAACAGTCTAATAAGTGCGATAGATAAAATTGAAGATGATTTTAGCTTTTATAAAGATAATTGCCAATCGTTTAATTTTGAACAACGAGATTTACGTCAGGTAGAGTCTTATTTAAAAATTTTACAGTAATGAAATTATTATATTGTATTCCTTCGTTGTATAGCCCTGGAGGAATGGAGCGTGTTTTAACAGAGAAGGTAAATTACTTATCTAACTTGCCTGATTTTGAGATAACAATAGTTACAACTGATCAGATGGGAAAATCTTTACGTTTTTCATTAAATGACAATATTCGATTAATTCATCTTGACATCGATTTTAATAGTCATTATTCAGTAGGCCTTTTAAATAAAATACGGTTACACAAAAAAAAAATATCAATTTATAAAAAAAAATTAGAGCAAATTATTAATGATTCAAAAGTTGATATTTGTATCTCTCTATGTGGTAAAGAAATAGACTTTTTATATAAGTTACCCATAAAATGTAAAAAAATTGCAGAATTGCATTTTTCAATGAATTATCGAAAACAATTTTTAGTATCAAATCATAGTGGTTATTTTTGGGAGTTATTGGGAAATATTAGGACATATCAGTTAAAAAAAGCTGTAAAATCTTTAGATAAATTAGTTGTTCTGACAAAAAATGATTATAATCAGTGGAAATTGATACATCAAAATGTAATCCAGATTCCTAATTCTAATCCTTTAAATAATCCTGAAAGATCGAAATTAGAAATTAAAAAAGTTGTTTCATTAGGAAGGTTTGATGCTCAAAAAGGATACGATATGTTAATTGATTCTTGGAAAATAGTTTCAGAAAAAAATGATGAGTGGATTTTGGAAATATATGGGCAAGGGGAGTGGCATCAGATGCTATTAGATAAAATTAGAAATCATAATTTAAAAGACAAAGTTGTATTAAAAAGTGTTGTGTCGAATGTCGAGAAAGTATATTGTGATAGTTCAATGTATGTGATGAGTTCTAGATATGAGGGTTTGCCAATGGTTTTAATTGAAGCAATGTCCTGTGGACTTCCAATCGTTTCATTTGATTGTGAGCACGGTCCTGGAGAGGTAATTACAGATGAAGTAGATGGTTTCTTAGTAGAACCGAATAATGTTGAAAAGTTAGCTGAAAAAATTAGTTTCCTAATCGAAAATGAAAGTTTACTTAATGAAATGGGATCGAATGCATTTAAAAGTGCTAAGAGATTTTCAAAAGAGCCTATAATGAAAAAGTGGATTGATTTATTTAATCAAACAGTTAAAAGTTGTAATTAGAAATTATCAATATATTGTAAAAACATTTACAGATAAAAACGGTATGTAATACTGGAAGTATTGGTAGAATTGCAGAAGAACTAGGGCTAATTGCACTATATAACGGATGGGAAAGTTATATAGCTTTTGGGAGAGGCGATAATTTAAGCGCTTCTCGTAAATATAGAATTGGAAACAATCTGACAATGTACAAAAAAGCTTTTATGTCTCGTCTATTTGATTCGGACGGATTTGAAGCAAAACAGTCAATAAATAAATTCGTACAATATATAGATGAGATAAAACCAGATTTAATTCACATTCATAATTTGCATGGCTATTTTTTAAATATTGAAATTTTATTTCAGTATTTAAAAAAGTCTAAAATACCTGTGGTTTGGACATTATATGATTGCGGGTCATTCACGGGGCATTGCACGTATTTTGATTATGTTGGATGTAATAAATGGATCATCGTATGTCATAATTGTTCTGAGAAAAAAGAATATCTTTCTAGTATATTAATCGATAATTCTAAAAATAATTTTTTTAAGAAGAAAGAGTTATTTAATGGAATAAATAATTTAACATTAGTTACTCCCTCTACGTGGCTCTCAGATCTAGTAAAACGTTCTTTTTTGTCTGATCATTCATTAAAGATTATTAATAATGGTATTAATGTAAGTGTTTTTAGGCCATTAGTAATAATTAATATTAGGCAAAAATATGATTTTAGTTCAAAGATTTTTTTTTAGGAGTAGCAAGCACATAAGCTGATAGGAGAGGATTGATTTTTTTGAATTACTATCTGAAAGCTTGCCTAATGATGTACAGATTGTTTTGGTGGGCTTGTCTAAAAATCAACTCAAAAAAATATCGAGTAAAATAATTGGTATCGAAAAAACAGAAAATGTTGATCAGTTAGTAGCATTGTATTCAATTGCTGATGTTTTAGTTAATCCAAATTTTATTGATGGGGATCAAGACTATATCAATAATTTTATTAAAAATATTATTTATTTAGATGGATTCAAATTACCAATGACTTGGAATCAACTTTCAATTTTAAAAGAGGAGGGGCATATAATAGGAGCCCATACAATGGATCACTTAAGATTAAATATATCGAAAAGTGATGTGCCAGAATTTCAAATAAAAAAGTGTAAACAATCTATTGAGAATCATGTGGGAGGTGAGTGTAATTATTTTGTATATCCTTACGGTAAACTGACAGATATAAGTAATGGAGCTATTAATATTGCTGTTGATACTTTTAAGTATAATTTCACACAGACCAATCATAAAAAGTACTTTTCATTTAACGAAAGGTTTATAAATAGAATACATTTTGAAGGAATTGATCATTAGAACATTTAAAATATTTTCTTGCGAAAAAAACTTTTTAATGCAAGGTCTAATGATTAGTTATTAAAATTAATATTAACCAACATCTTTTGAGAATTTTTCAGTAAAAAGTATAATTATGATAAAAAGGAACAAAATTTTATTCTCTGGAGAACTACCTCCAAAAAGTATTCATGGTGTTGCAAATTCAAATGAAATAAATATTAGATTTTTAAAAGAAATATTTGAAGTTAAAATAGATGAAGAGTATGTGGATTTAGCATTTCACAAAAAATTAAATTTCAAAAAAACTGAAAATTTTATTTGTAGGTTAAGAAGAGTTTTTAAATTTTCTTTAAATAATAAATTTAGTTTTTTTTATATCGTTTTTTCAACATCAAAGGTTGGAGCGCTTAAAACGATTGTACTTATACTTTTATTTAGAATTTTAAATTTTTCCAGTATATGTGTAATTCATATCCATCGTGGAGACTTAAAAGATTTTATCGATAAAAGTAAATTGAATAGAGTTTTATTTTATTTAACTATAAAGATAACTCATAGAATAATTGTTCTTTCTGAAAGTACTAAAGAGTATGTGGAATCTGAATTTAGAAAAGAAAATGAAGTTTATGTTCTTCCTAATACAATAAATGATGAGGTTTGTTTTAATGCTAAAAATGAAGTGCTATTACAAGATAAGAGTAGTATTAAGAAATTTATATATATATCTAATTACATTGAAGAAAAAGGCATTTTGTTACTATTAGAAGTTTTTAAACAATTGGGTAGTAATTTTATATTACAGTGTTATGGAAATTTTTCTGATTTAAATTTGAAAGAAAAAATTTTAGCATATAGTTCCGAAAAAATTAAAATTAACGGTCCAATTACTGGTCTAAAAAAGTACGAAGCAATTTATGAATCGGATGCTTTAATTTTGCCATCATTCAACGAGGGTAAGCCATTAGTTTTATTAGAAGCAATGTTTGTGGGGGTTCCATTTATATCTCCCAATGTTGGGTATATTAAAGAAATGGTTTTCGATAGTTATCCTTTTATATACGAAAAAAACACTTCTGAAAATTTATTAGATATGATTAACAATTTTTCCTTAATTGCGATGGATGAAAAAGTAAAATGGAAAGAATCTCTTAGAAATCATTATTTTAAAAATTTCTCAAATGAAGAGCATAGAAGAAAACTCCATCAAATATTTAGTGAATGAAAATATCAATAATAACTGTTTGTTATAATAGTTCAAATACAATAGAAAAAACAATTTTATCAGTTACCAATCAGACCTATATAAATATAGAATATATTATTGTTGATGGAAACTCGAAAGATAATACTTTAGAAATTATTCAGAAACATAAGGGTGAAATTTCGAAGTGGATTTCGGAACCAGACAGAGGACTTTATGATGCTATGAATAAAGGAGTTGAAATGGCAACAGGTGATTTAATAGGGATTTTAAATTCGGATGATACTTTTAACTCCAATACCGTAATTGAAGAAATAGCGAATTTTCACAAAAGTAATAATATTGATGCGTCAGTGGGGAATATTATCCAACATAAAGAGAATGGTAAAATTGTAAGATTGTATTCTTCTAAATATTGGAATCCTGAAAAGCTTAAAATTGGATTTATGCCCCCTCACCCTTCTATTTTCTTTAAAAAAGAACTTTTTGGTAAATTTGGGCAATATGATCTGGGTTTTAAAATAGGGGCAGATTATGAATTGATCACTCGCTTTTTTCTAAAAAATAAAATCACTTGGAAGTATTCTGGAATAACAACGACCGCTATGTTGGTCGGAGGGTTGAGCAGTTCAGGATCTTCATCCTATGAATTAATTACCAAAGAAATTCAAAAAGCACTGACAATGAATGGAATTTTATTTTTTCCATTAAAGATTAAAATGCGTTTTTTTTGGAAAATAATAGGATTTTTGAAGAAATGAATATAGCAATTACAGGGGCCTCTGGTTTTGTAGGCGTAAATCTTCAAGATTATCTCGAGAAAACACATCAAATAAATGCTTTGAGTGTTCGTTACAAACCTAATCAGAGAGTTGAGATAAAAGGCGATGCTATTATTCACTTAGCGGGTAAAGCCCACGATTTAAAAAAAGTATCTCAATCATCGGAATATTACGAAGCTAATTTTGAGTTAACCAAGCAATTGTTTGATGTTTTCTTAACTTCGGATTCGGCTGTGTTTATTTTTATGAGTACTGTAAAAGCGGTGGCAGATGAAGTGAAGGGAATATTAAGCGAAGATGAAGTACCAAACCCTAAAACGCATTACGGCATTTCTAAACATCAGGCAGAGGACTATATCTTAAGTCAGGAATTGCCTGAAGAGAAAAGAGTTTATATCCTAAGACCATGTATGATTCACGGACCAGGGAATAAAGGTAATTTGAACTTGTTATATCAATTGGTTGTCAAAGGATTGCCTTGGCCATTGGGGGCATTCGAGAACCAGCGTTCTTTTTTGAGTATCGAAAACCTTTGTTTCATCATCAAGGAATTATTGGAAAATGAATCGATTCCTTCAGGTGTATATCAGGTCGCTGATGACAAATCGTTATCCACAAACGAAATGATTCAATTATTGGGTGTTAGTTTAGATAAAAAAAGTAACATTTGGTCAATTCCCGTTTCTTGGATTAGGAAAGTAGCCAAATTGGGAGATGGTTTACATTTGCCACTGGATTCAGAACGTTTGCAAAAACTAACGGAGAATTATGTGGTGAGTAATCAAAAGATAGTAAAGGCTATTGGAAAATCTTTGCCTGTGTCGTCAGAGAAAGGATTGGTGAGAACTTTTGAGTCGTTTAGAAAATAAAAAATATAAAAATGAAAATAGCCCTTATAACAGGAATCACGGGACAAGATGGAGCCTACTTAGCTGACTTATTATTAAAAAAAGGATATGAAGTTCACGGTATCAAGCGCCGTTCTTCGTTATTCAATACGGATCGAATTGATCATTTGTATCAAGATCCTCACGAAAAAAATATTCGTTTCAAATTGCATTATGGGGATTTGAGTGACTCGACCAACTTAATCCGTATTATTCAGGAAGTGCAACCGGATGAGATTTATAATTTGGGAGCGATGAGCCATGTAAAAGTAAGTTTTGACACCCCGGAATATACTGCGAATGCTGATGGTATTGGTACGTTACGTTTACTGGAAGCGATGCGTATCTTGAATTTAACTAAGAAAACGAAGATCTATCAAGCATCGACTTCGGAATTATATGGTTTGGTTCAGGCAGTGCCACAATCGGAAACAACGCCTTTTTATCCTCGCTCGCCTTATGCTGTTGCTAAGATGTATGCGTACTGGATTACAGTAAATTACAGAGAAGCGTATGGGATGTATGCTTGTAATGGTATTTTGTTCAACCATGAGAGCCCGTTGCGAGGGGAAACTTTTGTAACGCGTAAAATTACCAGAGCGGTATCTAAAATGGCTTTGGGTTTACAGGACAATCTTTATTTAGGGAATTTGGATGCCCGTAGAGACTGGGGACATGCCAAGGATTATGTAGAGGCTATGTGGTTGATTTTGCAACAAGACCAACCCGAGGATTATGTTATCGCTACAGGGGTTACGACTACGGTTCGTGATTTCGTAAGTATGTCATTTGGAGAAGTAGGCATAACTATCGTATTCAGAGGAGAAGGAGTAGATGAAAAGGGATATGTGGTTGCTTGTTCTAATCCCGATTATCAAATTGAAATTGGAAAAGAAGTGGTTGCAGTAGATAAGACTTATTTCCGTCCAACGGAGGTAGATCTGTTGATTGGCGACCCTAAGAAATCCAATACAAAATTGGGTTGGAAACCTAAATATGATCTACCTATGCTAGTCAAAGAAATGATGGCAGCAGATGTGGAGCATTTTCAAAAAGAGAAAATGTTGCAAGAGGCGGGTTATTTTATTAAGAATCAGTTTGAGTAATCGGTTATCGGTTGTGGGGTTATCAGTTGAAGGTTCTCGATACAAGAGCAGTAAAGGTGTCGCATTGCCATTCTAAATTACTACCGCGGATGTTTTTATTGAAAAATGGTTCTCGATGCAAATTTCTGAAAAAGCGGTTTGCATTTTCTGAAAATTTACTCGAACTGACGAGATAGTTGTTACGTCATTTTATATTTTTTTGAATAGAAATTGTGCCTCGAACTGACGACATACTTAAAAAGATTAATAGTATAAATAAATATGAACAAACAAGATAAAATATACATTGCCGGTCATCGTGGTATGGTGGGTTCCGCTATTTTGAGAGCATTACAAGCTCAGGGATATACTAATTTATTGGTGCGCACTTCTTCGGAACTGGATTTGCGGAATCAACAAGCCATAGCCGATTTTTTTGCAGAGGAAAAACCGGATTTTGTGTTTTTGGCCGCAGCGAAAGTGGGAGGAATTGTGGCTAATAATACTTATAGAGCTGATTTTATATATGAGAATTTGATGATTCAGAATAATGTGATTCATCAAGCTTATGTGAATGGCGTTAAAAAATTGATGTTTTTGGGTTCTTCCTGTATTTATCCAAAGTTAGCTCCTCAGCCATTGAAAGAAGAATATCTGCTTACAGGAATTTTAGAGCCAACCAATGAACCTTATGCCATAGCCAAAATTGCAGGAATTAAAATGTGTGATGCCTACAGGGATCAGTATGGCTGTAATTTTATCTCGGTAATGCCGACAAATTTATATGGGCCGAATGACAATTATGACCTAAATAATTCACATGTTTTGCCGGCGATGTTGCGTAAGTTTATCACAGCCAAACGCAATGGAGATGCATCCGTAACCATTTGGGGAACCGGGAGTCCGAAAAGAGAATTTTTGCATGCCGATGATTTGGCAGAAGCGTGTTTGTTCCTGATGGAAAATTACAATGAATCTGGCTTGGTTAATATAGGAATTGGCGACGATGTTTCTATATTGGAATTGGCCCATTTGATAAAAAAAATAGTTGGATTTGAAGGGGGGATTTTAACCGATACTACAAAACCCGACGGAACACCAAGAAAGTTAATGGATGTTTCAAAATTAAATGGTTTGGGCTGGAAAGCAAAAATTACTTTGGAAGAGGGGATTCAGAGAGTTTATGAAGAAATCAAGGATGTTAGTTGGGAAGAGGTTAGAGTTGTTTAAAGCTCAAAGAATATATACTCGTCAACAAGTATTCATGATAATAGAGAAATGAGTTAGGAGTGAAAACAGGAAAGACATTGTAAGATGAGATGCTTCCTCCGTCAGCATGACAAAATTGTGGTTGCTGTATGGGAAAAACCAACAGCAAAAGGAATAATAAATGAAAGCAAACAAAAACAACAACTACGTCTTAATCATGGCAGGTGGCGTTGGAAGCCGATTTTGGCCAAAGAGCCGCAACCACTTTCCGAAACAGTTTATCGATATATTGGGAATAGGAAAGTCGCTTTTGCAATTAACGTATGAACGTTTTTTGAAAATTTGCCCTGCGGAAAATGTTTATATTTTGAGCAATCAGCAGTATTTGGGTTTGATAGAGGAACAACTGAAGGGAATATCGGTAAACAATATTTTACTGGAACCCAGTCGCAATAATACTGCTCCTTGTATTGCCTATGCTTCCTATAAAATTTTTAAAAATAATCCCAACGCCAATATCGTGGTGGCGCCTTCGGATCATCTGATTTTGAAGGAAACCGAGTTTTTGAAAAAAATCACACAAGCTTTAGATTATACCGCAACAAACGATGCGCTGGTCACCCTTGGGATTAGCCCTACACGGCC
>Ga0137353_1000083_pt1 | contig 19996 bp, 14 predicted proteins | sample EasRivERMLT760_2_FD_104759 | JGI IMG/M metagenome (GOLD analysis project Ga0137353, IMG submission 104759) | Soil microbial communities from meander-bound floodplain in the East River, Colorado, USA - East River MetaG ERMLT760_2 | ecosystem: Environmental > Terrestrial > Soil > Floodplain ...
CTTCATGGGATAACGCTCCAAAAAATCCTTGAAAAATTAGTCGATCATTATGGATTTGATACTCTGGGAGAATTGATAAAAATTAAATGTTTTAATGATAATCCGAGTATAAAATCGAGTTTGACTTTTTTGCGTAAAACCGATTGGGCGAGAAAACAGGTGGAAGACTTGTATGTGAAAACAATTCCAAAGTTTAGAGAATCTATTTAATCTGATTTAAGAGTTATTTTTTGTTTAAAAGCGAATAAATAACAGTATCCAAAAAACGGCCGTCATAAAATTCATTTTCTTTTAAATGCGCTTCTTTTATGAAATTGTTTTTTTCTAAAACCCTAGCCGATCCATAGTTTTCAGGATCAATTACAGCCTCGATGGAATGAAGTTGCATACCGTTGAAACCGTAATTTACGGCCTCTTTTATTGCTTCGCTTATAATTCCTTTCCCATTGAATTCAGGAAGTAGCATATATCCGATTTCTGAACGGTAATGCTCCGGTTTCGTTCTGTAATAGCCTATGATTCCGATTAGTTTTGGATTGCCTTTCAGTGTTATTGCCCAATTAATTCCTTCATTAGTCTCGATTTTCTCATCAAACATTTTAATAAGTTCCAAAGCCTCATCTATTGTTTTCAGCATTGGCCTAGGAATATATTTCATGGTTTCAGGATTAGAACGCAAGGTCAATATTTCGTTGGCATCATTCGCATCAACACGTCTCAATAATAAACGTTCGGTTTCAAGGTTTGGAAATGGGTTAAAATTGATAGTTAACATAATATATTAATATTAAAGAGTATTAAAGGATTTCGATGCTGAATTTTGAATTGAATGTTTGGTTTGCTTCCAGAATTTGAATCCCTTCTTTTTGAAATAAATTTCCCGAATTATCTTCGGTGTCTGAATATCCAAACCAGGGTTCAATACAAAGGAACGGAGCATCTTTTTTTGTCCATATTCCCAAATTTGGAAAGTCATTGAAATGCACTCTTAGATATGGGTTTTCGTTTTTTAGAATGGTCAGGGTTTTAGATTGCAGCGTTTTAAAAATCAAAGCATCATTTTCAAATAACGGATATGATAGAGGCAGTTTGTTATCCTGTAAAGCGACTTTCTTCTTGTTGTTTGAAATCAAATCATTTTCCAACAGATGCCACTCTAAAGTTTCGTCTTGTTTAAATTCTAAAGCGAAATTTTCAAAATTACCAGGTAAGGCAAAGGCCGGGTGTGCACCAATAGAAAAAGGCATTTTCGAATTTCCTATATTGATGACTATATATTGAATGTCTAAAAAGCTTTCCTGTAATGTATAAATGATTCGCAGTTCGAAAGAAAAGGGATAAACTTTTTGGGTTTCCAATGACGATTGAATAGCGAAAGTGGCACTATTTTCTTTCTTGTCAATTAATTCAAATTCCATGTCTCTTGCAAATCCATGTCGAGACAAATGAAATTCTTTGTTTTCGATATGATATGTGTTATTTTTTAGTGTACCGACAATTGGAAACAAAACAGGGGAGTGTTTCCCCCAAAAGGCGGGATTGCCGCCCCATATATATTCTTTGTCAGAATTGTTTTTTAAAGAATATAATTCGGCACCAAAATGATTTATATGTGCTGTCAGTTTTGAGTTTGTAATGGAGGTGGTCAAAATTGCTGTTGATTGAATTGAACTTAATTTGATGTAAATATATTTTATAATTTTTATATAAATGAGATTATTTGCGAATAGTAGTATTGATAAATATTTATAAAATGTTTGTGTTTGATACATTGTATTATTTTTATTTGTCTTATTTTGCTATCAAAATAATTAGAATGATGAAAAAAGGTAGCTTCAGAGCCGTTCTCCAATTGGCTTTATTATTGGGGTTTTTATCTGTATGGGCGCAACAAAGTCCAACAGCCACAGCAAATAGTATCGTTTCAAAGTACGATTACCATGATGCTTTTGCTCCATTTTTTTACACTAAAAACGGCACAAGCACCCGTTCTGCAAGTGGTGAGCCCGGGGCTGAATATTGGCAAAACAGAGCCGATTATCAGTTGACAGCGAGATTAAATGCTCCAAACAACGAGATTACGGGAACAGGTGTTATTACTTATACCAATAATAGTCCAAGCAAAATGTCTTTTGTCTGGATGAACTTAGATCAGAATTTATTTCAAGCAGATTCTCGTGGAAATGCAGTTGTTCCCTTGACAGGTAGCCGAAACGGTGCTCAAGGTCAGATTTTTGACGGAGGTCATAAAATAAAATCGGTAAAAGTGATTACTACTGCCAAAGGAAAATCAGTAGAATCGGATGCGAAATACGTTATCAGTGATACCAGAATGCAGGTTTTTCTTCCAGAAGAGTTGAAAGCCAAAGGAGGAACCGTAAAAATTAAGATTGATTTCTCCTTTATTTCTCCAAATGAAGGTTCAGACAGGATGGGTGTTTTGGAAACCAAAAACGGTAAAATTTTCACCATAGCCCAGTGGTATCCGCGTATGTGTGTGTATGACGATGTAAGAGGTTGGAATACGAATCCTTATTTAGGCGCTTCAGAGTTTTATTTGGAATATGGTGATTTTGATGTGAATATTACAACACCTTCCAATCATATTGTGGTTTGTTCCGGTGAGTTGGTAAATCCTTCAGAAGTGTATACTAACGAAGAACAAATGCGTTTGGCGATGGCCAAAGTAAGCGATAAAACGATCATGATAAGAACTGCGGATGAAGTGGCATCTTTGTCTAAAGTTAATTCAACTGCTACTAAAACATGGAAATTTAAAATAAAAAATGCCCGTGATGTTTCCTGGTCATCATCAGCGGCATTTATTTTAGATGGTGCGAAAATTAATTTGCCAAGCGGTAAAAAAGCATTAGCTCTTTCTGTTTATCCTGTAGAAAGCGCCGGAAATCAAGCTTGGGGGCGCTCGACAGAATACACCAAAGCATCTATAGAGAATTATTCCAAAAGATGGTTTGAATATCCTTATCCAGTGGCTACGAATGTGGCCGGAAATGAAGGAGGAATGGAATACCCTGGAATTGTTTTTTGCAGTTGGGAATCCAAAGGAGAAGATTTATGGGGAGTTACCGATCATGAGTTTGGCCATATTTGGTTTCCGATGATCGTAGGTTCCAATGAGCGTTTGTTTGCGTGGATGGATGAAGGATTTAATACTTTTATCAATTCGATAAGTTCTTTTGATTTTAACAACGGAGAATACAAACAAAAGAAAGCCGATTTACACGAAGAAGCGAATTTTTTTACCAATCCAGCGACAGAAACGATGATGAGTTCACCGGATAATATGAAAGAAGCTCATATTGGCCTTTTGTGTTATTCTAAACCAAGTGCGGGATTAGTGATGTTGCGCGAACAGGTTTTAGGACCGGAACGTTTTGATCTGGCTTTACGTACTTATGTAGAGCGCTGGGCATTCAAACATCCAACACCGGATGATTTCTTTAGAACCATTGAGAATGTGGCAGGCGAAGATTTAAGTTGGTTTTGGAGAGGGTGGTTTCAATACAACTGGCGTTTTGATCAGGGAATTAACTCGATTAAATACGTAAAAAATGATCCGAGTCGTGGAGTTATTATTACAATTGAAAATTTCGAGAAATTACCAATGCCGGTAATCCTGGATGTAAAAACCAAAAGCGGAGCCGTTACCCGAGTTAAATTGCCGGTCGAAATTTGGCAAAGAAACACCAATTGGTCATTCAAACATAATTCTACCGAAGAAATAGAAAACATCACGATCGATCCGGATCATGTTTTTCCGGATAGTAATGAATCCAATAATGTATGGTTGTCAACCAATGGAATCATTGAAAAAGACATTATTTTAGATGGATATCTAGGGACCTATTCCACTAAAATGGCTCCACTTAAAATTGTATTATCCGAAAAAAATGGTGTTTTGAATGTTACAATTACAGACTATCCAAAGTTTAGCATCGAGCCAATTGGAAAAGACCTTTTTGAATCAAAACAAGCGGGACTTAAATTTCAATTTAATGAAGCTCAAAATGGGTTTGATATGATTTTGAATGATGGGCGAAAAATGCCATTTACAAAAGAGTAATATTTTTTAATTATCACCTATAAAAAAGGTCGTCCGGAATAATTCCAGACGACCTTTTTTTATTTAATAATTTCTCAACGATTAATGGTATAGAAGTGATATAATCGATAACCGAAAATCATTCTTTTTTATTCCGGAATTTGCTGGCTCAAGCAATGTAAAGTTCCAAAACCCCAAATAAAATCAATCGCACTTATTCCGATGATTTCTCTGTCCGGAAAACAATCCGCAAGGATGTTCAAGGCGATTCTGTCATTGGCATCATTAAAAGTAGGAACCAATACGCAGTTATTCAAGATCAGAAAATTGGCATAACTCACAGGCAAGCGCAATCCGTCAAAATCCAAACGTTTTGGCATAGGCAATTCAACTATTTTAGGAGATTTTCCGCTTTCTAATTTGGCGTTTTGCAAACGTTTTAAGTTGTCCTGCAATGGCGCAAAATTGCTATCATCGGGATCCGATTCTACAATCGTTACAATGGTGTCCTCGTTTACGAATCGGCATAAATCATCAATATGCCCGTGCGTGTCATCTCCTTCAATTCCGTCCCCTAGCCAAATTACATTGGTAATCCCAAGATATTCTTTGAATACCGCTTCGTAATCTGCTTTGGTGAAATAAGGATTTCGCACTTGTATCTCGGGATGCATCAGGCATTCTTCGGATGTTAGTAAAGTGCCTTTACCGTTGGTGTCGATGGCACCGCCCTCCACAATTACCGGTTTTCCTTTATACACCACTTGGGTAACAGGAAGCTTCAGGAATTCGCCTACTTTGGAAGGAACCAACTTGTCCAGTTGTATGTTTTTGTATTTGGCCCAACCATTAAAATTAAAGTTCAGCGCTTCTCTTTCAGAACCATTTTTTACAATGATTGGTCCCGAATCACGCATCCAACTTCGGTTGGTTTTATAAATGATATACGATACGTTTTCGAGTTGTACATGAGCTTCTTCAAGCATTCCGGCAACTTTTTCTTTTAAGTTGTCGTCGGCTACAACCAAAATCACCTGCTCATAAGCAGCTACTTTTTTGATAAATTCAACAAATGCCCATTGTATAGCTTCATACTTTCCCGGCCAATCTTTACCATTGTGCGGAAAACAAAGCAAAATACCCTGTTGTTTTTCCCACTCCGCAGGAAATCTTCTATTGGTAGTACTCATAATTAGTCGATTGCTCTTTTTGTGATATCGCCAAAAGCATCAATTCTTCTGTCTCTAAAAAATGGCCAGTTCTGGCGCACATTTTCCTGTAAATCCAAATCGACTTCGGCAATCAGAATTTCTTCTTTATCGTGTGAGGCTTGCGCCAAAATTTCACCTTGAGGCCCTGCTATAAATGAAGATCCCCAGAACTGAATTCCAGCTGTATCAGGCAGATATTGCTCTAAACCGATTCGGTTTGCCGCAGCCACATAAACGCCATTGGCCACCGCATGTCCTTTCATTACATTCATCCAGGCACCGTGTTGGTTTACGCCATATTCGTCTTTTTCTGCCGGATGCCATCCAATTGCGGTTGGGTAAAATAAAACCTCTGCTCCTTGTAAAGCCGTTAAACGTGCCGCTTCGGGATACCATTGATCCCAACAGATGAGCGTTCCCACTTTTCCTTTATTGGTTGGAAAAGCTTTGAAACCGATATCTCCAGGCGTGAAATAGAATTTTTCGTAGAAATGTGGATCATCCGGAATGTGCATTTTACGGTATAGTCCCGCTTCCGATCCATCAGTGTTAATTATATAAGCACTATTGTGGTAGATTCCCGCCATTCTTTTTTCGAAGAAAGGAACAATAATAACCACACCTAATTCTTTTGCCAAAGCACTAAAAGCAATAAAAGAAGTGCTGTATAATGGCTCTGCCAAGGCAAAATTATCCACGTCTTCACTTTGACAGAAATAATGACTGCTGTATAATTCCGGTAACGAAATCACTTCGGCACCAAGATTGGCGGCATCACGCACCCAGCTTAAACATTTTTTCAGGTTGTTTTCGGCAACATCATTAAGATTCAATTGAATGACTGCTATTTTATATTTCTTGTTTGGCATGACTAAAAATTTAGACTGCAAAAATAGTTATTTTTATAAAGAGTAGCGGTAAACCATTTTAGAAATATTTCATTCCTAATTATTATTTTAGTGGAAAGAAATTAAGAATAAAACGGTTTTTTTAGCAATAGTCTCCTGACGTTTGCACGAACAGAAAGAATTATGGAGGCAGAAAATAGAGACAGTCTTTTGCATAATGAATTTCTTATTTGTAAAAATGAAAATTTCAGTTAAGGACGATATGTTATATAATAATGAGAGTTTGATGTTGCTATTAGTGTGTTAATTTTAATTATTTGAATCCAATAGTTGTAGTTTTGTATTTCAATTTTTTAGAAAGAACCATGAAATGAGCATGACCGTGATTGGTGGCAAACACCAATGCTGATATGCGATTCGAGCGATAGCGAACAGGCGTAGCAATTACATATTCAATAAAAAGCAATAAATATCAACATATGAAAATATTATATACCTATATCAAACTACACAAGCCTTTATTGTTTCTGGCTTTGTTTTTGGCAGCAATTAACCAATGTTTTTCCTTATGCGACTCCATTATTATAGGTAAATTGTTGAACCAGTGTGGTGTTGGAGTAGCCAGTTTCAATCATAATTTAGCTAATTATACCAAAGCGGTTTCAGGTTGGTTGGCTCTGTCTTTAGGAGCTGCAATGATGTCAAGAATAGCCAAAAATTTCCAAGATTATTTTACCAATATTATTATTCAACGAACTGGGGCAAAAATGTATACTGATGGTATTCAAAAAGCATTGGAGTTGCCTTTTCAGGATTTTGAAGATCAGCGAAGTGGCGAAACATTAGGGAAACTCCAGAAAGTAAAAATTGATTGTGAAAAGTTCATCACGCTTGCCATCTCATTGGTTTTTCAATCCCTTATTGGAATCACATTTGTTGTGGTTTATGCGATTAGCATCCACTGGTTATTGGGTCCCATCTTTTTAGCAACGGTTCCTGTTATTGCATTTATCAGTTCTTTTTTGGGTACAAAAATCAAAAAAGTCTCCAAAGAAATACTTGGCGAAACAACTGCTTTGGCCGGTGCAACTACTGAATCTTTGCGTAATATCGAGTTAGTGAAAAGCCTTGGTTTAACGGAGCAAGAAGTGAATCGTTTAAACACTACTACGATAAAAATATTAGGACTAGAGTTAAAGAAAGTACGTTTTATTCGTTCTTTGAGTTTCATTCAAGGGACAACCGTTCATTTTATGAGAACGGCTTTAGTTTTTGCGTTATATATGTTTATTTTTCAAGGAATCATCAAGCCGGGAGATTTGATTACCCTGATGTTTTTCTCTTTCTTTTTGTTTAATCCCCTGCAGGAGCTTGGCAATGTTATAGCGACTTATAACGAAACAAAAGCCTCGATGGATAATTTTGGGAATTTGATGAATGCCAAAAGCGAAGAGAAACCTTTGTATCCAAAAACAATCGGGTTTATTAATAATTTGAAATTTTCAAACATTTCTTTTAGGCATCAAACTGCCACTACTTATGCTGTTAAAGACATTTCTTTTGAAGCCAAAGCGGGAGAAACCATTGCTTTTGTAGGGCCTTCGGGAAGTGGTAAAACTACTTTGGTCAAAATGTTGGTGGGGTTGTACATACCTGCGGAAGGAGCTATTTTTTACAATGAAATAAACGCCAAAGACATTGACCTAACCGAGTTGCGACAACAATTGGGTTTTGTGACCCAGGATGCGCAATTGTTCTCAGGAACCATAAAAGACAATTTACTGTTTGTGAAACCCAATGCAACCGATGCCGAAATAAATGATGTATTGCAAAAATCAGCCTGCCAAAATTTATTGGCGCGTGCAGAAAAAGGGCTGAATACCACTATTGGCGAAGGCGGTATTAAAGTATCGGGTGGGGAAAAACAGCGATTATCCATTGCAAGAGCATTATTAAGAAATCCAAGATTACTTTTATTTGATGAGGCGACCTCTGCTCTTGACTCCATTACGGAAGAAGAAATTACGCAAACCATTCGAAATATATCTTCAAAACAAGATCAAATTACCGTTTTGATAGCCCATCGTTTGTCGACCATTATGCATGCTGACAAAATATATGTGTTGGAACAAGGAGCCATTATAGAACAAGGAAAGCACCAAGATCTATTGAATGAAAAAGGACTGTATTATGCCATGTGGAGACAGCAAATAGGGGAGAGAAAAATAGTTTAAGAATTATTAAACTTCAATTTGACGTTCGCAAGGACTTTGATTGTGAAATTGTATTACTTGCTCAGCGTGTGTGGCGAAGTCGGGTTCCGTAAGCTTTCGGGATCGTACGGGGCTTTCCTGTCGATACCCGTCGTCAACTTATTTGTTGACAAAAATTAAACGGGAACTATAAATCAGGCTTTAAATCGCCCCTTTCTCCCTCAAGCCATCTCTGCAGCATTACTCTTTCGGAGGGAGCCTGATGAGTTCCCCCTGCTAAAACATCTAAAAACTTGTCCCAAAGATCTTTTTCCTGACTAAATTCTTTTTTAAAATCTTCAAAAGCCTTCAAATAATCTTTTTCATATTTGTCAGCTTCTTCAAAGTTAAAATTTTCCGGTATATGAGTTAGGAGAATTTGAGTAAGCTTGTGTATTTCTTTAGGCGTATATTTTTCCATCATTTGAAGTTCTATTTCGCAAGCTTTAGCGTGTGAAACAATTAATGGCAAAATAGTGTCTTCAAAATTGCATACGTCTTTTTTCCAATGCATGTGTTCGCTTTCAGGAAGTATCTCGAATCCCAAATTTTCCAAATTTTTATTCGCATCTTTCAAATTATTCAAATGCAACTTGAACTGCTTCCATAACGCTGATGAATCGGATCTGTCATGGTTTTTAACTTTTTCTTTCGCGGAATTAAGTATTTCGTTTATAATTTTCAAAGAACCGTTCATTTCCTTTAAACCGTTCTTCCATTTTTCCTGTGATTCGGATGAACTATGAGCTTCAATTATTGCCAAAGCATTTTTATTCAACTCTTCCAGATTTTTCTCTATTTGCAGCATTTGTGAATAATGCTTTTCCAAAGCGCTATTAAAATTTCTTATTGACAGTAGGGCTCTGAGTTCTGAGTGATAAGCTTCATTTTTCATGGGTTCCTCCGCTTTTAGTATTTTGTTAACTGATTTTTCTATGGACTATCAAATATACGTAGAAAAAATGATCTTGGGATTCTGTCGCATCTATTATTCACAAATCTAATTCGCTGTTAGAGAGCTCAATGTCATTAAGTTAATGATGGATTCGTCAGTCCGAGTTGAGCAAAGGTTTTTGGACAAAAAAACTTTGCGAACCCTGATAGTTATCGGGGGAGAACCTTTACGTTTCATAAAACTTCTCGATACAATTTTTAACATTAAAGCTGTCGCATTAATATTAAAAACCACTCGGAATGATGGGTAAAACAGCTGGATTTAATGACATTGGGGGCACGCCTCTTGATTTTGTAGGCGTTGCTTTTGTTTTTTGTAGGCACGCCTATGCTTTTGGTAGGCACGCCTATACTTTTCGTAGGCGCGCCTCTTGATTGTTTAGGCGTGCCTATACTTTAAGTAGGAACGCCTATGCTTTTTGATTGCGGACACGGACGGGACGCTCGCGCTAGCCTATTATTTTATAAAGAATGCTCGCACCAGTCTTTGCTGGGAGTTTGATTCTATTTTTAATTTAGAATTAATTTTTTAGTTATTACTTTATTGTCTTCAAAAATAATTTTAACAAAATAAATCCCTTTTGATCGATTAGAAAGACTGATTTTGAAATTGTTTTTTATGTCTGGATTATCTTGAGAGTATATTACTTTTCCCCAAATATCAATTATCATTATTCTACTTGCATTTTCAAATTCGTTTAATAAGGCAATTGTTACCTCACTTTCAGCTGGATTTGGATATAAAAGGATTGCTGAATCATTTATAATTGACTCAATTGTATTTAAAATGCCGGAATTAAATTCAAATTTATCTGAATATATAACAGTTCCGTTATATATTGCTTTTAGTCTATAATAATAAATTTGATTAGGCAAAAGATTATCTATAGTTGCTGTTGTGGTGTTTGTTCCATACCCATAGGTATAGTTAGGTGAACCATCAATTGTAGAGCCATAACTTTCTGTCAGTCCGTATTCAAATTGAATGTTGGTTAGTAAGTTACCATAAGGATTAATAAGACCTATTAGATTAATAGAGGTTTTTTTGTTATCTATTGTTCCTGAAGCTAAAATTATTTTTCCTGAAGTATTGAATACACTTTCTTTACTGTAAATAATTTCTGTTCCGTTTAATGCTTTAATTCGGTAGTAATAGGTCGCACTTGGATCTAAGTTCGATAGTGTAGCAGTTACATGATTTGAAGTATTTACAGGTACTTGATTTATGCTAGCAGCAAGGTTATTTTCATAATTTATTGTTCCATATTCAAAAATTATATTAGTTATGTCTTTACTGTAAGCAGAAATATTAGCAGATAACGTTACATTGTTCCCATTAATACTTGGATTGTGAAAATAAATGGAATATTCAGGATCTGTTTTAAATGATTTAGCGGAACTATATATTTCTATACCATTATGAACCGCTTTCATTCTTACATAATAAGTAGTTTCTGGTTTTAAATTTATTAAATTACTTATTATGTTACTAGTTGTATTGGCTTTAACTAAAGTGTTATTTGTTAAAGTACTAAAAGTTGAAAAATCTTGTTTTTCCCCATATTGAAATTCAATGTTAGAAATCTCATTTTGATTAGAAATTATTTTTCCTGTCACTTCTGCAGTATTATAATAATAATTATAAACATTATTCATGGTTAATACATAATCTGGAAGTGTGGTAAAACTCAATGTTTCACTTGTATAATCAGCGTTATTATATGTCGCTTTAAGTCTGAAATAATAAGTGGTGTTTGGCTTAAGTCCATTTAAAGATGTAGAGACATCTACCGATGTATTTGGGTTTGCTGAGTTTGGAGTTGTGTTAATTACGCTATTAAAAGTAGAATTTAAGCTATACTCAAATCGTATGTTTTCTATAAGTCCTTCATTCGATGTAACATTACCTTTTATAATGGTGCTTTTGTTTGATGTATTTTCTGCAGGATATATATGAATTGCAATAGGATCAAATTCTATATTGCTTTTTAAAATTATTCCATTGTTGCCAGCAATAAATATGTTTTTTTCGAAAATTGAAATTGAATTTGAGGTAAAGAGAGATGAAACAGTTGTTAAATATTCCCAACTAATACCTCCGTTAATAGTTTTATACAATTTACCATTATCATCAAAAATGTAACCTACGTTATTAGAATAAAATTTTACAAATGTATAATACTCATAAGGAATAGTTAATTTTTCCCATGTAATTCCTCCGTTTTTAGTTTTATACATTAAACCATTATCTCCAACAAAATAACCATTGTTTTCATCTAAAAAGTGAAAAGATTTAATATTTTCATCTACGTCAATATTTATATTCCAAGTATTACCTCCGTCTATAGTCTTGTACATTCTACCACCCGAATGGCCAATGCGATGAGCATAACCAACTTGATTATTGAGAAATTGTATTTGCCCAAATTTTTCATTCAAGACTTCTTTCCATGTAACACCTCCATCAATAGTTTTCAATACTTTTCTTTGATTATAACCTCCCGATATAAAACCAGTATTTTCATTGATAAAAGAAATAGAATTAATTCCTTCATCAATAATATTATATCCATTATTTGATGGAATCCAAGTAACACCTCCATTTAATGTTTTGAGTACTTGACCGCCATATGGACCACCTGTTGTGGCGTATCCTAAGTTTTCATTTAAAAATGTAAACTCGCTTGCTGAAACGGATTGTCCAAGATTTAATGAGCCAACATATATCCAATTATTACCACTATCGCTCGTTTTGAAGAAATTATCTCCAACCTGCGCGTATCCAATATTTTTATCAATAAACTGTAGTTGATTAATATCATTATAAGTAGGTGAGTGCTGAATCCATGTATTTCCGCCATCTACAGTTTTAACAATTCTTCCTCGAGCACCGGTTGCATATCCAATATTGTTATCTAAAAAATGAATCCCATATATTGAAGTTCTATAAACTCTTCCGTTTTGAAAACCAGCCCAAGACCAGGTGTTTCCCCCGTCTGTAGTTTTAAAAATAACACCATGATCACCAGCAGCATAACCAATACTTTCATTTAAAAAAGAAAAAGTATATATAGCATCACTTATATTTAAAACTTTAGTCCAAGTTTCTCCACCATCAATGGTTTTATACATTTCATTTTGCTCTTTGGTATAAAAACCAATATTTTGATTTCTAAAATAAACGGTGAATAAACTGGAAGGTGAAACATTGGAACTTTGTGTAACATACCAATTTTCGCCACCATCAATTGTTTTGAGCATTGTTCCATAATTACATGCTGCATGCCCAATTAATGCGGTCACAAAAAAAGTTTTGTTAACACTGACATTTGGAATAGTTTTACTAGTCCAGGTATTGCCTCCATCAGATGATTTAATTATGCTATTGGGGCTCGAGATGATTATAGTTGATTCATCTATTATGTTAACAGTATTGAAATCCCCACTAAAACCAGTTGTTATTTGTGACCAAGAAGCGCCACTGTCAACAGATTTCAGTACAAAACCATTATTACCAACAATATAACCAATTTTTTGATTGAAGTTTAAATCATTACCACTAATTATGTCTTGTTTTTTATGCCATGAAATTCCAGCATCTAAAGTCTCAAGTATTTCATTATAATTTAAGACATATCCAATATTACTCGATACAAATTGAACATCTATGCCATTATTACTGGATGGTTTTGGGTTCAATAATTCCCATTTTTTTTGAGAATATGTATTTGATACAAAACAAAAAAGAAAAGTAATATATAATAGATTTTGTATTTTTCTTTTTTTTAAAGTCATTGAAATTTTCATTTTCTTTTTTTATCTGTTTTGGTTTATATTCTTTTTAATATTGAAGAATTTATTTCAACATTATCTGAAATTTATTTGGTTATTGAAGTATGTGTTATATTTTTTTCAAAAGTAGATAAAAAAGAATGAATCATCGTACTAATTTTTTATTTCGTTCCTATACATAATTTTGTAAAAGGCTCAGACGAAGGTTTTGTTTTTCAATCTCTATTAATAGTATATAAAGAATTGTCGTCTAGCCCCGATGGGAGCAAGTATCCTTTTTTTATTAACACTTTTAACCCTTTCAGAGTTCAAAACTCTGAAAGGGTTGCGTTTAAAAAAGATACTGCGGACAGCGGGACAACAGTTGATGTAAGCACAAATGCCTCTGCTCCTAAAAAGAAAAAACTACAAAGTGTTGCCACCTTGCAGTTTTTTTTAATTATTTATGCAGCTAAAGAGTATTCAGTTTTATGGTTCTCAGTTTTTTTTAATCATCTTTTTGAATAGGTTTACAATTCCCAAAACAACCAGCCCAATTATAAGTCCGATAGTAAATTCTTTTATTATTAAGGGTAATTGGGGTAATACATGATGAAAAAAATCAATATTATGTACAAATATGCCGCCAGCTACTAAAAGCAAAGCTATTGTACCGATAACAGATAAACTTTTGATGACTTTGGGTAATGCTTGTACCAGTATGTTGCCTATAGTTTTTGATAAGCTACGTTCTTTAGCACTCAGTTCAATAAGTTTTAAACCGAGTTCATCCATTCTTACAATTAAGGCTACAATGCCGTAAACACCTATGGTTGCTATTATTGCAATTATTGAAACAACCATAATCTGCGATGAAATAGGTTTTTCAATTACGGTGCCCAGCGTAATAATTACGATCTCTACCGATAAAATAAAATCGGTTACTATTGCTGATTTTATTTTTTCCTTTTCAAAAGTCAAAATTTCCGCTTCGGTCAACGGTTGCATCGAAATTTCGTGTTTTGAATGCTCATGAGGAAAGAGGTACTCATATATTTTTTCGGCGCCTTCGTAGGCTAAATAAAGTCCGCCAAGCACTAAGATTATTATAATAGCCAAAGGGGAAAAAGCACTTAACAGAAAAGCTATTGGTAAAATGATTGCTTTATTAATAAAGGAACCTTTTGCAATTGCCCATAATATGGGGAGTTCTCTTGATGAAATAAATCCGGAAGCTTTTTCGGCATTAACGGCTAAATCATCACCCAAAATACCAGCCGTTTTTTTTGCTGCAAATTTACTCATTACTGCAACATCATCCATAATTGCTGCGATATCATCTAATAATGCGAAAAAACCTGATGCCATTATAATTTGTTTTAGGAAGACGTTGATTTTGGTATTGCTTTGCCAAAATTTGATCAACGCGTTTCGATTGTTTATTGGTGCGAATCTAAAACTTTTTATTTATAAATTAATTTTTAGAAATACTGAATTTCTGGTTTAGCCCCGATGGAAGCAAATATCCTTTTATAAACGCTTTTTAACCCTTTCAGAGTTTGGAACTCTGAAGGGGTTGCGTTTAAAAAAGATGCTGTGTACAGCGGAACAACTGTTGGTGAAAGAACAAATGTCTGTGCTCCTAAAAATAAAAAACTGCAAAGGATTATCTCTTTGCAGTTTTAAAGATTGTTCTCGATACATTTTTTGTTCCATTTCATTCCACAAAAAACACTCGAACTGACGGTTTTTTATTCGTGTACCAACTCGGTCTGGTTTCTAAAAACCAATTCGCCATCGAAAGCGTCGAGAAGAATAATACTGTCGGTAGTGATTTTACCGGCGAGAATTTCTTTAGACAATTTATTCAAAACATCTCTTCGAATCACCCTTTTTACCGGTCTGGCGCCAAATTGCGGATCGTATCCTTTCTCGGATAAATAAGCAATGGCTTCGGGAGTGGCATCCATGGTGATGTTTTGTTGTGCCAGCATTTTTATGACACTTTTTAGTTGGAGGCCGACAATTTGGGCAATGTTTTCATTGGTCAAAGGCGTAAACATTACGATTTCGTCGATACGGTTGATGAATTCCGGACGCACAGTTTGTTTTAACAATCCGAGAACTTCCACTTTTGCGGCTTCGGTTGCGGCTTCAACAGCTCCTTTTAGATTCTCGAATTTTTCCTGTATGATCTGGCTTCCCATATTGGAAGTCATGATGATAATGGTGTTTTTGAAATCGGCCAAGCGTCCTTTGTTATCGGTCAATCTTCCCTCGTCCAAAACCTGCAACAGGATATTGAAGGTGTCGGGATGCGCTTTTTCTATTTCATCCAACAGAATCACGGAATACGGTTTTCTGCGCACGGCTTCGGTCAATTGTCCGCCTTCTTCATAGCCGATGTATCCCGGAGGTGCACCGACTAATCGGCTCACGCTGTGGCGTTCCTGGTATTCACTCATATCGATACGGGTCATGGCATTCTCATCGTCAAAGAGATATTCGGCCAGGGCTTTGGCCAATTCGGTTTTTCCAACACCGGTCGTACCGAGGAAAAGAAACGTTCCCACCGGTTTTTTTACGTCTTGTAACCCGGCTCGGCTTCTACGTACGGCATCACTGACCGCTTGAATAGCTTCTTCCTGACCCACAACACGATGGTGCAGCTCATCTTCCAGATGCAATAATTTTTCTCTTTCGCCCTGAAGCATTTTCATCACTGGAATACCGGTCCATTTGGCAACCACCTCGGCAATGTCTTCTCGGGTTACTTCTTCCTTGATCAATGAAGTTCCTGCTTGGTTTTCCTGCAATTGTTTCAGCAAAACATCCAAGCGTTCTTGCGCTTCTTTAATTTTTCCGTAACGTATTTCGGCCACTTTACCATAGTCTCCATCACGCTCGGCACGTTCGGCTTCGTATTTGAAGTCTTCAATTTCGGTTTTGACCGCTTGAATGTTATCGACCACGTCTTTTTCGGATTTCCATTTCGCATAGATTTTATTGCGATCGTCTTTTAGATTGGCCAAATCCATTCCCAGAATTTTGAGTTTGCTTTCGTCTTTTTCTCTTTTGATGTCTTCTATCTCGATTTCGAGTTGCATGATTTTTCGATCCAAAACATCCAGTTCTTCGGGTTTCGAATTGATTTCCATGCGCAGTTTTGAAGCGGCCTCATCCATCAAATCGATGGCTTTGTCCGGAAGAAAACGATTGGTAATATAGCGCTGCGACAGTTCGACAGCGGCAATAATGGCTTCGTCTTTTATTTGTACTTTATGATGGGTTTCATATTTTTCTTTGATACCGCGCAAAATAGAAATGGCGCTTTCGGTATCAGGTTCTTCAATCATGATTTTTTGGAAACGGCGTTCGAGTGCTTTGTCTTTCTCAAAATATTTTTGGTATTCGTCCAGAGTAGTGGCTCCAATGGCTCTCAGTTCCCCTCGGGCCAATGCCGGTTTGAGGATGTTAGCCGCGTCCATGGCACCTTCGCCGCCGCCAGCTCCTACGAGCGTGTGGATTTCGTCTATAAATAAAACAATGTCTCCCTCGGCAGATATTACTTCTTTGACCACCGATTTTAGTCGTTCTTCAAATTCTCCTTTGTATTTGGCTCCCGCAATCAAAGCACCCATATCGAGCGAATACACGATTTTGTCTTTCAGGTTATCGGGAATGTCTCCATCAACAATTCGGTGTGCCAAGCCTTCTGCAATGGCGGTTTTTCCCACTCCGGGTTCCCCAACCAGCATAGGGTTATTTTTTGTTCTTCGGGTTAAGATTTGCAGCACACGTCTGATTTCCTCGTCACGGCCTATTACGGGATCCAGTTTTCCGGTTCGCGCCAGTTCGTTGAGGTTTTTGGCATATTTGTTCAAGGCATTATAGGTCTCTTCGGCAGAGGCGGAAGTTACCCTTTCGCCTTTACGCAACTCATCGATAGCGGCTTTTAGTCCTTTTTCGGTTACGCCTTGATCTTTTAAGATTTGGGCCGCTTTACTTTTTGAGGCAAAGATGGCCAGGATTAAATGTTCTATGGAAACGAACTCATCATTCATTTTTTTGGCTATAATTTCTGCCTCGTTCAGCGTGGTATTTGTAGTTCGGGAAAGCATGATTTCGCCACCGGATACTTTAGGAAAGCTCTGTATGGTGCTATCCATAATCTGAAGGAACAAAGGCACATTAACATTCAATTTTTTCAAAATAAAAGGAGCTACATTTTCATCTACGTCGAAAATGGCTTTGAATAGATGTTCGTTTTCTATCTGTTGTTGTCCAAAACTTTGAGCCAGTTGCTGTGCGTGCTGGATGGCTTCCTGGGATTTGATAGTAAATTTGTTAATGTTCATGATTTTTTTGATTTGTAATTTATTGATTGAGTTTTGTATTCGAAAAATTAAGATTCTTTTTTATGGTTAAAAAACTATCTTTGCCCAAATATCCTTCAATTGTTGTTCCAGTACGAAAATCAAGACAAAACGTCTGATATCAGGGAATTACAAGCGACAAAATGACTTAAAAAACGACAAAATGAGTATTTTTTCTACTATATTCGGAAATTCTGAAACCCAAAACACTTCAACAAACAAAATGAATTGGATTAATTTAACTGATTTGGGACAGTTGAATGAAATTGTAACAGCTTCTCAGGAGACGCCAGTTGTAATTTTCAAGCACAGTACGCGCTGTAGTGTGAGCCGAATGGCTTTGAAACAATTTGAAAACGAGTATTGTATTGAAAATGATGAAGTTACAACTTATTTTCTTGATTTAATAGCGTTTCGCTCTATTTCTAATGCCATCGAAGAGCGTTTTGGAGTACAGCATCAGTCACCGCAATTGTTACTGATAAAGGGTGGAAAATCAGTTTATGACGTTTCCCACAGCGATATTGATGCAGCGGAATTGAAGGGGAGATTGTTACTTTAAAAAAAAGGTCAATGCTAAGTTTATTGCTGTCTTTTATTGTTATTTTTTTTCCTTTTGCGCTTTATTTTTTTGGATTTAGATTGCTGAATAGAAAAATAAAACTGGCAATTTCGATTAAGATTATTTTGACAATCGTATTTTCAATCATTGGGCTTGGTTTTTCTTTGTGGGCTATTTCAATTTACTTGGACGGTCTTCCTAAAGAGAATAAATGTGCCACAGGAGCAGCTATTTATTTTCCAATTGGATTTTATTTGTATATTATTGGAATTCCTCTTGTTACGTTTGTATTAAATAAAAGAAAATCCATAAATTGACTTTATGGATTTTCTTGAGCAATTTTTGAATCAATAAGCTCTTTTCATCTTCTCCTTTATATCATCTAAACACAAATTATTGATGCTTCCTTCATGCGTATGTTTGGTTTCCTTTGGGGATTGGAACGTGCCGTTTTCCAATTGCTCGGCAACGGCTTTGTAGGCATCCCTGAATGGCATTCCGGCAACCACCAATTCGTTAAGGGAATCTACGGTAAACAAATAGTCGTATTTTTTATCGTCCAGGATATGCTCTTTTACTTTGGTGTCCTTGATGGCAAAAATGGCACTGGCCAGCCAGGCTTTCAGGGTTTGAATCGCAGGAAATAATCCTTCTTTCACTAACTGTAAGTCCCTGTGATAACCACTCGGAAGATTGTTGGTGATTAACGTGATTTCATAAGGCAGCGCTTGGATTTTGTTGCATTTTCCACGAATCAATTCAAAAACATCCGGGTTTTTCTTGTGCGGCATGATGCTCGAGCCGGTGGTAAGATGCGACGGCAAACTGATGAAATCAAAATTTTGGCTCATATATAAACATACATCCATAGAGAATTTCGATAAGGTGGCAGCTACACTGCTCATCGCGAAAGCAACTGTTTTTTCTGATTTTCCACGGCTCATTTGCGCCGCTACAGCATTGTATTTTAGGGTTTCGAATCCTAATTCTTGCGTAGTGAATGTCCTGTTGATAGGAAATGAACTTCCATAACCTGCCGCCGAACCTAATGGGTTTTGGTCTACAATTTTCAAAGCCGCGTTCAACATGGTTATATCATCAATCAAACTTTCGGCATAGGCTGAAAACCACAGGCCGAAAGAGGAAGGCATCGCAATTTGCAGGTGTGTGTAGCCCGGCAACAACACATTTTGGTGTTTTTCTGCCGACTCCATCATTAGGTCAAAAAGGCTTTTTATCTGTTCCTTGAGTTCGATAACAACGTCCTTCAGGTACAAATGAACATCAACCAAAACCTGATCGTTACGCGAACGGGCGGTATGGATTTTCTTTCCGGCATCGCCCAGTTTTACGGTCAGCAGGTATTCGATTTTCGAATGTACGTCTTCAAAACTGTCTTCGATTTCGAAATTGCCATTTTCTACATCCTTTATAATTTCTTCCAAAGCCAGAACCAAAGAAACGGTTTCGGAATCGGTCAAGAGCCCAATTTGTCCCAGCATTTTGGCATGAGCGATGGAACCTAACGCGTCGTATTTGGCCAAAACCAAATCGAGGTCTCTGTCGTTACCAACGGTAAAGTGTTCTATTTGCTTATCGGTTGCAATTCCTTTTTCCCAAAGTTTCATAGGTTGTTGTTTTTATTTCGCAAAGATTCTCAAAGTATACTCAAAGATTCTCAAAGTTTCTATTATTTAAAAATTTCACTTGTTTCCCGATTTCCCTAGCCCCGATAGCAGCGACATCCTTTTTCTGGCTTCTTTTGGCCAGGAAAAGATATAGCGAATAGCGGGATGAGCTCCTGAAAATAATCAGGATAAATCCGAATTATTTTATTGTTTGAAAAAAATCCTCCAATATTTTGACATACAATCGGACTCCTTCTTCTATTTCGTTGATGAATATAAATTCGTCAGCCGAATGGGACCGCAGGGTTTCGCCCGGGCCTAGTTTCAGTGA
>Ga0137353_1000084_pt1 | contig 19854 bp, 35 predicted proteins | sample EasRivERMLT760_2_FD_104759 | JGI IMG/M metagenome (GOLD analysis project Ga0137353, IMG submission 104759) | Soil microbial communities from meander-bound floodplain in the East River, Colorado, USA - East River MetaG ERMLT760_2 | ecosystem: Environmental > Terrestrial > Soil > Floodplain ...
TCAGGGGGTGAACCCGAGCCGCGTCAACCCGATCTATGGCACTCCCGCGCAGATCGCATCAGCGAATCGCACGGCTCCAGCGCCGGGACCGGGACCAAACGCGGCCTATTCCATCTACGAGCGCTACAAGCCGACGAAGGCTGCGCCTGTGAAGACGCGCGCTGACGTGAGGAAGTGGGCGCAGACGCAGGAGATGCCGACTGCGGCGTGGATGCCTCAGGCTCGTGATCGATTCATCGAGAACTGGATTGACCACCAGCGCCCGTTCTACAACTGGCTGCGCGACAACGTGCTCTCGATGAAGTCGTGGCAGGAGTTGAAACTCGTCCCGGGCAGGCTGCGCGCGCTCACCGATCGCTATACGCGAACGATCATCGATCCAATCGCCACGGCAACGAACGAGTTCGCGAAGAAGCACAAGGTTACGCCTGCGCAGGCCGCTGAAGCCGTGGGGCAGTGGGCGACGATGCGCCACGTGCCCGAGGCGAACGCGCAGATTAGGCAGAAGATCCGCAACGATCTCGCCGCCGGCGACACCACGGCTGCCGCGCGCCTGAAGGCATTCGATGAAACGCAGAGGGGCATGCATCCGGGCGACAACGACCCTGATCGTGCGCCCATGGCCGGAGGCTATACCGACACCGAGGCAAACGAGATCCGCGCCGACATCGAGCGCACCTACGGAAGTGCTGATCTCCAGCGCGTTGGCGACATGATCGTCGACGGCTTCGCTCAGATGAGAGAGGAGTCGCTGAAGTCGGGTCAGTTGTCGCCAGAAGCTGTGGCTCGGTTCCCGAAGTTCAAGCACTACGTCGCGCTCACGGGCACACCTTGGGATGACTCTGCGAATGACGCCTTCGGCACCTACGTGGCGCCGAACGTGCTCAAGGAGCGCGGGGGCATGCAGACGCACGTCGCCGACCCTGCCTTGGTCGCGCTCGTTGATCGAGTGGGCCGTGTCGCCGCCTACGCCGCGTCATCTGACTTCAAGGCCGAACTCAACAACCTGTGGGAGAGCGCGGGCAAGGAGAAGAACACGATCGGTCTGGAGAAGCTTTCGAGCAACACTGCTCAGTCTCCGTTCGACTCCGACGTGATCTGGCAGGATCCCAAGGGTCAGCGCTGGATCTTCAGGTTCACCGGTCCCGCTCAAGGCGTGGGTCAGGCGATCCTGTCGAAGAATCGAGAGTACGCTGACAACTTGGTCTTGCGCAATCTCGATCGAGCGACGCGGTTGTTCTCGCGAGCGGTGACGCAGTGGACGGCCACGTTCGCGCCCATCAACATGCTCCGTGACGTGCAGGAGAAGTCTGTGCTCCTGCGCTCGCGCGACGTGCGCACACCCGACGGCGCTCAAGTCGACGTGAACGAGATCTTCAAGCGCACGTGGGCGAACGCACTCAAGCCCGAACTCTGGGCGGCGGCGCGCGCCATCGGCTTCGGCGCGAAAGCGAACGATGCCACGGCAAGCGGACGTCTCGCGAATGAACTCGTGGCCAACGGTGGTCTGTCCACGTGGGGCATGACGATCAGGCGCGGCCGCGAGGAGATCGCGAAGGAAGTCGCGCGCAAGGGCGGTCTGGGCAAGCGCATCTCACAGATCGATGACTTCGTCACCAATTACAACACCATGTTCGAGGTGGTGTCGTCGCTGGCCACTCACGCGGCCATGCGCGAGCTTGGCGTCGAGCCGAAAACTGCCGCGTTCCAGACCTTGGATCTGATGAACTTCCAGAACCAAGGCGCGAAGACTGCTTGGATCAGGACGATGTACTCGTTCTTCAACCCGGCGATGCAGAGCGGGCGAAATTTCTTCGGGCAGATCACTACTGGTCGCGGCGCGCGTGACGCTCTGGCCATGATGTTCCTGTACGCCGGTCTCTACTCTCTCGCTCGCGCCATCTCCGGTGACGACGAGGAACTTGGCAATAAGCTCGACCAGCGCGGAAGCTTCGAGATCGAGCGCAACCTTCCCATCACGATCGGCGACTCCACGATCAAGATCCCGATCGGCTTCGGGTTGTCGCAGTTCGTGTGGGCGAACACGGTCAACGCGGCGCGCGTGCTCAGCGGTCGATACGATGCGCCTACCGCAATGGCGCAGTCGGTGACGTCGTTCCTGAAGACGTTCTCTCCGATCCCGCCTTCTGAGATCGAGTTCACCAAGCAGCCCAACAACTTCTTGCTGAAGTCGGCAACGCCAACGGTGTTCCGTCCTGTGGTTGATCTTGCCACTGACACCAACGCATGGGGCCAGAAGCTCACCGCCTACTACCCCGACAAGACGAAGTTCGCCGCAGAGCAGGGGGCTCCGTCCACGCCAGTGTTCTACAAGAACATCGCCAAGGAGATGCGCAGCATCAGCGGCATCGACGCCTATCCTGAGCAGTGGCGCGTGTTCTTGGAGGGCTCTCCGATGGGCTGGGGCCCGCTCGGCTACATGCTGAAGTCGATAGCGCAGTCGAGCGCCGAGCTTGAGGGGCGCAAGAAGGATCTCATCGACGAGATCCCGGGGTCCACGGCATGGCGGATGCTGGGCGGATCGAGGTTCCTCGGAGGCACCAGCCGCTATCTCGACGCTCGCTACCACGAGCAGTACGACAAGGCGCTTGCCGATCGTCGCGAACTCAATGCTCAGGAAGGCGCGGGGAAGGAAGCGCAGTGGTTGCGCGCCAACCCCGAACGTGGTCGCCGCATCGAGGCGCTGAAGGCGCAGGAAACGGTGATGCGCTCGATCTCCAAGGACTACAATGCCCTGATTCGCGGGATGCAGAGTGGAACGATCGATTTGGAGCGCGGCCAGCAGCAACTCGCGCGTGTTGCCGAACGCAGGGAGAAGCAGATGCGCGACTTCCTGAAGCTGGCGAAGCAGTGGGATGAGGATGAGCTTGGCGAGCCGGAGGAGGTTGAGGAATGACCATCATCACCGTCAATCGCAACATCTGCCGCACCTACGTCAATCTCACCGAGTTCGCGTGCGGCTGCGAACCAGCGCAGATCAAGGTCTCAGACGTCTCGATCGTGCTCAGGCGCGCTGGACCGGGAGTGCTGGTCTGCGAAGAGGGATTCGCCAACGTCGGCTGTGGCGCTTTCATCGGGCCGCGCAAGCGTCTGGTGCGCGTGAACGGTCCCGGCATCAAGTACGTCGGCTTCGACCGTGACGCTCAGGGACGCATCGGATTTCTCTGGGACTCGAAGTTTTTGGAAGCGACTCCGGGTAGGTGGAATGGCGACCTATCCGTATGCGACAGAGTCGTGGCCACGTTGCGCTTCCAGTTGGGGCCACGGTTCATTCTCGGCGAAGCCGCCTGCGTCGAGAACGAGGTATGCCCAACCCCATCGGCGTGCCCGCCCACCTGCACTTAGGAGTCGATCATGTTCGCATATCTCGGTCTCCAGAACTTCTTCGCGGCGCTGACCGCTCCGCTTGCGCCTGAAGACGTCACGCCAAGCCTGAGGTTCGATGCGGCCGCGCGACTGTGCGCCACGCTATCGAATGGCGCGCACACCTATCTCACGTTGTCGTGTCCGGGCGGCTTCGAGATCGTGCGCGCGCGCTGCGAGTTCGGCGTCATCGTTCTCGATCGTGGCGTCGACGGCACCTCTGCGCAGGCGTTCCCGATCGGAGCTTGCCTAGCCTTCGCATGGCTTGGCGCCGGCATTGCGGATATGATCGAGCAGACCATGGCGTGCCCGCGCCCGTGCATTCCCGCCACGATCTCTTCAGGTGCGGATGCGCCAGAGGGTGTGGTGGGAGCGCCCTACAGCCATCGCATCGTCATCAGCGGCACACCGCCATTCAGCTTGGGCGAGATGGTGATCCCGCAGTGGATGATCGTCACGCTCGACGCCGGCGAGGTAAGACTGTCGGGGACGCCTGACGCGCCCGGCGCCTACGTCGTGCAGATCCCGCTGAACTCGTGCGGGAACCTGACGCCGTTCTTCATCACCTGCATCAACGTGGCCGTTCCGGTTGCGCCGTGAGACACGATCTTTCCGACGAGGGCGCTAGGCTCATCCAGCACTTCGAGTCGTGCTCCCTCGTCGCCTATCCTGATCCCGGTACCGGAGGTGATCCGTGGACTGTCGGCTGGGGCCACACCGGGACCGACGTCTACCCCGGATGCCAGATCACGCAGGACGAGGCCGACAAGCTGTTCCGCGACGACATCTTCGTCTTCGTGAAGGCAGTCAACGACTTGCTCGACGGCGTGAACGCTACGCAGAACGAGTTCGACGCGCTCGTCAGCTTCTCCTACAACGTCGGTGCCGACATAGACAGCGACGACATCGCCGAAGGTCTGGGCGACTCCACGCTGCTGCGGAAGTTCAAGACTGGTGACGTAGCCGGTGCAGCAGACGAATTCCCGAAGTGGAACAAGGCTGGCGGCAAGATCATGGCCGGACTAGTCAGGCGCCGTAAGGCTGAGCGCGCCATGTTCGTCGGCCATGACTGGAGAGCCGCTGCCGGGATCCACTGATGGCGCTCACCGATTCCAAGATCAAGCTGACGCAGGACGCGGCTAAGGCGCAGGCCCAGCTTCCGCAGCAGCAGCCCAACATCGACACTGACTACTTCGGCGTCGTTGTTGGGGTCAACGAGATCATGCTGGCGTTGCTGATAGTCGTGTCCGCAATCCTCATCTACCACGCGCTGAAGACACAGCGCACCCGTCCTGACTTCAACCTGATCGACCTTATCGTCGACGATGACGGCAAGATCAGCCCGGAGAAGTTCATCGTCATGGTGGCGTTCAGCCTGCACTCGTGGACGATCCTGAAGTGGATCCTCACTGGTATCGTCTCCACCGCCGACTTCGTCAGCTACGGCACGATCTGGGTGTCGCCGCTGATCGTGTCCATCATCAAGTCCCGCAAGGCTGAAACCGTGAAGGAGAAGGCGTCGTGATCTGGCTGAAGATTGCACTCATCGCCGGCGTCATCGCCGCCTTTTCCTACGTCGTCTACGCCTACAACGACGCCATCGCAGATGCCGCCACAGCCAAGGCGGAGACGATCTCCGTGACCAAGGCTAAGGACGCCGAACTGAAGAAGATCGGCGGCGAGCGCGATGGCTGGATCGAGGTGGCGGCGGAGCGTGCTGCGGCCGCGCTCAGGCAGGAGGAGATCATCCGCGCGCGTGAAGTGGAGCGTGCGCGACTTCAGAAGGAGAGGGACGATGCGCGCACCAGTCTTACCGCACTACTCAAGCGGCCCGATGTCAAGCCATGGGCTGATACTGAGCTTCCTCTTGCTGTGGCTGAGCGGTTGCGCGACGCCAGTGGTGGAGTCGCGCCCGCCGCCGGTCCCGCAGCAACGGGAGCGCCCGCCGGCAAACTTGGTGGTGGTGACGGCTCCCCCGGTCTTCGTGGGCCGAACGAACGCGGATCTGCTCAACCACCTCGATGACTGGCGCAACTCCCTGAATCAGTGCAACGCCAACATCATCGGCATCAGGGAGTGGTCTGAGAAGATTAGGTAGGCTTGTTCCAGAAGCGCATCGTGGCCAAGTGCCCGATCTTCATGTACTCGTCGGGCCTGAGCTTGCGCGCTGACTTCAGGTTCTGCGCTGGTCGCACCATCTTCACGTAATTTCCTTCGTCGCTGACGCTGAGGATCCCGGCGTATGAGAGCATAGGTTGCGCCTCAATATCGAAGCGCGCTAGCTGTGCGATCTTCTGCGGCGTGCAGATGAAGAATCGGCGTATCCCCTTGTCGACGGTGTGCGCGCGCACGTGCTTGTGGATCTTCTCATGGCTGCGCCACTCGCGTCTGAGATCGGCGAGCGTGCACTTGATCTCCACCTCGATGATGTAGCCGGCGCCGGTGATCGCGATGAAGTCCATCTCGCCACGGCTCCAGAGCCCGAGACCACCGTTCACGTTGGGCAGGCAGAGATGTCTGCGGTAGTTGATCCAGTGCGCGAGCGCACGCTGGATGCTGGTTTCGTTCATTGCTTTGGCTTCGTCGTCATGGCGCGATCCTCACTGAAACTGTCATCCAATACGATAGCTTCTTCCGAAGGATCGGAGCGCACCGCGTAACTCGCCCACCCGCGACAACGAAACCGGCGCAGAGGTATGAAGTGGTGACTCGATATAGTCCGTCGCTCATCCCTGATTCTCCTCTGTCTGCGCGAGGAAGGCGCGGGCGGCTTGCATTGCAACAACGAGATTGTCGCCCTTCACCCATGCTTTATGTGCCGTTTGAAGCACCCTCGTCGCCTCCTCCGCTCGGCGCTCGGCGGATTCATAAACTCGCGTGAAATGCTGTTCACGATTGGCGAACCACTTCCGCCCTTCTTCAAGCTCGGCGTTGGCCTCCTTCAGCCTGCGCTCGGCGGCTTCGGCGCGGGCAAACTCCTGACCGCGTTGCGTCGCCGCCTCGGTGTACTTGTCCATCCAGAAAGCGGCGTCCCCATGCGCGGCGCGGGGAGCGGCGCGAAGCCGCTCGATTTCTAGCGCCATGTTTTGTAGCGCTCGATCAACATCATCGAATCCCCAATGGACGACTAAGGCGTCTGTCTCAGCCTCAGTCATCACCATCGTCTTGCGTCGAACATCTACCGGTTCCACCTGCGCTTTGTTGGCGTCCGCTCCTGCCTCTCGCGCCGCGCGCAGCATCCAGTTGAGCGTCGCCATGTGCTTCACCGGAAGGTCGGCGAATAGGGCGCTCACATCGTGGGCAGCGTCAGCCGGGACGAAGTCTTGCGCTTTTAGGGCGGCGAGGACGGTATCACCATGTTTCTCGAACCACCTAGCAAAAACCCCCTTGTCGCCATGGAAGCTCTTAGAATGTTCGGTCAATAGCTCCAGTTCCTCGATAGCGGTGGTCATTCGTTTCCCCATCCGTCTTGCTTGATCTTCCTCGCAGCTTTGAGGGCGGCGTCGAGATCCTTACCTGTAGCTGCCTCGAAAATCGCTCTACGATCACCATCTCTGCGCCACGCCAATACATCATGCTTCCGCAACAAACGATATAGCTCCGCATCCTCCGCCATCCCGGCGTAGTTCTCGGCGAGCCAGCGGAGGATTGCGGCACGTTCGATGCTCGGCGCTGGCAGGTATCCCGCTGCTCCTTCAAGCGCCGCGCGTACCTGTTCGTGGGTGTAGCTCATGGATTTGGACCGCGCAGCCACACGGGGAACGCGCTCACCATCTCCGCCGCGCTGCGTAGGAATTCTTGGTAGCGCTCACCCGCCCTCATCTCCCGCTGGTAGCGGGCCGCGCGCTTCTCCCCTCTGTTCTTCTTCTTGAGCTTCTTCGATGCAGTCACTGGCGATGTCCTTGAAAAATGGGCAGAGCCTGTCGTGCCCGATGTGGAGACCACAGCGCTCGCAGATGTCGTTCATCGGTCTGGCTCAAGAGAGCCGAGGCCGAAGCGATCGTAGATCTCCTTGCAGAAGTTCCTGAAGATCGGAGCCATCTGACGGATCAACTGCTCGCTCGCGTCGTGCCTGCCGATCATCACCGCCGACGTTGCCCAGCGGTCGACGTCACCGTGGAAGGTGAGGAAGCGACCGTCGTCAGCGCGGAAGACGAACTCGATGCGCATCCCGCCCTTCTCCGGCGCCTCGCGAAGTGGCATTACCTCACCGAACCTGACCACCTCTTTCCCGCTCATGTCCTCTGCTCCGCTAGTGCCAGCATCAACCGCTGCGCGATGCCCTGAATCGAGTACGCCTCGAACTCCTCGCTGGGGCGGTCCTCTCCGATCTCCGTGCAGAAGCGCCTGAAGATGTGCACGGCCTCGTGAACGAGCAAAGCGTATTGCTGCTCGCGCGCGTCGTGCTTGGACAGACTCATGGTCACGATCGACACCATTTGCCCAGCCGGGTTCCTGAGGAAGTGGGTGGTGGCGTGGGCCCCGTCCCTGCCGAGGAAGCCGGGGATCTCGTGCTCCGGAATCTTCAGGCGCCTGCACTCAGACACGAACTTCTTCGGGTCTGTGCACAAGGCTAGGTACGGGCCCTCGACGAGAAACCTGTTGAGGTACTTCAGGGACACACCCAGCCTCGATCCGACGCCGGCATCCCGGCCGCGACATAGCAGTCGGTGCAGAGGAAGTGACCGTTCTCCTTGTTGTAGGTGCCCTCCTCGGAGCGCACGTACACGTCGGGTGTGACCGACTCGTCGTCGCAATCGGCGGCGGCGTCGACGTACTCATCGATCTCATCAGGACGCCTGCCACAGCGACCACAGATCGGCTGCGGAAGTTCAGCCTTGCCAGCCATCACCATCTCCCAAGACAATGCCGAAGTTCTCGATCGCGTGAACCTCGACGCGCGTCATAAATTCGTTCAACTTTACCGTGTTCATCTTCCGCGTCTGCGGGTAGATCAGCACTCGCCTTGAGCCAAGGTCGACGATCTTGGGCTGTAGGAACAGCGCCTTGTACCCATCTTTCACGTCCTCGATGTCGTTGCCGGTCTCGCTGGCCACGAGCGAGAACAGCAGGTGCAGGCGTGAGTTCTGCTTCAGCGTCCTGCGCCTGATGTGGCGCTTGATCGTGATGTCCCACTCGGCGCGCGCGTCCAGCTTCAGGATGGCCCCGGCGATCTTGGATCGCGTGAACGCATCCTTGATGACGAACGTGCGCGGGGTAAAGCCTTCGCTCACTGCGTCGTCGGCGGCGCCGTCATCGTGTTCAAGTCGGCGAGATCGCTCACGGGCATCACCGGGTCAAGCAGATCTTCCGGCTTGATCCCTAGCCTAGCCGTCACCTCGGCGACCTTTTCCGTGACGTGCATCTTCAGGTTGCCCACCTTGGCGAATGGACGTGAGCAGTAGATGTTCGTCCCGACTTCGACTCCTTCCTCGTTATAGGATGGGGAGAAGCCGAAGATGAAGCCCGGGTGAATCGCGACGGGTATGCCTCCAGTGGGCGTGGCCGCACTGAAGGGAACCAGCGAGAAGATCTTGCACACGTCCACCATCGGCAGCCTGCACGGAAGGAGACCGCCCTGCCGCTCAGCGATGGCGTATTGATGAAGTCCGATGATGAGTTCGGTCGGTCCGAGTTCTCCCGAGAGAATCCTGTCAGGGTTCACCGGCCAAGTTAGCGGTTGCACCAGATGCAGCAGCACTGACTTACCGTCTGGTATCGCAGCCCAGACTCCATTGGACTGCAACATCATGTAAAACTTGGCGTCGCCCTGCAAAGGAACCTTTACCAGCATCATCTTCTCCTTGGTTGACAAGATCGTGTTCGGAAGATACGCTCGGCTCATTCCCCTGTCAAGATGAACCATGGCGCTCTTGAAGACCGGCGGATACGGCCACTCGATCCAGCAGTTGGACTCGGACACCTACATCATCAGGTGGCACTACGATGTCAAGTATCGCAGGATCAGGTTCCCGCGCACGATCAGCCGAGTCACCGATCGCGCTGGCGCCGAGCGCTTTATGAAGAAGTGGGGGATCGGTCTCAAAGGTACTGCTCGTCCACCCTATTATCCACACCGGTTCCTATGAAATACACGATGACGTCACCGTGTCCGAAGTGCCCGTTTCGCACGGACACCGACCCATTCCTCACGTTGGGCAGAGCCGTGGAGATCTGCGACAGCATCACGCGCGGACAGCAGACGTTCCAGTGTCATCAGACCGTCGACTACAGCAAGTCCGACGAGGATGGCGAGGTGTCGGCGGTCGTGGCAGCGCAGGAGAAGAACGCGCAGCACTGTGCTGGCGCTCTGATTATGCTGGAATGGATGGAGCAGCCCCACCAGATGATGCGGATTTGCGAGCGCATCGGAATGTACGATCGGCGCAAGCTCGACATGGATGCGCCGGTGTTCAGATCAGCCCGCGAGATGATCGCGGCCCATCGTAAACGTAATGCGAGGTCAGGCAATGGCGATAAAGGCAGAGGAGAGAATCAGAGGGTGCTTCGAGCGGGCGGCGGAAAACGAGCCGTTGTTCGTGCTTCGCGCTCAGGACAAGCTGGCGCCGATCGTGGTCCGGATGTGGGCGGAACTCGCCGCGTTCCACGGCGCCGGTCTGGAAAAAGTGCATGAGGCCAAGCGCCTCGCCTTCGAGATGGAACAATGGCCGACACGCAAACTCCCAGACTGATGCGGTGCCCAGAGTGCGAGGGTACGGGTTGGCTGGAGTCGATCCTGCCGATGACCGTTAGACCTTACGACCCGATCGTGTGTCCTTCGTGCGCGGGCAGAGGCTTCGTTGAGATCGAAGAAAACCAAGGAGAGCAGCAATGCGAGTGAACGTGTACGCCGAGGAGATGACCGACCGTGTCGAGATCGTGGAGAAGATGATCGACGGGCAGTTGTTCACCGGGCTAAGGTTCTACCTCGAACTTCCGGTGACGCGCGGTCAGATGCAGATCAGCGGTCCCTTCCTCCACCACGATGGTGACGACGACAGCAGCGCCGTCACCTTCTGGGGCAAGAGCGATTTGCGCGAGGCGCTGAAGATCGCTCTGGAAAAGCTGGACTGGTACTACGCGGCGGCGGTTGAAAGGCTCAAGGCCGATGGGCCGAAGTTCGACATCGCCACCCCCTTGACGCCGCCCGTCGACATCGTCTAGGATCTGCGCGTCGGACTGGCAACCGATGGAAGCACGGGGCATTGGGATAGAGAACCCCTTGATGGGGGCGTTGGCGACACCAACGGCTTTCTCTGTTCCAACCCCTGTCGCCTCGGTCCGCCAGACCCGCCTCCCTCAAGGGGTTTCTTTTTGATGTCCCCCCGCCTGCGAGGCTCCGACTACGGTGGTGAGCTACGGGCTAGACACCTTCCGCTCCACCGGAAAATGCCGTCATGGAAGATGCGCTGGCGGCAGCGTGGATGCGAAAGGCTAGAGCGCGCGCAGGCGGGGCCACTCCCCCGAACAGTCTGGCCGAGTCAGGTGAAGTGGTGAGACCTGACGCCCCCTCCGACCGACCGACCGACGGCTCGTTCGAGCAGGCAGCGCATGATCCTGTGGATAACTCCATAGGGGATGCTCTGCCCGCAGAATCCCTCTCTCCCTCCCTCCGGCTCTGCCAGTGAGTTCACCTCTCACGGAAAACAATCGTCGCGCGATCGTGCGCAAGTGGTACGGTGGTGAGAACCGGAAGGAGATAGCGAGGGCGTTCGGCATCAGTGACCGCACTCTCGTTCATGTGGTACGTGATCACGAGGCGCGCATCCAGATGTCGATCGCCTCAGGTTTTGCGCCGTGGCTTCGCGCACGCGGCAGCGTAGAGTAACGGGCTCGGGAGATCCCATGCAGAAGAGGTGCAGCGTACCCGGCTGCAATCAGTCGGCCCATCACGGTAAGCCCTTGTGTTTTCAGCATTGGCTAGCCATCCCCAATCGCTTCAGGCTGCGCATCAGCGCCGGCTCTGGATCCTTTCACGGCGGGGGCCGAGGCGACAGCTACAGGCGTGCGCTTGCCGACGCCGTGGCCTTCGTCATGGCCAAGGGCTGAGATGCGCGCCTTCAGCGAGCACGCTCCCTTCACGGTTCTAGACCGAGACGTCTGGATTCTGGACCGCATGATGGTCGAGTGCTTTACCGGCAACGGTCTGGCGAGGGCGTTGCTCGCGCACCGGCTGTTTCGGCTGACGCCAGTTGACCCGCTTCCTCAGGGTGTGCTCGCTCAGGCCATCGTGGGGCGCTGGGCGTGGGATCAGATCCTGCCGGAGTCGGCCGGGCCCACCCCTACCCTGTACGTGGCCATCGATGCCACAGAACCCGCTGTAGGGGCTATGGCCGCGTTCGCCGGCTGGTGGCGCCCGGGTGAGGGCGGGCTTCCCGCGTTCCTGCTCAGATCGCCAGAGAGCTTCCGCATGGCCTTCCGCGCCGAGATTCCCACCTACAGCCGGCGCTACCTCTACCAGTGCTGGCAGCGCAGGCAACGACAGGGGGTAAGGGCGTGAACTTCGACGAACTGAACCGGCACAAGGCCGTCATCGAGGAGTTCGTGAAGAGCTTGGACACGCTCATGGCGATTGCGATCAGCAAGGACTTGCCCTTCCGCGTGCTCCTCGATCTGCTCATGTCGGCGGTCGCGGGGGCGGCGGCGAAACTCGACGACGACGCGCTCAACAAGTGGATCGATCGGGCGCCGGTTGAACTCGGGATCCTGATCCATCTCAACCGTGGGGCCAGCGCTTCGCTTGAAGCGGCGCTAGCGATCGAGGCGGCGAAGAAGGCACACCAGTGATTGACTTCGTCGACAGGCTGGAAGGGGTGAAGGAGCACGGGAGCGGGCACTGGACCGCGCGCTGCCCCGCCCATGAGGATAAGAGCCCGAGCCTGTCGGTGACGCAAACCCATGACGGCATGTGGTTAATCCACTGCTTCGCCGGGTGCTCGCCGCTGTCCGTCATCGCCGCCGTGGGCCTGCGCTTCGAGGATCTGTTCCCCGATGCCCCGGTCCGCGCCCGCCGCCCGCCCGGGCGCCCGCGCCTGTCCTCCGGCCAGCGCTTGGCCCTGATCGAGACCGAGGTGCAGATCATCTACCTCGCGGGCTGCGACATCCGCTTGGGCAACCCCCTACAGGGCGAGGATCACCGCCGGCTGGAGAAGGCCATGGCCAGAGTCGTCGAGGTGATGGGCTATGGCCGCTGACGTCGACGCCATGCTGCGCCAGATCCTGACCGCGATCGACGCGCTCGCGCGCCGCGTGGGGGAACTGGAGCAGCAGGGCAAGACTGGCGGGAACGTCACCGACCACCTGCTCAAAGCGATAGCGAGCAACCGCTTCCGCCCACCCGAGCGCAAGATCGACCCCGAGCTTTCGGCGAAGCGCAGCGCGGCGTCGCGCGCGCGCTGGGGCGAGAGCATCGAGGGCACCAGACACGTGCGCCTCGCCATGGCTAGAGCGCGCGGCCAGCACACCGAGGACGAGTGGCTTGCTCTCCTAGAAGCCTGCGGATTCAAGTGCTTGAAGTGCGGGAGCACGAAGGTGGTGAAGGATCACATCGTCCCCATCCACCACGACGGCAGCAGTGACGCCATCGACAACCTCCAGCCGCTATGCCGCCCCTGCAATACCAGCAAGGGACGCGACCACGCCGACCTAAGGCCAGCCGATTGGCGCAATTTGATCAATGCAAAATCGCTGCAACATCGCTCCAAAGTTGTCGCACCGCAATATCAAGACTCGTCAGGAACTTATGATCTTTCAGCAATGCAAACATCGCTCCAACATCGCTCCAACATCGCTCCAAAAGTCGATGCAAACCAAGACGAGTTATCCACAGGCTTACACACAGCCACAAGGCGGCGCAAGGTCGGAGGTGATGGTGGCTCACCAGACGACCCCGCCAACCCCGCGCCGATCGCGGCCACAGCCAAGGTCTGGCTGGCCTACAGCGCCGGCTACAAGCTCAGGTACGGGGTCTTCCCGGTGCGCAACGCCAAGGTGAACGGGATGCTCAAGCAGTTCGTGAGCCGGGTGGCGATGTCTGAGGCGCCCGACGTCGCCGACTTCTACCTCAAGGACACCGAGCCCGTGTACGTGAAGGCGGCGCACTGCGTCGAGCTATTGCTCAGGGACGCGGAGAAGCTGCGCATGGCGTGGGTGACGGGGCGCCGGATCAACGGGCACGACGGCGCGGGCAAGCCGTGGTGGGAGGTGTGGGGCGGGATCGAGGCCATGGGCAAGGAGCTTGGCGTCGAGCAGGGCGACAACCCGACCACGTTCAAGAACGCGGTGCTGCGCGCCGCCGCCGACGCGGGCCGTCTGCCCGAGGCGATTCAGCAGAAGCTGGGGATGGTATGAGCGGCCTCATCTTCCTCGCGGTCGGCTGTGTGGGTGCGCTCGTGCTCGGGTTGTTCTGCCTGCTCTGGCGGCTATGAACCGTCGCAACATCGGCCGTTTCAGCATCGACTCGATCGAGGACAATCTGCGCGAGGCGCAGGTAATTCTCGCCGGGCTCGTCGTCGTCAGGGCGGAGATGAGCTTCCACAGCCACCGCATCGAATACACGGCGCTTGGCGAAGTGTTCGCGCCCGTCGACGAGGGCGATGAAGTCCCGATCTACGACCCAATCATCAGCTACGACGGCATGGGCGGGGTGAAGCTGAAGCTCTGGAAGAGAAGGGCATGAACGTGCTCGGGAGGCTGGTGACGCAGATCACGCACGTCAACGGTGTACCTGCTCTTGGGCTGACGATCGTTGGCCCCAAGCGTCATGCGCGGGTCTACGTCCCGCTCCGTGGTTATCTCACAGAGGGAGAAAGTCGAGCGTCATACGCGGCTCGGCTTAGGCACGCGCACCGTCTGCTATGGGAAGCGTACCGTGGCTAACTACCGCTGTCCTCTGTTGCTAGCCTTTGCCCGCGAGGCGCCCTACTGCTTCCACTGTGGAGCGTTCAACAGAGGCAACGTCGTCGCCGCCCACTCGAACCAGATCCGCGACGGCAAGGGAAAGTCGATCAAGGCCCACGACTACCGCATCGCCTACCTCTGCGACACCTGCCACTTCGACGTCGATCAGGGGTCGAAGCTGTCGCGCGTGGAGCGCCGCGAGATCTGGGATGCAGCGCATCGCGCCAGCATCGGCTGGCTGATAGACACCGGACGTCTGCGCGCGGTGCGCGTATGAACGAGCGCCCCAACTACGAGACGCAGGATGACGTCGAAGCGCAGGATCGTGTGCTCACCGAACTCGCGCTCGCGTGGAAGTGCGAGTGGGTGCCATTGCCAAAGTTCTACGAGACCGATGCAGCGCTCATGCGCGGGCGCAAAGTGGTTGCTTTCGTGGAGGTGAAGTGCCGACACGTGAACCGCGATGAATATCCGACGCTGATCTTGAGCGTGCACAAGTGGTTGTACTTGAGAGCGCTTGGCGAGCGTCTGCGCTGCGGGAGCATTCTCGTCGTGAGCTACGTCGACGGCACCTACTGGCTCGACGTTGGGAAGTCAGAGGTGCCGCCGATCGTGTTCGGCGGAAGAGCGGACCGTGGCGATGGGCAGGACGTTGAGCCCTGCGCCGACATCCCGATCGGGTGGCTACGACCGCTTAGACGCGCCGACTGATGATCCGGTTCTCGATCAACCAGCGCTCGATCGCGAGGAAGCGATTCGCGGGAGGCTGCTTGATCTGGCCGAAGGCGAAGGCGCGGAGCCAGCGCTCGCGGATGCCGTTCATGCCGATCAGCGCCACCCACCGCTCCGGGGCCTCGCGGAGCGCGATGCGGATCTCCTCCACCCGGGCCTGTGCCTTCTGGGCAATGTGCTTATTGGTGAGCATTTGGAGATGGTGGCATGATCGTGCGCATCGGTCAAACTTGACAAGATCCTGTCGCTCGGTCTAGGATGCGTCCACAACAACGGAGGTAGGAATGCCAATGCTGATGACGATACGTCACGCGGACCGCGAGGGAGACATCCCGGTCGCAATCCCGGCGCCTGCGCTGGATTCTGACCCGGAGACTATGGCCCGGGCCGAGCGCATGGAAGAGCGGCGTGCGCGCGCGATTGCTCTTCTCGGGCAGCGCTACGTGTTCCACAAGCTGAATCGCGTCGAGCGCGCGCCTACTTCGCAGTTCCAACTGGAGCAGACGAAGTGAGCGAAGCCCCGCACGTATACAAGGCCATGATCGAGGTGATGAAGGAACTCGGTCAGGCTGGGCTCGCTAAGGACAAGCGTAACAAGGATCAAGGCTTCTTCTTCCGTGGCGTTGAGCCATTGATGAATGCGTTGACCCCGCTGTTGGTGAAGCACAACCTGCTCGTCATCCCTAGGTTCCAGACGCTTGAGCACGTGGAGCGCTTGTCCAAAGGCGGCGGCTATCTCTCCGACGTCTACGTTCAGGGATACTTCGACTTCATCTCCGCCGTCGACGGGAGTATGCACACGGCGGCGTGCTTCGGTCAGGGTATGGACAGTGCGGACAAGGCCACGAATAAGGCGATGTCTGGCGCGTTCAAGTATTGCAGCTTCTTCGCGTTCTGTGTGCCAACGAAAGGTGTCATTGACGATGGCGATGACGATCACCCAGAACCAGAGGGTAAGGACAAGGAAGATCCGCCTCTGGCCGAGCGCAAGGCGCCAAAGCGTGATGCGCGCGGTCCCGAGGATCACGATCGGCGCTCTGCGGAGCCGTCCGAACCGCCGCCAGAGGGAGCGCCAACATCCAAGCCCAAGCCGACGAAGGTGAAGCTGACGCCGCTGCCCGATGGTGAGGAGGATCAGCCACTGAACTGGCGCGTGGAGAACTCGTGGCCGCTGCTCCTCTCCGACGTGGTCAGCGCTCAGGACGAGACAACGCTGAAGATGGCGTTTGGCACCGCGTACAAGTGGGCGAAGGCGCTGCCCAACGAGAACATCGGCCGCAACCTGCTCGCGAATGTGCAGGAGAAGTACGACTCCAAGAAAAAGGAGATGGGGCTGTGAGCGACAAGCTGATGGACATCGCCGCCGAGTACCGCGATGCATTCGACCGGCTCAACGATCTCGATCTGCCCGAGGAAGTGGTCAAGGACACGCTCGAAGGCATGGTGGGCGCGCTGGAGGTGAAGTCGACCAACCTCATCGCCTATGCGGAACGGCTCACCGCGTTCTCCGACCAGATCAAAAAGCGCAGGGCTGCGATGGCCGAGCGTCAGAAGGCGCTGGAGAGTCGGGCCGAGCGCATCCGCGCCTTCGTGTTCAACGCGATGAAGCTCGCGCAGGTGAAGGTGATCGAGACCGCCGAGTACAAGCTGCGCGTGAAGGCGGGCACCAAGTTCGTCGTCATCGACGCGCCCACGCAGGTGACGCCCGAGTACACGCGCTTCCCCGATCCGCCGCCCCCGGAGATCGACAAGGAGAAGATCAAGGCAGTGCTCACCGCCGCTTTCGAGGCGGCTGCGTTGTTCGCTGCTGGCAAGTCTCTCAACGCAAAGCAGGCGCAGGCGATCGAGGACGCGAAGGCCATCACCTTCGCCCATCTTGAACAATCAGAATTCTTGGACGTGCGCTGATGCTTACCATCGAGATTAAACCTGAGGACATCGACCGTCTCGTGCGCGAGGCCGTGACGAAGTCGATGATAGGAACCTCCATCCAGCAACAGGTGACGAAGGTTCTCAGCGGCTACGACAGCCCGATCGACAAGGCCATCAGGGAGGTTGTCTCAACGGTGGCGTTGCAACTTATGCGCGAGAAATTCACCGAACAGATCACGACGCTCGTCACGGACTCGATGCAGAAGAAGGTGACGAAGGAAGTTCTCGACGCCATCGTCAACACGGCTATGGACAAACTGGTCACGCTCGCTCGAAAGGATTACTAATGGCATCGATTAACAAAGTGTTCGTTCTCGGCAACCTTGGGCGTGACCCGGAGACGCGCTATATGCCCAACGGTGACGCCGTCACCAACTTCACTGTGGCCACCTCGCGCTACTGGAAGGACAAGGACGGTGAGCGCAAGGAGGAGACGGAGTGGCATCGCATCACCTGCTTCGGCAAGACGGCCGAGGTGGCGGGCGAGTATCTGCTGAAGGGCGTGCCCGTCCACGTCGAGGGCCATCTCAAGACACGCAAGTGGCAGGACAAGGAAGGCACTGATCGCTACACCACGGAGATCATCTGCGACCAGTTGACGCTGCTCGCGAAGAAGGAAGGCGGTGACGAGAAGCCGGTCAGGCGCGATCGTGACGCCGATGAAGAACGGCGCCCGGCGAAGCCAGCGGCGAAGGGCAAGGTACCGGCGGCGTTTGAAGACATGGACGACGACATCCCCTACTGACATGAAAGCCGTCGCCGCCATCGCATTGCTTCTGCCGGCTGTTGCGGCCGCGCAGACGCAGTGCTGGTGGATGACGACGACCACGGGTCCGGTGATGGTGTGCGAGCAGCAGTACCCGGTGTGGACCCCGGGGCAGCCGATCAAGCCGCCGCCATCGCCGATTCCGCCTCAGACCAGATGCAGGCTGGTATCGACGACCATCGGCCCCGTGCTCGTGTGCGAATAGGAGAAGCAGATGAACATCAACGGCGACAACGATCTCGTGAGCTTGTTCACCTATCACGCCCCGAAGGGTGATCAGGCGCATCGCTATGAGGCGATACGAGAGGCTGGGCTCAGAATGGCAAGGGAGATCTTCCTCCACTGCCCGAACTCGCCCGAGCGCACGCTGGCCTTGCGCGATGTTCAGCGAGCGGTGATGATGGCGAATGCGTCGATCGCGGTGAACGAGTAGGAGGAGACCATGAGCGAGTTCAAAGTCGGGGATCGAGTCAGGCGCGTCGTTGGACACTCCAAGATAAATATCGGAGCCGTTGGCACCGTGATGAAGGTAGCGATCGATCACGTAAGGGTCCGTTATGATGATCGCTTCCCGAGCACGCACGACGGCTGCTACAAGCAGCTTGCAGTGAATATCTCCCATTTGCGCGAGGATCCGTGGAATCGCCCAAAGGAAGAGCGCCATGCTGGGCTGGGAGAATCGGATCTCTATACCGATCTTCACGAGAGGATGCGAAAGCTCGAAATCGAGAGGGTGATGATGGAGCCGCCTCGCCCGCTGAGCATCATCACCCACGGCAACCCGGTAAGCAACGAGTCCGGACGCATGTGGCGCGACATCGTGGCGGAGCCGCCTCGCGTTGTCGATCCGTGCCCGCCGCTTCCGCCTGCGCATCCTCAGAAGCCACCGCTTGGCCACCCAATCGGGATGTTCATCCGCGACGGAATGCCGCTAAAGCAGGCGCGTGCTGCCATCGCCATGGGCTTGCCGCAGCCGGAGATCTGCGATGTCGTTCGTGGGGTGCGCAAGATCAGCGCAACGATGCCTGCGCCGAAGTCGATTACCGTGCACAAGGCACCACGCTCATGGGGCTGGCTCAACGTGAAGCTGGGCATCGGCTCAAGCAAGCACGTGATGTGGGATGTCGCGCCAGTGCTGGATGCGTTCGGCAGGGAGACGTGATCCTCGGTCATCCAAAAGCGCGGCTGCCGGTGCTGGAGTGGCACCGGTGGTTCGCGTGGTATCCCGTGCGCGTCAGCGACGACTACGTGGTCTGGCTCGAATTCATCGAGCGCAGGCGCAACTACTTCGGTGACGTGCTCTACCGCTTCACCGGCGCGCAGATTCACCGGGTACGCAACCCGTTCTGATCTGCGGCTGCGAAGGTAACGACACCCTCTCCTAGATTTTACAAGTGTTCACAGACATGATCGTGTTACGCATGGCAAGCTTCGCCGGCATTAAATCGCCGGTCAAGCGCCAAGCCGAGCGATCACAGTGGCGCATTTCTAGGAGAAGAAACATGAAGCTGAAACTCATCGCGGCGATTGCTGCCGCGCTTTTCGTCGGCGCAGTCCAAGCCGATGTGACCGTCGTCGGCTCAGGGGCTGCGGTCGGTGGGATCGCGGGTCAGTCCTCGAACGCCGGATGGTTCGGCAGCAATTCGCAGCAGGGTGGCGTCGCCGCCTCCGGCGCTGCGGTTGGTTCGACTGCGGTCAGTGCAGGGTGGGGTCCGGTCACGGGCGGGTTCACGGCCTCTGGCGCGACGTCGCGTCAGTCGACTTACGGTGGCTCTTACGTCACCGGCGTGGGCAACCCGTTCTATAACGGTTCGGGAAGCTACGGCACGCAGCAGTCCAGCGCTGCCGGCGGCACCATCTCGGGCGCGTTCTAACACCGGCGGGGGCTGCTGTTGAGCCCCCTCTAAACCTCACACCACTGAAAGGGACAACTATGAAACACATCATCACGGCTTGTGCGGCACTGGCGCTTACCGCGCCCGTCGCCTTCGCAAGCGATTACGGCCACAGCAAGCCGAGCGCGGCAGCGATTGCAGGTGCTGCTGCGGGGGCGCAGGCCGGCGCTCAATCTGGCGCTCAGAACTCGACGAGCCTCAACTTCGAGGCTGCCGAGATCCCGACCACGACCACGGTGAAGAACA
>Ga0137353_1000085_pt1 | contig 19841 bp, 19 predicted proteins | sample EasRivERMLT760_2_FD_104759 | JGI IMG/M metagenome (GOLD analysis project Ga0137353, IMG submission 104759) | Soil microbial communities from meander-bound floodplain in the East River, Colorado, USA - East River MetaG ERMLT760_2 | ecosystem: Environmental > Terrestrial > Soil > Floodplain ...
ACCTGCGATGGCTCGTCGGCAAGTTCGTTCGCATCAACGCCGATGGCACCATCCCGCGCGACAACCCGTTCGCCGGCCGTGGGGGCGCGGAGCCCGAGATCTATTCGTACGGCCACCGGAACTCGCAGGGCGCCGCGCTCGACTCCTCAGGGCGCCTCTGGACCATCGAGCATGGCGCACGGGGCGGCGACGAACTCAACCATCCCGAGCCGGGAAAGAACTACGGCTGGCCCGTGATCACGTATGGCCGCGACTACTCCGGCGCGCCGATCGGCATCGGCGTCGCGCAGGAGGGAATGGAGCAGCCGGTCTACTATTGGGATCCGGTCATCGCGCCATCAGGCATGACATTCTATTCCGGCGACGCCATCCCGGGCTGGAGGGGCAGTCTGCTCATCGGCTCGATGACGCCGGGCGGACTGGTGCGACTGGAGCTGCGCGATGGCCGCGTGGTGAAGGAGGAGCGTTATCTTGGAGACCTGCGCGAACGCTTCCGCGACGTGAAGCAGGGGCCTGACGGCTTCGTGTACGTCGTGACCGACGCCCCGCGCGGGCGCGTGCTGCGCATCCGTCCCATCGCACGCTGAGTCCACTCCTTCAGCCCGATCCAACGCCACGCTCATGTCAATTCGCTCGCTTCGCTCGACATACGCCATCCTCGCCACCGTGCTGGTCGCCACCGCGCTCGCCGCGCCGCGACTCGCCGCGCAGGAACCCGAACGCCCGGTCCTCACGGCCGGGGGCGATCCGAAGCTCTGGGAGCCCTACTTCGACCAGGGCGTGAAGCTCTTCAGTCACGGACCGGTGAGCGCCGAACGGAACTTCTACTGGGCGAGCAAGCTCGACCCCACGCGCGCCGAGCCGCTCTACGCGCGCTACGCGGCCATCCTCGCGCGCAGCAAGGAGACGGATATCATCGGCTACTTCCGGCACGATGCGGTGACGTGGCGCCGCCCGGAGATCATCGCCGCGGACTCGCTGCGGATGCTCGCGTTCATGCGGAGCCCGTTCGTGCACCGCGGTCTCGAGGCGTTGATCTTCGAGCGCTTCCCCGGCGCATACCCGGATGACCTCGACACGCGCGCCTGGATCGCCTACTCGAACGGCGACTTCCAGAAGGCGATCGAGCTGCAGACGAGGAGGATCGAGCGAGGCGGCAGGGCGGCGCGCTGGCGCCGCGTCAACCGCGCGATCTCGTACGTCTCGCTCGGCGACAACCGGCGGGCGCTCGACGACCTGCGCACGCTGCTCGAGTCGCTGCGCGTCGACGACGATGCGACCGCAACGACCTTCTACGAGTCGAAGCACTTCCTGCTCTACATGATCGGCATGCTCCATACGACCATGCGCGACTACGTCTCGGCGCGCGCCGCGTTCCAGGAGTCGCTGCTCGAGAACGCCGCCTTCGCCTACGGCAACTCGGGGCTCGCCGCGCTCTCGCGCATCCAGCGCAACAACGCGCAGGCGGCGGACGAGTACGCGCTCGCGATCGAGCTCGCGCCCTACGACGGCGTGCTGCGGCATTGGCGCGCGACGGTCCTCTTCGACCTGCAGCGCTATGCCGACGCCGAGCAGGAGCTCACCAGGGCGATCGCGATCGAGCCGCACTGGCCAGCGCCGGTCCACCTGCTCGCGCGCGTGCGCGAGCGGCAGGGACGCGAGAACGACGCGCTCGACCTCTACGCGAAGTACGTGGCGATGGCGTCGGTGAACGACGCGGCGGCGAAGGCGCTCAAGCCGCGCCTGGCCGCGAGGGCACCTCGCACGCCCTGAAGCGGACTCGCGCCACGGGCGGCGCGCGGCGACCCGTCAGCGCAGCAGGAACGTCGCGAGGCCGAGGAACATCCCCATGCTCGCGACGTCCGTCGCCGTCGTGAGGAAGATGCTCGACGCCGTCGCCGGGTCCGCACCCAGCTTGCGCAGCGTGAGCGGGATCATCGCCCCCGAGATGCCGCTGATCACGCAGCTGCCGATCATCGCGAGCGTGACGATCCCGGCGAGGCCGAGCGCCTGCGGGTTCTTCTGCATGTTCGCGACGACGTACATGCCGATCCCCGCCGTGAGCCCCACCAGCGCGCCGTTGAGCAGGCCGAGCAGCGCCTCCTTCGCGACGAGCGCGCGTTCCGTCCCCGCCTTGAGCTCGCCGAGCGTGAGCCCGCGCAGCGTCACCGCGAGTGCCTGGCAGCCCGTGTTTCCCGACTGACCCGCGAGCACCGGCAGGAAGAGCGCGAGGATCACCATGTTGTCGAGCGTGTCCTGGAACAGCCCGACGACGCCGGCGGCGATGAACGCCGTGAGCAGGTTGAGCTGCAGCCAGGGATGCCGGAAGCGCAGGCTGCGCGGCCACTGCGTGAGCAGGCGCTCCTCCTCGGCGACGCCAACCATGCGGCCGGGCTGGGCCGAGAACTCGATCGCCTGTTCCTCGAACATCGCGCTGCCGCGCACCTGGCCGATCAGCTTGCCCGCGTCGTCGATCACCGGGTACACCGGGTAGTGGCGGTGCACGACGAGCCGCATCGCGTCGGCGAGCGGCATCGCGGGCTGCAGCGAGAAGACGTCGCGCAGCATGAGCGATTCGAGCGTCGCGTCGTCGTCGGGCGCGATCACGAGGTCGCGCATCGTCACGACGCCCACCAGCGTCCCCTGCGCGTCGACGATGAAGAGGTACGTGAGGAGCGTCCGCTTGGTCACCTCGCGCACGCGCTGCGTGGCGCTCCGCACCGTCTCGTTCGGCCGGAAGGTCGCGGGCACCGGCTCCATGAGCCGGCCGATCGAATCGTCCTCGAAGGTGAGGTTGCGCGACCACTGTTGCGTGACCTCGTGCGGCGCGGCGGCGAACAGCGACTGGCGGCGCTTCGGCTCGAACTCTGGGATGATGTCGCCCGCGACCGAAGGGTTGATGCGCTGCAGCACCTCGGCGACGAGCGTGTCGTCGTATTGCTCGAGCCGGTCCGCCGCCTCGGCGGGGCCAAGCTTCATGATCCGCGAGGCGAGCGCGTCGGCTTCGCTCGAGGGGCTACTGGGCGCCGATCGGCGCGGCGTTCCTTCATCCACGGAGCTGCTCCGGAGTCGAGTCGGTGGCAGTCCTCAAGATGGGCGGCATGCAGGAGCCACGACAGGGGCACCGGTCAACGCCTTCAGAGCGGGATCAGCCCGGCGCGCGCCGCGGGTCGAGCCAGGCATCGAGCGCGGCGAAGACCGGCCGCGCGTCGAGCTCGTTCATGATCTCGTGGTAGAGCCCGTCGAAGCACTGGGAGGTCACCACCGCGCGCGGCGCCGCGGCGGCGAAGGCGGCACTCCCGGCGGGTGACACCAGGCGATCGCTCCCCGCCCAGAGCAGCAGCGTGGGCACGCTCCACTGCGGTGCGCGCGCCAGCACGACGGCACCGCCGTCGATGAGCGACTTCGCGAGCCGTGCCGAGATGCGGTCGTGCACGAGCGGGTCGGACCGGTAGCGGCGCACCACTTCGGGGTCGTGCGAGATGCGCGTCGCATCGAGCTGGTTCCCCATCGGCAGATCGGGGACGATCGCGAGCCCGAGCTTGAGCTGGAGCTGCTGCGCGAGGTTGAGCCCCGCGTCGAGCGCCGGCGAGGTCAGCACGAGCGCATCGACCGGGCGCCGCCCTTCGGCAACGAACTGCGCCGCGACGAGTCCGCCCATGCTGTGGCCGAGCAGGACGAACGGGAGGCCGGCCGGCCGCACGGCGTCGACGACGCGCGTGAGGTCGTCCACCAGGTCATCCGCCGCGGCGAGCACGCCGCGCTTGCCCGGCGCGGCGCCATGCCCGCGCTGGTCGTAGCCGACGACGTCCCAACCGCGCGCGGCGAGGTGCGCGCCGACGTGCATGTAGCGGCCGATGTGCTCGCCGAGTCCGTGCACGATGAGGATCCGCCCGCGCGCGATCCGCTCAGCGGGCCAGTGCCGCGTGACGAGGTCGAGTCCGTCGCGCGTGCGGACGATCGGGGGCAGGGAAAGGGCGGTCATCGCGCGGGGACGGCTGGCGTAGGAGGGGGGACTCGGGCGAGCTTCCGGTGTACGACAGCAACATGTGCGTCGCCGCGTGCGTTTCGATAGACGCGGCCCTCCACCACGAGCAAGAACTCCGGAACCGGGGAATCGCGGGTGATCACGTACGAAGTGACCGTGACGGTGCGGGACGAACTGAGAACGCGCTTCGAAGTCTACATGCGCGAGCGCCACATCCCTGATGTGCTCCTCACCGGCCTCTTCTCCGGTGCGCAGCTCCTGCGCGCCGACGACGGTCGCCTGCGCACGCGCTACGAACTCCTCGACCGCAACGCGCTGGAGCGCTACCTCGCGACGCATGCCACGCGGCTGCGCGCCGACATCGCGGCGCACTTCCCCGACGGCCTCGAGTTCGAGCGCGAGGTGTGGGCGAGCCTCGTGGAATGGCCGCATTGAAGGCACTCCGCGCACTGCTCGCGGGGACCGCGGCCGTCGTGGCACTCACCGGCGCCGCGGCGCAGGCGCGTGACGCATCGGAGGCGCGCGCGAAGCCCGACCCCAGGCAGCCGCGCGAGCTCGTCGTGATCGCGCACGGGATGGGACGGTCGCCGTTCTCGATGTGGGGCCTCAAGAAGGCGCTCGAAGCGGCGGGCTACGAGGTCTACAACCACGGCTACTCGAGCTATTGCTGCACCGTCGGCGAGATCGGCGAGGACCTGCGGCGCGAGCTCAAGGTGCGCATCGGACCGCAGCACACGCGCGTGCACTTCGTCGGGCACAGCCTTGGCAACATCGTCATCCGCTACGTGCTCACGCGCGACACGCTGCCGCCGCGCGTCGGCCGCGTGGTGATGCTCGCGCCGCCCAACCAGGGCGCGCACGCGGCCAGCACCTTCGCGCCGTACACCGGGTGGCTCCTCAAGCCGGTGATCGAACTCAGCAGTGACAGCCTGTCCACGGTCAAGCGGCTCCCGCGCGTGCAGGGCGTGGAGATCGGCGTGATCGCGGCGCGCGACGATCGCACGGTGAAGCTCCCCGAGACGCACCTCGACGAGGAGACCGCGCACCTCGTCGTCGGCGGCGGGCACTCGTTCATCATGCAGCGCGAGGACGTGAAGCAGCAGGTCGTCGCCTTCCTGCGGACGGGCAACTTCCTCTACGGGCCCGCGACGCCGGCACCGATCGCGCCGTGAGCGGCGCGCCCCCGACGCTGCTCTACGACGGCGACTGCGCCTTCTGCGCGAGGTCGGTCCAGTTCGTCCTCGCGCACGACCGGCGCCGGCGCGACCTCCGCTTCGCCTCGCGCCAGGGAGCGGCCGGGAGCACCGTTCTCGCCCGGCATCCCGCAGCCGCGGCGACCGATTCGCTCGTGTGGGTCGACGCCACCGGCGCCGAGGAACGTGCGCTCGTGAAGTACCGCGCCGTGCGCGCCATCGCCCGGTATCTCGGCGGGCCGTGGGGAGCGCTGGGGGCCTTGGGCGGAGTCGTGCCGACTCTGGTCGGTGACCGCATCTACGACATCGTCGCGCGGCACCGGCACCGGCTGGGCGGCGGAGTTCCGGCTTGCGTGGTGTTCACCGCCGACGAGCGCGCGCGCGTCCTCGACTGAGACATAACGGCTCCCTTGACTCGGGGCGTGCAGTTCGGAATCTTGGCGGCCTGACCTCACGGCGCCGGTCCCCCCACCTCGAGCTGTCGAATGCGCGTCCTCTCCCTGCTTCTGGCGGTCACGCTCGTCGTCCCCGCACTCGCCGCGCAATCGCGCCTTGGACCGGTGGAGAAGCGCCCGAAGCTCCAGGCGGGCGCGGACACGAATGATGCCGGTGCGTATTTCGCGCACGCATCGCGCGTGCTCGAGGACAAGCCCGAGGAGGCCGCGCGAGCGTTCTACTGGGCCGCGCGGCTCGACCCGAGTTCCGCCGATGCGCTCGATGGCCGGCGCGCCGCAGTGCTCCTGCGCCGGCAGCCCACGCTCAGGCTCTACATGGAGGGCGGTCGCCGCGCGCGCGAGTCGAAGGAGCTCCGCGCACTCGATTCGCTCGCCATGCGCGCCACGCGGCTCGATCCGCTCTACTACCGCAAGTACGACCACACGCTGTTGATGGCGTACTATCGCAACATGCTCCGGGCCGCGAATCCGACCGTCTCGACGGCGGACATCGACCACGAGATCCGCACGTACCTCACCACCGGCTCGGCGTACATGCGCGGCTGGCTCGCCTACGGCGAGGGGCGCTTCCCTGCGGCCCTCGAGCACTACGAGGCGGCGGCGGCGAAATCGAAGTACCCGGGCGGCATCCGCCTCGAGCGCGCGCGCATCATGGCACTGCAAGGCATGTTCCCGAGGGCGATCGCCGAGTTCCGCGTCGCGAGCGAGTTGCTCAGCAAGAGCGAGCAGGACAAGGACGAGGACATCGTCTTCTACAACTCGCGCGCGATGGTCGAGCACAGCATCGGCATCGTCTACTCGCATCTCGCGCAGATGGACTCGGCGCGCGCGGCCCTCGGCCGCGCCATCACCGAGGACCTCTCCTACTTCATGGGGCACGTCGACCTCGGCAAGCTCGCGCTCGTGGCGAAGGACACCGCGACGGCGATCAGCGAACTCGCGCTCGCGGCCGACCTCGCGAGCGACGAGCCGTACGTCCACTACCTGAACGGCAACATCCTGCTCGCCGCCGGCCAGCACACCGACGCGATCGCCGCCTTCCGCAAGGCGATCGCCCTCGAACCGCTGCACGCGCTCTCGCACTTCGAGCTCGCCCTCGCGCTCGACCGTTCGGGCGACAAGCCCGGCGCGCTCGCGAGCTACCAGAAGTTCCTCTCGATGGCGCCCATCCGTGAGGTCCGGCGCCGCGCCGAAGCGAACGAGCGCGTCGCCGCGCTCAAGCAGTGAGCGTCATGACCTCCTCCTTCCACCGGTGCCAGCGCGCGACGGCACGCGCGGCCGCTCTCGCGGCGACGCTCGTCCTCACCCTCCCCGCGTCGTCGGCGGCACAGGCGACCCCCGCGGCGCCCGCGCCGGTCACTCGCCCGCGCACCGCCGGCGAGGACCTGCAGCTCTTCTCGCAGGTCTTCAACCAGATCCGCGTCAACCATCCCGACTCGCTCGACTCCCACCGCCTCTTCATGGCGGCGATCCAGGCGATGGTGCAGGCGACCGACCCGCACTCGTACGTCATCCCTGCGCTGCGCCTCGCGCCGGGGAAGGAGGCCGAGTGGCGCGCGGGGAAACTGCATCCGGTGCCGGTGGACTTCTTCTTCGTCGGCGGTGCGCCGGTGGTCGCGCGCGTGGCGGCAGGCACGCAGGCGAGCCGGCAGGACATCCTCCCCGGTGACGAACTCCTCGAGGTGGACGCCAAGCCGGTGCGAGCCGAGAGCGCGACCGAGCTCGACATCCAGCTCTCGGGACCGCGCAACACGACGGTCACGCTCACGCTCGAGCGTCGCCGTCCCGACGGCTCCTACGCCACGCTCACGCGCGTCGTGAAACGCGAGCGCTACGACGAGGAGACGGCCGTCCCCGCGTCGGTGATGCTCGACGCGACGACGGGCTATGTCCGCATCACGACCTTCGTCGGCGACAAGGTCAACGAGGACCTGCGGGCCGCGGTCGACCGACTCGAGGGCTTTGGGATGCAGCGCCTCGTGCTCGACCTGCGCGACAATGGTGGCGGCAGCGTCGCCGAGGCGGCGTCGGTCGCCGGCGCCTTCCTGCCGGCGGGCACGATCGTCTACACCTCCGAGGGCCGCCGCGCTGCGGCGATCGACACCGGGCGCGTGAAGCGGTCATGGTTCCGCGGGGACCGCAACTATCCGATCGTCGTGATGATCGACGACGGCACGGCGAGCGCGTCCGAGCTCGTCGCCGGCGCGCTGCAGGACCACGACCGCGCGGTCATCGTCGGCCAGCCGAGTTTCGGCAAGTCGCTCATGATGCAGGGCTTCCCGCTCTCCGACGGCTCGGTGATCGTGCTCGTCATCGGCCAGGTGCGCACGCCCTGCGGGAGGGCGGTGCAGCGGCAGTACCACTCGCTGACCAGCCGCGAGTACTATCGCGCGGCGCGCGCCGAGCGCGACACGATCGGTCGCCCGACTTGCAAGTCGGTGAGTGGTCGCAGGCTCTTCGGGGGCGGCGGCATCTATCCCGACGTGCGCACGCCGCGGCCCGCCGACCCGCCGGTGTGGGTCTCGCGCGCGCTCGAACTCGACCTGACGCTCAAGTGGGCCAACCAGTTCGTCGGCGCGGCGGGCAACGGCCTCACGACGCTCGACGCCTTCGCAAAGGAGCCCACGCTCCCCGCCACGGCGCTCGCCTCGTTCCGCACGCTCGCGAAGGAGAACGGAGTGCCCGTGCCGGACGGCGACGACGCCGACGCACGACTGCGCCGCTTGCTGGTCGGCATCGTCGCCTATGTGAAGTGGGGGAGCGCCGGCGTCTACCAGGTCGAGGCGCGCACCGATCCCGCGATCCGCGACGCGATGCAACAGTTCGGCAAGTTCTCCGGGAAGCCCTAGCGCAGGCTCGCGTAGTCTTCCGGCGTGTCGATGTCCTGCAGCGCCGCCTCGGGCCAGTCGTGCACCCTCGCCTCGGCGCGGTGCGCGCGCACCACCGCCTTGCCGCACCCTTCGCCCTCCCAGGCGAGCAGTTCGGGCCAGAGTACGCGCTTGAACAGCAGCGGCGGCGCGACCACCTCGCCGTAGCGCGAGATCCCGAGTGGCGCCTCACTCGCCTGCGACGACGCGACGATCTCGCGCAGCATCGCCTCGGTGACGTGCACCATGTCGGCGAGCATCACCACCGTCGCGTCAATGTCATCGCCGAGTGCGTTGAGGGCGACATGCAGTGAGGCGCTCGTGGGGCCGGTGGGATCTGGGCTCACGACGCACTGAACGTCCTGCCCGTCGAGCGCGGCGCGCACCAAGCCGGCTTCGTGCCCGAGCACGACGACCACCGGCGAGAGGCCCGCGCCCAGCAGCCGACGCACCGCGCGGTGCACCATCGCCTCGCCGTCCACCGGCAGCAGCATCTTGTTGCGTCCCATTCGGCTCGACGCTCCCGCGGCGAGCAGGATCGCCGCGACGCGAGCGGGTTCAGTCACCGCTGGCGTGGATCGGTGCGGCGCGCTCGCGCAGCGATCTTGGTCTGCGCCCGCTGCGCACCGCGAGCAGCTCGGCGACCACCGCGAGCGCGACCTGTTCCGCGCCGTCGGTGCCGATGTCGAGCCCCACGGGCCCGAAGATCCGTGCGTCGTCCACCGGCCCTTCGCCGCGCAGGATCCCGAGGATCTGCTCCGTCCGCTGCCGCGGCCCGAGCACGCCGAGGTAGCGGACGGGGCTCTGCAGCAGCGCGCGCAGGTAATCGGTGTCGTCGGCGAAGTGGTGCGTCATCACCACCGCGAAGCTGTCCGCGTCGAGCACCACGCGCTCGCCGAGCCGCGCCGCGTCGGTCTCCACGCAGTGCACGGTCGCGGGGAACCGCCCGGCAGTGAGCAGCCCCGGCCTGCGGTCCGCCACGACGACGCGGAACCCGACACTGTCCGCCAGCCGCACGAGATGCCGCGCATCATCGCCGCCACTCACCACGAGCAACCGCGGCGGCGGCTCGAGCACGTCGATGAAGAACTCGCGCCCGTCCCGCATCTCGAGCCGCGACTCGCCACCGCCGATCCACTCGCTCGCCTCCGCACCCCGCAACACCCGGTGTGCCCCGTCGACCACCCCCCGCAGCACCGCGCCGAGGTCAGTGACGATGACGAACCCCACCTCATCCCGCATCACACTGAGGACCGACGACTGATGACTGATGACCGGTTCGATCAGTATCTCCACTTCACCTTCACACCCCACCCCCAGGTCCCACGCCGCGATCTCATTCGCCCCGCCACAGTAGCTGCGCCGCTCCGGGATGCCCGTCGTCATCACGCGCTCGGCCACCGCGCGCACGTCCTCCTCGAGGCACCCGCCGCTCACGTTCCCGGTCGAGCTGCCGTCCGACTCCACGACGAGCTTCGCGCCCTCATGCCGGTAGGCCGAGCCGCGCACGCGGATCACCGTCGCGAGCGCGGCGCGCTTCCCCGCGCGGTTCAGCGCGCCGATCGCGTCGATCACCTGCCGCGTCTCGAGCCACTGCTTCATGCCCTAGCTCCAGCTCAGGTCGTGGCGCGTGAGCGGCAGTGACCGCACGCGCTTCCCCGTCGCGGCGAAGATCGCGTTGGTGACCGCAGGGATCACCGGCGGCAGCGCCGGCTCGCCCATCCCCGTCGGCGGGAACTCCGTCGTGCGGAAATGCACCTCCACCGGCGGCGCCTCGGTGATGCGCAGCAGCTCGAAGTCGTCGAAGTTGCTCTGCACCGTCCGGCCGCCCTCGATCGTGATCTCCTGCTTGAACATCTCGCCGAGTCCGTCGAGCACCGAGCCCTGCACCTGCTGCAGGGCGCCGCTCGGATTGATGATCTGGCTCCCCACGTCGCCGGCGACCCAGACCTTCACGACCTTCACCTCGCCCGACTTGCTCACGTTCACCTCGGCCACCTCGGCGAAGTATCCGCGGTGGCTGAAGTGCATCCCGACGCCCATGCCCGAGCCCCTCGGGAGCGTGCGTGTGCCCCACCCTGACTTCTCGGCGACGAGCTGCAGCACGCCGCGCATGCGCTCGGCGTTCACCTGCGCCGGCGGCGCGCCGGGCGCGGCGGTGATTGTCGCTGCCTGCGCGAGGAGGGCGAGCCGGAAGCGCAGCGGATCCTCGCCCGCCGCGTGCGCGAGCTCGTCGATGAACGACTGATAGACGAACGCGATCGCGTTGCTCGTCGGCGCGCGCAGGAAGCCGGTCGGCACGCCGAGCGGCATCACCGACGTGCCGAACGAGAGGTTCGGGATGAAGCCTATCGGGAACTCCGTCGGCGAGACGGACGCCGCCGGCGCGAAGCGCTGTCCCTCGCCGAAGGTGACGAAGTGGTTCTCCCACGCGACGAGCTTGCCCACGCCGTCCACCGCGCCCTTCAGCCGGTGCCAGCCCGCGGGACGGTAGAAGTCGTGCTGCATGTCGTCCTCGCGCGACCAGGTGAGCTTCACCGGCACGCCCGCTTGCTTCGCGATCGCCGCCGCTTCCACCATGTAGTCGTTGTTGAGACGCCGGCCGAACCCGCCACCGCCGCGCAGCATGTGGATGCTGATGTCGGCCTCGGCGATGCCGAGCGTCTGCGCGATGAGCACGCGCCCCGCATTCGGGTTCTGCGACTGCGACCAGATCTCCATCTTCCCGTCGGCGAAGCGCGCCGTGCAGTTCTGCGGCTCGAGCGTCGCATGCGCGAGGAAGGGATACTCGTACGTCGCCTCGACGACCTTGCGCGCCCCCGCGAACGCCGCCGCGACATCGCCGTCCTTGCGCGCCACGTTCATGGGAGGGGCGGGGAGCAGTTCGGCCGCCTTCGCCGAGAAGGCCGCGCTCGACTGCTGCGCCGTCGGATGCTCGGCCCACGTGACGCGCAGCCGCTTGCGCGCCGACTTCGCGTGCCACGTCGTCTCGGCGAGGATCGCCACGCCGGGGAGGAGGCCGGAGAGCGTGGCCGTCCCCTCGAGCACGAAGACCTGCTTCACGCCGGGGAGCGCCTTCACCTGGTCGATGTTCGCGCTCGCGACCTTCGCGCCGAACACCGAGGCCTTCTCGTAGATCGCGTGGAGCATGCCGGGCACACTGGCGTCGATGCCGAAGATCGGCGCGCCGGTGACAATGGCCTTGTTGTCGGTCTGTCGCGTCGACTTGCCGATGATCCTGTAGTCCTTCGGGTCCTTCATCGTGACCGTGTTCAGCGCGGGCGGCGTGAGCGTCGCCGCCTTCTCGGCGAGGCTGCCGTAGGTCGCGCGTTTGCCGGTCGCGCGATGCAGCACGGCGCCGTTCTCCGTGGTGCACTCCGCGACGGGCACGTTCCACGTCGCGGCGGCCGCGGCGATGAGCATCTGCCGTCCCGCGGCGCCCGCGCGACGGAGCGGCTCCCAGTTCGTCGGTGTGGCCGTGCTGCCGCCCGCGACCTGGCGGCCGTACTTCGGCTCGTCGGCCATCGCCTGCTCGACGGTGATGCTCTCCCACGGCACGTCGAGTTCCTCGGCGATGAGCATCGGGAGCATCGTGCGGATGCCCTGGCCCACCTCGGGGTTCTTCGAGATGATCGTGACCGCGCCGCTGCTCGCGATGCGGATGAAGGCGTTCGGCATGAACTCGCCGGCGACACCGCCGGTGGCGAGCGCGTCGACTTCGGCGGCGCCGAGGAGCGCGGGCGAGCTGAAATCGAGCATGGTGCCGAGGAGGAACCCGCCACCGGCGATCGCGCTCACGCGCAGGAAGTCGCGGCGGTCGTACTGCGACGGCGCGCTGGCGCTCGTCATGGGGTCGCGCAGGTCGTTGGCCATGGGCGCCTCACTTGGCCGAGTTGTTGGTGGCGATCGTCGCGGCGCGATGGATCCCCTCGCGGATGCGCAGGTAGGTCGCGCAGCGGCAGAGGTTCCCGTACATCGCGGCGTCGATGTCCTCGTCGGTGGGCCGCGGGTTCTTCGCGAGCAGGTCGGCGGCCTGCATGATCTGGCCGGCCTGGCAGTACCCGCACTGCGGCACGTCGAGCTCCTGCCATGCCTGCTGCAGTGGATGCGCCGCGTCGGCGGCGAGTCCTTCGATGGTGGTGACCTTGCGGCCGCTCACCGCGCTCGCCGGGACCTGGCAGGAGCGGACGGCCTCGCCGTTCACGTGGACGGTGCAGGCGCCGCAGAAGGATTCGCCGCAGCCGAACTTCGTCCCCTTGAGGTCGAGGACGTCGCGGAGGATCCAGAGGAGGGGCATGTCGGACGGGACGTCGACCGAGCGCGACGTGCCGTTGACGGTGAACGTGACCATCATGGGGAGCGGCTCCGGAAGGGGGCTGGTCTCAACATCGCGGTCGCGGTCGAGGACCGCAACGCGGGAGGGTTCCCCTAAAGTACGCCGCCGAGGGCGGGTCGTTGCCGCGCCGCGCCCGCGCGCCCGTCGTTTACGGCGGCGTCACCTTGTAGAGTCCGGTGGTGATCGGCGGCTCGTTCGCGAAGTACAACATCTGCTCGAAGCTCGTGATGTTGCCGAGACGGGGGACGACCATCGTGAACTCGCGCTCCCGCAGTTCGGAGGTGAGGCGGAAGCCGAACCCTTCGACCTTGTACGTGCCGATGTCGATGACGAACTCGCTGCGGTCGGGCACCTCATTGAGCAGGATGTGCACCCAGTAGCGTTGCTCGTAGGTGCTGTCGGCGGCGATGATGATCCGTGCCGAGTCCAGGAAGGTCTTCTCCTGTGACACGCCTGCGATGCGCGTCGAGATCAGCGCGGGGAGCGTGTCACCGTCGGCCTCGTGCAGGTAGTAAGTGGCCGCGATGAGGGGCAGTCCTGACGTCGGCGGCGGGGTGATCGTGTCGCCGGCATCGCAGGCCACGAGGGCGACGACGGCGGCAACGAGGAGAAGGCGAGGACTCATCGATCGCTCACTGGGGAGGGTCGGACCACCATCCGCGCCTGGCCGATCATGCGGGGCGACTGCACCCCCCAAGTTGGCCCGGTGACGTGGCCGGGGCAATTCAGGGACGACCGAGGGCGTCCCGGCGTCTCGACCGGAGCTCTCCCCACCCCTTACCTTCCGCCCATGTGGTCCGCCTTCCTGAGCGCCCTGCCGCGCTGGTGGCCCTACGCCGCCGGCGTCCTCGTCGCGCTCATCGGGATCGCCTCCACCGCGCACGTCGTCACGCGCAAGCGCGATGTGCGCGCCGCGATCGGCTGGGTGGGCCTCATCTGGCTCGCCCCCATCATCGGGCCCGTGCTCTACGCGATGTTCGGGCTCAACCGCATCCAGCGCCGGGCGAGCATCCTGCACCGCGCCCGGCGCAAGCTGCAGCTCTCCACGCCGGGCGCGATGAGCATCGCCCGCACGGGCACCGCCTCCGACGTCCCGAGCGACCTCGCGCCGCTCGCGCGCGTCGGCGAGCTGCTCTCGGGGCGTCCGCTGCTGCGCGGCAATCGCGTGCGCGCCCTCCGGAATGGCGACGAGGCCTACCCCGCAATGCTCGAGTCGATCGAGGACGCCCGCCGGACGATCGCCCTCTCGAGCTACATCTTCGGGGACGACAAGGCGGGAAGGCCCTTTGTCGAGGCCCTCACGCGCGCGGTGAAGCGCGGAGTCGAGGTGCGCGTCCTCGTCGACGGCTTCGGCGTGCGCTACACATGGCCGTCGGTGCATAGGGCGCTCCAGCGCGCCGGCGTGCCCGTGCGCCTCTTCCTGCCCCGCATCCACGAGGCCGGGCTCGGCTTCTTCAACCTGCGCAACCATCGCAAGGTCCTCACCGTCGATGGCCGCGTCGCCTTCACCGGCGGGATGAACATCCAGGCGCGCAACATCCACGCCGACTCGCCGCCGCGGCTCGTGCGCGACCTGCAATTCCGCGTGGAGGGACCGCTCGTCGGGCAGATCCAGGACGCGTTCGCCGAGGACTGGGCGTTCGCGACGAACGAGCAGCTCGAGGGGCCGGCCTGGTTCCCGTCGCTCACCGAGGTCGGCTCGACCACGGCGCGCGTCATCACCGACGGACCGGATGGCGACCTCGAGGTCACGCGCACGGTGATCCTCGCCGCCATCGCCGCGGCACGCGAGTCGGTGCGCATCGTGACGCCATACTTCCTCCCCGACGCCGCGATGATCGCGAGCCTCGGGGTCGCGGCGCTGCGCGGCGTGCGCGTGGAGATCGTGCTGCCGGCCAAGGTGAACATCCCGGTGGTGCAGTGGGCCGCGATGGCGCAGCTCTGGCAGGTGCTGCGGCCCGGTTGCCGCGTGTTCCTCACGCCGCTCCCCTTCGACCACAGCAAGGTGATGGTCATCGACCGTCGGTGGGCGCTCGTCGGGTCGTCGAACTGGGACCCGCGTAGCCTGCGCCTCAACTTCGAGCTCGACGTGGAGATGTACTGCACCTCGTGCGCCGCCTCGCTCGACGACTTCGTGAAGGGGCGGATCCGCGAGGCGCGCGAGGTCACGCTCGCCGAGGTGGATGCGAGGAGGATGATGGTGAAGGTCCGCGACGGACTCGCGCGGTTGCTGTCGCCGTACCTCTGAGCATTCGCGCCTGACGTCCAGCCGCGCTCGACGAGGTGCGCCGCGTACCGCTACCAGATCGCGCTGGCGAGCACGACCACGCTGACCACCACGCCGATCGCGACCTTCGTCCCCGTCGCCGCGACGCGCCCCACCAACGCACCCCACGCCACGCGCTCGGGATTCGCGCTGCGGTCCGTCGCCGTGTACTCGAAGATGAGTGCGCCGAGGAACGCGCCGGCGAACGACCCGATGATCGAGCCGATCACCGGGATCGGCACGCCGACGATCGCGCCGATGACGCCGCCGATGAGCGCGCCCCATCCTGCCCGCCGCGAACCGCCGTACTTCGCCGTGTAGCGCGACGCGAGTGTCCACTCGAGCACTTCGGCGACCGTGGCGAGGGCGATGGCGATCCAGAGCGCGGTCCACGAGATCCCGGCCGTGGAGTCGAGGGACTTCCAGAGGCAGGCGCCGGCGATGAAGGCCCAGGTGCCGGGGAGCCCGACCGCGGTGAGCGGGAGCGAGATCAGCGCGCCGAGGGCGAGGAGGGTCGTCGAGAGCATGGGATGTTGGGGAACGGCGCCATGAGTCGTGGGTTGTGAGCCATGAGTTGGAATACGGTCGCGCTGGAGCTTACGGCTCACGACTCACAGCTCACAACGCCGTTCGCAGTCTCCCTTCTCCCTTCTCCCTTCTCCCATCTGTAGTTTCAGGAATGCCCAGCAAGTTCCGCACGACCCTGTTCAAGGTCATCACGATCCAGGTCCTCGCCCTGGCCCTGCTCTGGCTCCTCCAGCAGCGCTACGCGAGCTGACCGATGCACTGGATCAACTGGCTCATCGTCCTCGCGTACTTCACCTTCGTCGTCGGCGACGGACTCCGCCGCGCGCGCGGCGCGACCAACATCGAAGGCTACTTCCTCGCCAACCGCTCGCTGCCCTGGTGGGCCGTCGGGCTCTCGGTGATGGCGACGCAGATCTCGGCCATCACGCTCATCGGCACCACCGGCCAGGGTGCGACCGACGGCCTGCGCTTCGTCCAGTTCTATTTCGGCCTGCCGATCGCGATGGTGATCCTCGGCGTCACCATCGTCCCGTTCCTGCACAAGGCGAAGGTCTACACCGCCTATGAGTTCCTCGAGCGCCGCTTCGACGCCAAGACGCGCTCGCTGACGAGCTTCCTCTTCCTCATGTCGCGCGGCCTCTCCTGCGGCGCGATCATCTCGGCGCCCGCCGTCGTCGTCTCGGCGATCTTCGGCTGGTCGCTCTGGACGAGCGTCGCGATCATCGGCGTCCCGACGATCGGCTACACCGTCATCGGCGGCGCGCGCGCGATCGCCTGGCTCGACGTGAAACAGATGTTCGTCATCGTGAGCGCGGTGCTCGCGATCGTGCTCGTGCTCATCACGCGCCTCCCCGTGCCGCTCGACGACGCGCTCGCGATCGCCGGCGCCGCGGGCCGCATGCGCGTCTTCGACTTCTCGTTCGACATCACCAACCAGTACACGTTCTGGTCGGGGATCATCGGCGGCACGTTCCTGATGCTCTCGTACTTCGGCACCGACCAGAGCCAGGTGCAGCGCTACCTCACGGCGAAGTCGGTGGACGAGGCGCGCAGTTCGCTGCTCATGAGCGCCTACTGGAAGATCCCGCTGCAGGCGATGATCCTGCTGCTCGGCGTGCTCGTCTTCCTCTTCTACACGTTCCAGCCGGCGCCGCTCTACTACAATCCGGCGCACGACCAGGGGATGCGCACATCGGCCCCCGCGGCCTACGACTCGATCGCGACGCACTACACCGCGGTCACGCAGGCCCGCGCCGCGGCCGCCGTCGCCGCCGCCGATGCGCGCCGCCGCGGCGATGCCGCGGCGACCGCCGTCGCGATGGACGCATACAAGGCGAGCGAGCAGGAAGTGGTGGCCGTGCGCGCCGCCGCGCTCACGACCGCCGGCGAGGTCACCAAGCTCCCCACGCGCGACGTCAACTACATCATCCCGCGCTTCGTCCTCGACAACCTGCCGCTCGGCTTCGCGGGCGTCTTCCTCGCCGCCGTGCTCGCCGCCGCGATGTCGAGCGTCGCCGCCGAGCTCAACGCATTGTCGACGGCGACGGTCGTGGATTTCTACCAGCGCTACTTCCGCAAGGAACACACCGACGCGCACTTCCTCTCGGTGTCGAAGTGGGCGACCGCACTCTGGGGAGTGTTCGCCTGCGGCGTCGCGACGCAGGCGGCGAACCTCGGCTCGCTCATCGAGGTCGTGAATCGGTTCGGCTCGTTCTTCTACGGATCGATCCTCGGGGTGTTCATCCTCGCGATGATCCCGCGCTCGCGCGCCAACGGCGCGTTCGTCGGGGTGATCGCGGGCCTGAGCACGGTGGCGCTCATCGCGTGGCAGGTGCCGAGCATCGCGTTCCTCTGGCACAACGTGACCGCCGCGGTGGTGGTGGTCACGGTCGGCATGCTCGTGAGCTTCATGACGGGCCGCGCGGAGTCCCCGAAGGCAGCCTGAAGGAGGCTCCGGGCGCTGGCAGGATATGCTCGGCCGCACGCATACCGCGTGCATTACGTGCATGGCCATGCGCGCCCCTTCCTGCCGCGTGCGGGGCGACTAGCCTCCGCTCATGCCCTCCGTCCGAATCATCGGCGTTCCCATGGACCTCGGCGCCTCGCGCCGCGGTGTCGACATGGGTCCGTCCGCCGTCCGATACACCGACCTCCGCGACCGCATCGAGAAGCTCGGCCACGCGGTCGAGGACATGGGGAACGTCCCCGTGCCCTTCCGCGAGGATGCGGCCAAGGGCGCACAGCGCGGCGCGCGCTACCTCGGCGCCATCACCGAGGTCTGCGCCGATGTCGCGGCGCGCACGCGCACCGCGCTCGAGAATGGGCAGATCCCCGTGATCCTCGGCGGCGACCATGCGCTCGCCGCCGGTTCGATCGCCGGTGCGTCCGCCTACCTCGCCGCGAAGGGTGAGCGGCTCGGTGTCATCTGGGTGGATGCACATGGCGATCTCAACACGCCGGCCTCGTCCCGCTCGGGGAACGTGCACGGCATGCCGCTCGCCGCGCTGCTCGGCAACGGCGACAAGGCGATGGTGGGCATCGCGGGCGAGCAGGCGGCGCTCAAGTCCAGCGATGTCGCGCTCGTCGGCCTGCGCGACCTCGACGGGCCCGAGCGCAATCACATCCGGAAGTGGGGACTCTCGGCGTTCACCATGCGCGCGCTCGACGAACGCGGCGTGCGCATGGTGATGGAAGAGGCGATCGGCGTCGCGACGCGCGGCACCGGCGGCATCTGGGTCTCGTTCGACATGGACGTGATCGATCCCGACGAGGCGCCCGGCGTCGGCACCGCGGTCCCCGGCGGCATGACCTACCGCGAGGCGCACCTCGCGATGGAGATGCTCGCCGACACCGGCAAGCTCGTCGGCATGGATGTGGTCGAGGTGAATCCCGTGCTCGACGAGCGCAATCGCACCGCGGAGATCGCCTGCGAGCTGATCCTGAGCGCGCTCGGCAAGCGCATCCTCTGATGGCCGCCACCCTGCGCTACACCCCACCCGACTTCACCAAGCCGGTGTTCGCGAAGGCGCCCGCGGCGCGCACCGTCGTCGCCGAGCGCGACGGCGTGCTGCCCGATGGCTTCTTCGCGACGACCAACCTGCCGACCTACGTGAAGGGCGACGACGGCAAGTGGACCCTGCCGAAGGAGCCGCGCATGGACGGCGTGCTGGTGCGCGACGCCCGCGGGACCTGGTGGGTGCGCGAGGGCCGGCGCGTGAAGCGGGGCGACCAGGTCGTCGTCGGCAGCGCCGAGGACGGGCGCGAGGGCGTCCTGGTGCATGCGAACGGCTTCGAGGGCGAGGCGGGCGCGCACGGCGACTTCCACTTCATGAGCAGCCAGGTCTCCCGCGAGAAGCCGATCGACTACAAGCTCATCGCGCGGATGCTCGTCGAGGAGAAGCGGCGCGGCGGCTACGTGCTCTGGGTGACCGGCCCCGCGCTCGTGCACTCGCGCGCGCGCGACAATCTCGTCTGGTTCATCCGGAATGGCTTCGTGCAGGCGCTGCTCGCGGGCAACGCGGTCGCGGTGCACGACATCGAGGCCGCGATCGTCGGCACGACGCTCGGCATGACGAGCGAGGGCGAACCGACGGCGGGCGGACACGCCGCGCACATGCGCGCGATCAACGCCGTGCGGCGCGCGGGCTCGATCAAGGCGGCGGTGCAGTCGGGGATCATCACGAGCGGGATCATGCACGCCTGCGTGGTGGAGGAGGTGCCGTACGTGCTCGGCGGCTCCATCCGCGACGACGGCCCGCTCCCCGACGTGCACACCGACAACGTCGCCGCGCAGGAGGCGACGCGCGCGCACACCATCAAGGCGACGATGGCGGTGATGATCGCGACCGCGCTGCACTCCATCGCGGTGGGCAACATGCTGCCCGCGTACTACCAGGATACGGGCGGGGAGCTGCGCGAGCTCCCGACGATCTGCGTCGACGCCAGCGAGTTCCTCGTGAGCAAGCTCAAGGACCGCGGGACGCACCAGGCGGTGGGCGTCGTCACGAACGCGCAGGACTTCATGTCGATCCTGCGGGCGGCGGTGGAGCGCGAGGTGGTCGGCGAGGGGTGAAGCGAGCGAACGCCCCGGTTCAGGGCACGCCGGTCGTCCGTCGTAACTGGCGCCAGTCCGCCTTCGTAGGCATCCTTGCACCGAAGTCCCACCTCGACGGAGCCTGGATGACGACGTTCACGCCGGAAGCGCAGCA
>Ga0137353_1000086_pt1 | contig 19777 bp, 18 predicted proteins | sample EasRivERMLT760_2_FD_104759 | JGI IMG/M metagenome (GOLD analysis project Ga0137353, IMG submission 104759) | Soil microbial communities from meander-bound floodplain in the East River, Colorado, USA - East River MetaG ERMLT760_2 | ecosystem: Environmental > Terrestrial > Soil > Floodplain ...
CCCTCACCGACGACCTCCGACGCGCTGAACAACTCGGCCGGACGCGTCAGCGTGCGGAAGTCGGCCGCGTCGACCTGCGCCGCCGCCTCGTTCCCTCGCATGAGGCGCGGGCCCTGCATCGGGTCGGAGGCCCAGGCCGTCGTGCCATCGAAACCCTGTCGCATCTCGCCGATGCCGGGGAGGCCGATCGTCATCGACGTCTGGTTGGGGCGGCGCTGCACCGCGATCATCGACGCGTTCATCCCCATCGCGGGAATCTCGAAGTTCGCCGTCGTCTTGATGCCTTGCACTGACGCGATCCTGCCTTCGGGGTCCACCGCCTTCGCGTGGCCGGCGAGGATCGCGTCGATCGCGGCCGATGGCGAGGGGGCCAGTGCCGGTGTGGGTGCCATCGGCGCGGCCGATGCCGGCGTCGGTGCCGGGGTGATCACTGGCGGGGGCGCCGTGACGGGTGCGGGCGCCGACCTGGCGGGCGCCTGCGAGCAGGCGCCCACGAGGAGCGCGAGCGAGAGGGACTTCACTGAGCGACGGACCAGCACGGGAGCCTCCGGACGGCAGGGGGTGACAACGATCGAACGATAACCGGATCAAGGCGTGCCGGCAGCGATCCACTCGCGCGCCGCTTCGAGCGCGGCGTCGCGGCCAGCGCGCAAGTCCTCCAGGCGGAGCGGCGCGAGCACATCGGGCACGATGCCGACGCCCTCGACGCGCCGGCCCTTCGGGTCCTGATGGTCGGCGATCACGTGCATCATCACGTCGCCGCTCGGCAGGCGGATCGCCGCCGCGGGGAGTGCCATCCCGGCGCTGCGCGAGCCGAAGACCTTCGCGCGGCCGAGCGCCTGCATCCCCGATGCGAAGAACTCCGACGTGCTCGCCGAGAACTCGTCGATGAGGATCGCGATGGGGCCCGCGAACGGAGCGGTGAGCGTGCCCGACGGATCGACGCGGCGCGGATTCGCCGAGAACCGGATCACGCTCGTTCGCTGCCGCAGCTCGCCGAGCGAGATCACCGTGTCGAGCATATGGCCCGAGACGCCGGCGATCATCCCGACCACGCCGCCCGGGTTGCCGCGCAGGTCGATGACGAGTCCCGCGGCGTCTCGGCTGCCGAAGAAGGCGCTGTCGAGCCCGGCGCTGAGGGCGGGGAACCATCCATTGAAGCGCACGACGGCGATGGTGCGCGGGTCGCCCGGCGCGACTGGCACGCGCGACATCGACACGTGCACCGCGAACGGCGGGAGATTCCCGAAGCGCGTGACCTGGCCCTCGATCCCCGAGCGCTCGAGCAGCAGCGCGCGTCGCCGCCCACTCGCGTCGACGATGTCCACGCGCACCTCCTGGCCGAGTCCACCGGAGAGCCGTGCGGCGATGAACGACGCGAGGAGGTGATCGCCGACCCCCGCGTCGGGTGCGGACGCGCGCAGCACGCGCTGCATGGAGTCGACGGGGAACGAGTCCACCTGCACGATGCGGTCACCGGGCTTGATACCGGCCAGCGCCGCGACGCTCCCCGCCGCGATGCGCCACGCGATGATCGCGCCGTCGAGCGGGCGCACCTCGAGGCCCGCGGTGCCGGGTTCGCGCGCGGCACGACCCGCCGTTGGTGCGGCGTCGCCGGGGATGAGCACGAAATGCGATTGCTTCGGCACCGCGATGAGCGCGCGCACCGCGCGGCGCACGTCCGCCGCCGTCGCCTCTCCGCCGAGGCCCTCGCGCAACGAGTCGCGCACGATCTTCCATCGCCCGTCGAGCAGCGCCTGGTCCCAGTAGGTGCGGGAGATCGCGGCCCACGCGGAGTCGAAGCTCGCGAGCGGCGGGAGCGACGCGTTCACCGCGCCCTGTGCCGACGCGAGTGCTGGAACGAGCAGCGGGAGGACCGCAGCGAGGCGGCAGAGGTGCGGCAGGCGCATCTGCAACAAATGAGGGGCCCGGCGCGCGGGCGGTCAATGTCCCGGAGGTCACACGCGCGTTAGGTTTCCGCCGTGCCACACACTCTCATCACCCCCGAAGACGCGCTCAAGCTCGTCCCGGAGCTCGCCACCTCGCTCAATCCGAGGGTCTGGGTCTACCGATTCACCGACCCGCGCGGGTGGACCCTCAGCATCGCCACGCACGCCGAGCCGGGCTCGCAGAAGCTCTCGCTCGGCGGCTTTCGTATCGCCCCCATCGAACGCACTGGTTCGGCAGGCTTCACCACCGACCGCGAGGCGATCGCGCTCGCGATGGGGATGCAGGAGAAGGTCCACTGGTCGCACGTCATCCGCGTGGGCGGTCCGTTGGCGCTGCGCGACATCAAGCGCATCGTCGGCGGGAAGTGCGTGCTCGCGCCGACGGCGTCGTCGCGCGTGGGCCAGCCGGACGACGCGGCGCTGCTCGATTTCGCGATCGCGTCGTTCCAGGAGGTCGAGCGCACGGCGCGGATCCACCTGACGACGGGGCAGGACCTCGGCCACGGCCTCATGCACGACGGCCGCACGCAGTCGCTCGAGTACCTGAACGCGCGCTACAAGGGGAGCGTCGTCGCCGACACGTCGGGGCCGACGGGCGAAGGCAACTTCCATGTGCTGCACGGCATGCTGCGCGCGTCACACGTGCCGCTCGCGAAGGCGACCGTCGCGCTCATCGGATGCGGCAACATCGGGATGCACATCATCGAACGGTTGCGCGAGCATGGCGCGACGATCCTCGCCTGCGAGTCGCGCGCCGACCGTCGGGCCGAACTCGAGGCGTTGGGCATCCGCACCTGGGGCCCCGAGGCCAAGCTCGCCATGTTGCGCGAGCCGATGGACGCCCTCGTCGTGAACGCGGCGGGCGGCACGCTCGACCGCGCGACGGTGGATGCCTGCGTGGCGAACGCGCGGCTCTCCGTCGTGTGCGGCAGCGAGAACCTCGCGATGCCCGACCCGTCAGTGCAGCAGCTCCTGCAGCGCGCCAGGAAGGCCTACGCGCCCACCGAACTCGGCGGGATGATGGGCTATCTCACCGCGGTCGAGGAGTACCTCGCGCGCGAGGCCGGCGTGCCGTTCGACATCGCCACGCTCATGCGCGCGTCAGAGAAGCTCGACGAAGCGGGATTCAAGGCGACCGAACGGATGCGTACGGGCGCCTTCGCCGAGACCTTCGAACAAGCGGTGACGGCGATCTACGGCTGAGCGGAAGGGAACTCGTCGCCGAGCGCGATGCGGCAGGCGCGCGCGAGTTCCGCCTGCAGTGCGGGCTTCTTCACGACGACATCCAGCGCCGCCTCGCGCCGATTCGCCTCGGTGAGGCTCTCGACGAAGCCGGAGAGCAGGACGATGGGGAGGTCGGGGCGCAGCGCACGCACGGCCTTCGCGAGCACGACGCCGTTCATCTCCGGCATCGAGTGGTCCGTGACGAGCAGGTCGTACGCGTTCGGCCGGTCCCGTATCATCGTGAGCGCGAGCGGAGCTCGTGAGGCGGTCGAGACATTGTAGCCGAGCGCATCGAGGCGGCGGGCCGTCGCCTTCAGCAGCGCCAGCTCGTCATCCACGAGCAGCAGGCGCTCACCCTTGCCCCGCAGTTCGACCGGCAACCGCACCACCGCCGTGCGCACCTCCAAGTCGGTCTCGGTGACGGGGAAGAGGCACCGCACCTGGGTGCCGACACCGGGCTCGCTCTCGAGCAGCACGGCGCCGCCATGCTCGTGCATGAGCCCGTGGACCATCGCCAGTCCGAGTCCGGTGCCACTCCCGGACGGCTTGGTCGTGAAGAACGGCTCGAACGCCCGTGCCCGCGTCTCCTCATCCATGCCGAATCCGGAGTCGCGCACCTCGACGGCGATATAGGGGCCCTCCCGCAGCCCCGGATTCGCGCGGGCGATGCTGTCGCGCACGTAGAGCGGTTCCACCGAGAAGTCGAGCGTGCCGCCGGCGGGCATCGCCTGGGCGGCGTTCGACGCGAGGTTCATGAGGATCTGGTGGACCGCCGTCGCATCCGCGAGCACGCGCGGCAGCGAGTCGGCCGTGCGCACCCGGAGCGCGATGCCCGCCGGCAGTGTCGCGCGCAGCAGGCGCTGCACTTCGTGCGTCACTTCGCCGAGATCCACCGGGCGCCGCGCCGCGTCCTGCCTCCGGCTGAAGGCGAGGATCCGGTCGACGAGCTGTCGACCTCGCATCGCCGCGCCGAGGATCTCGTGCAGGTCGGTGGCCTCCGGCGAGTCCGGGTCGAGCGTCGACACGAGCAGCTCGGAATAGCCGATGATACTGCCGAGGATGTTGTTGAAATCGTGCGCGACCCCGCCCGCGAGCGTCCCGATCGCCTCCATCTTCTGCGACTGCTTCAACCGCTCGTTGAGCTGGCGCTGCTCTTCCTCGAGTCGCTTGCGCTCGGAGATGTCGACGACGGCGGCGAGGATGAAGAGTCCGTCCTCAGTGGCGAGCGGGGTGAGGCCGATCTCCACCGGGACCTCGCTCCCGTCCTTCCGCAGGCCGAAGAGGTCGCGGCCGGCGCCCATCGAGCGGACGCGCGGGTCGTGGCGGAACCCTGCGCGGTAGCCGGGATGCGCGGAATGGAAGCGATGCGGCACGAGGCGCTCGACCGGCTGTCCGAGCAGTTCCTCGCGTGAGTAACCGAACATGCGTTCGATCTCTCGATTGACGAGGACCAGTCGTCCCTCGGCGTCCGTCATGAGCAGACCGCTCGGAGCCGATTCCACGGCTGCGCGCAGGTGGACTTCGATAGAGCGATCGGACATGGACCGGATCCGGTGCCGAAGGCGGGGCGTGGGCTGCCGTGCGTGTCGAACGTAGGGGAACCCTCCCTCGAGCCGCGAGGACCCCTGTAAGTCCTTACAGGGGTCTGACTCAGCGGTTCCGGATCCACGTCACGTCAGCGGTCACGGCACCGTCAAGGGGCTGCGGCGCGGCACGCCTGCAGACGCGCCACCGTCCGCTCCATCTGCGCCGAGAGCGCGGCCACGGCCCTCAGTTGCTCATCGCTCAGCTTGGCGTCCTGGAGGATGCGCGCGCGACTCGCCGCCCACTTGCTCGCCTCGTAGCCGTAGTCGACGAGGAACGACGCGAGCGCGTACGGCTTCGCCAGTGGTTCGAGCGCCGGCGTGCCCGCGATCTGGTCGAGCGTGCCCCGGACGAGGTCCGACGCCGTGGCGTCCGTCTGGACGAAGCGCTGGAAGCTGGAGTCACTCAGCACGGCCTTCACGTCGGCGTCGGCGCTTGCTTCCGCTGCAGCGATCGCGCCGGCCTCGGTGCGCGCGAAGTTCCAGAGGTCGTTCGCGTCCGCCGCGTGGCCCATCACCGTCCCGGCGGTCGCCTGCACGCGCGCGGCGACATAGCCACGCGCGGCGCGTTCGATCCGTTCCTGCATCGCCTCGAACGGGATGCCGCGCGAGCGCATCTCGCGCTCGTAGCGCGTGAGCACGCCCTTGAACGCATTCGCGGACGCCTCGCGCGTCTGCAGCTGCTTGGCGGCGCTGCCGAAGAGCGCGGTGACGCCGAGCTTCAGTGCCCCTTGTTGGGCGTCGGCGTTCTCCTTCGCCCACGACTCGAGTTCGCTGACGAGCAGTTCGCTCACGCGCTGTTGTCGCACGAGGGCGGCCCGGTCCTGCGCGAGTTGCCGCCGGATGTCGGCACAGGGCCCGGAGGCCGCCACCGCGGCCTCGAGGCGCGCGATGAACGCGCTCTTCTCGCGCACGATCGAGTCCGAGAGCGCACGCAGCCCGCCGAACTCCGCGGCACAGGCGTTGAGCCGCGCGGTGTCCTCGGCGGGGATGCGGCCGGGTCCGCAGCGCGCGGTGAAGTCAGGCACGCGCAGGTTGAACGCCTCCGCGCGTGCGAGTGCCTGCGCTCGCGCGCGCTGGAGCGAGTCGCGCACGGCCGGCGGCAGGCTGTCGGGCACCGGCGGCAGGGGCCGGTCGGGGGGCGTCGCCTGCGCGGCCGCGCCTCCCGCCGTGAGCAGGAGCAGCGCGGCCGCCACCATCCCGTGGCGCATCACCAGAGGACCGAGAGGCCGATCCGTCGTCCGGTGTCGAGGACCCGCACCCGCTCGGCGATCCGATGGAACCGCGGGTGCGTCGCGTATCGACTCGTGGAGAGCGTGTTGAGCGTGAAGCCGAGCACGGCGCCCACACCGGCGCCCACCGCGGCCATGCTGCCCGCCTGGTCCGCGTGCGCGAGGTCCTCGGCGCTCCCCTTCTCGTACTTGCCGTCGGCGATGAGGCCCGCGCCTGCGCCGACCGCGGCTCCGGCGATCGCGCCCACCACGGTGGAACCGGTGCGCGACCACTCCCCACGATTCTGGAACGTGGCGACGGCCATCATCGCGCCCGCGCCGATCGCCGCGCCGGCACCGGCCATGGCGCCGCTGTCGGCGTTGAGCATGAAGCTGCCCGCCAGCGCTCCCATCGCGCCGCCGAAGATCGCGCTCTTCATGACGACGCGCCCCGGGGTGTCGCGCAGCGACAGCGTGGGTGCGTTCGTGTAGCTGCCGCTCGACGAGCCGCACTCGCCGTGCGCGTCGCAGTTGTGCCGTGCGAGCGTCGCGTCGCAATCGGACTCGCCGTTGCATCGCGCGGTCCAGTGATGGCCGCGGTCGCAACCGACGCCCACCGCCTTGGTCTGTGCGACGAGCGTGGCGGGAAGGGTGAGCATCAGCACGTGCACCGCGAACAGTCGGCTGCGCATGAGGACTCCGTCGAGTGAGGGTCGGTTCACGGGCGCCGTGATCGCCGCACGGCGTGGTCAGGAATCTACGGTCGCCCGGAGCGGCGCGCCTCAGCGAGCCCGGAATCGCGCCAGCGCGTCGCGCGTGAAGTCCGAGAGCACCATGCGGCCGCTCAGCGCGGCGCGTTCGCCCATGCGTGCCTGCCAGTCCTCGGTGCCGGCCCAGAAGATCCGCTTCATCTCGCGCATCGCCTCAGGGTTGGAGGCGGCGAGCCGCTTCGCGTGCGCGTCCACGGCCGCGTCGAGCGCGGCGATGTCGCCGCAGAGCTCCGAATACAGGCCGTGCCGCTCGCACCACTCGGCGTCGTGCCAGTCGGCGTGCACCGCGAGGTTCATGAGCGCGGCCGGGCCGAGCTTGCGGTCGATCACCACGCCGACGACGAACGGGCCGATGCCGACCTGGAGTTCGCTGAGCTTCACCTGCGCACCGCGCACGGCGCACGAGTAGTCGCTCGCCGCGATGACGCCGATCGCGCCGCCTGCCGCGCGGCCCTGCACGCGCACGAGCACGAACTTCGGCGCGCGGATCATCGCGAGGATCACGCGCGAGAAGCCCGAGAAGAACTCCTTGCCGCCCTCGGCGTCCTTCACCGCGGTGAACTCGTCGAACGAGGCCCCGGCACAGAAGGTCGAACTCCCCGCGCTCCTGAGCACGATCACGCGTGCCGCCGGGTCGTCGCCGACCGTGGTGATCGCCGCGGCAAGCTCGTTCAAGAGCTTCGCGGGCAGGGAGTTGCCCTTCGGATGGGAGAACTCCACCGTGCCGATCCCGTCGGCGACGGTGATGCGGACGCTCCCCTCGGGGACGCCGGCGGCGGTGGTCGCGGTCATGGCCCAAATATAGATTGTGGCATGGACCAGAAGCCGACGCCCCCTGCCGAGGACCCGGCGCTCAACGCCGCCTTCGAGGCGCGCATCGCGGCCGGCGAGAGCATCGAGCCGAAGGACTGGATGCCCGAGCGCTATCGCCGCCAGCTCACGCGCATGATGTCGCAGCACGCGCATTCCGAGATCGTCGGCATGCTGCCCGAGGGCAACTGGATCACGCGCGCCCCCTCGCTGCGCCGCAAGATGAGCCTCATCGCCAAGGTCCAGGACGAGGCCGGCCACGGGCTCTACATCTACTGCGGCACCGAGACGCTCGGCGTCGACCGTTTCGACCTCTACAACCAGCTGCTCGACGGCACCGCGAAGTACTCGAGCATCTTCAACTATCCGACGCTCTCCTGGGCCGACATGGGCGTCATCGGCTGGCTCGTGGACGGCGCGGCGATCGTGAACCAGACCGTGCTCGCGAAGACCTCCTACGGTCCCTACGCCAGGGCGATGGTGCGCATCTGCAAGGAGGAGAACTTCCACAAGCGCCAGGGCTACGAGATCTGCGCGACACTCGCCGCCGGCACGCCCTCGCAGAAGGCGATGGTGCAGGACGCGGTGGACCGCTTCTGGTGGCCGTCGCTCATGATGTTCGGCCCGTCGGACAAGGATTCGCCGAACACCGCCGAACTCCTGCGCTGGCGCGTGAAGCGCAAGACGAACGACGAGCTGCGCCAGCGCTTCGTGAACCTCACCGTGCCGCAGGCGCAGGCGATCGGTCTCACGCTCCCCGATCCCGACCTCACGTACAACGCCGAGACCAGGAACTGGGACTTCGGCGCGATCGACTGGGCCGAATTCTTCGAGGTCATCAAGGGCAACGGCCCGTGCAACCAGGAACGGCTCGCCGCGCGCAACAAGGCGCATGACGACGGGCAGTGGGTGCGCGAGGCGGCGGAAGCGTACGCACGGAAGCAGGCGAAGAAGACGGAGGCCGCGTGAGCGCGGCGAAGAGCGCTTCGGGCGACAGCCACTGGCCCCTCTGGGAGGTCTTCACGCAGGGGAGCACCGGACAGCCGTTCGAGCATGCGGGTTCGTTGCACGCCACCGACGCGGAGCATGCACTGCAGAACGCGCGCGACGTCTACGCGCGCCGCGGTGAAGCGGTGAATCTCTGGGTGGTCCCGAGCACCGCGATCACGGCATCGGCGCCGGGCGACGCCGGACCGTTCTTCGACCCGGGGAACGACAAGGCGTACCGCCATCCGCAGTTCTACAAGGCGCCGCGCGGGGTGAAGATCTATTGAGCGCCGCCAAGTCGGGCCACGACGACGAGGAACTCGGCATCGCGACGGGTGACGCCACGCCCGGCGTGAGGCCGGTTGCTGGATCGCGCGGGCCCAAGCTCGCCGCGCCGCTCGTCGAATACCTGCTGCGCCTCGGCGACGATCGCCTCGTGCTCGGCCATCGCCTCTCCGAGTGGTGCGGGCATGGCCCGATCCTCGAGGAGGACATCGCGATCGCGAACATCTCGCTCGACCTCATCGGCCAGGCGGCGAGCATCCTGCGGCTCGCGGGCCAGGTCGAGGGCGCGGGACGCGACGAGGATGCGCTCGCGTACCTCCGCGAGGGCGTCGAGTACCGCAATGCGCTCCTCGTCGAGCAGCCCAACGGCGACTTCGGCCAGACGATGGTGCGGCAGTGCCTCTTCGATGCGCACAGCCTCCTGCTCTGGGAGACGCTCGCGAAGTGCGGCCACGAGGGACTCGCGGCGATCGCGGCGAAGGCGCTGAAGGAGGACAAGTACCACCTGCGGCACTCGAGCGAGTGGGTGGTGCGGCTCGGCGACGGCACCGAGGAGAGCCACGCGCGCGCGCAGCGCGCGCTGGACGGCGCGTGGCGTTACGCGGGTGAGCTCTTCGAGCGCGACGCGGTGGACGATGCGGTCGCCGCGATGGGGATCGCCGTCGACACCGCCGGCATCAAGTCGCGCTGGGACGCGATCGTGGACGAGGTCCTCGCGCGCGCGACACTCGTGCGCCCCGCCGACGCGGGCATGCGCCGCGGCGGCCGCGTCGGTCGCCACACCGAGCACCTCGGGCACCTGCTCGCGACGATGCAGATCGTCGCGCGCTCGCACCCGGGCGCGGCCTGGTAGCCTTCCGCCGCGGCGGGCCATTCATATGAGAGCGCCCCTGACTCGCGACCGCGTCCTCGAGCTGCTCGACGGCGTGCCCGATCCCGAGGTGCCGGTCATCTCGGTCGTCGAGCTCGGGATCGTGCGTGACGTCGAGGTCGCGGACGATGGTGGCATCGCGGTCACCATCACGCCGACCTACTCGGGTTGCCCGGCGATGTTCGAGATCGAGAAGGACATCCGCGCGGCGCTCACGGCGGCGGGCGCGCCGCGCGTCGAGATGCGGACCGTCCTCGCTCCTGCATGGACGACCGATTGGATCGGCCCCGAAGCGCGCGAGAAGCTGCGCGCCTACGGCATCGCACCGCCGGGCCGCGCGGAGCAGGGCGGGTTGATCAGCCTGACGCGCGCGCGCGCCGCCGTGCCGTGTCCCTGGTGCGGATCGAAGGAGACGGAGCTCCGCAGCGAGTTCGGGAGCACGGCCTGCAAGGCGATCCACGTCTGCCGCAGCTGCAAGCAGCCGTTCGACGAGTTCAAAGCCTTCTGACGAGGGATGGAGGCTCAAGGATGAAGGGGCCGAGGCCGTACGGCCTCGGCTCTTTCTTCTCTCATCCTCCTTCGCCCTGTAAACGTCCGCGCAGCCTGCGGCATCCGAGGAAGTGAACCTTCTCAGGAGCAGCAGATGCGTACACTCGTCGCCGCCCTCGCCGCCGCCTTCGTCTTCGGTCCCCCGGGCATCACCGTCACCGAGGTCACCGGCACGCCGCCGACGCCGGGCGCCGTGCTCGCGATCGTGACCACCCATCACACGGAAGAGGAGGAAGCCGACCTCTCCGCGCAGATGATCTCCATCCGGAACGGGCAGCAGGTCGCGCGCGACCTCACCGTCACCAAGGCCGAGGGCAAGGGACGCTACGGCGTGACCAAGCAATGGGACTCGGGCGTCGCGTGGGTGCTCGTCTTCACCGTGAAGCAGGGCGAGAACGGCTCGCATGGCTCGGCGTCCTCGATCGTTCGCGTGGACGCGACCGGCCGCGTGCAGGGGATCGACAAGATCACCTCGTCGAACGCGCGCGGCGACCGCTACAACAGCGGCGCGACCAAGGCGGACATCGAGCGGGCCTTTGGTCAACTCGGGATCCGCGTGGGGCACTGAGACGGATGAAGGATGAATGATGAAAGAGCGGAGGCCGTACGGCCTCCGCCCATTCATCCTCCATCATCCATCCTGCACTCACACGTGCTTCTCCTTCCATTTCCCGCGCTTGAACAGGAAGTACGCGATGATCACGAACACGCAGTACGCGACCGTGACCGCGACGAACGCACCCTCCACCCCGTATCCCATCGGGTACGCCAGCACCCACGCCGCCGGGATCTGGATGATCCAATACACGATCAGGTTGATCCAGGTCGGCGTCCACGTATCTCCCGCGCCGTTGAACGCCTGCTCGAGCACCATCCCGGCGCCGAAGAGCGGGAAGCCGATCGCCATCGTGCGGAGGCCCTGCGCGGCGATCGACGCCGCACCCGCATCCGCCGTGAACAGCCCGACGATCGGGACGGCGAAGACCCAGAAGACCAATCCCACCGCCGACATGAAGATCACGTCGTACTTCGTCGCGACGCGCACCGCTTCCGCGGCGCGGTCGGGCTTCTTGGCGCCGAGGGACTGGCCGACGAGCGTCGCCGCCGCGCCGCCGAGCCCGAAGGCGGGCATGAAGGCGAAGATCACGAGACGGATCGCGATGGTGTAGCCCGCCATCGCCGTCGCGCCGAAGCCCGCGACGACGCGGATCAGCCCCATCCAGCTCATCGTCGCGATCGCCGTCTGGAAGGTGCCGGCGGTCGAGAGCCGCACGATCCCCATCATCGTCGCCGGCTCGAGCTTGAGGTGCTCGCGCCGCACGCGCAGGTGCCCGCTGGGGGACATCATCATGCGCAGCGCGATGCAGAAGCCGATCGCGCGTCCCGTCGTCGTCGCCACCGCCGCGCCGGTCACGCCGAGCTCGGGGAAGGGGCCGATGCCGAAGATGAAGAGCGGGTCGAGGACCATGTTGATCGTGTTCGCGATGATCAGCACGCGCATCGCGACGGCGGGGTCGCCCGCGCCGCGGAACGTCGCGTTGATCACGAAGAGCAGGAACGCGGTCATGCTGCCGCCGAGCATCACGCGTGCATACGTCGTGCCGGTGGCGATCACCTCGGGCGCGGCCCCCATCACCGCGAGCAGTTGCGGCGCGAAGATCGCACCGACCACCCCGAGCACGCCGGAGATGAGCGCGCCGAGCAGGAGCACCTGCACCGCCGCGCGCGCCGCGCCGTCACGGTCCTTCTCGCCGATGCGCCGCGCCACCGTCGCCGTCGCGCCGATGCTGAGGCCGAAGCCGAGGGTGTAGATGACGATCATCAACGACTCGGTCATGCCGACCGTCGCGACCGCGGCCGGGCCGAGCCGGCCGACGAAGAAGATGTCGACCACGGCGAAGAGCGACTCCATCGACATCTCGACGACCATCGGGACGGCGAGGAGGAAGATCGCGCGGCCGAGCGCGCCGTTCGTGTAGTCGTGTTCCGTGCCGCGGAGCGCATCGACGAGGTCGCGCCAGAGGCCGCCCGACTCTGCGGGCGCGGAGGGCGCGGTGGACTCCATCGGGGAATGCATTCGTGGTGCCTCGTGGTCGGGAATGGAGAACGCCCTCGCTGCGAACCGGAGCAGGGAGGGCGTGATCGCGAGGAGCGACGCGAGCGGTCGCTGCTACCCGAGGAGCCCTGCTCCAACACCCGTGACCGGGACAGGCACGGCCGAGCCGAAGCTCGGAACGGTCCGGTCGCGCCGGGTCATGATGTCGGGGAGGGAGATCTTCACGAGGGCACCGATGCTGAGGTCTGAACGGATGCTAGCCGGGGGACTTTTCCCAGTCAAGCCGATGAAGGATCGAGGATGAAAGAGCGGCGGCCGTACGGCCGCCGCCCATTCATCATTCATCCTCCATCTCCATCCGACTCATACCCTCAGCAGTGTCTCGATCTCCGCGGCGATCCGGTCCGCATCCGGCAACACCGCATCGAGCAGCACCGGATGGTACGGCATCGGGATGTCGTGCGGCGCGAGACGGCGCACCGGCGCATCGAGTTGCCAGAATGCGTCCTGCGCCACGCACGCCGCGATCTCCGCACCGAAGCCCGCCGTGAGGTTGTCCTCGTGCACGATGAGGCAGCGCCCGGTCTTCCTCACCGAATCGAGCACCGCTTCCCGGTCCCAGGGCGAGACCGTGCGCAAGTCGATGAGCTCCACCTCGCCCTCGAACTTCGCGGCGGCCTCGACGCACCGGTGCACCATCGCACCCCAGCTCACGAGGGTGAGCGCCTTGCCCGACTGCACCACGCGCGCCTTCCCGAACGGCAGCACGTAGTCGTCGCCCGGATAGCGCGCGCTGCCGTCGCCGGTCATGAGCAACGACCGGTGCTCGAAGAACACCGTCGGGTCCGGTGAACGCATCGCGGTGCGCAGCAGCCCCACCGCGTCGGCCGCGTTCGACGGGATCGCGACCTGCCAGCCATACGCGTGCGCGAAGCGCACTTCGTCACTCACTGAATGCCAGGGATCGCCGACATCCTTGCCGAAGCCGCCCGGCATGCGCACCACCATCGGTGCCGCGAAGCGGTTCGCCGTGCGCCAGCGCAGCGTGCCCGTGTTGTTGAGCTGCTCGGTCGCGGGGTCGGCGTACTTCCGGAACTGGATCTCGGCGACGGGCATGAGGCCGCTGATCGCGAGTCCGCCCGCGCGACCGATGATCCCTTCCTCGGAGAGGCTCGTGTCGAACACGCGATCCTTGCCGAACTGCTTCTGCAGTCCCTCGGTCACGAGGTGCACACCGCCCTTCTTCCCCACGTCCTCGCCGAAGACGACCACGCGCGGATTGAGTTCGAGCTCGTGCCACAGCGTGCGGCGCACCGCCTCGGCGAATCGCAGCAGCGCGCCGTCCTCGCGCGGAGTCTCGGTGCCGCCGAGCTTGCGACGGATGGCGCGAGGCAGGCCACCGAATGCTTCCGGCGCGTCATCGCTGTCGTCGGCGCGCAGGTGCTTCGCAATCGCGGACGCGTCGGGCACGGGTCGCGCGCGAGCCGCGGTCAGCGCAGCCTCCACATCTCGCGCGACCTCGGCCTCGAGCGCCTTCCACTCGTCCTCGCTCAGCAGTTCGGGCACGAGGTACTCACGCAACTTCGGAAGCGGATCGCGCTTCTGGTCGGCCTTGATCTCCGCGTCGGTGCGATAGCCCTTCTGGTTGTCGGGCCCCGAGTGGCTCGAGAGGCGCGGCAGCGTGAGGTGCACGAGTGCGGGGCCGTCGCCGCTTCGCACGTGGCTCACGCACTCGCGCAGCAGCTTCGCCGACGCCTCGGGATCGGTCCCATCGCCGTCGCGCACCAGCAGGTTCGTGAACGACGAGAGGTTCTTCGCGATGTTGCCGCCCGGCGTCTGCATCTCGCCCTTCACCGAGATCCCGAGGTCGTTGTCCTCGATGTAGAAGAGCATCGGGAGCTTGAGCGTCGTCGCCATGGTGAGCGCGGCCCAGAAGCCGTTCGTCGCCACCGACGCGTCGCCGCCGAGCGCGATGCCGATCGCGCCGTTCCACGTCTCGTCCTTCAGCGTGTCGCGATGGTACGTGATCGCCTGCGCCCATCCCGCGGTCGGCGTGTACTGCGACCCCACGTCGCCCGACATCGGCAGCACGATCGGGCCGTCCGCGTTCGGCATGTTGCACACCACGCCGATGTCGCGCCCGTCGGAGAAGCCGCCCGCGCGCCCGAGCGGCGAGCCGAGCGCGTCATCCAGCGGAAGCCCGAGCGAGAGGAGCAGGGGCCGGCTGCGATAGTACGCGCCCGCCGCGTCGTGCTTCCCGTCCACCAGTTCGCCGAGGATGCACTGCGCCACGTCGTGGCCGCGCGCCGAGAACTGGTAGAGCACCACATGGTCCTTCGGTACCGTCGCGCGGTTCTTGTTCGTCGCCTCTTCCACATCGTCGAGGGCGCGGGAGACGAGGACGTTGTACGCGATGCGACGCCAGTCGAAGCCGGCGAGGGGTCGTCGAGGCATGCGGGGAATCTGGGGACGGAGCACGGCGCGGGGAACCGGCGGCGCGTATCTTTCGGGCATGACTACGCCTCTCGTCCTCTCCGAGCTCCACGACGGCGTCCTCGTCCTCACGCTCAACCGTCCGGACGTCCTCAACGCGTTCAATCGCGTCATGGCGCAGGACCTCCTCACCGGGCTCGCGCGTGCCGCGGCCGACGCCGAGGTCCGCGCGGTGCTGCTCACCGGCGCCGGACGCGGATTCTGCGCCGGCCAGGACCTGCAGGAAGCACTGCCTCAGGGTGACGGGCCCATGCCGGACATCTCGGTCATCGTGCGCGCGAGCTACAACCCGATCATCCGCGCCATCCGCGACCTGGAGAAGCCGGTGATCTGTGCCGTGAACGGCGTCGCGGCCGGCGCCGGTGCGAACCTCGCCTTCGCTTGCGACCTCACCGTCGCCGCCGAGGAAGCGAACTTCGTCGAGAGCTTCGCCAAGCTGGGGCTGATCCCCGACACCAGCGGTTCGTTCTTCGTACCGCGGCTCGTCGGGCCGCAGCGCGCAGCGGGGATGTTCTTCCTCGCCGACAAGATGACCGCGGCGAAGGCGAAGGATTGGGGCCTCATCTGGGAGGTCGTCCCGCACGCGCAACTGCACGAGGTCGCGCTCCATCTCGCGAAGCAGCTCGCGACGCAGGCGACGCGCGGCTTCGGCCTCACGAAGAAGGCGATGAACGCCTCCTGGGCGAACTCGCTCACCGAGCAGCTCGAGGTGGAGGCGGAGCTGATGCAGGCGGCGGGGCGCACCGCGGACTACGAGGAAGGCGTGCGCGCGTTCATCGAGAAGCGGAAGCCCACCTTCAAGGGCGCCTGACCCGATGCCGCTCGGCAAGGAGACGGTCGTCGGGATCGTGGGGGCCGGGGCGATGGGCGCGGGGATCGCGCAGCTCGCGGCCTCGCGCGGACACAAGGTGCTGCTCGCCGACGCGGCCCCCGCCGCGCTCGAGCGTGCGCGCGACGGGCATGCGAAGGCGCTCACGCGCGAGGTCGAGAAGGGCCGCCTCACGCGCGCCGATGCCGACGCGATCATCGCGCGCATCACCTGCGTCGATGGCACGACCGCCGTCGCATTGCGCGCCTTCGCGGGGTGCGGGCTCGTCATCGAGGCCATCGTCGAGGACCTCGGCGCCAAGCAGGCGCTGTTCCGCGGGCTCGAGGCCCACCTCGCGAAGGACGCCGTGCTCGCGACGAACACCGCGTCGCGCTCGGTGGCGGCGATCGCCGGCGCGTGCGCGAAGCCGGAGCGCGTGATCGGGATCCACTTCTTCAATCCCGCGCCGGTGATGCCCTTGGTCGAGATCATCCCCGCGATCACGACCGCACCGGACGTCACCGCCGCATCGCGCACGCTGGTGGACGGCTGGGGCAAGCGCACCGTGATGGCGACCGACACGCCGGGCTTCATCGTGAACCGTGTGGCTCGTCCGTTCTATGGTGAAGCCCTTCGCATACAGGAAGAGCGCCTCGCCGACGTCGCGACGATCGACTGGGCGATGCGCGAGATCGGCGGGTTCCGCATGGGGCCGTTCGAGCTGATGGACTTCATCGGCAACGACGTGAACTTCGCGGTGACGTCGTCGGTGTTCGAGGCGATGTTCTACGACCCGCGCTACAAGCCGTCGCTCATGCAGCGGCGCCTCGTCGAGGCGGGCCTGCTCGGGCGCAAGTCCAGGCGCGGCTACTACGACTATCGCGATGGCGCGGTGCCTCCCGAGCCGACGAAGGACCAGGCGCTCGGGCGCGTGATCGTCGACCGCATCGTCGCGATGCTGATCAACGAGGCGGTGGAGGCGGTGCAGTTGCGCATCGCGTCGCCCGAGGACATCGAGACCGCGATGACGAAGGGCGTGAACTATCCCAAGGGGCTCCTCGCCTGGGGCGACGAGCTCGGCGCCGGCAGCGTGCTGGCCACCCTCGAGGCACTCCAGTCGGAGTATGGCGAGGACCGCTATCGACCGAGTCCGCTGCTCCGCCGCACGGCGCGCAGCGGGGGGAGACTGCTCACGTGAACGAACCGACGCCGCGACGCGGCACCATGTTCGTGACTCGCGTGCCCGACGCGCCCGGTGGCCCGCCCGCGGCCGTGGCCAACGATGCGCGCGCGCAGGAGGTCGTCGGGCGCATGCTCTCGCGCGACGCCTTCTCGCAGTGGCTCGGCGTGGAGCTCGTCGAGGTCGCCGACAAGCGCGCGGTCATCCGCATGACCGTGCGGCCGGAGATGACGAACGGTTTCGGTTTCGCGCACGGTGGCATCGCCTTCGCCTTCGCCGACAGCGCCCACGCCTTCTGCAGCAACTCGGCGGGAGAGATCAGCGTCGCCGTCGACTGCCACATCAGCTATCCCGCGGCGATCAAGGTGGGCGACGTGCTCACCGCGACCGCCGAGGAACGCACCGAGACGAATCGGCTCGCATTCAGCGACATCGTGATCCGCAACCAGGAGGGCGCGGTCGTCGCGCTCTTCAAGGGCACCGTCTACCGCACGAAGAAGCCGCTCCCCTGATGAACACGCCCCACCGTACCGAGATGCCGCTTCCCCGATGAACACAGCCTACCTCGTTGACGGGGTCCGCACCCCGATCGGCAACCTCGGCGGCGCGCTCGCCGCCGTCCGCGCCGACGACCTCGGCGCGCACGCGATCAAGTCGCTGCTCGCGAGGTTCCCCTCGGTGGACCCGTCGCGCATCGCCGACGTGATCCTCGGCTGCGCCAACCAGGCGGGTGAGGACAACCGCAACGTCGCGCGCATGTCGCTGCTGCTCGCGGGGCTGCCGGTGACGGTGCCCGGCGAGACGGTGAATCGCCTCTGCGCGTCGGGGCTGAGCGCCGTCGCGAGCGCCGCGCGAGGGATCGGCGTGGGCGAGGGCGACTTCTACGTCGCCGGTGGCGCGGAGTCCATGACGCGCGCACCGTACGCGCTGAGCAAGGGCGCGACGCCGTTCGCGCGCGACATGCAGCTCTTCGATACGTCGATCGGCTGGCGCTTCGTGAATCCGCGGATGAAGGCCATGCACGGCACCGATTCGATGGGCGAGACCGCCGAGAACGTGGCGGCGCAGTACAAGGTCTCGCGCGCCGACCAGGATGCCTTCGCGCTGCGCTCGCAGCAGCGCGCCACCGCGGCGCGCGCCGAGGGCCGGCTGGCCGAGGAGATCGTCGCGGTGGAGATCGCGGGGAAGAAGGCGACGACGCGGGTGGAGCAGGACGAGTTCATCCGTCCGGAGACGACTTTGGAGATCCTCGCGAAGCTGAAGCCCGCGTTCCGCCACGATGGACAGGGCTCGGTGACCGCGGGCAACTCGTCAGGACTCAACGACGGCGCCGCGGCGCTGCTGCTCGCGAGCGAGCGCGGCGTGAAGGAGGCGAAGCTCGCGCCCATCGCGCGCGTCGTCGCGGCGGCGGCGGCGGGCGTGGAACCGCGCATCATGGGGATGGGACCGGTGCCGTCCACGCGGAAGGTGCTCGAACGCGCGGGGATCACGATCGACAAGGTCGATGTGATCGAGCTCAACGAGGCGTTCGCCGCGCAGGGGCTTGCTTGCCTGCGCGAACTCGGCGTGGCCGACGACGATCCGCGCGTGAACGCCAACGGCGGCGCCATCGCGCTGGGCCATCCGCTCGGCATGAGCGGCGCGCGCCTCGCCCTCACCGCGGCACGGCAGCTGCAGCGCACGAAGGGCCGCTATGCGCTCTGCACGATGTGCATCGGCGTGGGGCAGGGGTTCGCGCTGTTGCTCGAGCGGGCGTAGCGCCTCAGTGTGGGGCGAGCAGTTGCTGGATGCGCTCGGTGAGCTCCGCTCCGCTGAACGGTTTCCGCAGCAGCGGCAGTCCGCCGAGTGACCGCGCCTCGCGGTCGGGCGCGGTACCCGTGTGTCCCGAGATGAGCAGGATCGGGAGGTCCGGATGCGTCGCCCTCATCCACTCTGAGAAGTCGATCCCCGTCTCTCCCGGCATGATCACGTCGGAGACGATCGCATGCACCTCGGCGCGTCGGTTCGCCAGCACCAGTCGCGCGTCGGCGGTCGATGCGGCGGGGATGACCCCGAACCCGTGCGCTTCGAGGAGGCGGGCGAGCTGCTCGCGCACGTCGGCCTCGTCCTCGATCAGCAGGACGCCGGTTCGCGCCCCGATGTCGGCGGCGCGATGGGCGGGATCGCTTCGCCGCGGCCGGTTCGGCAGACGCTGGGCAACGGCGCTCGGCGCGTCGCTTCCGGGCTCGACCGTGCTCGTCGGCAGATAGAGAGTGATCGTCGTGCCGGAGTCCGGTGAACTCTGCACGCGAAGTCCTCCGCGCGCGGCTTCGACGAGCGGTCGCACACCGATGAGCCCGAGTCCCGTGCCGCGGCCTCCCGTCTTCATGGTGAAGAAGGGGTCGAACATCCGTCGGCGCACATCGTCCGACATCCCGGTGCCGCCGTCGACCACCGCGATCGCCGCGTAGCGTCCAGGGGGCGGCATGATGATGAAGGGACCGGGGTCCGTGGCCGCGGTGACCGTGACCGCATCGGCCTCGACCCGCACTGGCCCGCCGGCGGGCATCGCGTCGCGCGCATTCGCGACGAGGTTGAACAGGATGTGCTCGAGTTCGGCATGGTCGGTGTGGACCGAGCCAAGTCCAGGTCCGACGCGGATGCGCACCTCGACCGTCTCGCCCGCGAGGCGCTGCAGCAGCGGCGCGAGATCGCGCAGCATCTCGCCCGGATCGACGCGCTGGGCAGGGACCGGTTCGTGGCGCACGAAGGCGAGGAGCCGCCGGGTGAGGGCCACGCCACGTGCCGCGCCCGCCTCGACGCTCGTCAGGTCCGCCTGCGCCGGATGGTCGGCGTCGAGCGAAAGGCGCGCGAGTTCGGTTCCGGCCACGACCGCCGTGAGCACGTTGTTGAAATCATGGGCGACGCCGCTCGCGAGCCGGCCGGCGACCTCGAGCTTCTGCGCCTGGCGGAGCCGCTCCTCGGACTCGCGCGCGGCCTGCTCGCTGGCCTGGAGCGCCGC
>Ga0137353_1000087_pt1 | contig 19595 bp, 12 predicted proteins | sample EasRivERMLT760_2_FD_104759 | JGI IMG/M metagenome (GOLD analysis project Ga0137353, IMG submission 104759) | Soil microbial communities from meander-bound floodplain in the East River, Colorado, USA - East River MetaG ERMLT760_2 | ecosystem: Environmental > Terrestrial > Soil > Floodplain ...
CGAGCTTGGACTCGAACGCGCGCGCGTCCTCGATCCACGCGTGTTCGAACACGCCGTGGTCCTCCCACATCGCGAACCACGCCTTCTGCCGATCGTCCCACTGCGGCGTGCCGCCGCCGGCGCGGATGATCTCCATCAGTCGCGCGTAACCGATGTCCCACCCGCGCGGCCGTGAGTCGCCCGTGCGCGCGTTGTAGTCCGGAAACCAGTAGTCCGAGTACGCCGGGATGCCGAGCGAGAGCTTCTCAGGCGGCACGCCGAGCGCCAGCACGAAGTCGAGCGAACTCCGCATCCACGGATAGCCCGCGACCGGTCCCGGCGTCGACCCGCCCGTGTGCTGCGCGTACGTCATGTACGAGAGGAAATCAAGCGACTCGGCGAGCGCCTTGTAGTCGTACGCGCCGCGCCAGTAGTCGTACATCCACTGGTGATAGGGGCGCGTGCCGCGGTCGTCGTCGGTGCGCGGCACCACGGCCGCGCTCAGCGTGCAGCCGGCCCTGTGCACCGAGTCCGCGGACTCGCGCGAGAACGCCGTGAATGCGTCGCGGTCACCGACGAAGAGGTTCTCCAGGTCGAGCTGGATGCCCCAGACCTTCTCGTTGCGACAGAGCTCGGCGAGGCTGTGCGCGCTCGCGGTGCGCGCCACCGGGTCGGTGACGATGCGATGCAGGATCGCGAGGTCGAAGCCCGGGTTCATCACCAACGGCATGAGCTTCACGCCGTGCTCGCGCGCGATGGCGACTACCCTGGGATCCGTGCCGCCGCGGATGGTGCCGGTGCTGTCGATCGAGTAGACCTGCGGCGCGATGACGGTGATCCTCGACGCGTTCGCCGCGAAGGAGGAGATGCCGAGGCTGTCGTTGCGGACGTACCAGATGGCCTCGAGCGGGGCGGGGGACTGCGCCCCGGCGACCGCCGGCAGCGCGACCCCCGCGATCGCCGGCATCGCGACCATCGCAAGCGCCGGAAAGGCGAATGTGAGCCCGAGTCTCATGGACGAATCGTACTTCAGGCGACAACTTTGGCCACCCCAGCCACGTGGATCACCGATGCGCCCCGTCTCACTGCTCGCCGCCCTCGCGCTCTGCAGCGCCGCCCTCTCCTCCGCTACCGACGCGCAGACGCGCCTGCTCCGCCAGCCCACGCTCAGCGCGACGCAGGTCGCGTTCACCTACGGTGCCGACCTCTGGATCGCCGAACGCAGCGGCGGCGTCGCGCGCCGACTGACGAGCACGCCCGCGGTGGAGAGCGATCCGCACTTCTCCCCCGACGGCAAGAGCATCGCCTTCACGTCGAACCGCTCCGGCGTGCCACAGGTGTACATCGTGAGCGCGACGGGCGGCGAACCGAAGCGCCTGTCGTGGTATCCCGCCAACTCCATGGCGCGCGGCTGGACGCCCGACGGCCAGCGCGTGATCTACGCGAGCGGCCGCGAGAGCGCGCCCACGGGCTACAATCGCCTCTGGACCGTCTCGCGCGATGGCGGACCCTCGACGATGCTGCCCGCCCCGTGGGGCTACGACGGTTCATACTCACCAGACGGCAAGAAGCTCGTCGTCGATCGCGTCTCGCGCTGGGACTGGGAGTGGCGGTCGTATCGCGGCGGGCAGAACACGTCGCTCACCATCCTCGACCTCGCCTCTCTCGACGAGGTGCGCATCCCCAACGCGCGCACCGCCGACCGCTGGCCCGTGTGGCTCGGCGGGAAGATCTGGTTCGTCTCCGATCGCGATTGGGCGATGAATGTCTGGTCGTACGACGTGTCGTCGAAGGCGCTGGCTCAAGTGACGCACTTCACCGATGCCGAGGTGAAGTCGCTCGCCGGTGGACCCGGCGGACTCGCCTTCGAGCAGGATGGCTACATCCACACGCTCGACCCGGCGACGGGCCGTTCGCAGAAGCTCGACATCACGGTGCAGGGCGACTTCCCGTGGGCGGAGAAGCGGTGGGAGGATGTGAGCCGTCGCGTGCAGTCGGCGTCGCTCTCGCCCACGGGGAAGCGCGCGCTGTTCGACGCGCGCGGCGAGATCTTCACCGTGCCGGTGGAGGACGGAGACGCGCGCAACCTCACGCGCACGTCGGGCGTGGACGACCGGCTGGCGATCTGGTCGCCCGACGGGAAGGAGATCGCCTGGTTCAGCGACAACGGCGAAGGCTACGCGCTGCTCATCGCGCAGCAGGACGCACTCGGCGCGTCGCGGCGCATCTCCATCGGCGAATCGAAGATGGCGTGGGAGGCGACCTGGTCGCCCGACGGCAAGCGCATCGCGTTCGTGGACGATGACGTTCGCATCCGCATCGTCGACGTCGCGGCCGGCACGGTGACCACCGCCGATGTGGGCGGTGCGAACATCGAACGCGGCGGGATGGGTCTGCGCTGGTCACCCGACTCGAAGTGGCTCGCGTATGCGAAGACCTTCCCGAACAACTTCCGGCGGATCGTCGCCTGGTCGCTCGAGAGCGGCAGCGCCACCGCGCTCACCGACGCGATGGCGGACGCGCAGGATCCCGCGTGGGACCGCGACGGCCGCCATCTCTATTTCCTCGCGAGCACCGACCTCGGGCTCGGTTCCGGCTGGGCGAACACGAGTGCGGTGAGCGGCAACCCCACCTACGGCGCGTACGTGATGGTGCTGCGTGCCGGCGACCCCACGCCGTTCACGCCGAAGAGCGACGAGGAGAACGCGCCGCCCGCGCCGAAGCCCGACACCGGCGTGGCGCAGGTGCGGATCGACTTCGCGAACACCGACCGGCGCATCCTCTCGCTCAACATGCCGGTGCGGCAGTACCAGGTGATGGTCGCCGGCCCGAAGGGCTCGGTGTTCATCGGCGAAGCGGGTGCGGCAGGTGCGACGCCTCCCGGACTCACGCTGCACAAGTTCACGCTGAAGGACCGCAAGGCCGACGTGTTCCTGCGCGGCGTGAACAGCGTCTCCGTCTCGAACGACGGCGAGAAGATGCTGGTGCGGAGCGGCCAGCAGTGGCGCGTGGTGGGCACGGCGCGCGCGCCCGAGGTGAGCGCGGGCAACCTCACCGTCGCGCTGCGCATGGAACTCGACCGCAAGGAGGAGTGGAAGCAGATCTTCGCCGAGGCGTGGCGATACGAGCGTGATTTCTTCTACGATCCGAACATGCACGGCAACGACTGGAACGCCGTGCGTCGCCGCTACGAGCCGCTCGTGGAGTTCGTGCAACATCGCGCCGACCTGCACTACATCCTCGACATGGTGAATGGCGAGCTGTCGGTGGGGCACAGCTTCGTGAATGGCGGCGACTATCCCGCCGTGGACACCGTTCGCGTCGGCCTGCTCGGCGCCGACCTCGCCGCGGAGAACGGACGTTGGCGCATCAAGAGGATCTACACGTTCGAGAGCTGGAACCCCGGCCTCGACGCGCCGCTCGATCGTCCAGGGATGCGGGTGAGCGAAGGGACGTATCTCGTCGCGGTCGACGGTCGCGAACTCACCGCCGCGCAGGATCCGTATCAGGCGCTCGACGGCACGGGCGGCAAGCAGACCGTGCTGCATCTCAACGACCAGCCGTCGATGACGGGCGCGTGGACCGTCACCGTCACGCCGGCGCGCACCGAGACCGCGCTGCGCCAGCGCGCGTGGGTGGAGGACAATCGCCGCAGGGTCGACTCGCTCTCGGCGGGGCGCCTCGCCTATGCGTGGATCCCGAACACCGGCGGCCCCGGCGTGACCTCCTTCAATAGATACATGTTCGCGCAGCAGGACCGCGCGGGCGCGGTGATCGACGAGCGCTTCAACGGCGGCGGCAACCTCGACGACTACATGGTGGACTACATGACGCGCACGCTGCGCGCCGCGATCACGAACGAGGTGCCCAACGGCGCACCGTTCAGGCTGCCGCAGGGCGTGCTCGGCCCGAAGGTGCTGTTGATCAACGAGCTCGCCGGCTCCGGCGGCGACTACTTCCCGTGGGCGTTCCGTCAGCAGCAGGCCGGACCGCTCGTCGGCGCACGCACGTGGGGTGGGCTCGTGAAGTCGTCGACGCACTACGCGATGGTCGATGGCGGCACGCTGACCGCGCCCGACAATCGCGTGTTCGACCCGATCAACAACGCGTGGATCGCCGAGAACGAGGGCGTGCCGCCGGACATCGAGGTGCTGCTCGACGCGAAGTCGGTGGCGGCGGGGCGGGATCCGCAGCTCGAGCGCGCGGTGCAGGAGGCGTTGCGACTGTTGCAGGCGCAGGGCGGGGCGCCGAGGGTGGTGCCGCCGCCGTACACCAAGCCGAGCCGGAGGCCGGGGCGGCCGTAGCTCGATCGACGGGCGTCGCGGCTACTTGATCGCGAACCCCGGGGGCAACGCTGGCGTCGCCCCCGGCTGCGAACAGACGTACGCGGCGACCGTGTTCGCCTTCACCGCGACCACGTCGAGTGGAAGGCCGTTGAGCATACCCACCAGCAGGGCCGCCGTGAACGCATCGCCCGCGCCGATGGTGTCCACCACCACGGTCTGCGGCGCGCCCGTCTCGACCTCGATGCTCGGTGTCCGCATGAGCGAGCCGCGTTCTCCCCGCGTGAGCACCGCCAGGCGCAGCGCGAATTTGTCGACGAGGGCGCTCAGCTGCGCGGCCTCCGTGCCTGCGCCGAGCGCGCAGTACTTGGCGACGATCGGCAGCTCCTCCTCGTTGAGCTTCACCGCGTTGGCGAGCGTGAGCGACGTCTTGATGATCTCGGCGTCGAAGAACTTCTCGCGGAGGTTCACGTCGAGCAGGCGCCACGACCGCGGCTGCGTGGCGCCCACCGCGTGCCGGATGGTGTCCTTCGTGAGCTGGGAGCGCTGGGCGAGCGTGCCGAAGCAGATCGCCTCGGCGCGTCGCACCGCTCCTTCGATGGTCGCGGACCACGGGATCGCATCCCAGGCCGTCTCGGTGGCGACACTGTAACTGAGCCGCCCGCGGGGTTCGATCCCGACCTGCACCGCGCCGGTCGGCCGCCCGCCGACCCGCGTGACCGCGGTGCGATTGACGCCCGCCACATCGAGCCGCTCGAACGCCATGTTGCCGCGCGCATCGTTCCCCACGGCGCTCACGAGCCACGCCTCGGCGCCGAGCGCCGCCGCGTGTATGGCGACATTGGCCGGCGCGCCGCCGAACGCGGTGCTGCCGCCCGGGAGTTGATCCCAGAGCGATTCGCCGACGGCGACGATCATCGGGCGCGTGGTCTCGCCGGGAGGGCGGGGGGTGGGGCGGGAGGCGCGGTAGGGGGCGGGGGACACGGGGACAATCTGGGCCGGGGTGATGGCCGTGTGCCACCTCCTCGCGCCGACCGGCCCGACCCACCCGGCACGCACGTCGAACAACGCCACAGGGGGCGATGGTTCCGTTTCGGGTGGGCGGGGTTATGTTTCGTGCTCTGTCGCTGGTGTCGAGCTGAGCCAGCTGACGGGACGTAGCGCAGTCCGGTAGCGCACCTGAATGGGGTTCAGGGGGTCGCGGGTTCGAATCCCGCCGTCCCGATATCGTGCAAGTTGTTGCGAAACAAGAGCTTAGCACGTCGAACTGGGGATGGCCATGCGCCATCCCCTTTCTCGTTGTGCGCATTCAGTGTGCAGGACGAGGCGTCGCGGTTCGTGGAAGTCCGCGCTCGAGAACCTGGAGTGCGGGGTGAACTCAGAGTGCACACGAATCGATGAATCGGGGGCCCGAAAGAAGAGCGAAAAGAAGTCTTGCGTTCGTGAGTGCCCGAGCAGAGGTTAGCAAGTTTTCAATTCTCTGGTCAAAAGCCCCAAAGTTGCGAAGTCGACAGAGCGCGACCTAGCGCTCATTTTCGGTTTCGAAGAGGACGCGTGACAGCAGCCAGTCGTCGGATCGAAAATCTGTCTATTCCTGTTCTCGAGCCCAATACGGTCTCGGTCGATTCGACGCAGCCGTTGCTTCGATGGGCTGGCGGAAAACAGCATCTCTTGAGCCAGATTCTTCCTAGACTCGGCGCTACATCTCCCGTGGGGAGGTATGTAGAGCCATTCCTAGGTGCCGCATCGGTGTTCCTGAGTGTCGCTCCTCGGCGCGCGCTGATTGCTGATCTGAACTACCATCTGGTCGACTGCTATGAGCATCTGATAGCGAATCCTGAGCGCGTGGTCTCCGAACTGCAGCTTCTACTTGCTAAGCCCGTCAGTGAGGCACGCTACTACGAGATCAGAGCTGAGTACAATCGATCAAAGCCTTCAGCCCGCCAAGCCGCTCGCTTCATCTTTCTGAACAAGACGTGCTTTAACGGGATCTTCCGCGTCAATCGACGCGGCGAGTTCAATGTGCCATTCGGTCGAAAGTTCTCGCCGGCTATTCCGGACCGAGATCAGATCGCCGCTGCAGCCAGAAGTTTCGAGCGAGCCGAAGTGCGAAGAGAGGGCTATGAGGACACACTCGCGAGAGTCGTCCGGGGTGACATGGTGTTCCTCGACCCTCCGTACCCGCCGAGCTCTCGCACCGCCTACTTCGCGCACTACACGACCGACAGGTTCTCCGAGTTCGACCAGCACCGACTCGCAGCCAGAGTGCGGGAGCTAGACGAGGCTGGAGTACAGATCATGATGACGAACGCGGACTGCGAGCTGATCCGGAGGCTCTACTCCCGCTTCAATGTCGAAGAGGTGAAAGTAATTCGCTGGGTGTCCTGCAAGGCCGTCAAGCCAGTCGCAACTGAGTTGATCATCCGGAACTACTGAACCCTTCAATTGGGAACTTGATGCTGGAGAACGTATTCGCCAGGGACGAGCTGCGGGGCTTCGCGAGATTGCAGGCGCGCGCCGACGACAGAAAAACAATCAAGCCCAGTGAAGTCGAGAGCCATCTCGCTGACGGATGGATCGTTCGTCGGAAGGGAAAAAACTCAATTGGAGTTCAGCGGCCCAAGCGAAAGCCAGCGCTCTTGGAGTCTCGAGTTTGGACGCTGCTGCACCAGATGGGGTTCGCGTTCCTCTCGGGGCGTGGAGGCGCGGCGTTGAAGCTGGGAGACGGGGAGGGCCCGCTCAGCTCTCAGGTTGACGCGTGCGCGATTGATGACGAGGCGTCGATTTGCTGCGAATGCAAGTCCTTCGAGACCGCGCGAAAGGATGGCACCTTTCAGGACAAACTGGCCAAGTTCGGATTGTTGAAGAAGCCGTTCTCGGCCGCTGTCACGAAGCTCGCGCCTAAGAAGGGCAAGCGGCACCATGCCCTCGTCCTCTTTACATGGGACATCCTGCTCACCGAGAACGATCGCCTTCGTGCGGCGGATCAAGGCATCGCGCTATTCGATCAGGACGATCTCGCGTACTTCGAAGCGCTTACGCGCCTTCTGGGCCCAGCGGCGCGCTATCAGTTTCTGGCGGAGATCTTCCGGCATCGGCCGATCAGCGGACTCGAAATTCGCGTTCCCGCGCTCCGGATGTCGGCGGGTGCCACTGAGTACTTCATGTTTGCCGTGCGACCGGACTATTTGTTGAAGATCTCCTACGTGGCTCATCGAGCGAAGGGGAAGGCGATTGATGTCGATGCGTATCAGCGAATGATTTCCAAGAACCGCTTGAAACAGATCGGCGAGTATATCACGGCGGACGGAACATTTCCGAACAACATCGTGATCAACTTCGAGCAGAGCAAGTTCATGCGGTTCGAGAAAGGTAAGCAGGAGGGAGAGGACGCCGGTGCTCAGTTTGGTTGGCTCACACTCCAGCCGGCCTATGGTGCCGCCTGGATCATCGACGGACAGCATCGTCTCTACGCCTACTCGGGCCACGCGCGAGCAACCACCTCGAGCCTCTCGGTCTTGGCCTTCGCTGGTCTGAGTCCGAGCAAGCAGGCCCAGCTGTTTGTCGACATCAACAGCGAGCAACGCCGAGTCAAGCGGAGTCTGCTCGTGGAGCTCGATGCGATACTAAAATGGGAATCGGACGAGCCGGACAAGCGCATCGATGCGGTGGTCTCTAAGACCGGGCTCGCTCTCGATGTGCACTCTGAATCTCCTTTGCGTGGCAGGATCCAGCCTGCCGACGTGCAACGAACGGATCTGCGCTGCGTCACGCTCAATGCAGTCACCTCTGCGCTGAACAAGCCTGGCTTCTTTATCGTCGCCGCAAAGAAGGGTGCGATTGAGTACGGTCCGCTCTGGCGTGACGATCCAGACAAGTGTCTCAAACGAACGATCACGGTAGTCACTGTCTGGCTGAGCGATATTGCCTCCGTCGCTGCCGATTGGTGGAGCCTCGGTTCTGCTGAGGGAGGCGGGCTCGCCATGAACAATGGTGTGACCGTCATGATCAACGTGCTCAGAAGCGTCCTCGAGCACTTGCATCAGTCGGGCACGCTCTATCTTGCCGACGACGCAGACGTGGCTGACCGTGTCCGGCCCTATGCAAAGGCACTCGGTCAGTACTTCGCTCGCATGACGATGGACGAGCGCAAGTCATTCCGCGAGCTTCAGGGTGTGAATGGCCAGACCATTGGAACCCGGATGGGCCAAGAAGCGATGCGGGTCGAGTTCCCGAAGTTCAGTCCGCCGGGTCTCGACGAGTGGATTCATGTGCGTCAGGCAAATACGAACGCCGACGCACGGACACTAATCGAAGAGATCGAGCATGCACTCCAAGACTTTGTGCTTGGTCGGCTCAAAGAGGAGTTCACGCAAACTGACGAGGAGTGGTGGTACGAGGGAGTACCCCTCTCGATTCGACAGAGGATCGGCGAGCGCATTGAGGAGACGAAAGGAAAGGCGGGAGATCGCGAGAAGAACTTCGACCTCATCAACTATCGTGAGATCGCAGTGAAGAACTGGACGCTGTTCTCCTCCTCGATCGGATTCGGCTCCAAGGGAAGCAAGCAAGACCGCACAGACTGGCTTGTTGAGGTTTCAAATATTCGAAACATCGTGATGCATCCATCAAGACGTGAGTACATCTCGCTTGAGCGGCTTCAGGCGCTGCGCGGCTATCGCGAGCTCCTGCTCAAGCAAGTTGCAGCAGTGCTAGTTGCCAACGAGGACGTCGCAGCAGCAGTGCCACCGGGTGTGGCTGACGACGCAGACGACTAGGGCGATGTCGTCGCCTTGCTCATGCGCACGACGAAGACCTACCTCGCCTAGCGTGGGCGCTGAACTGCAACCTACTCCGGCATCGCCGAGGCATTGGAGTGAGTGACGATGTCTCGTCGAGCGTCAGTGGGAGGCTACTTGGCTTCGACTATGGCGCGGCCCCGAGGTTGATGCTGCTCGGCTCGATGGGGTTCGCGCAGTGCCTCGGGGAGGCGAACGTAGTTGGCATTGCTTACGGACCGGCCGCGACGGACGCATTTGGCACCACGGTTCCACAGCTGACTCTCGTCGCTCGCGAGGGCGAACACCTCGCTCTGGCCTTCGAGGAGTTCAACACGTGGGTTCGTCAGACTGACGGAGACGCGATCGAGATCACGATCGTGTTTAGGAATGCTGGCGGCTATGTGCTTGCCCTCTCGCAGAATCTTGACAGGCTTCGCAGGAGAATGCTCAATGGAGACACAGTGTACGATGCTGTGTTCATGAGTACGACCTGGTTCAAGAGCATGGATACTGTTCATCCGATGCTCCTGAAGTTGCGCGAGTACTGTAGACACTTCCCAGCGCCTATAGTCCTCGGGGGCGCGGAGTATTCGCCGCTTAGGGATGGGCCGCTGACCAAGCAGATGAGTGTGCGCGAAGTGCCAGCGATCGTTCCAGTCCTCAAGTTCGAGTTGACCTTTGTCGACGAGAACGACGTTGCGCCGGGCTCGATTGCTTCAGCAGCGATTCGAACTGCGGGTAAGGGTGCTCCCCACGAGTCGGCCGAGCCGACTCATCCCGTCAAGCGGGAGAAATCGGCGGCCGCGATCTCCGCTACACGAGTGGCTACGATTGGACGCTACTTCCCAGTGACTATCGAGCGCCTTAGGCGCGACCCACGCTTTGAGGCACTCTGCGGGCAGCTGCTCGTGAGCGGCTACGCGAGATGGCAAGTGGAACAGGCTGTCTGCAATTTCATCCTTGCGAGTGGGGTCGATCTGGCGACTCGAGTGAGCAGCCGCAGCGATCGAGAACTGGCAAATGATGACGATCTGAGCTCGATGATCTGCGATGCTGTTCGCAACCGCTACGAGATGGCTGATGGGAAGGAGCTTCCGGTGCTCCCGATCACGGTGATTGCGGCGCACGCGCTTGCCGACGGGGTGGCGCTTCTCCGAGCTACGGGAAATGAGACGCCGATTGCGAGTGCCACGGAGCTGCGCGCCGCCCTCGAGAGTGCGGGATATGCCGATGCGGTGGCTGCTACGGCGGTCCCCGTCGGTACGAACCGCGCACCTGCAATGTGAATGGACAGGCTGAGAGTGTTCGTGAGCTCAGCAATTGGCGAGTGCGCAGCTGAACGCGCGGCTGCAAGACGCGCGATCACCTCGCTGAACCTGGAACCGGTGCTCTTCGAGGAGCTAGGAGCAAGGCCGTACCCGCCGCGAGAGCTCTATCGAGCGAGACTCGAGGACAGTCAGATCGTTGTGGCGATCTATCGGGTGAGCTACGGCTGGGTGGCGCCGGGGATGCAGGTGTCAGGAGTCGAGGACGAGTTTCTCTTGGCTTCCGGTCTCGGAGTCGACCGGCTCGTCTACGTCTACAGCGATGCCAGGGGGCGCGACCCCCGACTCCAGGGAGTCATCGAGAAGGCCAAAGCCTCCGTTACGTTCGCTTCGTACTCGGACCCGGAGGAGCTCGAGGCAAGAATTCGGGACGACATTGCCGAGGTCATCTCGGCGCGCTTTAGAGCGCAGCTTCCGATGGGAGCCGCTCCTGACCGACCCGAGGATGCTTTGTCAGCCCTCGTTCCAAGTGCGCAGGTTCGACTACGACGTGCAGATCTCGAGGCCGAGGTCCTCGCGACCATTGAAACGCATGGGAGAGCGTTTGTCGAAGGTCCGATTGGCTCTGGCAAGAGCGTATTGTTGGCCCAACTTGCGTCCGCGAATGACTGGCTCTATGTAGACGCGAAGGGTTTGTCCGAGTCAGATGCGATCGGAAGATGTGCGAACACTGTGAGAGCAGCGCTGGGCGAGTCCTCCGCGACTTTCCCTGACCTGCGCGCGGCTCGCCATCACCTGGAGGCGGCATGGGGAAGATTGCAGGGAGGAGCTCTCGTCGTTGACGGACTGACCGATGCACTGAGTCTGCTCGCTCTTCCACGGCGAGGGAGCGCACTTGGCGGTCCAGGTTTGCTTCTCTCGGCCGTAGGTGACGTTGCGGTCTCTTCCGTTGAACGAGTTGTGATTCCGCCCCTGAGCGTCACCGAGGTACAGAGGCTCGCTTTTGCGGTGCGTGGAGAGGCGATTAGCGACTCAGTGGCCAATGAACTGTGGCGCAAGAGCGCAGGAAGTCCGTTGTATCTGCGCTACTATCTCGCGACTGACATGACTAGAGCGGAGGCTACGCTTCAGGATTTGGAGCTCGCGGCTTTCGCGTCGCTTCAGGCCGAAGTTCGAGAAGCAGTGGCCTACGTGACGCTCGCCGGTCGCCCTCTCGGGACTCATGATCTTGCCCAGTTGCTGGGTGTGCCGCAACCAGGCGCGGAACGGGTGGGAGCGTATCTCCTCGCGGCGAAGACTTTGGTGAGACAGTCGCCGGGTGCAGTGGACATCGTGCACGGGCACCTTCGCGAGACACTTCTAAATGAGATCGCTCGAAATCCAGCGAAGCACGGATTTCTTGCAAGTCGGCTCGGAGCGCATCTCGAGGAAGGAGAGGACTACGTTACCGCGTTCCACGTCTTTGATCGGGCGGGGGACGATCGCGCCGTCGAACGGATCCTGGCGGACGCAAGCTCACAGGCATCAAAGAGAGGCGGAGGACGGCCAGCAATCACGATTCTTCGCCGCGTTGTGGATCGTGCTCATCTCGAGGGGGATCGAGATCGGGAATGCCAAACGCGCATTGCTCTTGCTCAGACGTTCGCGCAAGTAGGCGACGCCTCGAGCGCTAACGCCGAGTTGAAGTTGGCGGCCGAGCTGGCGACAGTGGATCCTTCCGGGCGCCTTTCTCTGTTCGTCCGCGAATGCGAGCTTGGGATCGCGCTTGATCAGGAAGGAGGAGTCCCCAACCTTGCCTTGCTCGACGACCTGCATTCTCGCTACGAGACGGCTGGGATGGCGTTTGAGGCAGCTCGAGTCCTGCTGCAACTGTCAGTGGAGCACGTTACGCGAGGGGATTTTGAGGCGGCGGCGTCGGCCGCTACCAAAGCTCGCGTCGCTTTTCAGGCCCTGGGCGATTCATATGGACTGCGGCTAGCCGAACTGAATCTGATGTCAGCGATTAGCGCTCTCCCTCATCGGGCGGAAGAGGCGCGCGAGCTGGCCGAACGAGTCAGTCTGGAGATCGATGCTGACAGCGCTCCGCGTGAACGCGCTATTGTCTGCAATCTCATGACCAGGAGACTTCGAGCTACTGGATCGCTTGTGGAGGCGGAGAAGTTCGCTCGCGAAGCGATAGCGATCGGAGAATCCCTGTCCGACAGTCGGGTGATCGCCATCAATCGGATCAACCTCGGGAACGTACTTCGTGACGACGGACGAACGGCTGAGGCATTGCAGGAGTACCGAAATGCGGATCGGGTCGCGGCGGCCGGCAAGTTGGTTCATCAGGAAGCGGCAGCGAACGAACTCATAGCATCGGTACTCAGTGAGCTCGGGGACTCTAAGGCGGCGCTCATTCACGCGCACCACGCAGTCGGCATGTCTCGCGCAGCAAGCGATGACGAGATCCTTGCGCGTGCGCTCGAGGAACTGGCTATCGCACTTCGGAGCCTTGGGCGAACAGAGGAGGCCGTGCACGCGTTCACGGCGGCGGCGTCCGCGCTCGCGCGTCGGGGACGGCGCGGCGGTCACTTCGCCACCATGCTTTCGACCGCTCTCCAATTGTGCCACGAAGCAAAACGTGCGGAGTTGCTGGTTCCGATCCTGGGGCAGGCCGTCAGTGGCGCCGAGACTCCAGTCGCTGCATCGGCGAAGCGCGGAAGTGTGGATATCGCGGAACTCTGCGTCGGGCTTGCCGATCTGTCGTCGTGCCTCGAACCTGCGCTGCTCGTCTCTACGGTCGCGACTGCGCTCTCGGGCTTGCTGGAGAGCGTCCCCGCGCCCATCGAAGGACGGGTGCTGGGGCGCCTTGTCGAGGCTCTGGTCGCGCGAGGTGCGGTGGTTCCTCCCGTGAACGTGTCCGCCACCGTCTGCGGTGCTTTACTCGCATGCGATCTAAAGAATCTCGATCTCTACACGGTCACGAGTGTTGCTCAAGACGTCGCTGCGTTGCTCGAGAACGTCGCATTCAGGTGCCAGGAGGATGGTGCGGCCCACTGGATCGTGTCGTTGCGAGGTGGACAAACGTTGGTGTGTTCTCTGACGCAACTGGACGACTCGGCGGTGGTCGCCGGGGCCTCCATGGCCGCAATCCTGCTTCTGCTGAGCCTCGAACCACTGATTCGGCGGGAGCTTCTCGGGGCGGAGGCGATGCCTCGAACCGAAGTGCAGATACAGTATGTGTCTCACGTTGAGTTCCAGCGCCACGTCCCGGCTTCGCTGTCTGGTCTGGATGACGTTCTGGAGTCGGAGTTTGCTCTTGCGCAGAGCTCGGACTTCGTTGCCGCTGAGCAGCCTCCGGTTGTTTGCATACTTCGAGACGATTTTGGCCGAAGGTGGCGTCCGCGCGAGGCGAAGCTTTCTCCGTCGCAGATGTTGGTGGCGAGACTTCTGGGTCTGATGACTAGTCACTTCTTTGCACGTGAGGTCAGCGCCGACGAGGTGGGCCCAAAGATTGTAGGGGTCATGCGTAGGAGTATGTCCAGGGTCCAGGTAGAGCCGTCGGCCAGTGACCCGCGAGGCTAGGCATCGAGGTCGTTGAAGAGCGCTTCGCTCAGGCGATCTGAATCGCCGGCAGCGTGAGTATCACGAGCCAGCCCGGCTGCGGAACCACCGTCGAAGCGTCGCTACCCTGCGCGGCGCTGGATTGACTCAGGCTCGGCGATTGGAGTGCCGTCGCGATCCGACTTCGGCGGCGGTGGGCACGTCCGAATTCGCGACGAGCCTCCTCATTGGCGTCCTGGACAGTTGTCTCATAGAGGGGTCGAGAAGCAGGAGAGGCGTGCGTTGCCGACGGCCGACCCGAAACCGCGAGCGGAAGGCGAGTCGAAGCGCTGCGGCGCCGCGGGCGGGGCGCAGCGCCGGCCCCGCACGGTGCAAGCCGACAAGGGCTACGACTATCGCAAGTGTCGGGCCGCGTGCTGGGCTCGCGGCATTCAGCCACGGATCGCGCGCCGCGCCATCGAATCCAAGGAGCGTCTTGGCCGCCATCGCTGGGTCGTCGAGCGGACGTTCGCGTGGCTGAACCGCCAGCGTCGCCTCCTCCTGAGGTTCGACCGCCTTGCGTCGCAATACCTCGGGTTCCTGCATCTGGGCTGCGCCCTCGTGTGCTGCTCCTACCTGACGAGGTTGTGAAACGCGCTCTTAGTCAGACCGCCCGCTTCTGATCGACGTATCAGCGCTGGCGAGAGCGACACGAGCGCCTCAGTGCCGTACGGTATGCTGAAGCGTTCTTTGGAGGCTGCATGGGGTTCAGGGGTCGCGGGTTCGAATCCCGCCGTCCCGATTGCTCTGGCGGTCATACGCAGCCGCCCGCCGTCAACCCCGCCTACCCTTCGCCGTCTCGAGCGCCCCAGTAATCAAGGTGGCCGGCGTCCACCCGGCGCCCGAACTCGTCGGGATCGCGCTCCAGCAGGTCAGCGAGGTCGTCCTGCCCGACTTCACGGAGCGTCGCCGCCCGGAGCTCGGCATCGCGTCGGTCCCACGCAGCGTTGAGCACCAGCCACTCCGCGGGAGCGTCGGCGATCAGCCAGTCCTCATCCTCGGTCAAGCCGTGCGCGCGCTTCACCTTGTCGATCTCGTCGTAGAGGCGGAGCATCTCGGGATCGTTCCGCGCGCCGTTGGCGGTGATGCACTCGAGGAAGATCTCGAAGAAGTAATACGCGGCGTCGGCGGAGATGTCTCCCCTCGCGGCCAGCGTGCGTGCCGCCGCGATCCAGGGTCCCACCTGCCGTCCGCGCTCCAACTCCTCGCGGATGCGGCCGATGATCCGCCTCGATCGGTCCTTGCTTGGCTCTCGGAGGAGCGACTCGAGGCGCGCAAGCGGCGTGCGCTTGTCGTCGAAACGGAGAATGCGCGGGCGACGGACCATGCGGGAAAGTTCAGTCTTGCACGAATCGTGCGCTACGTCGTCGCCCGACCGCCACCCGCGAGGCCCTCCTCCACCTCACCGATCATCCCAAGCAACCCGGTCGCCTCCCACATCTGATTCCGTCGCCCGCTCGTGAGCGGCAGAAGGACCCCGGCCGCGACGAGTTGAGCGAGCCCTTCGTGCACCCGCGGGATCGCACGGCCGGTCGCCGCCGCGGCCGACGCAGCGGTGATCACCGGATGCGCAGGCAGGTGTTCGATGATCAGCCACGCGGCTGCATCCGCTCGCGGCGGCTTCGCCGTCGCGCGCAGTTGCTCGCGCCACGTTCCTTGCAGCGACTGCACCCTCGCGAGATACACCCGCGCGAGGCGCGCCGCCGCCGTCATGGCCGTCGCGAAATCCGCAAGCCAGGCACCTGCGTCGTCGCCGCGGAACGCGGTCAGTCCCGCGATGTAGCGCTCACGTGCGTTCGCGAACACCACGCTGATCGGTGGCACGAAGCGTGGCGCGATGCCGCGACGGCGCAGCACCACGTGCACCAGCGCGCGCCCGGTGCGCCCGTTCCCGTCCTCGAACGGGTGGATCGTCTCGAACTGCGCGTGCACGAGCGCAGCCTGCACGAGCGGCGGGAGGGTCTCGTCTGCGATCGCGGCGCAGAGGTCGCGCAGCAGCGGAGCGACCTCCTCCGGCGGCGGCGGGACGAAGTCCGCACCGCACGGCGTGTAGTCGTTCCCTCCGAGCCAGTTCTGGACGCTCCGGAACGTGCCGGCGATGCGTCGCCGTGTGGTGTGCTCGAGAAGGCGACGATGGATCGCCAGGATCTCCGCTTCGCCGAACTCCTCTCGCTGCGCCGCCTCGTCGACGGCCGTCACCATCGCGGCGATGTTCGCGAGCACCTCGCGAGCGGTCGGACCCGGTGTGAGCCCGGCTTCAGCCTTCGCTTCCGCGCGCGCGAGTTCGCGCACGCCCGCCTGCATCCCCTCGAGCTTTGACGACGCGATCGACTCGGTGCGGAGCAACAGTCTCGAGAGCGGCGCGAGCGCACCTCCGCCTTCGTCGTTGAGGAGGCGGATCTCGTGTTCGGCCTCCGAGACCTGTCCGGCGACGGTCGCGTCGAGGCCGAGGCGGAACGACGCGAGCGTGTCCGGGACGAACGACTCGTAGCGGCACGCCTTCCGATGCCGGAGGGGGGCGTGAAGCGTCGGGTGGGACGGCCAGATCAGGGAGCGGGTGCGACCGGGCATGAGCGACCAGAGGGAGTGGGCTTGCCAGATGTGTGGTCAATCAAGCTCATAGTTACACATACGAGATATGTGTAACTATGACGAACCCATCGCGACACTTATTCCTGAGTCAGGCCGCCGCCACCCGCTGCTCCATCTCCGCCCACCGAACGAACCGGTGCCCATCCGCCTCGCGGAACGTCCGCACCTGCCGCCGCGCGGTGTGCCCGTGGTTCGACCACTCGTCGTTGGCGTTCCCCTCGACCGTCACGCACACGTGCACGTTCCGCTCGTGCACGCGCTCCTCGTCCCGCACGCTGACGACGATCCCGCTGTGGATGAATCGCCCGCGCGCGCGACTGTAGAGGAGGAAGACGTCGCCGACGTAGGGCTCGTGGCGGAGCACGCCGTGGGCGCGCGCCGTGCGGGCGAGGGTGTCGCAGCTGCCGGTGGCCGGCAGCGGCCAACTGGAGCGCCCCGTCGCGTGATCGAAGTGCGCCGAGTACCCCACGTGGTGCACGAAGGCGGCGCACCAGGGCTGGCCCGACGTCAAGCGCACGCGGCGGAGGTAGGTCTCGACCATCCGGCCACCAGCGTCTCCGCCCGCTTCTCCCTCTTCGCTCACGCCGATGAAGGCGTTGGCGGCGGCGACGACGAAGGCCGGGCTGAGCGGCACGATGTGCGAGCGAAAGGGAAGCATGTGGTCCTCGCGTCAGGGCTTCTTGGTGAATGGCACGGGAACGACGCCGCGCACGATGCGTGTGCGGCGGAGGTCGCCCAGCGAGACGTGATAGACCGTCCCCTGCCGGGAGAGCGGCGTCCCCGCCGTGTCGAACATCACCGCGGCGTCGACCATCATCTGCCTGAACTTTGGCGGACGCGGACGGCTGTTCTCATGGACTTGCACGTCCGTGGTGTCGGCGCGCGCGGTGACGGTGAGTTCCGATTCGCCCGCCGACACGAGACCGGCGCGGGTGCTCACGACGAGTGCATCGGGACGCGGCGAGGTGGAGGCCGTGTCGAGCGCCGAGACGCGGAATCGCGCCGACCCATCGAGCACCACGTGGCGCATGCCGCGCAACGGTTCGCTCACGAGGCGGAGCGACGCGTCGGGCGTGAGGCGGACGTCGATGCGCTCGCCGATGGCGATCCAGCCGGTGTCGTAGGGAACGACGCCGGACCCCGGGTCGCTCGTCGGGACCGTGCCACTGGTGCCACCGGCGCCACGGCTGCCGAAGGGCCTGAAGAACGCGACCGCCGCGATCCCGAGGATGACGAGTGCCAGCCACGGGAGATGGCGGAACCAGGGACGGCGCGGGGGCGGCGAGGGCGGCGGGGGAGGTGGGGGAGGCGGCTGCTCCCCAGCAGGCCTGTTCGGCCAGCCGGTGCGCTTCACGAACTCCTCCCAGGCGCGCTCGGTCTCGCCCTCCGGCCGCGGATGCCGTTCGATGTACGGGGGGATGCTCCAGGTGATGAGCATCGGCTCGGCGAAGTCGCGGAAGGCCGCGTCCTCCTCGAGCCGCTTGCGCACCGCCTCGGCGCGCTCGGGGTCGAGGTGTCCGTTGAGATAGCTCGTGATCAGCTCGAGGTTGTCCATGTCGTCGTACATGGGCTCGAGGTCGTCGAAGTCGTCGAGGTCGTCGAGGTCGTCCATGTCGTCCTCATCGTCGGGCACGGGCCGGATATCGTCAGTCATGCTGGGTGTCGCCCTTTGGAGCGAGCAGTAGCGCGAGCTTGATGTCCGCGATGCGGAAGCCGGCCCGGGTGAAGGCGGCGCGGAGGTCCTTCATTGCCAGTCGCACGTGGTTCTCGATGCTGCGGTCGCTGAGGCCGAGTACGGCGGCGGCCTCCTTGTAACTGAAGGACTGCTCGCGGACGAGGACGAAGGCCTCGCGGCGGCGCTCGGGCATGAGCGCGAGCGACAGGTCGAGGACGTCGGCGGCAGTGTCGTGGCGGGTGGGCATCTCGGCCGCGCGCGCCGTCCGCGCTTCGAGTTCCTCCTCCGCGTCGTCGAGCGAGACGCGCCCGCGCTTCGCCCGGCGCGCGTCGACGATGCAGTTGTGGAGCGCACGGAAGAAGTACTTGTCCGTCCGCTGCGCCGGCGTCAGGTGCGGCCAGCGGAACCAGACATTGGCCATCGCCTCGGCCTCGGCGTCGCACGCATCGTCGCGATCAAGAAGGGCGCGCTCGGCGCGCTGTAGCATGGGCCCATGCAGCCGGCGATAGGCCTCGCGGAACTGCAGATCGAGGTCGGACGCGACGGGCGCCGCCGGCGGCGGCGCGGCGACGAGCCCAGTGCTCTCATTGGATGTGGCCCTGCGGCGAACGAGTCGCATGGGGAGGGGGGAGGAAAGAAGTCCGATCGAGTGCCTCTACTAATTCAACGTGCGAGAGGGGCCAAAACCCCTAATGCCAAAATGGCGAGTTCAAAGATGCCATTTCGGCGTTAGGGGTTTTGGCCCCTCTCAAACGTTATACCAGTAGAAGGTGTCGATCACGAGGCGTGAGTGACCGCCGATCGACCCGAAGCCGCGGGCGGCCAGGCCGAAGCAAAACGCCGCTAGTCGCGAGGTCAGACCGTCGGGCGAGTCGGAGCGACGGCAAGACGAGACGAACGGACCACGAGGTGAGTCGAACGCGCTTCCAGGCGAGTCGAACGCACTTCCAGGCGACTCGAACGCGCTTCCAGTCGAGTCGAATGCCGTGCAAGTCGAATGGAACTCACCATCAGGCCACATGAAGGGACATCAAGACGGATCGCACTCCCATCCAGGCGATTCGGAATCGCATCGACCGACGTGAACCGCCGACGAGGCGATTCGGACGAACCGTAACGTGACGTGCTCTCGTGTCAACGCCACGCGGACGGACATCAAAGCGACGTGGTGGGACATCGAGACGAAGTGAACGGACATCAAGAGGACGTGAACGGAGATCAAGACGACGTGAACACACATCAAGGCGGCTTGGACGGACATCAAGGCGACTTGGACAGGTATTCGCCAGCCCGTGAAGGACGCACACGGGCGGGATCCCCGGGGCGATTGCGTCCAACCACAACCATTAGGAGGGAGAACAAATGATCGCGACACAGAAGCAGAGGTTGGAGTCGTTCGTCCGCGTGGGCGTGTTCCTCGAGACGAACCCGGTCA